>Ga0126369_10001846_pt1 | contig 14881 bp, 12 predicted proteins | sample PanSoiMetaPlot_1_FD_109646 | JGI IMG/M metagenome (GOLD analysis project Ga0126369, IMG submission 109646) | Tropical forest soil microbial communities from Panama - MetaG Plot_1 | ecosystem: Environmental > Terrestrial > Soil > Tropical forest > Bulk soil | place: Panama | collected 2016-02-17 | reverse complement strand
GCCGAACTTCTTTTCGATCACCGCATTGCGGCCCTTGGGGCCGAGGGTGATCTTCACTGCATCGGCAAGAGCGTTCACGCCACGCAAAATCGCTTGACGAGAATTCTCGCCTGTTACAATCTGCTTCGCCATTTCTCGATTCCTCCTGAATTCTGCTACGACTTCTCAAATCCTTTACTGCAACCTGCACTACCGCCGGGCTATAGCCTGGCCTCTACAACGGGAGCCCACGAGTCTAAGACCCGCCACTACTTTCGGGAACCGGCAGCCTTGGCAGCGCCACTCAACTTCGCCAAAATCTCTTCTTCGCGAAGGATGAGGTACTCTTCGTCTTCGATCTTGATTTCCGTACCGCTGTACTTGCCAAACAGGACGCGATCTCCGGGCTTCACGTCGAGAGGGATCAATTCGCCCTTTTCGCGCTTTCCGGCTCCCACGGCGATGATTTCTCCCTCCATGGGCTTTTCTTTTGCCGAGTCAGGGATGATGATGCCACCCTTGACCGTTTCCTTCTCTTCAATGCGCTTCACGATGACACGGTCGTGGAGCGGTGTCAGATGTACTGCCATCTTGGAAAACCTCCATAGGTGATGTTGCGGTTTTTGATGTGGTTGGCAGCGGAGGAGTATTAGCACTCCTCGCAACCGAGTGCTAATATAGGCAGAAAACCCATCCATGTCAAGTCTTTCCCCGACAAAATCAGAAAACGCTAGATGCCCTCATTCATCACATAAGTTGTTCATTTATAGTTGCTTACATGGTGCAAGATTATTCTTGCACTTGGTGATTGCCTTGCCTTCCCTCGGGGAGTAGGATTCGGGCAGGCTCCTTTCACATCCTTTGTTCGACTGCTTGATGGAGCGAGTTTAGTGGACTTGCTGCTCTACCTCCGCTTGATCGGCTGCACCTTTGGCACGCTGATCCAGCTTTTCTGGATGGTGGTAATTCTCGGGTACCGCCGTCAGCGCAATTTCGAGCGGGTGTTTTTCTTTTTGTGCCTGGCGTTCTTTCTTTTTTATGGAGGCTCGCTCCTTGCGCTGAATTCGCAGGTCTATTACCGCCAGCCGCCTGCCGGAGTCCAAGGCTTTGCCATCGCGATTATCTCCGCAGGTCTGTCGATGGCGCCCGCGCTGCTGCTGCATCTCCACATGGAATACGCACAGACGCGCGGCCTGCTTCAGGTCCAAGCTTGGAAACATGGAGCCCTCGCGGTTTTTTACTTCACAGGGTTTTATCTGGCCCTTCACGGGATTCCGTTGCTTTTGCAGGAAGGGCACTTCGACTTCGTAGCGCCCGGAAACTCCCTGGGGCGGGGCTTTGCCATGGTGCTGGTGATTTCGCTGGCATGGTGCGCAGCGTGGGAGCGACGCTTCGCGACGACGGCACCGGACAAGGCCCAGCGCTGTTTTCACTGGACGCTGATGTTCTTCTTTGTTGCGGCGCTCGTTTCGGCAGGCGTGCTTCATCTCGCTGCGGTTCCGCTCTCTCTTCGCGCGGGCGAAGTGTTTGCGACGGTCTTCTCGCTGATGCCGATTTTGCCCTTTACGGTCCTAATTGATCTCGTCTACCGGCGCAACTTTTTGCAAATTGGAAGGCAGAAGAACCTGCTCTACGCGGTCTCCGCGACATTCCTGGCGCTGCTTTACTTGAGCCTGGTTCGCCGCGTTGGCCTTTGGCTCGAGCCGCTGCTCCCGCCCGAGGCTTCCGCTTCGATTCTGTTGTTCGTGCTTGTGATTTTTATCGAGCCACTACAACGCGTGCTGGGACGCAGCCTACGCGAAACGGCTCAGTTGGAAATGGATCGCGTCCAGAAACTGATGGTGGAAACCCAGCAGGAAGCGCGACAGGGAAATGTGTCGAGACTCGCGATCTTTATCGAACGAAGGGTCAAGGAGCAGTTTGAACTCCGCGAGGTACGCCTGGTTTTATCGGGCAACGAAAACCCCTCAGCTACGGATTCGAATTCTACGGAGCCGCGAGCCGCGTTCGCTTTCAATCCTCACGAATTCCCCATCCTGCGCGAAGGAAAGAACGAAGGCGTGCTGCACGCCGAACCTCATGGAGCGACTATTTCCGGGGATACAGCGGCGGCCCTGGAGTTTTTGTGTGAGCAGTTGCCGGGAGCGCTGGATTTGTGCCGGCTGATCGAGGAAAAACTGCGGCTCGAGAGGGAATTGGCGGAGCGGGAACGGCTGGCGCTGGTGGGCCAGATGGCGGCGAGTATTTCCCACAACCTGAAAAACCCGCTGGGCTCGATGAAGACGATTCTCCAGGTGCAATTGGAAAACTCGGAGTTGCCGGATTCGATTCGCGGCGAAACAAAAATGGTGCTGGATGAGATCAGCAGGCTTTCGACGAAGCTCAATCAGTTGCTGCAATTCAGCCGGCCGACGGTGCGGGGTGGAAATGGAACTGGCAATTGTGATGGAGCGGCAGTGGTCGCCGAAGTTGCAGGGGTGCTATCGCATGAAGCGGAACGGCGCGGATTGAAATTGCAGACACAGATTTCCAGCGGGAACGCGAAGGTGGCGATCGACGCGGAAGCACTGAATGACATCGTGTCGAATCTGGTCGTGAATGCGCTCGAAGCGACTCCGCGGGGAGGACGTGTGAGCGCGGGGATTGCGAGGGAGGGTGGAAATTTTTGCGTGGTGGTGGAAGATGACGGGCCTGGGATTCCGGCGGTGCTAAGAGAAAAAATTCTGCAACCGTTTTTTACGACCAAATCGCAAGGGACTGGATTGGGCTTGGCGATTGCTGCGCGGCGCGTGGCGGAATTTGGCGGAAGAATCGATTGCGAAAGCCCGGTGAAAGAAGGGCATGGAACGAGATTCAAAGTGACGTTACCAGCGGAAGAGGCAAAGGAACAATGAAGTAAGGACGCAAAGAATCAGGGGAAACTGTCATGAAGACGATACTGATTGTGGATGACGAGCCGGCGGCAAGATACGGTTTGCGAAGGGCGCTGGAATCGAAATATCGGATCGCTGAGGCGGATTCGGCCGAAGCGGCGCGGGAGGCGTTGCCGCGCGAGCAGCCGGACTTGGTGCTTCTCGATGTGGTTCTGCCCGGACAGGACGGGTTGTCGTTTCTGAAATGGATGCGCGAGCAGGGAAGCGAAGTGCCCGTGCTCATGCTGTCCGCGCTGGACACAGCGAAAACAGCGGTGGAGGCGCTGCAGCTCGGGGCGGCGGACTATTTGGTGAAGGGATTCGAACTCGACGAATTGCGGCAGCGCGTGGCGAACCTGCTGAAATTGGTGACACTCGAAAAAGAAAACGATGCGTTGCGCCGCCGCATGGCCACCGAAGGGCAGTTTGGGCAGATGATTGGGCGGTCGGCAGAGATGCGGCGCGCATTTGAAATGGCGGACCGCGTGGCCCCGACGGATTCGACGGTACTGATTCTCGGTGAAAGCGGGACGGGAAAAGATTTGCTGGCGCAGGAAATTCACGCGAGGTCCCCGCGCGCGGGAAGACCGTACGTTGCGGTAAATTGCGCCGCGCTGCCGGAGACACTGATCGAGTCCGAATTGTTTGGCTACGAGCGCGGGGCATTCACCGGGGCCGAAAAGCAGAAGAAGGGGAAGTTTGAGCTGGCGTCGGGCGGAACAATCTTTTTGGACGAAATTGGGGACATGAACCCGGTGACGCAGGCCAAGGTGTTGCGCGTGCTGGAGAACCGCACGATCGAACGGCTTGGCGGGACCCAGTCGATTCCCGTGGACGTGCGGGTGATCAGCGCAACACACCGCAATCTGGGGGCGGAAATCCGCAACGGGAAATTTCGCGAGGACCTGTTCTACCGCCTGCGCGTTGTAACGCTCGAACTGCCGCCTTTGCGCGGGCATAAGGGCGACATTGCGCTGCTGGTGGAGGCTTTTCTGCAAATGCACGGCGCGAGACTGGGGCGCGCCACATGTTTGAGTCACGAAGCTTTGGCTGCTGTCGAGAAATACGACTGGCCTGGGAACGTGCGCGAATTGAAAAACGCTCTGGAGCGCAGCGTGGTGCTTTCGCGCAAAGAAGAAATAGGCGTAGGGGACTTGCCGGCGGAAGTGGTGCATGCCGAGGCGATTTCCATAAAGCACGACGGAGAAAGTCAGGACCACGGAATGGGCGAGCAGGATTTTCGCGAGGCGAAACGAAAATTTGAAGTGGCGTACCTAATGCGGCAATTGGCCGAGCATCGCTGGAACGTTTCGCGAACGGCGGCGACGATAGGACTGCACCGGCAAAGTCTACAGGAAAAGTTGCGCGAGCTAGGAATTCGCCGGCCGGGCCGGGAACCGCTGGAAGAAGAATGATGGTGACGAGTGACGAGTGGCGGGTGACGAGCAAGAAATCGGAGATCCCCGGGGTTCGAGGATATGTCATGGCTGGTGGCGCGAGCACGCGATTTGGCTTTGACAAGGCGCGTGCCAATTTGAGCAGAGAAACCATGTTGGCAAGAATGTGTAGGTTGCTTTCGAGAGTGACGGGGCCCGTTAGCGTAGTAGCGCCGCTTGGTCGTTATGCTGATTCCGGCGAGCGCATCGTGGATGATCGCTGGCCGGGAGAGGGTCCTCTGGGAGGCATCGTCACGGCGTTGATGGATGCGCACGCGCAAAAAAATGAGCACGCCTGGTGCTTGATCGTCGGCTGCGATATGCCGTTTCTCACAACCGAATGGCTGAGCTACTTGAAGGGCCGCGCGCTGGCGAGCAGCGCGGCCGTGGTCGCGCCGCGATCTGCTGCAGGACTTGAGCCGCTCTGCGCTTGCTGGCATACCGGGGCTACGGGCAAGTTGCAGTATGCGTTTGAAGATGGGATACGCAAAGTGACCGAGGCCATGAAACGCGTTAGCATGGAAATAGTTGACGAAAGGGATTGGGCACGATTTGATAAAAGCGGGCGACTCTTCTGGAACATGAACACGCCGGCAGAGTACGAGGAAGCGCGGCGGACTCTGGAAGCTGAGGAACGATGACGGACATCCTGAAAATCAACCGCGGCGGAGCGACAAAGCTGAATTTCCCAAGCGAAGACGCCAGGAATTGGGCCGCTCACGACTACGTCGATCCGCGTTCGGAGAACTTCTTCGAGTTTCGCGACGTGTGCAAGGCTTTTGATGAACGCCCGGTTCTGGACCATGTCAGCTTTGCAGTAAAGCACGGAGAAACCTGCATCATTATGGGGCGAAGCGGCGTAGGGAAGTCGGTTACGCTGAAACACATCATGGGTTTTCTGAAGGCCGATTCGGGGCGCGTGATCGTGGACGGAGAAGACGTCACTGATCACTCTGAAGAGCAATTTGCGGAAGTGCGCCGCAAAGTCACGATGGTTTTTCAATCCGGCGCGCTGTTTGATTCGCTTACGGTGCGGGAAAATATTTCGTTTCCGCTGGATGGCCAGCCAGGACTGACGATCGAAGACATCGATGAGTACGTTGAGAAAATCGCTCACTTGCTGGAAGTGGATGACGTGCTCGACAAGCTGCCGAGCGAGCTTTCCACCGGGATGAGACGCGCCGTAGCGATCGGGCGTGCCTTTGCACAGAATCCCGAAGCCATCCTGTACGACGAGCCGACCACCATGGTGGATCCCATCATGGCCGGACACATGGGCGACTTGATTTTGCGATTGAAAGAAGCGTTCCACAAAACTTCGATCGTGGTGACGCACGACACCCACCTGGCGAAAAAGCTGGCCGACACCGTCGTTTTTCTGCAAGAAGGCCGCGTGACGTATTTTGGGCCGTGGGGCGGATTCGAGAACTCCAGCGATCCCTTTATTGTAAATTTCCGGAAACAGGACGAGCTCATTCCTGCATTGGACGAGACTCTGTGAACTGGCGCCGTTCACGGATATGGCGCAGAGATTTCTTGAAATGCATCACAGCTGCACCGATCGTGGCAGTTGCTTCGGGTTTGCCCTCGCCGCAGGGCCAGCTTGTCAACGATGTTCATACGGGTTTGAATCCGACCTGGGTTAACAGGATTGTTCGTCCCTCCTCCGTTGCCGAAGTACAGGATCTGATCAAAGACTGCTGGAAGCGCGGCCGTGCGATTTCCGTCTCGGGAAGCCGTCACGCGACAGGTGGCCAGCAGTTCGCAGCGGATTCCGTCCTACTGGACGCGCGCGGGATGACTCGAGTCATCGGGCTGGATGACAAGACGGGAGTGCTGCACGTTGAAGCCGGGATTGAATGGCCTGAGCTTATTCAAGATTATCTCCACCTTCAAGACCAGAATGCGCGCTGGGGAATTCGCCAGAAGCAAGGCGGAGCCGATCACATGACTCTCGCGGGAGCGATCTCCGCAAACGCCCACGGCCACAACCTTGGGAGCCCGCCGATCGCTAGCGATGTCGAATGGTTAGAGATTGTGACGTCGGACGGCTCGGCAGTAAAGTGCAGCAGGCAGGAGAACCGGGAGCTCTTTTCACTTGCCGCCGGAGGCTACGGACTATTTGGCGTAATCGTCACTGTCGGGCTAAGGCTTGTCCCGCGGAGCAAAGTGAGGAGGAGAGTGGAAGTGCGAACGACGGCGGAGGCGTTGGAGCTCATTGAGAGACGCTCGGTTGCAGGCGCACCTTTTGGCTACTTTCAGTATTCCATCGATGAAGCCTCCCCCGATTTCTTACGGACGGGAATCCTAACAACCTATGAATCCGTTACAGGGGAGACGCCGTTGGGAACCGAAAGCACTGACATCGACGCGGAATCGCTTACCAGGCTCCTGGAGGCAGCCCATCGCGACCGCGGCCCCGCTTACCGGCGGTACGCGAAGCTGGAACTCTCTAAAGATGGAAACGTGGAATGGTCGGACTTGCATCAGCTGAGCACTTACCCGACCGGCTATCACAAAGAGCTGCAATCACGATTGGGCCCCAGTCAAGAAGGCGCTGACCTGATTTTGGAAGTGTATGTTCCGCGCGGCGAACTTCTTGCCTTCCTAGAAGGGGCACGGCGTATCTTCCTCACGAGCGGGTTGCCGATTGTTTACGGAACCATACGGTTCATCGAGCAGGACAAGGATTCGTTTCTTCCGTGGGCGAAGAAGCGCTACGCGTGCGTGATCTTTACGCCGCATACTGGCAGCGAATCTCCCGCACTGCGCAAGACCGCCGAGACTTGCAGGCAATTGACGCGCAGCGCCACCAAACATGGCGGTAGCTTTTACTTGACGTACAATCGTTTCGCTCATCGGGACGACTTGGAATCAGCCTACCCACAATTTGCCGATTTCTTGGCATTGAAGAAGAAATACGATCCAACAGAGATGTTTCAAAGCGATTGGTACCGGCACTATAAGGGCTTGTTCCAGTAAGCCATTCGAGTTGGCGCGATAAGTTCAGGAGGCCAAGAGAGTGGGCACGGCGGCTGACAGCTCTTCCAATCCAATCGGGCAGCTTCGCAAGGAGATGGGATTCTGGGATGTTTTGCTTTTCAATATTGCAACGGTGCTGGGGCCGCGCTGGATTGCTGCGGCGGCGCACAACGGAACTTCGTCACTCAGCTTGTGGATTATCGCGGCGTTGTTTTTCTTTGTTCCTTCGGCGCTTGTGATCAACGAGCTGTCTTCGCGGTTCCCGCATGAAGGTGGGCTGTACGTCTGGTCGAAAGAAGCATTTGGGGATTTTCACGGCTTTGTCGCCGGCTGGTGTTATTGGATCTACACTGTCTTTTATTTCCCGGGTCTGCTGCTGGCGAGCGCGTCGATGAGCGCGTATGTGATTGGCGAGGGCGGCGCGCGTTTGGAGCACGATCGCACATTTCTTCTGCTGGTGTCTTTGGGGCTACTGCTGGTGGCTGTGGTCCTGAACATCATTGGCCTCAACGTTGGCAAATGGCTGCAGAATGCAGGGGGCACGTGCACCTATTTGCCGTTGTTGCTGCTCGTGGGCGTCGCGGCCTTGCTTTGCATGCGGCAAGGTTCGGTTACACATTTCCCTCTGGGCAGCATGATGCCTGCCTGGAATTGGGACACGGTAAATTTCTGGTCGCAAATCGCTTTTGCGTTTACAGGGTTGGAACTCGTTTCGGCGATGAGCGCGGAAGTGCGTAACCCACAGCGAACTCTTCCTCGAGCTGTGTACGGGGCGGGCGTACTGATTGCGGCGATGTACATTGTCGGAACGCTGGCAGTGCTGGTGTTGGTCCCTGCCGGCGATGTATCCGTGACCAGCGGCGTCTTCCACGCAATAACCGTGGGTTCCATTGCGTTGAAGGTTGGTTTCTTTGGGATTCTTGCCGCAGTGCTGGTGACAGTTGGAAATGCCGGCGGCGTCGGCAGCACGGTCGCCGGAATCGCTCGGGTGCCATTTGTGGTGGGCATTGACCGGTATCTGCCAGCCGCATTTGGGAAGATTCACCCGCGTTGGAAAACGCCGTACGTTTCCATCCTCGTGCAGGCGATAATTTCTGGACTAATTCTCATGGTGAGCCAGATCAACGAGACGACCCGTGGCGCGTATCAGTTTCTGGTTGACGCTGCAATTATTCTGTACTTCATTCCGTTTCTCTACATGTTTGCCGCAGCGATTAAGCTCCTGAGACTGCCGGACCGCCGCGAAAATCCTCACGCTGTCTTGATTCCCGGCGGCCAGCCTGGGGTCTACGTGATTTCGAGTCTCGGATTCGTCATTGTTCTCGTCGGCATCATCGTTTCTCTGGTGCCTCCTGGAGACTCGGCGAACAAGTTTGGTTTCGAGATGAAACTCGTCGGCGGCACGGTTATGTCGCTTGCCATTGGCTTGTTCCTTTATTTTCGAGGGGTACGAACGAAGTCGCGCGAAACAGCGGATGTCTAGAAAGACATGCATTTTCAACGGGTTGGCGAAGGGACCCTTGTGGCGTAATCGTTCGCGAAAGAAACCTTTGCCGACCTCAAAGCGTCGGAATGAGGGTCAGGCTGAGCAGGAGGGCTTATGAAACAATTTGCGGTACTGGCTCTTTTCGCTGGATCGTTGGTCTTTGCTTTCCACGTGCGCTTGCAAGGGCAAGATCCCCAAAAAACGGTGTTACACGGGTGGCTTTCCGACGAGGGATGCGCGGGCGGCCGGGCCCACTCCGGCGTCTACACAGGGACCAATCCTGATTGCGCGAAGAAGTGCGTAAAAGAAGGCAGGAGAATTGTCCTTGTCGATGCGGACCACAAGCGCTTGCTGGCCATCTCCAACCCTGACGCCGCGATGGAACGCGTTGGGGATTATGTGGAAATCAGTGGCGATTTGAACGATCAAGCGAAGACCGTCAGGATTGCTTCCTTAGAATTGATAGAAAAAGGCCGTGCCATGTGCGACGTGCCTAAGAAGAAATCCTAACGTGAGTCGCGCCCTAGAACCCTTGCCGGATGAGCGCTTCGATGCTGAGGGACGAAGCCGCGCGGGCTTCGTTATGCGATTCCAGGTAGCGCTCGATATATTTGCCGAGGATGTCGGCTTCGAGGTTGACAGTGTCACCGGGCTTGCGGTCGCGGATGTTGGTGTGATCGTAAGTGTAGGGAATGATCGCAGCTTCTACGATGCCCTGCCGCCAGCCCGCGACGGTGAGGCTGATCCCGTCTATGCTGACGGAGCCTTTCAGGATAATGTAGCGAGCGAAGTCTTCGGGGACGCGCACACCGTACCGCCAGTTTTCGCCTTCCGGCGTCAGATGCGTCACGCAACCGACGGTATCTACGTGTCCCAGAACGAAGTGGCCACCAAATTCCTTACCCGCGGTGAGGGGCCGCTCAAGATTGACGCGACACCCGACGCGTAGACCGCCATCGCTTGCCCCGAAGGAAGTCTTGGTCAGGGTTTCGCCGGAGAGATCGGCAGAGAGGCGGCCGTTGTGGATTCCCACGATGGTCAGGCAGCAGCCGTTCACGGCGATGCTGTTCGCAACCGCGAGCGAAGGGCCGAGAGCAGGAGCGTGGATGGTGACGCGGCCCCCATCGCGATGAAGATCGAGAGATTCGATGGTTCCAAGGTGCTCGATGATGCCCGTAAACATCGCTTTTCTTTCTGAACGTGCGGTTTGCGCTCCTCGTTAGTCCACTATTTCAGGAGTTCCTTCGTCACCATATCCGGTGTCGGCGTCACTTGACTCTCGAAACGGCCAGGCGCACCATCGGATCAGAGAATAGCCCTTAGAGCAACGGATCGCTATGGCCAGCTCCGAAATCCTCACTCGTGTTCTTCAGAACTGCGATTATCGTTTTCGAACGATACACTGTCCACAGCAGAAGAAACCCGCCGAGGTCACAGCGGCAAAATGGCAAATCTCCGAAGATCATTGGACCGCGTGGACCATTGTCGATTGCTCCCTCCTGCCGGCCGGCGAAATCTGGTGCGGCAGGAACTGTCTTCCGCTGGTTGAAAGCTCCCCGAACGGCGCAACACACCAAAGTTCTTCTTGATTATACAGGCGGTCCGAGTCGAAAGTTAAAAGCTGCAGCAGGTTCATATCGGGAGGCCACTGGTGTGCATTGAGGAACACGGAGCCATGCGAGGGGCATGATGAAGGCGTGCGTCTTGCGCGCGTCCGCGAGGGTGGAAACGAACCCGCTGGAGTTTGCCGAAGTGGCGATTCCGGAGCCGGGTGAAGGCGAAGTTCTCGTGCGCGTGCATGCTTGCGGAGTCTGCCGCACGGATTTGCATATAGTTGAGGGTGAATTGCCGGCGCGGAGGTCTCCGGTGATTCCTGGTCACCAGGTGGCGGGCGTGGTTGAGAAGCTTGGGAGGAATGCGCAGCGATTTGCGCTTGGCGCACACGTCGGGATTGCCTGGCTGCATAAAACGGATGGAACGTGCGAATACTGTCGTTCAGGTGCGGAGAATTTGTGCAATGCACCGGAGTTTACCGGTTATACGGTGAACGGCGGGTATGCCGAGTACATCGTGGCGCCGGAGGATTTTTCGTACGCCATTCCGCAAGGATTTCCCGACGAGCAAGCTGCGCCGCTGCTTTGCGCTGGGATCATTGGATTTCGCTCGCTGAGGCTTTCGGGGATCAAGCCGGGAGACAGGCTGGGCTTTTATGGTTTCGGAGCGGCTGCGCATGTGGCAATCCAGGTGGCGCGGTATTGGAACGCGGAGGTGTATGCCTCGACGCGTGATATGCGGCATCAGAAGCTGGCGCTGGAACTCGGAGCCGTGTGGGCTGGCGGAACGTTCGATGAGCCGCCGAAGAAATTGGACGCCGCCATTGTGTTTGCACCGGCGGGGGAGATCGTTCCAGCGGCACTCAAGGCGCTGAAAAAGGGCGGCGTACTGGTGCTCGGGGGTATTCACATGAGCCCGATTCCTTCCTTCCCTTATGATTTGCTCTATCAAGAGCGGATGATTCGCAGTGTGGCGAACAATACGCGTCAGGATGGCCAGGATTTTCTCCGTGTGGCGGCAGAGATTCCCATTCGGACGCATGTCCAGATTTTTCCGTTGCGCGATGCGAATGGTGCTCTCAATGCCTTGAAGAATGACGCTATACCTGGGGCGGCGGTGCTTCGAGTAAAGGAATCCAAGATCTAAGAGGGATTTCCCTGCTCTGGGACGGCGGGAGACGCCGTCCCTCGGGTTGAAATGCCAGGCCACGCTTAGTTCGAGGAGGAAGAGGCGACTTTAACAGGCGCTTTGGGGCGCTCGTCGCCTGGAGAAATCTCTGTGAGTTTTTGGTAGTAGCGTTTGGCGACCTCGTTGTCTCCGGATGCTTCTGCGGCACGCGCGGCTCCGTAGACGGCGTTGAACCGGTTCGGCGCCACCTTGAGAACGGATTCATATTCGGCGAGAGACTCCTTGGGCTGATTCTCCAGGGAGTATAGTTCCGCTAGCATCTCCCGGGCAGGGGTGACGGCTCCCGGTGTGACTGCGTCTTTGTCCATGCTTTCCTCCAACTCGACGGCGGAGCGCATCTTGGAAAAGCCATCGGCCTTGTTTCCAACTCTTTCGGCCATCCAGGCAGCAACCTCACGGCGCTGCACTTCAATTTGATTGGCCCAATAGGTGTTGTTCAGCTTCGAGGTTCGGTCGCGGAGGGCGGCGAGCGTTTGCTCGGCGTTGGCGGCGCGTTCGAGATTTCCGGAACGAGCGCTACCTTCACCGATAGCCGCCCAGGTGATGGCCTCCGCCCAAGGGACCAAGCCTTTCTGCGGAGTCAACTCGCTGGCCTGTTGCCAGTTGCCAAGTTCAATCGCGGCGCGCGCGGGGATCGCCGCAAGCGCGTAATCACCCGTCAAGGTGAGGCCGAAAACCGGTGCGAGCCCATTCATTTGGTCGAGCACCGCCATGGCCTGTCTGACGCGGCCGCTTTGCAAATAGGCGTATTCGAGATAATCCATAGCGTGAAGGTGCTGGTCGCGGGCTTCGCCGTTCTTCGAGGTGGGTTCCGCCGCCGCGGCAAGTTGAGCGGACTTGATGTTCGAGCTGATCGATTCATCCCAGGAACCGACGAGAGTGAAGATGTGCGAAGGCATGTGGTTGGCGTGAGCCGAAGCAGGCGCGATTTTCGCGTACAGACGCGCCGCGGGAAGGCCCTTTTCAGCAAGGACCGGATTGTCGTAGCAATGAATGATGTAGTGCGCAATGCCTGGATGGTGGGGCTGCATCGGGAAGAGGGGCTCGAGGATCTCGCCGCAGCGCCGCTGATTGGTAAAGGCTTTGTCCGTTTTGGGCGCAGTGATGTAGAGCGTAATCGCGTGGAAAATGGCGGCCTCGGTATCGTCCGGATAAGCGGCTTGGAGTTCGCCCATCTTCTTTTCGAAGGCGCGGTCATGCGTGGTAACGGCTTTGCCGCGGTCATAAGCTGTAGTGCCTTTGACGTCCTCCGTATAGACTTCTGCCAAAGCGGCGATATACGCTTTTTCGCGGCCGCTCGTGGCGGCGTTGGAAGCCGCGATCTGTTGGGCTTTTCTTAGGGCCAGCCGGCCCGCACTCGTATCGCCGTTCCTCCACAGACCATGGTAGTGGGACATGGCCACGCCCCATTGAGCCATGGCACAGGACGGATCCTTCTTGGCGATGTCTTCGAATGCTTCTCTGGAATGCTCGTACTGAAAAGAATGCAGCAGGGCCACGGCTCGGTTGAAGCTGACGGAAACTGTTTTCGAGCAGGAAATCGAGAACTGAACGGAGCCTACTTCCTGTGCAGAGAGTTCGTGGTGGTGTTCCTGGGCGGCTAAAGGCAGCGACGCAGAACAGAGCAAACCAGCCAGCAGAATCGGGACGCGGCGCATGTGATTCACTCCTTAGCGGACACAACTCCCAAAAACGAAGGAGACGATGATCCGAAACGGATTTGAAAGTGAGTATGTTCGCGGCGGAGGGGCAAGTCAATCACGAAAAGGGTCAAGCAAGCAGGCTTCCAACGCAATGTCGGGACCGAATCCCTGGGTGCGGATGTTGCGCAGCGGAGGAAGTGAAAAGCTCGGGGCTAAGGCGAAGGGAACGCGATTCTGGCCGGCGATTTTCGGCGCGTAAAAGAGAAAGAGTTTGTGAACGATGCCGGCGGCCAGAGCGCTGCCGTTTAGAGAGGGACCTGCCTCCAGCAAAACACTGAGGATTTCCCGCCGCCCCAGTTCCGCAAGAACAGCGCGCAAATCGAGGCGGCCGCTCTTTGCTTTGACTTGCGCGATTTCGATTCCTGCGTTTTGCAATTTTCGCGCTTTTACGGATTTCAGAGGAGCCTCCGTAAAGACGAGGAGATCGTCATCGGCGGTTTCGACGATGCGCGATTTCGGCGGCAAGCGCAGTTTCGAATCGAGAACGACGCGCAAGAGCCGTCTGCGCCGTTGCAAGCCGCTGCGATCAGTGAGCAAAGGGTTGTCGGCGAGAATCGTCCCGATTCCAGTGAGTAGCGCGTCCGACGCGTGACGCATGCGGTGAACTTCGGCGCGGGATTCTTCGGAAGTGATCCATTCCGACGCGTTACGTCTGATGGCGCTCTTCGTACGCTTTTTGCCGGTTTGTGGCAAAGCCAGTTGGCCATCGAGAGTGAGTGCGGACTTCAAAGTCACGAATGGCTTCTTGGTTCGAATCCAACAGGCAAAGGCCTCATTCAATCGGCGTGCCTCTTCTTCGCCAACGTCCTTGACGACCTCTATGCCAGCGAGGCCGAGCCGTTCGAAGCCGCAGCTGGCATTGAGCGGGTTGGGATCCTCCACGGCGGCGACAACACGCTGCACACCGGCGGAGATAATCGCTTCGGTGCACGGGCCGGTGCGTCCGGTGCGGCTGCAGGGCTCGAGCGTCACATAAAGAGTTGAGCCGCGCGCGCGTTCCTTCGCTGATCTCAACGCCATGATTTCCGCGTGGTCGCGCCAGTCGTATTGATGAAAGCCTTCGCCGACGATTTGGCCGTCGTTGACGATGACGCAGCCCACCGTCGGATTCGGACTGGCTAAGCCAATGCCTTTGCGCGCGAGGGCCAGCGCGTGCTCCATGAAGCGGATGTCGTGTTCGTTCACAATCTAATCGAAAAGGGAATTTGCGTACGCTTCGGCGTCGAAGGGAACCAAATCGTTGATTTGTTCGCCGGTGCCGACAAAGCGAATCGGCAGGCCCAGTTCGCGCGAAATGGCGACGACAATGCCGCCTTTGGCCGTGCCGTCAAGCTTGGTGAGGATAATCCCTGTGACTCCGACCGTCGAAACGAATTCGCGGGCTTGCGCGAGACCGTTTTGTCCAGTGGTTGCGTCGAGAACGAGCAGCACATCATGTGGCGCGCCGGGAATCACTTTCGCCGCAGTGCGCTTCATTTTTTCGAGCTCAGCCATCAGGTTGGATTTGGTATGCAGGCGTCCCGCGGTGTCCACAATCACGACGTCGGCGGAACGCGCTTTGGCGGCGGCCATGGCGTCGTAAACCACTGCGGCCGGGTCGGCGCCGGACTTTTGCTTGACCACCGCGACACCATTGCGCTG
>Ga0126369_10001845_pt1 | contig 14883 bp, 13 predicted proteins | sample PanSoiMetaPlot_1_FD_109646 | JGI IMG/M metagenome (GOLD analysis project Ga0126369, IMG submission 109646) | Tropical forest soil microbial communities from Panama - MetaG Plot_1 | ecosystem: Environmental > Terrestrial > Soil > Tropical forest > Bulk soil | place: Panama | collected 2016-02-17 | reverse complement strand
GATTCCCTTAAGTGCAGCGCCGGCGGCCCGTGTGCAGCGATTTTCGGGTTCCACTTCCGCCACCGCTGGTTAATGCGCGCTGAGATGCGCTGGTTAAGCGGGCGATAGAGCGGAGGGTTAATGAAGTGTGGTCGCTTCGCTCATCTTGCCCTAACGTGCGCCCGGGAATCGCATCGGGGCCGCAATGCACTACAATAAAGCACATTTCATCGGCATCGCCGGCAAGGGCATGAGCGCGACCGCGCTGCTGCTGAGACAAATGGGCGTGCAGATCTCCGGGTCCGACGAGGGATTTTACCCGCCGGTCAGCGATTACCTGCAGACCGAGAAAATCCCGTTCGCCGCAGGCTACCGGAAAGAGAACATTCCCGCCGACGCCGACGTCATCGTGATCGGCAAGAACGCGAAGCTCAAGGCCGAGAGCAACGAGGAAGTCCGCGCCGCAATCGAGAGCGGAAAGCCGATCCGCTCGTTTGCGGATTTGCTGCACGACATGACCGCCTCCTCCGAGACGATCGTCGTGGCCGGCTCCTACGGCAAATCGACCTGCACCGCGTTGCTGGCGTGGTGCCTGAGGACCGCGAACAAGGATCCAAGCTACTTCATCGGCGAAATCACCAACGGGTTCGACACGCACGCCCATCGCGGTCGGGGCCCGACCTTCGTCCTCGAAGGCGACGAATACCCGGCCTCGAACTGGGACGACACGTCGAAATTTCTCCGCTACAACGCCCGCAATGTCCTGCTGACCTCGGCGACCCACGACCACATCAACGTCTTTCCGACGCATGAGGATTATCTCCGCCCGTTTCGCGCGCTGCTTGGCGCGCTGCCGTCCGACGGGCTTCTGGTCGCAAACGCCAGCGAGCCGCACGCACATGCGCTGGCGCAGAGGCTGGCTTGCGAAATCGCGCTCTATGCCCTCGACGACAAGGCGCACTGGCACGCGGACAGGATCGAACGCCGCGCGGAAACCAGCCTCGACCTGATGCGCGGCGGCGAGAAGCTCGTTCGCCTGTCGACGCGGATGCTCGGCGATCACAACATCGAAAACATCGTCGGCGTCAGCGCAATGCTGCTGGAGAAGAAGCTGCTTTCGCCCGAGGAATTGAATGCCGGGATCAGCACGTTCCAGGGCGTCAAGCGCCGCATGGAGCTGCTGTCGCCTGCCTCGCGCGTGCCTGTCTATGAGGGTTTTGGATCGTCCTACGAAAAGGCGCGAAGCGCCATTGCCGCCGCCAAACGTCATTTCCCCGATCGAAGACTGCTCGTGGTGTTCGAACCGCACACCTTCACCTGGCGCAACCGGGCGGCGATTGCCGACTACGACGACGTGTTCGCGGGAGCGGCGAAAATATTCATCTTTGAACCGGCTTCCCAGGGCGCAGGCACGCACGCCCAGCTGACGCAGGACGAGATTGTCGCGCGCGTGAGGGCCGCCAATTACGACGCGCTGGCCATCAACGATCCGGACAAGGCCCTGCAGAAATTGAATGACGTCCTGCGCGCCGATGACGTCGTTCTACTGCTGACGTCCGGCGAACTCGGCGGGCTGATCAAGACCATCCCGCAGCTCGCCGAAAGCAGGTACCCGGCTTAAAGCGCCACAATCGATTTGTCGGCCCCTCCCACTACCCGCTACGCTCGTGCGGGAGGGGATAAATCCGTCAGTCGCGATCCTCGCCGAACCCGCCGAACAGGTTGAACCGCGGGAAGCCGAAGGACGGCCTGAAATCGCCGCGTGGCGCAAAATCGTCAGCGTCCCGCTGCACGACAATCCGCCGGCCGTCAGTATCATCGCGGCGGCGCATGCTGGCCTCGACGTCGCGCAGTTCGTCGGCGTCACGCTGTTGCTGCGCCTTCTTGCGCTCCGCCCATTGCTGACGGCGCTCGGCCTTGCGCTTCTCGGCGGCAAGCCGCCTGGGGTCGGAATCGCGGGCCTTGGCGTTGGCATCCTCGGGAGAGGAGGACGCCTGCTCGCGCGGCGCGGCTTGCGGGTTTGCGGCTTGCGATTCAGCCGGCTTTGCAGGCTGATCGTTGGCGACCCTGGATCCCGCCGGCGGTAACGAAGTTTGCCGTGCTGGAGGCGCCGCCTGCGTCGGCGGTTGACCCGGCGCTGCCGGCGGCGGCTCCGCGCGTCGCTGGTGGCGCTCGGCCTTGCGCTTCTCGGCGGCAAGCCGCTTGAGGTCGGAATCGCGGGCCTTGGCGTCGGCGTCCTCGGGCGGCGAGGACGCCTGCTCGCGCGGCGCGGCCTGCGGCTTTGCGGTTTGCGATTCAGCCTGCCTTGCAGGCTGATCGTTGGCGACGCTGGTTCCAACAGGTGGTGGTGAAGATTGTGGTCGCGGATCCGCCGCATGGTCGCCCTGTGCCCTGGATTGATCCGCTTCGGTGGAGAACGGAATCGGCGTTGCCGACATGCGCTGCTCGAGCCTGGTCGGGTCGTGCTTGTCCTGATGCGGACTCATGATATTGGCGATGGTCCACCCGCCGCCCAGCCCGACGGCGATCGCAGCAATGACGGTTCCGGCGCCCGCAAAATAGGCCATCGATCCGCGCATGGTTCGGCTCCCTGTTGGTGCCGATCAAACGCCTAGACGGTGCAGGCGTTCCGCGTGCCAGTGGAGCGGATTTGGACGTTCGCTCCGCGCTGGCCTCAGCCTCGTTCAAGCGCCACTGCCATCAAAAATTTGCTGGCGATCCTTCAATTCCAGCATTCGCAAAAGTTCCTACCGCAAGCGCGCAGATGTTGGAATTGGAGCGACCGTCGGGAGGGAACCGCGCCAGATGCAGCGTTCGTGATTGCCTGCGAACGTTCGTGATTGCCTAGGGAATAGAGAGTCAGATCGCGGACGCGACCTTCTCAAGCCCGATGATGCGGGCGAGCTTGCGCACTTCGTCCTTCTGGTCTTCGCGCAACTGGAACAGGAGCGGCATCGCCGCCGACTTGAGCTGCTGCACTTCCGCCGAATCCGGATCGAGCTGCGCCGCGGTCGCGCCCGGATCGTGCTGGCGGGTGGCGTGGATCTTTCGCGCGATCCCGCGGAGTGCATTCTCGACCGCCGGCCAGTAAGACTCCTGGTCCGGGGACAGTTTCAGCCGTTCCTTGATGCCGGCGATCTGCACATCAGAGAGCAGCGCGTAGGATTTTTGCGGCTGCGGCCTGGCAACCACCTTAGGCTTCGGCGGTGCGGGCGCGGGCTGCGGGGCAACCTGCGGCAGGGCTGCGACGGCCTTGGCAGCCTCGACGTCGGCTGCGGAGGAGGATGCGTAGGCCTGGCGCAGCGGCTCCGGCATCCTGATCGATTGCGTCGACTCGAAGGCCGCGAGCGCAAGCCGCGTCACCGAAAGGCGATCCTGCTTGTTTTCGCGGTTGGCGACGGGACTTTTGGCGATCGGCGCGGGCACCTCGGCCTGCGACGCTTCCATGCTGGTACGGGACAGGATGCTGGTGACTGCGGCGCCCCCGACCAGAAAGCAGGTCAGCGCGATGATGGTGATCGCCTTGGTCAAACCGTTCTCCCTCCCCATGGGGCAACCATAACACTGTCGTGAAAAGTTAGGGTTAATTAAGGCCACACCGCGCCGGCGGTAACCAGGCTATAAGATATTGAAATCATTGATGAGATCAAGCAAGGGCGAGCTCGTAGGCGGCCTGGATGTCGGCAACGATGTCGGATGCCTCCCACAATGCCCCCGGCTCGACCGATTTGAGGCTGACCGTCCAGTTGCTGCCGCGCGCGGTCCGCGGCGTCGATACGACATCGAATTGCACCCGTCGGCAGAGCGGATGGCGCTGCAGCGCATAGGCAACGCGCGTCCTGATCTCCTCCAGCGTGGCCGGCGTCTTTGCAAAAAGCGTGTCGAGATCCATGAACCTTCCCCCTGCGATCCGCGGCCCTCGGGATCGTGCCGGCCTCGGCAGAAGCGATTGTCGGGCGGGGATGGTTAATGGCGCGTTAAGTCGGCTGGTTTTGGCGCCACCTCAAGCGTGATCGTCGCAGCGCGCTGATGTCGAGATGTGCGCGGCGGTCGGCAACCGAGGCGCGACGACCGGGAACACCGTAGTCCCCCGGAATCCACAAACGCCGGATTTTCCCCTACTCAGACACCGGGGCAGGGGGATTTTATTTCGTATCAATAATCGCCTCAGGGCCGCTGAACATCACCTTCAGCGGCCTTCTTGATTTTCTGATTTGCGCGCGGGGGCGCATCACTTCGTCGGGAAAAACTCCGGCCACAACGCGCGCCATTTGCGCAGCAGTGGCATGTAGTCGGTGATTTCGCCGACATGGCACTCGGCGCCGTCTGCGGGCTTGATCCACGGCTGCGCACTGCTCGTGAACATATGCAACACCGGCGTCAGCCAGGTGGTGTCGTCAAGCGTGCCGGCGCGGATGTTGATGGAGTCGGGCCTCGTCTTGCGTGAGCCGTAGATGCGCGCAGCGCATTCGCCACAGAACCATGAACAAACCTCGGCGCCCGACGGCGACAGATGATGCCAACCCTTCGGCTCGCCTTGCGTGATGCGAAAGCCCCTGATCGCAACGGGCATGTTGAGCGCAAATGCGCTGCCGGAGATGCGCTGGCAGTCGGTGCAGTTGCAGGTGTAAAGTAGAATCGGAAACGAGGTCAGCTCGTAGCGGATCGCGCCGCAGGCGCAGCCGCCGGTCATCGGCAGCGATGGCTTGCTTGCGCCCACGCTCACCTCCTCTCGATCACCAGACTCTGCACGCAGCGGCCGAAATAACCGCCTCTATCGGCGAGCCGCGCCATTGCCAGTCCCGCGCCCTCGGAGCCAATCCAGCTTTCCGCATCGAGCAAAATCCACTCTCCGATGGGCTCGCGGGCCATGCTGATGGTGAGGTCGGCGTTGAGGAAAGTCCAGTCGCGAAAATCGAGTGCCGCCGAGGTGCCGTTGCAGAAGTCGGCAAAACTGCGCAGGGTCCTCCGGCGACTCATCCGGTCCCGGTAGCGCAAGCTTCGGCCCGCCGAGATCGGGCGGCACGCTTTCGGCTTGCAGCGTGACCGTGAGCACGCTTGCGGCGACGACGATGGTGCCTCCGGCACGCAGGCGGATTCCGCAGAGCGGGATCTTGCGGCCCTCGCGCAGCACCTCGGTCTCGAGCGTGAGCGGCGCCAGCGGACGCATCAGATCGACGGTGAGGCGCGCCACTCGCACAGGCGCCGGTGTGGGAATTGATTCCGCGGCCCAGACCGCGAGACCTGCCGGCGCGGAGCCGTGCTGCATTCGCGAATCCCAGGGGGCCCGCGGCATTGGGGCTGACCTCGACGCGACTGCCGACGACACGAAAGATGGCTTCCATCATTTCACCCTCCCCTCCAGGGGAGGGTGGCGACCTTCGTCGCAACTCCTGGCAATCAAAACTCATCTATCCCGTCAGCCCGTCGCCGCGAGCTTCGGCTCAAACCCGTTGGGCAGCTCGATGTCGACTTCCAGCGTCGAGACGTTCCGGCCCCTCTCCATCCGTACCATGACCTTTTCCGGATCGAGCGTAACGTGACGCGAGACCACCGCCAGGATCTCCTCACGGAGCAGCATCAAGAGGTCGGGCTGGCCGCGCAAGGAGCGCTCATGCGCGAGCAGGATCTGCAGCCGCTCCCGCGCGATCGGCGCCGAGGGCGGCGCGGGCGCCGGCGCGGGACGGCTTGCGAAAAGCCGGAAAATGCTCATGCGGCCCTCCGTCCCAACAGCAGCTTGATCAGCCCCTTGCGCCCGGAGGGGACCATCATGTCGACGGTTTCGCCGAGCAAGCGCCGCGCCGCTTCGGAATAGGCGCGCGCGGGCGCGCTCGCCGGACTGTTCAACGTCACCGGTGAGCCGACATTGGAGGCGCGCAGCACGTCCTGGCTCTCGGGAATGATGCCGAGCAATGGCGTAGCGAGGATCTCGAGCATGTCGTCGATCGAGATCATCTCGCCGCGCGCCGCGCGTGCCGGATCGTAGCGCGTGATCAGGACATGCTTGTTGACGCGCTCGCCGCTCTCGGCCTTGACGGTCTTCGCATCCAGCATTCCGATGATGCGGTCGGAATCCCTGACCGACGACACTTCGGGATTGGTGACGATGATCGCCTCATCGGCGTAGCGCATGGCAAGCATGGCGCCGCGTTCGATGCCGGCCGGGCTGTCGCAGATGATCCAGTCAAAGGTCTCGCGCAGCTCCGAGATGACGCGACCGACGCCCTCCTCCGTCAGCGCCTCCTTGTCGCGCGTTTGCGACGCCGGCAGCAACCACAGGGTCTCCAGCCTTTTGTCGCGGATCAGGGCCTGCGACAGCTTGGCGACGCCCTGCACCACGTTGATGAGATCGAACACGACGCGGCGCTCCGCGCCCATGACGAGATCGAGATTGCGCAGGCCGATGTCGAAATCGACGACCACGACCTTCTTGCCGTTCTGCGCGAGCGCAGCCCCGAGCGCGGCTGTGGAGGTGGTCTTGCCGACGCCTCCCTTGCCCGACGTCACAACCAGCACCTTGGCCATTTTCATACCTCCTTCAATATCAGTTGAGCGGAGTGATCCGCATGATGTTGCCTTCAAGCCACGCCTGCGCTGGTCGATCGCGGAGAGCGGCGTCGAGCTGCTCCGCTGTCTGGTAATAGCCGTCGATTGCCAGAAGCTCAGCCTCGATCCTCTGGCAGTAGATCCGTGCCCCTGCATTGCCGTTGACGCCCGCCATGGCGCGGCCGCGCAGCGTGCCGTAGATGTGGATGGAGCCGCCGGCGACGATCTCGGCGCCCGAGCCGACCGAGCCGAGCACGGTGACGTCGCCTTCGGGAAATACGATGGACTGGCCGGAGCGCACCGGCTGGTCGAGCAGCAGCGACGTCAGTGCCTTCACTTCCGGCTTTTCCGGCTCGGCCTCGCGGATCGCACAGACGCGGCCGCCGGACAACAGCGGCGGCATGGTCGGCGTGAGCAGGCTTGCGTCCGCGCCCTCGATGCCGAGCACGCGGATGTTCTTCCTCTCGAGGCTGACGATCAGATGCGCGATCGCCGAGGTCGAGAGATCGAGCGACGAGAGATCAAGCACCACCGGCTTGCCGACGAAGAAGCCGGGTGAGCGGGCGAGTGTCGCGTCGATGTCGGCGAGCCATTCAATGACCGGCACGACCGGCGAGAACACGAAAGCGACGTAAGAGCGGCCGCGCAAGCGAACGAGTTGGCGAGTGGGTTCGGCGTCCATGGCTTCGACTCAGCCTTTCTCAAGGAATGGTTAACCATCGGCAGCGATTGGTTAACGCCCCGTTAATGCCTGTCACATCTGGACAAATCGCCCTCGGCTGCCCCACGAATGACACACGCAAGCTGTCGGCAGCCAAAAACTCAACGCGATCCCGCCTCGATTTTGGCTTAATAATGACGCGCACGGGTCGCATCACGTTCCGGTGAGACGGAGAACCCTCTTTCCGCGATGAGAGGCGGCATTTGCCGGGGCGGGCAATGCGATCGAAGGGAAGGTTTTCGGATTTGTCCTGCGGGCTGATTGCAGACATGCCGCGCGATCGCGCCGTACGCTTCCGGATTCACATCGGATCTTCGCGCTCCTGCGCGACGCGAATTTTCCCACACTCGCTTTGCTTTGATAGCCTGCCTCACGCGGCGCCAAGTGTCCCGATTCCGAAGTTCGCATCATTTCGCGGTGAGTCCGTTTTGCGAACTTCGGAATCGAAGGACACTGGTAGCTTATTGATCTGGTGTGGCGGTTCAGAAGTCCGCATAACGAACTTGCAGCAGAAGCGATGCGGACTTCTGAACCGCCACACCGGGCCGCATGCGTAACAGTTCGTGTCGGAGGAGTTAGCGTATGAGTGCGATGAGTGAAGAGTCTCCACCCCCCACCAACGATCCGCAAGATCCCTTGTACTATGCGCCACGCCGCACCGGCGAACGCGCCGAGCCGCGGCTGGCTTCAATCAACGACACGCCGCTCGAGCGCGCGCCAAGGGCCGAGCCGGCGCCGCGCCCGCTGCCGCCTTCTGCGGCGCTGAGCGCGAGACTGGAGAGCGCTGTCTATGAATCCCTGCGCCGCCAGATCGGGCCTGAAGCGATCCCCGAGCCGATCGATTTCAGACGCGACAGCACGCGCCGCACCCTGATCGCGATCGCAAGCGGAGTCGCCGCCGCGCTCGCGGTGGCCTCTGTCGCCGCACTGCTGTTCGTGACGGTGTATCCGAAGGAAAGGGACGCCGGCCCGTCCTTTGCGTCCACAGTGCAGCCGTCGCAATCGCAGGCCGACGACGCGTCGAAGCCGGCGCTGGCGCAATTCCGCGCACTGGTCACGGGTAACACCGATGGCCAGAATCTCACCCACGAACAGTCGGAACGGCTGCTGCAGCAATTTGTGCAGTGGCAACACAAGGCCGCTTCGACCAACAAGCCTTAAGGATATCCTTGGAGCATCACAATGTCTGATCATGGGGTAGGAATGAACCTGCGCTCGCCCGCGCGTTGGGCGATCGTGCTGTCGGGACTGCTGGTGGCAAGCGCGGCCGGTGCCGCGACACCCGCCGACAATGTGAGTGTGGTGCGCGATCTCGCAAGCAGGGTCGGGCCAATTGTCGGGTCGGCACTCGCCTGCCCCGAGATCAATCATCCGCGTATCCAGGTGATCGCCGAAAAGTTTCGCGCGGTGATCAGGGAGGTTTCCACCAACGAAGCCGAGCGCGATGACATCTCGCGGCTGTTCGACCGCTACGTCTACGACGGCCGCGGCGCGATCACCGCCGGCCGCTTGGATTGCAGGACGGCCGACCGCCAGCTCACCGAGCTCGAACAATCGATTTCCGGGCCATCGCTCGCCACTGTGATCGGTCCGTCGTCGGCCAACGCAGCACCCGCGTCGGCGGCTGCGCCGTCGCCGGCCGCCGCGGCGCCTGCGGCACAAGCCATCGTCGCGCCGCCGGCCGCGGCGCCTGCCCCACAAACCACCGTCGCGGTGGCGACGACGCCGACTGTGACGCCGGCCGTTCCGCTCGGCACCATGCCGGCGGTGCGCGGCGTCACCGACAAGGAAATCCGCTTCGGCATCGTAGCACCCTTCTCCGGCTCGGCGCGCGAGCTCGGGCGCCAGATGAAACTCGGCATCGACACCGCCTTCAACCGCATCAACGATGCCGGCGGCGTCAACGGCCGCATGCTGCGCCTGCTCGCGGCCGACGACGGCTACGAGCCGTCGCGCACGCTGGATGCGATGAAGCAGCTCTACGACAAGGACCAGGTGTTCGGCTTTGTCGGCAATGTCGGCACGCCGACCGCCGCGGTCGCGATTCCCTACGCGCTGGAGCGGCGCGCGCTGTTCTTCGGCGCCTTCACCGGCTCCAACATCCTGCGCAACGATCCGCCCGACCGCTACGTCTTCAATTACCGCGCCAGCTATGCCGAAGAAACCGACGCGGTCGTGCATTATCTGATCAAGATCCGCAAGCTGCAGCCGCGGCAGATCGCAGTGTTCGCGCAGGCCGACTCCTATGGCGATGCCGGCTTTGCCGGCGTGGCGAAGGCGTTCCGGACGCTTGGCATCAACGACGGCTCGATCCTGCGCCTCAACTACAAGCGCAACACCGTCGACGTCGACGACGCGGTCGCCAGCCTCAAGGCGCAGAAGCTGCAGGTGCGGGCCGTCGTCATGGTGGCGACCTACCGCGCGGCGGCGAAATTCATCGAGAAGACGCGCGATACCTATCCCGGAATGATCTACAGCAACGTGTCGTTCGTCGGCAGCACGGCGCTCGCCGACGAATTGATGCTGCTCGGCCCGCGCTTTGCGAGCGGGGTGATCGTGACGCAGGTGGTGCCGGCGGTCGGCGGCTATTCGACCTCGGTGCTCGAGTACAAGAACGCGCTGGCAAAATACTTCCCGGGCGAAGCGCCGGACTATGTCTCGCTCGAGGGCTATATCGCCGCGAACGTGCTGATCCAGGGCATCAGGCAGACCGGGCCGCAACTCGATACCGAGAGGCTGATCGACCGCCTCGAGGCCATGCGCAACATCGATCTCGGCCTCGGCACGCCGTTGAATTTCGGCCGTGCCGAGCACCAGGCCTCGCACAAGATCTGGGGCACGGCGATCGATGAAAACGGCAAGTACACGCCGCTGGAGCTCGATTGAGGGGCGTCCTCATCATCGAATAGCGATGTCCGCTTTGAATCTTGAAAGCGGACATCGCGATCGCGTCGGCCGCTGGTCCGGTTTCAAATCGATTTCAGCGATTGCTTCCGTATCGTAGGGCTGCGAGGCTGGTCCATCCTCGCACTCGGGAACGATGCTCATGGACCTCGGACTTGCCGGCAGACACTGTTTCGTCACCGGCGCGAGCGCCGGCATCGGGCGCGGCACGGCACTTGCGCTTGCCGCGGAGGGCGCGCAGCTGTCGATCGCCGGGCGCGATGAAGCTGCGCTCCGAGCGACTCGCGACATGATTGTCGCGCAAGGCGCCTCCGTGCTCGCTATCGTTGCCTGCGACCTCTCGCAGCCTGCCGGCATCGACGCCGCGGCTAGCGCGATCGCCGGGGCTGAACGCCCGATCGAGGTGCTGATCAACAATGCGGGCGGCGGGCGTCCCTACAATCTCGATGCGCCGTTGGGCGCGGAAGCCTGGGAGGAGGCGACCGGCCTTAACTTCACGGCCGCACGCCGCCTCGCCGAAAGCGCGTTGCCTGCCATGCGGCGTGCGCGTTGGGGAAGGATCATCACGATCACCGGCTCGCTTGCGCTGAAGCGGTTGAACGCCGCTACGCCGGCAAAGGCCGCGATCACGAGTTGGTCGAGAGCCTTGTCCATACAGGTCGCAGCCGAAGGGATCACGGTGAACTGCGTCGCACCCGGGCGGATCAACTCGGAGCAGACTCTCAATCGTCTGTTTCCGACACAGGAGAGCCGCCGCCGCGAGATCGAGCTCAACGTGCCGGCAGGACGGTTCGGAGAGCCGGAAGAGATCGCAGCGGTGATCACGTTTCTCGCCTCGGCACGGGCAAGCTACGTGACCGGCACGATGATTCCGGTCGACGGCGGATTCCTGCGCCTCGATCTGAAATAGGTTGGCTCACTCCGCCGCAAAACCACTTCGACCAACACGTCGATGCCCGGATCAGGGCGGACGTCAGCCGGTCATCCTGTGCGCTCGCGGTTTGACGAGGCGATCGAATTTGGCCGGCGTCGTTCTCGCCAATTCGGCCAAGCGGCGTGGCGCGGCCGGAAGTGGCCGAGCTCAATCCGATTTCCCTGCGACCGATGACCGCCGCGCAAGGGTTCGGCGGTCTGGTGTCTCGCCGGGATCCGCCAGACTGGCCTCAAGGTCGTGGACGAGGCGCTCGTAAATCTTCGCGCCGGTCTCCGCGACAAGCGCCTTGGCCAGCGCCAGCTCCTCTCCGACGCCCTCGTCTGCACCCGATGCCAGCAGCGTCTCGGCGCGGATAATGCGCGCAAGAGCTTCGGTGGCCCTGGCATGCCGCGCCACGCAAACCGCGATCGCCTCGTCGGCCGCGTCCAACGCCGTGCCGAGTTCGCCCTTCAAGTAATAGGCGCTCGCGAGGTCCGCCAGCATCTTCGGTTCGTATTCCATCCCGGCCTTGCGCCGCCGTGCGAAATCGATCGCCGCGTTCAAATCCTCCACCGCCGCGCCGTACCGTCCCGCCACGATATGCGCGAGACCCCGGCATGCCGTGGCGTAGGTCCGCAAGTAGGGATTGCCGCTGCGCAGGGCCATGGAAAATGCCCGCTCGGCATGCTGTTCCGCCAGCTGCACGTCACCTTCGACCCAGGCCAGATCGACGTAGGAAAGACTTGGCACGACATGATCGGCGACGTTGATGTCGTTCGGATCCATCTGGATCACGCGGTCGAGATAGGAGCGTGCTTCTCCACTGCGCCCGAGCATGATCAGGAGCTGCCCCCGCATCGCCGTCAGCCATGGCTCGATGTCGAAGCCCATCACCTTGCGGTCCCAGTCGCTGAGTTCGTGGGCGCGGCCGGCTGCCTCGACATTGGCCTCGAGCGCGTCGCTGAGCCGGCCGGAAAGCCTGAGGGCCTGCGCCAATCCGCCCTTGAGCATCACCTCGAGGCCGGAATCGTTGGTCTCCCTGGCAAGGGCAAGCCCCTCGTTCACCTTCGTGACATAGTCGTCCGCCGATCCCCTGGCGGCCAGGATCCGGCCGAAGCCGCCGTGCAACAATGCGCGGGCCCGCTTGTTGCCGACCTCGCGCGCGATGGCGTCAGCCTCCTCGAACAGCGGCTTTGCGTCCTCCGCCGGAAGACCCTCGCGCCAGCCGAAGGATACGATCTGGCCGCACGCCATCATCCGCAGGAAGTCGGTCTTCTCATTGCGCGGTTGACCCGCCAGAAGTTCGCGCGCCTTCACCCAGCTCCGCATCGCCTGGCTCGGATCCCTGGCGCCCATCCACATGGCCGATCGCGAGAGCGCCTGCACCGCCGGGAAAAGATCGCCGGCCTGTTCGAGGTGGAAAGCAATCAGGGCGGAATATTCGTCGAGACTCGCAGCGAACTGTTGCTCCAGGGCACGCGCGACTTCGCGATGCAGGGTGATGCGCCGCCCCTGCAGCAGCGACCGGTAGGCGACTTCCTGGATCAGCGGATGCCGAAAGGCGTGATCCCCCGGGCTCGGACGCGGCACTTCGTACAGGAGTTCGGCGCGCCGCAATTGCCAGAGCGCCTCAGTAACCTGATCGGCGGACAGGCCGGCGACATGTTGCAGAATCGCAAGCGGCACCTCGCGACCGATCACGGCCGAAATCTGCAAGACCTGCCGGGGCGGTTCCGCGAGCTGGTCGATGCGCGCGCTCAGCACGGCCTGCACGGTCGCGGGCAGCGGAATCGCATCGATGCCGGCCTTGAGGCGGTAGGCGCCGCGTTCTCCCTCGAAGTCGCCGCGCCCGGCCAGCGCGCGCACCAGCTCCTCCAGGAAGAACGGATTGCCTTGCGCCCGCTCGGCGATATTGCGCGCCACCAACGCCAACGAAGGATCGTCGCCCAAAAGTTCGCTCAACAATGTGCTGGAGTCGGTCGCCGCAAGAGGCTCCAGCGCGACCTGGCGATAGTGGGACCGCTGCATCCAAGGCGCGGCATAGCCAGGCCGGAAATTCAGGAGCAGCAGCGTTTTCGTGCCGACGATCGCGTCGACCATCGCGTCCACGAATTCCTCGCTCGCCTGGTCGATCCAGTGCAGGTCTTCCACAACCACCAGCACAGTTTCATCGTCGGGTCGCGAGCGCACGAACTGCCTGATGAAAGCGAGCAGCCGATGCTTGGTGACGGCATCCTGTTTCGACGGCGGATGCGCGGCATCATGCAAGCCCAGAAAATCCAGCACCAGCGGCAAGGTCTCGCCGAAATCGCCGCGCCTGCACAGCTGCGACGCCACGCGCTGCCGGGAGACCTCCGCATTGTCGTTCGGCCGTATCGAAAGCGCATCGCGCAAGAGTTCAAGCACCGGCTGGAACGGCGTCGCCCGGCCGTGGGAAAGCACGCGTGTCTCGTGAACCCGAATGCCCTGCCGCCGACAGGTTTCGGCAAATTCAAAGCAGATACGGCTCTTGCCGAGGCCGGCCTCGCCGACGACGCCGACCACGCGGCCCTCGCCCTTGACCGCGTGGGCGAGTTCAAGCTCGAGCGCCGCCAGCTGGTCGCTGCGTCCGGTCAGGGAGGTCAAACGCTTTCCGCTGCGGAACACGCCGCTGGCCGGCGCATTCAACAGGCCGGTCACCTTGAAAACCTCGACCGGCGTGGAGATGCCGCGAACCGTCTGAACGCCGAGCGAGGAAACCTCTACGAACTGCCTGGCTGCCGCATAGGTATCGCCGGTGATGAGGATCGAACTCTCATCCGCCATCTGCTCCAGGCGGTTGGCGAGATGCACGTTAACGCCGGCGGCATCGTAGGTTTGATAGATGCTGTTCTCGACGACCTGAACCACGACCTCGCCGGTGTTGAGTCCGACCCGGATCTGCAATCCGGGATCGCCGAGCCTGGCGACTGCGTCCTGCATCGCCAGGGCCGCGAGGCAGCCGCGAATCGCGTGATCCTCATGCGGCTTCGGCGCACCGAACAGCGCCATGACACCGTCGCCCTGAACCTTGTTGACGATGCCGTCATAGCGGTGAACTGCATCCTTCATCAGGGCGAGCACGGGCTCCAGCCTGCGCAGGCCGAGCTCGGGATCGCCCAGACTGTCGATCAGGCTGGTGGAATTGCGGATGTCGGCAAACAGCACGGTGAGCCGCTTGAGTTCACCGCCACTGACGCTCAGCGCCTGAAGCAAGTGGTTCGGGCTCAGCGCCGGGTGTGCGCTGTAATCGAGCAGGGCCCCGCAATGGCCGCAGAAGCGGCTGTCCGGCCGATTGCAGCGACCGCAGGCGTTGCACTTCAGCTGGAGCGCAGCCCCGCATGCCTTGCAGAAGGCATTTTGTGCGTCGTTCTCGGCCCTGCAACGCAGGCACTGCATCGGTCACACTCTCGGTCGGATGAGGCAGGCCATCTGTCGCCTCTGTCTGCTTTCAGCCATGCGCGACCGATCCTTCGGGTGACCGGCGCCGTCAGCCTGCCTTCAAAGCCTCCGCCGGATGAGCGTCGCTGGGATAGCGGCTCTTCATCAGGATCGTGATGCCGCCCTTGGTCGGGGGCGTATCCGGCGAGTGCCAGATCGTGAGCTCATAGTCATAGCCCGGAGCCCAGGCAAAGACGATGGGGGTCGGCGGCTCCGTCGACAACGAGTAATAGATGGTGGCTCGCAACACTTCCTGGAAGCTGCCCGGCAGCTTTCCAAGGTACTCGACCCAAAGGGCATGAAGACGGGTGCCTTCCTTGACGACAACGCCCTGCGCCAGCGACCTTCCCGGCGCGAACAG
>Ga0126369_10001843_pt1 | contig 14887 bp, 6 predicted proteins | sample PanSoiMetaPlot_1_FD_109646 | JGI IMG/M metagenome (GOLD analysis project Ga0126369, IMG submission 109646) | Tropical forest soil microbial communities from Panama - MetaG Plot_1 | ecosystem: Environmental > Terrestrial > Soil > Tropical forest > Bulk soil | place: Panama | collected 2016-02-17 | reverse complement strand
GCCTGGAAGCGGATCTGTGCCTGTTGCGGCGGAAGGTCCGCGACGGGCTTCTGGGAACCGATGACTAGCGCGAGCTCGGGAACGAGGTCGACGACGAGCCTAGCGTTCTCGCCGAGCGCTCGCTGAATATCCTCGCGCCAGCGCAGCAGCTCGGCGTCGCTCGCGGCGAGGAGCGAGCGAATGATGTCCCGGAACGCACGCACGATCGGAGCGAAGGGAACGTCGCGCTCGTGCGGCTCGAACTTGCCCGAGGCAAACCAGCCGCGTGCGCTTGCCACTGCCTGCTGCAGCTCGTTCACGATCGAAGATTTGCCGATGCCAGAAGAGCCCGAGACGAGCACGAGGGCCTGTCTCCCGTCCCGGGCGACGCGCTGGTAGGCATCGACCAGGACCGCCACCTCGTCGGCCCGCCCGTAAAGGTGCTCCGGGATAAGCAGCCGGTCCGGCACGTCCCGAGCAGCAAGCGCGAAGGGCTCGATGCGGCCGTTCGCGGTCCATTCCGACAGGCATCGTCGTAGATCGGTCTCGACTCCCGCCGCGGTCTGGTAGCGATCTTCGGCGTTTTTCGCCAGCAACTTCAACACTAGAGCGGACAACGCGGCGGGGATTTCGGACGATCGTTCGCCGGGAGGTGTGGGCTGCCGTGCAATATGGCAATGGATCCACTCCATCGGCTCCGAAGCTTGGAACGGCAGCGTCCCCGTCAGCATTTGGTAGAGGATCACTCCGAACGAATAAAGGTCGGACCGCGAGTCCACCGAGCGATTCATGCGGCCAGTCTGCTCGGGTGCCATGTAAGCCGGCGTTCCCGCGAGCACTGTTGGCAGATCGGGCGCCTGGCGCTCGCGTGCCAGTCCCGAGGAAATGCCGAACCCGGTGAGCCAAGCGGCGCCGCTCGCCCAATCTACAAAGAGATTGTCTGGCTTGAGGTCGCCGTGTATCAGGCCTTGGGCGTGGAGCCGGCCTAGGGCCACGGTGATGCCGATGCCGACGCGCAGGAAGTCGTCGGTGCCCCATGGCCGTCCGAGGAGGTGGCTCAGCAACTCGGTGCCGGGATCGTCGAGCAGCAGCACCACGTGCCCGTGCTCGCCGGCAAGCGCACGCGGCTTGGCTGCCCACGTCGCTTCGAGCCGGTCGCGCAGCGAGTACTCGTACTTCAGCCGCTCAAGCGTTCGCTGGGACGGTGGCTCGGAGGTCGGAGCCAGCATCAGGACAGGATGGCTGTCCTGTGCGGCGAAGCACCGGAACAGAACGAACTCTTCATCCTGGCGCAGCGTGTCGATCCGATCGCAACTGCGGAACGGCGCTGCGCTCGGCGAAGGAGACCGCATGTCGTTACTCACGCAGCACGCGCGCGAGGCTGGTGGCGAGCTCGCGCGCCGACACCGGCTTCTTCATCACCTCGTTCGCCCCCGCCTCGCGCGCGCGGCTCGCCACCGCGCCGCCCACGTAGCCGCTCATCAGCAGGATCGGGATCTCGCGCCGGATCCCGCGCAGCTCCCGGATCAACGCCGATCCAGTTATCCCCGGCATGCGCTCGTCGGTGATCACCGCGTCAAACCCCCCGGGGTCGGCACGGAAGGCCGCCAGCGCCGCGGTGCTGGACGTCAATGCCGTGGGTAGGTACCCCAGTTCCTCGAGCGTGCGGGCGGCCAGCCTGACCAGCGGCTCCTCATCATCGACGATCAGCACCCGCTGCCCGTCGCCGCGCGGCATCGCCTCCGCTTCGTCTTCGTCCGATTCGACCGCCTCGCCCGAGCGAAGCAGGTACACGGTGAACTTGCTGCCTGCGCCAGGGGTGCTGGCCACGTCGATCGCGCCTCCCAACTCGGTAACGATGCTGTGCACCAGCGACAGGCCGAGGCCCGTACCGGTGCCGACCTCCTTGGTGGTGAAGAACGGATCGAAGATCCGGTCCATGATCTCGCGCGGGATGCCGGTGCCGGTGTCTGCGACCGTGAGCACGACGTATTCCCCGGCCGCGAGGTTGCCGATAGTCGCCGCCCGGCCGGTTTCGTGCACCACCTCCAGCGACACGGACAACGTCCCGCCCGAGGGCATCGCCTGCACCGCATTGGTCCCCAGGTTCATCAGCACCTGGTGCACCTGCGTCGGGTCGCCCATGAGCGCCGAGCGGCCTGCGCGCAGCTTCGCCTCGACGCGGATGGTTTCGGGCAGCTTCGCCTCGATCAGATCGAGCGCCTCGCGCACCACCTTTTCCACGGGCACCGCCACCCGCTCGCCCACCCCGCTGCGGCTGAACGCGAGCACCCGATCGACCAGCGCGCGGCCGCGCTCGCCCGCGGTCATGATGCTGTCGAGGTCGCGGCGCAGTCGGCTGCCCTTGGACGCATCGCGCAGCGCCATCTCGCCATAGCCGAGGATCGCGCCCAGGATGTTGTTGAAGTCGTGCGCGATCCCGCCGGCGAGCGTGCCCATCGCCTCCAGCCGTTGCGCCTGACGCAGTTGCCGCTCGAGCCGCTTGCGCTCGGTGATGTCGCGCCCGATGCCCTGATAGCCCTTGAAGCGGCCCTCGTCATCGAAGATCGGCGCGCCGCTGACACTGACATACCGGATCGTCCCGTCCGCGTGGGGGCGGCTGTATTCGAAATCGCGGAAGGGCTGACGCGCTGCTAGTACCGCCTGATGCTCGGGCCAGGGAGAGGAAAGCGGTTGGGTGTCGCGAAGCTCCCAACGAAGCTTGCCGATCGCGGACTCGCCCGTGTATCCGGAGAGGGCATTGACCCCGCTCGACAGGTACGTAAAGCGCAGGTTCTCGTCCTGCTTCCAGTACCAGTCGGACGAAAGCTCGGTAAGACTGCGGAACCGGGCTTCGCTCTCGCGCAGCTCCTCCTCGATGCGCTTGCGCTCGGTGATGTTGCGCCCGATGCCCTGGTAGCCCTTGAAGCGGCCCTGCTCGTCGAAGATCGGCGCGCCGCTGACGCTGAGATAACGGGTCCTTCCGTCCTCTCCAACGCGGCGCATCTCCAGATCGCGGAACGGCTGACGGGCGGCAAGCACCGCCTGGTGTTCGGCCCAGGAGCAGGACAGGGGCGTCGTGCCGGCAAGCTCCCAGCGGGTCTTGCCGAGCTGATTGCCGCGCGAGTATCCGGTCAAGCGCTCGGCCTGGCTCGACAGGTAAGTGACGCGCAGGTCCTCGTCCTGCTCCCAGTACCAGTCGGAGGAGAGCTCGGTCAGCGCGCGGAAGCGCGCCTCGCTCTCGCGCAGCGACTCCTCGGCGAGCTTGCGCTCGGTGATGTCGCCGACGACGCCGTAGAGCACGATGCGGCCGTCCTCGGTCCGCGTCGCGTGCACGCTGTCGCGCACCCAGCGCAGGGCGCCGTCCGGCCGCAGGATTCGGTACTCCGAGTCCTCGCGGTCGGCGGCACCCGAGATGATCCGCTGGAAGATCTCGGCGAGGCGCGGCCGGTCCAGCGGATGAACCAGGCCCAGCCAGCGCTCCGGCGACGCGGACAGGTACTCGGGCGACCAGCCGGTGATGCGCTCCGCGACCGGCGAGTAGTAGCGGTAGGTGAACGAACCGTCGGCCGCGACCTCGGCGCTCCAGAGATAGTCCGAGACCGATTCCATCAGCCGCTGCAGCTCCTCCCGGCGCTGCCGCACCTCGTCCTCCGCGACCTTGCGCTCGGTGATGTCGCCGACGACCCCGTGGAGGAGAATGCGGCCGTCCTCGATCCGCGTCCCGTGGGCGCTGTCGCGCACCCAGCGCAGCGTGCCGTCCCGGCGCACGATCCGGTACTCCACGTCCACCTGTTCGGTGGCGCCCGAGATCAGCCGACGGAAGGTCTCATCGACCCACGGCCGGTCGTGGGGATGGAGGAGGTTGACCCAGCGCTCCCGCGACTCGCGGAGTTCCTCGGGCGACCAGCCGGTGATCCGCTCTACGACCGGCGAGTAGTAGCGATAGCTATACGAGCCGTCGGCCGCGACCTCGGCGCTCCAGAGATAGTCGGAGACCGACTCCATCAGGCCCTGCAGCTCTTCCTTGCGCAGCCGCAGCTCGTCTTCGGCGATCTTGCGGTCGGTGAAGTCCGTGATCGCGGTGTTCACGCGCATCACGGCGCCCGACGCATCGCGCGCGCACAGGAAGACAGCGTGCATCCAGCGCGTCTCGCCCCGGCGCAGCACGCGCATGTCGAGCTCGAAACGGGTCGAGGTGCCCGCGTAGTGCGCGTTGACCGCCGCCACGATCCGGTCGCGATCCTCCGGGTGGACAGGAAACCGCGCGACGAAGTCCGCGCGCCCGGCAAACTTCGCGTCTGCGGGGAGGCCGCACATTTCGAGGAGGCGTGGCGATGCATAGAACTCGTCGGCCGCGACGACCCACTCCGAGTGACCGTCGCCGGAGGCTTCCATCGCGCGCGCGTAGCGCTCCTCGGACCGCCGCAGCGCATTGAGCATCTCGCCGCCGACGTTGGCCGGCATCGCCTGCGCGCGCTCGATGACGATGCACGCCAGATGGATGAATCGCTCGAGCCCGACCTCCCGCTGCGCGGACGCGTCGCCCGGCTGGCGGAGGTAGATTTCGAAGATGCCGAGCACCCGGCCGCTGGCGGCCTTAATCGGCGTCGACCAGCATGCGCGCAAACCGTGTTGCAACGCGAGCTCGCGGTACTCGGCGGACCACCGCGCGTCGGCGGCGATGTCGGGTGCGACGACCTCCTGTCCCTGGGCCGCGAGCCCGCAGGGTCCGTACGTCGGTCCCACGCGGGTCCCGTCGATTGCCGCGACAAAACCTTTGGGGAGCGTCGGTGCCGCGCCGTGCCAGACGCTGTCGGCATCGGCGTCGACCAGCAGGATCGAAGCCAGCCACTTGGGCGACACCTGTTCGATCAACCGGCACACCGCATCGAGCGTCTCGCCGAGCGGCCTCGCCGACGCGATCATCTCGAGCACCCGCTGCTCGCCCGCGAGCAGGATTTCGGCGCGGTCGGGAGCGCCGGTGTCGACCGAGATCGACGCCGCGCCAAAAGAGGGGGAGGCAGTCATGATGGTTGGCGGACGACGCGCGAGGCTGGTCTCAACGGGGAGAATATAGTCCGTTCGACGCACGCTTTCCCCCGCGGGCCCGGAAATCAGCCCGATCCGCGCGCTGGCTTTCTAAGTGCCCATTCAACGCCCCGCCCCGGCTGCTATTGCGACAGTCGCGCGGCAGATTGTGTCAAATGACACGACCGCGGGGCTGCGGCTACATGTTGGCGACGCGCGACGGGGGGATGGTGATCGTGCGATCAGCAATACAAGGAGCGACCGATGGACCTAAGCCAGCCACGGATGGACACGAACAAGACCGCACACGTGCTTGCACTCGACGACGACCCATCGGTCCGGCAGATGATCGCCGACTACCTCGGTGACAACGAGGTGCGGGTCACCACGCTCGCGAGCGGGCGGGAGGTGGCCGAAATCATGTCGCGCGAGATGATCGATCTCCTCGTGCTCGATCTCCGACTGCCCGGCGAGGACGGCATGCAGATCGCGCGAAAGCTGCGCGAGGAGTCGGACGTCCCGATCATCATGCTCACCGGACGTAAGGACGAGGCCGACCGCGTGATGGGCCTCGAGCTCGGCGCCGACGACTACCTCACGAAGCCGTTCTCTCCGCGCGAGCTGCTGGCGCGCATCCGCGCGCTGCTCCGGCGCACGCGCGCGCAAGAGACGGTCGCCGACGGGCTCGCGCGGATCCGCGCTTACCGCTTTCGCGGCTGGGAGCTCAACGTGCGGCTGCGCCGCCTCACTACCCCGGCCGGCGCTAACGTCGTCCTCACCAACAGCGAATTCAACCTGCTCGCAGCGTTCCTCGCTGCCCCGCAGCGCGTGCTGTCGCGCGAGCAGCTCCTCACCCTCTCGCGACTGCACAACGACGAGGTCTACGACCGCTCGATCGACGTCCAGGTCGGACGCCTCCGCAAGAAGCTCCAGACCGCAGACCCGCGCGAACAACTCATCCGCACCGAGCGCGGCGCCGGCTACGTGTTCGTCGCCGCAGTCGAAACGGTGCGCTGAGCTGGCGCAAGCCCGGGCTCGCGCCGACGGTGGCGGCGAGTTTCGGACATCGGTACGCCAGGCCCCGCGCACCTCGGGCACGAGATAAACGTCTACGCCGCGAGGCGTCGCGGCCAGTGACGGCCGCTGTCGCGTCGTCGGCAACGCAGTCGAGTCGCGGATAGTCGTCGACCAGCCTCGGTCGGGCGCGCTCCAACGCAGCGGTCTCCTGAAGGCTACATCTGTAAAGGAAAGGTCCGCACACCGACATCACGACGAGAACCTGGCGCGCCACGATCCGTACCGTGGGTGGACGAAGGAGCGTGACCATGTACGTGATCAACACACGTGAGCTCGAGCAGCTCGTACAAACGAGCTTCCCCGAGCGGAATAGGTTCTCGGTCGAGTCCGATCTTGGCCTCAATGCACCTCGCCTGCCGGCGGTGGCATTTGTCCACGGTGGACCGGATCCGTACCTCGACCGCCCTGTTGACGCGTGGTTGCGCGGCGCACCGGCCTTCGTTTCCCTTTACGCCGTGCTCAACCGGCTATGCCGCGTCGGTGCGCTCGTGCCCGGTCAGTACGCCGTGACGCAGTTCGCTTCCTGAGGGCGGAGGAGCCATGTGGACCACTCATGACCTGATCGTCGTCGCCCATACAGCCGTCGTCGCGCTCATGCTGTCCTTGGTCGCCCTCTTCGCGAGCGACGTGCGTGCCGCCGAAAGCATGGGCGCAGCGAGCGCCCCGGAAGCGGAGCCGGTCGTCCTCGTCGCAACCGATCGGCCGGTGGGGCAAGGGTATCGAGAGACGGTGCTGCTCGCCGTGCCACTTCCGAGCGGATACCACCTCGGGTTCATCTTGAACCGGCCAACCCTGGCGAAGCTCGAAACGCTGTTCCCTGAGCACGCTCCGTCCCGGAAGGTGGCGGATCCCGTCTATTTTGGCGGGCCGGTCCTTCCAGAGGCGCTTTTCGCGGTCGCACGCCGCACGCCCGACGGTGGCCAAGCCATCCCGCTGATGCCGGGACTCGTCCTGGCAACGGATTCAACCAGCGTCGACCGCGTGATCGAGACGATGCCCAACGACGCGCGCTACTTTGCGGGCTTCGTGCTCTGGGGGCCCGGCGAGCTGGACGACGAAATCCGTGCCGGCGCGTGGGAGGTACGGCCGGCCGACGCGAACGCCGTCTTCCGCGGGGATCCCGAGCGGCTCTGGAGGGATCTCCACACGGATTCCGATGGCAAGGGGTTTCGGGTCAGCGCGCCATTCACATTGGCCCGGTTCGGCAGCCTTCGCCCGCGCTCGGCGGACGCGGGCGGCGAGTTCGTGACCGTCGGCGCACGCTAAGACGTCACGCGCCTCGCAGTGCTATGAGAATCGACCTCTCGATGAAACGTTTCCAAGGCCGCCTGCAGTGGAGTCCCGAAGCCCTACCTTCCCCCTCCTCCGTCTATTGGTCGGGCTGGTGCGGGTGGCCTTCTTCTCTTGCACGCGTTTGATGGGTGTCGATCAGCAATGAAGCCTGCCCGGTCCATCCTCGATAAGTCCTTTCGCTATGTGCCGGCGGTGGCGACTTCCGTCGTCGAGACATGGCGCCGCTTTGGCTGGCGGCCCATGACCGATGAGGAACGCAAGAAACGACGCCATCCGACAGCAGAAGCGGCCGTCGAGTCCGTCGCTGGAGCAACGTCCCTCAGACGCGCGGCTCGGACGATGCGTTTGACGGCTCGCGTGCCGATCGCCGTCGCGTGAGCGCTTAGAGGCGCGACTGATCGACAACGCCCGAATCGGCGGGTGGGGGCCGAGTTGCTCGCGAGGGAGGGCGAGTTCAGCCGAAGGTGAACGCGAAAGCCTCGACCCCCGGATCGAGGAATTCGACCTCGAACTGACGATCGACGATGGGTTTCGGTTGACGAATCAGTTGGTACAACCGCTGCTCGGTTACCGTGCCATTGCCTTGCTCGTCGATGTCGCCTCCGTGCGCGGCACCGGGCGCCTGTCCATCGATAAGAACGCGAAACCGCACGGAGGCTCCGCGAGCTGCCGGTCCCATGACGAGGTGAAGATCGCGAGCGTGAAAGCGATAGGCGATTCGGCCGCCGGCCTTGTGTAGCGCCACCGCCTCTTTCTCCACGGCCCAATCGCCCGAAAGGGCCCAGTGATTGATTGCCAGCTGCTTGGGTAAGGCGTAGACGCTACGCTTGCCCGGTACTGCGCCGGGAGATGTGAAGTTCGCGGTGCGCTCGTAGCCGAGATAGTTCTCCGGAGATCGCAAGTTTCCCCAGTCGGCCGCAACTTCCAGGCCGCGGGGATCCACCGAGACCAGTCCGCGAGGGAAGCCGTCGGTTCCTGATTCGGCCAACAATTGCTGAATGGCCATCTCGGAGCGCTCGTATTCACCCTCGCCGAAATGGTGGTGCCGGAGGCGCCCCTGGGCATCGGCGAAATAGAGGGCCGGCCAATATGCGTTTCTGAAAGCGCGCCAGATCGCGTAGTTGCTGTCGACCGCGACCGGATAGTCGATCCGCATGTCCTTAACGGCCCGGCGAACGTTGTCGATATCCCGCTCGAAGCTGAACTCAGGCGTGTGCACGCCGATGACCACCAATCCCTGGTCCTTGTACTTGTCGGCCCAGGCGCGGACATACGGGAGCGTCCGCAGCCAGTTGATGCAGGTATAGGTCCAGAAGTCGATCAGGACGACTTTCCCGCGCAGGCCCGCCGGGGTCAATGGCTGTGAATTGAGCCACTCGATCGCGCCGCCGAGGGACGGCAACTCGCCTTCGACGGGCAATCGAGCCGCTGGATGCGCCATGAGCTGGGCCATGCTTTTGCCCTCGGTCAGAGTCTCGATTGCCCCGGCAATGATTGCGCCGAGGAAGAGGCGGCGGGTATTCATGATCGCGATTTCTACGCCCCAATTGGCCGCAGATCAAAAATGGTCGACATCGACGATAGCTTTGGCAAACGCTCGCGGCGCTTCCTGAGGAAGATTGTGCCCTATGCCTCCGGTGACGGTGCGGTGGTCATACTTACCGGAGAATTTCTTGGCGTAGGCGCTCGGGTCGGGGTGCGGGGCACCATTGGCGTCACCTTCGAGGGTGATGGTCGGCACGGCTATAACCGGACCTGTGGCAAGCCGCTTTTCCAGATCGTCAAACTTCGGTTCGCCTTTGGCGAGGTCGAGCCGCCAACGGTAGTTGTGGATCGAGATGGGGACGTGATCCGGATTGTCGAAGGACGCGGCGCTGCGATCGAATGTCGCGTCGTCGAAGTTCCACTTCGGCGAAGCGGTTTGCCAGATCAGCTTCGCGAAGTCGTGCCGGTATTTCTCGTAGCCGATCCGGCCGCGTTCGGTGGCGAAATAATATTGGTACCACCATTGGAACTCGGCGCCGGGCGGCAACGGCATCCTGCCAGCTTCCTGGCTGCCGATGAGATAACCGCTAACCGACACCATGGCTTTGCAGCGCTCCGGCCACAGCGCCGCGATGATATTGACCGTGCGGGCGCCCCAGTCGAAGCCACCCAGGATCGGCTTCTGGATTTTCAGGGCGTCCATGAAGGCGACGATATCGGTGGCGACCGCCGCCGGCTGGCCGTTCCGGAACGTATCGCCCGACAGAAACCGCGTCGTCCCATAGCCGCGCAGGTGTGGCACATATACGTGGTAGCCGGCCGACGCCAGCAGAGGCGCGACATCCACGAAGCTGTGGATGTCATAGGGCCAGCCGTGGAGGAGGATGACTGGCGGTCCGCCAACGGGGCCCGCTTCGGCGTATCCCACGTTCAGCACGCCGGCATTGATCTGTTTTAGCGGACCGAATGAGCTCTGCGCGCCGACACCGCGCGCGTCTGCGGCTACGGCCCTGCGCACCTGGGCCGCAGCGATGGTCATCAGAGTGGCGCCGAGTATGCGGCGGCGGTCGTAGTTGATTGTCTCGGACATCGGCGTATCTCCAAGGTGTCACGCGAGTATACAAGTCGATGTGATCGACACAACGCAGCGCGGCGCGGACGCGATCACATCACACCACACGTGCAGCGCCCGGTCGATTAGACGATGGTGTCGCCCGATCCCTTCGGCGGTGACGGGGTTATATGTCGATTGACACGTTCAACCGCGGATTGACACAGAGGCGAAGCCGTCGTCCGGGTGGAATAGTAAGTGGGTCCGGGCTGCGCGCGCACGCCGTTGTCCTGGAGGCGCTCGTTCACTACCTGCGGGAGTATGCTGCGTCCATCCTGGTTCTCTCGGCGCGCTTCCGGCACGGACTGGCTGGATCCGCCGAGGCGGCGCGCCGGCTCGGAGTCAAAAAGTGCTGCCCAAGCCATTCACCCGCAAGGAACTGCTCGCGGCCGTGCGCGAGCCAGCCGAGGCTTGACCGTTTCGCACGGCAAGCCAGCGATCGCCTTGCGCTATGCGCTGGCGCTCGCCTGCGTCGGCGCCGCGGTGCTGCTGCGTGTGTCGCCGGCGGGCTCGGTCTTTCACCCGAGCGGACCTTTCATCCTCGCCGTGGTTGCCGCGGCCTGGTTCGGCGGTGCGGGGCCCGGCGTCCTCGCCGCGTTCCTGTCGGCGCTCTCCCTTCCTCAACTCATCGGCATCCCCGGCTCGCTCTCGACGGACTATCCGCTGCTCGGGGGCTTCTTCGATTTGCCGCGCTTCATCACCCTCGGGTTGGCCGGTGCGGCGGTGGGCTGGGGGACGAGCTCGTACCGGCGTGCAGAGGCGGCGCTGCGTGAGAGGGGGCGCCTTCTATCCGGAGCGCGCGACGAACTGGAGACTGCGGTCATTGAACGCACCGGTCGTCTCGCTGCTTCAGAAGAGGCGCTGCGCGCGCGCGAGGAGCGCTACAGCCTGGCGATGGATGCCTCCGCGGAAGGGCACTTCGACTTCGATCTCGACACCGATGAGCTCTTCATCTCGGAGCGGATGAACCAGATCTACGGCTTCCCGCCCGGCACGCGCTTTGACCGACGGAACGATTACCTCAAGCATTTCCGCTTCTACGGAAACGACGCCGTGACCTACCATGCCGCGATTCGCGCCGCCGAGGTGAAGGGCGGGCCGGACCGTTACGAGTTCGAGTACCGCATCCTGCGGCCCTCGGGCGAAATGCGATGGCTGAGGACGCGCGGCAAGGTGACGCGCGACGCCGAGGGCCGCGCGCGGCGGCGCACCGGCGTGGTGGCCGACATCACCGAGGCGAAGCTCGGGGAGGAAGCGCTGCGCGCTAGCGAGGAGCGCTACGCGCTCGCGGTTGCGGGCTCGGACGACGGCGTATGGGACGTCGACTTCGCCGCTGGTCGCGTCTTCGTCTCGGCGCGCGCGCGCGAGCTCGCGGGCCTGCCGCCCGGGCCGGAGATGGTGCCGATGGACGAATACTTTGCCACGCTGCCGATCCATCCCGAGGACGTGCAGCGGCGCGGCGCGGCGATGGATGCGCACTTGGCGGGCGATGCGCCAGCCTATGAAGTCGAACTGCGCCTGCGCCAGCAGGACGGCACCTACCGCTGGCGACGCCTTCATGGGCTGTGCATCCGTGACGCCAGCGGCCTCCCTCAGCGCATGGCGGGCTCGATCGGCGATATCGACGCCCGCCGCCGCGCCGAGGACGCGCGGCGCGCGAGCGAGGAGCGCTATGCACTGGCGATGGAGGCCGCCGGTGACGGCCATACAGACTGGAACCTGGTGACGGGCGAGTTCTATATCTCGCCGCGCCTGCTCAAGATTCTCGGCTACCCGCCGGACGCCACTTTTGCCGACCGGGCCGACTGGGTGCGCCGCTTTCCGTTCCATCCCGACGATCGCAAGAGGTGGGAAGCCGCGGTCGCCGCCCATTTCGCCGGCCGGGAGGCGAAATTCAAAATGGACCTGCGCATCGTGGTGAACGGCGAGACGCGCTGGGTGGCGTTCACCTTCGTCGCCACGCGTGACGCGGCAGGCAACGTGTTGCGGTGGACCGGCTCTATCGCGGATATCAACGACGCGAAGCGCGATGTCGCCACTATGCTCGATGCCATTCCGGGCATGGTCGCGATCTTGTCGACAGCCGCCGAGGTCGACGCGGTCAACAATGAACTGATGGCGTACCTCGGGCAGCCGCTGGAGGTCATCAAGCAATGGGGCACCAACGGGATCGTGCATCCGGAAGATGTGCCTCGCGCCGCGGCCATCTTGATGCAAGCGACGTCGACGGGAGAGCCATACGAGTTAGAGATTCGCATTCGTCGATTCGACGGCGTCTATCGCTGGAACCATACCCGCGGGCTTCCCTTTCGGGACTCGGGCGGGGGGATCGTACGGTGGTACGCCATGGTTTCCGACATCGACGAGCGCAAGCGCGCGGAGGAAGCGCTGCGCGAATCCGAGAAGCGCTACGAGCGCGTGATGCTCGCGGCCGAGGCCGGCTTCTGGGACTGGGATGTCGCGGCGGACAAGTTCTACGTCTCGCCGAAGCTGCTCGAGATGACGGGTTTCCCGCCGGGAACAGAATTCGCTGGCCGGTCCGATTTCGGCGCGCGCGCGCCGTTTTACCCCGGCGACTGGGACAAATGGGAAGCGGCGGTCAAGGACCTCATTGCGAGCGGCGGCACGCGCCTCACCGGGGAGTTGCGCACGGTCCATGGGGCCGAAACGCGTTGGTATCTCCTCAGTGGCATGTGCCTGCGCGACGCAGCGGGCAAGGTGCAACGCTGGTGCGGCTCTGCGACCTACATTACCGAGGAAAAGCGTGCCAAGGAGGCGCTGCGTCTCTCGGAAGAGCGCTACGCGCTCGCCATGGATGTCTCGGAGGAGGGGCATTTCGACTGGAACGTGCGGACCGACGAGATCTTCGCCTCCGCCCAGGCCAAGAGGGTGATCGGCTTGTCGCAGGACGCCGAGTACCGTACTCGCGCCGAAGTCATGGCGCACGTGCGTTACCACCCGGACGATTGGCCGAGGATCTCGGAGGAGTGGCGCGCGGCCCTCGCCGGGCGGGCGCTGGAGCACGAATTCGAGTACCGCATCCTGCGTGGCGAGGAGCCACGCTGGATCCGAGGCCGCTGGAAGATATTTCGCGACGCGACCGGGGCAGCGTTGCGCGTGGTCGGCATCATCGCCGACATCACGGCGCGCAAGCTCGCGGAGGAGGCGCGGCGACTTTCGGAGGAGCGCTACGCGCTCGCGGTGGCGGGCGCGAACGACGGCACCTGGGACTGGGAGCTCGTCACCGACCTGTTCTACCGCTCGCCGCGCAATCAGCTCATCACCATCGGGCGCGCCTCGGACGGCATCGACGCGCGGCGCCCGGACGAATGGTCGCGGTGGTTCGAGCTTCACCCGGACGACGCGCCGAAGCGCGACGCTGCGATTCGCGCGCACCTCGAGGGTCGCACGCCGCTCTACGAGGTCGAGTATCGCGTGCGGCACCAAGATGGCACTTACCACTGGGTTCTGGCTCGCGGCGTCTGCATCCGCGACGCGTCGGGCCGCGCGCTGCGCTTTGCCGGCTCCACCAGCAACATCGACGCGCGCAAGTCGGGCGAGGAAGCGCTGCGCCAGAGCGAGGAGCGCTACGCGCTCGCCATGGAAGCTTCGGAAGAGGGGCATTTCGACTGGAATGTGCGAACCGACGAGATGTTCGCGTCGGTGCACCTGCGGAAAGTGCTCGACCTGCCCGCGGACGCGGAGTACCGCACGCGGAGCGACATGGTGGCGCAGATGCCCTTCTACCCCGGCGATCGTGAGCGGATCGCGGCGTTGACGCGCGACGTCTTCGCCGGGAGCGCGCTGCAACACGAATTCGAGTACCGGCTCCGCCGTCGCGAGGCCGAGGAGCCGCGCTGGATCCACGCGCGCTGGAAGATCTTTCGCGACGCGAATGACGTGGCGCAGCGGGTCATCGGCGTCGTCAGCGACGTCACCGAGCGCAAACGGGCTGTCGACACCCTGCGCGAGAACGAGTCGCGCTTCCGCACTCTGGTGGAGCTGAATTCGAACGGCTTCTGGATGCAGGACGAGAACCTGCGGTATGTGTCTTCGCCGCTCACGTCGGACGTCGCCGGCTACGACAAGTACGAGCAGGACCGCAAGGCGCGCTGGGAGCTGTCCGGCGATCCTATGCCCTTGTCCGGCTCCTGGCAGGAGCACCAAGCCGATCTCGCGGCGCGCCGGCCGTTCCGCAATTTCGAATACCGGCGCACGCGGGCGGACGGCCAGATCGGCTACTACAGCACGAGCGGCGCGCCGATCTTCGACGAAGATGGCCGCTTCAAGGGCTATTACGGCGTCGCGAGCGACATCACGGAGCGCAAACGCGTCGAGGAAGAACTGCGCTCGCGCCAGGAAATGCTCGAGCTCGCGCAGAAGTCAGCGCGCGCCGTCGCCTTCGAATGGAAGATCGGGGAGCGCGAGGGCCAGAACCGCTGGTCGCCCGACCTCGAGGCGATGTACGGTTTCGCGCCCGGCACCTACGACGGGACTTTCGAAACGTGGAAGAAGTGCGTGCATCCGGAGGACTGGGCCGCGGTCAAGGACGCGCTGCGCCACGCGCACGGTACGGGTGAGGTCGCCTCCGAATACCGCGTGGTCCATCCGGACGGCTCGGTGCACTGGCTGCAGGCGCGCGGGCGCATGTTTTTCGACGCAGTGGGCGACGCCACGCGCATGGTCGGCTTCATGCAGGACATCACGCAGCGGAAGCACGCCGAGGAGGAGCTGCGCAAGATGGAGCAGGAGCTACGCCGGGCACAGCGCCTGGAGGCGATCGGCACGCTCGCCGGCGGCATCGCGCACGACTTCAACAACCTGATCACCGTCATCTCCGGCTACACGCAGCTGGCGTTGATGCGAACGGACGCGACCAGCTCTGCCGCCGACGATCTCCGGCAAGTCGTC
>Ga0126369_10001842_pt1 | contig 14888 bp, 15 predicted proteins | sample PanSoiMetaPlot_1_FD_109646 | JGI IMG/M metagenome (GOLD analysis project Ga0126369, IMG submission 109646) | Tropical forest soil microbial communities from Panama - MetaG Plot_1 | ecosystem: Environmental > Terrestrial > Soil > Tropical forest > Bulk soil | place: Panama | collected 2016-02-17 | reverse complement strand
GAACCGGCCTCCCGCGAGGGGGTTGGTGGGCGGCGCAGGTTTTGAACCTGCGACCTCTTGCGTGTGAAGCAAGCGCTCTCCCACTGAGCTAGCCGCCCCAGGCGGCTATTCTAGCCCCCTACCCTCGGGACCGGCCCGCCCCCGAGCAAACGACGGCGCCCGCGGGCAAACCAGGCTCTAAGATCGGCATCAGGAGAATCGATGGCAACCGTCGCCGGTGTCCCCCGCCGGGGCCGATGTGCCAGCGGGCTCGCGCTGCCCGAGCGCGCTCACGCGCCTGCGCACCGGTGCCTCGTGGTGCCGCGAGTGAGGGTGTAGTCCTGGCCCCGCTCCTCCAGGTCGAGGACCTGCGGACCTACTTCTTCACCTCCACTGGGGTGGTGAAGGCGGTGGATGGCGTCTCCTTCGAGGTCGATGCGGGCGAGATCGTCGGCATCGTCGGCGAGTCCGGCAGCGGCAAGTCCATCACCGCTCTCTCGATCCTGCGTCTCGTTCCCCACCCCGGCCGTATCGTGAGCGGCCGCATCCTCTTCGGGCGCGAAGGGGAGCGCGGCGACGTCGTGGAGATGTCGGAGGCCGAGGTTCGGGAACTGCGCGGCAGCGACATCGCGATGATCTTCCAGGACCCCATGAAGTCGCTCAACCCGGTGACGCGGGTCGGCTACCAGGTGCGGGAGGCGATGGCAGCCCACCGGCGGTTCACCGGCCGCACGGCGCTGGGCCGGGTCGTGCCCATGCTGGAGAAGGTGCGAATCGCCGCCGCTCGGGAGCGTGCCGACGACTTCCAGCACCAGTTCAGCGGCGGGATGCGCCAGCGCTTGATGATCGCGATGGGCCTCTCGAACGAGCCGAGCCTGCTCATCGCGGACGAGCCAACCGTCGCCCTGGACGTGACCGTCCAGGCGCAGATCATCGAGCTGCTCCGCGACCTCAGCAGCGAGCTGGGCACCGCGATCGTGCTGATCACTCACAATCTCGCGGTCGTGGCCAGCCTCTGCACGCGCGTCATCGTGATGTACGCGGGCCGCATCGTGGAGGAGGGCCGCACCCGCGAGATCCTCAAGAGCCCGCAGCACCCGTACACCTGGTCGCTGCTCCGCGCGATCCCGCGCGTGGACGGACCCCAGCCGGCGCAGCTCACGAGCATCGGCGGGATGCCGCCCGACCTGGGCGACCTGCCGTCCGGCTGCAAGTTCCATCCGCGGTGCCGGTTCCGCGTCGACCGCTGCCGGAACGAGGAGCCGCCGCTGGCGGCGCTGGACGCCGCACATCTCGCGCGCTGCTGGGTCCCGATGGACGTCGCCCTCGGCCGCCAGGAGGGCGATCAGGGATGAGGGTCGTCCAGCGCACGGCGACTGGGGCGGCAATCCGCGAGACCGTGCTCGTCCAGGTCCGGGACCTGTCCAAGCATTTCCCGATCGGCGGCGGCTTCTTCAGCGGCCAGACGGTGCGGGCGGTCGACGGCGTGAGCTTCGAGATCCGAACCGGCGAGACGCTCGGCCTGGTCGGCGAGTCCGGCTGCGGCAAGTCGACGCTCGGCCGACTGCTGGTGCAGCTCCTGCCGGTCACGACCGGCCACGTGTTCTTCAGGGGCATCGACCTGGTGACGCTGAAGGGTGAGCGGCTCCGGCGCATGCGGCAGGAGATGCAGATGATCTTCCAGGACCCGTACGCGTCGCTCAACCCTCGCATGACGGTGGGCGAGATCATCGCCGAGCCGCTGCGCAACTTCGGCGTCACGCGCGAACTCGATCGGCGCCGGCGTGTCGGCGAGGTGATGCGGCTGTGCGGTCTCAGCCCCGCATTCTCCAACCGCTATCCACACGAGTTCTCGGGCGGCCAGCGCCAGCGCGTGGGCATCGCACGGGCGCTGGCGCTGAACCCGTCTTTCATCGTCGCGGACGAGCCGATCTCGGCGCTCGACACGTCGATCCAGGCGCAGATCGTGAACCTGCTGGACGAGCTGCAGGACCGGTTCCGGCTCACCTACCTGTTCATCGCACACGACCTCTCCGTGATCCGCCACATCAGCGACAGGGTCGCGGTGATGTACCTCGGCAAGATCGTCGAGATCGGGGACTCGGACGCCGTCTATCAGCGTCCGCAGCATCCCTACACGAAAGCGCTCCTCAGCTCGATCCCGAGCCTCGATCCCGACATCGAGGCCGGTCGCCGGCCCATCCTCCTGAAGGGCGAGATCCCGTCACCGGTCAACCCGCCGGCTGGCTGTCGTTTCCACACCAGGTGTCCGATCGCCCAGTTCCCGGCATGCGCGGAGCAGGAACCGCCACTCGACGACGTCGGAGATGGTCATTTGGCCGCCTGCCACCTCCCCGGCAAACTGTAGGCATGGAAGCACAGCTCGCGCAGCTGCCCGGCTGGCAGGTCGAGGAGGCGGAGGGGCATCGGCAGATCGTGAAGGAGTTCCGCACGCCCGACTTCGTCAGCGCGGTGGCGTTCGTGAACCGGATCACACCCATCGCGGAGGCGGAGGCCCACCACCCGGACCTCGTGATCGGCTGGGGCAGGGTGCGCGTCCAGCTCTGGACGCACGACGCTGGAGGTCTGAGCGAGAAGGATTTCGCGCTGGCAGGCCGAATCGAGCAGGTGGCGGGCCAGGGCTGAGGGCGCCGGCGCCGCCCGCCGATAATGGGAGGGCGCCGACGTAGCTCAGATGGCAGAGCGATCGCCTTGTAAGCGAAAGGTCGCCGGTTCGATTCCGGCCGTCGGCTCCAGCCGCGACCTCGACTCGCGAACCACGATCAGCTTCGACGCGCTCGCAGCGCGACCAGTCCCAGGTGCCAGGCGAACGCCTCTGCGAACGGGCCACCGCCCCCCGGCGGATGGGGCTCGCCTGGACAGAAGATCACCTCCACCCCGGCCAGCCGCAGTCGCTCGACGCAGCTCGTGAACGCCGGATGCGCTGCCAGTGCGCTGTTCACAAACGGCATCGCCACCACCGGGATTCCCATCCCGATCGCCTCGTTGATCAGGCCCAATGCCAGCGTGTCGCTCACGCCCGCCGCCCACTTGTTGATGGTGTTGAACGTGGCCGGCGCCACCAGTATCGCGTCGGCCGGAGGCAGCGGCGACACCTCCACGGGCGCTCGCTGCTCGACCCGTACCGGCCAGCCGGTCAGCTGCTCCAGTGCGGTCAGGTCGATGAATGCCCGTGCATTCGGCGTCGCGACCAGGCAGACGGTCCACCCCTCCTGATGCGCCCGCTCGACCAGGACTCCGACCGTGCCGGCCGGTCCCGCCGCGCACGCGATCACGTACAGGACGCGCGACCCGGCCATGCGGTGACCCGTGATACCCACCACCCTTTCCCCATCGTCCGAAAACGGTACGTCAGCGAACAGACCTATTGAAGGACGGGCAGATCGCGGAGCAGTGGCCAGGGCAGGTCGGGCTCGACCTGTGAGAGCCCGGTGGGCACCACGCCCGGCAGCATTCGAGCTGCTTGCCAACGGGACCGTCCCATGGGTCACAGGCACGGACCCCGCCGGGTAACCAACATGACGCAGAAGGGCTCCTTCTCATGACGATGCACGGCGAACGAGACGGTCTGGACGCGGTGGTGGAGGCGGCGAGGGCCGGGAGCCCCGACGCCTGGTCCGCGCTCGTCGCCCGCTTCCAGGACGTCGCCGTCGCGACGGCGCTCGGCTGGACGGGCGAGATCGAATCCGCCAGGGACGCCGCCCAGGAGGCGTTCGCCCTCGCCTTCCGGCACCTGCACGAGCTCGAAGCGCCGGGCGCCTTCCCCGCCTGGTTCCTGCGCCTGGTCCGCACTGCCTGCCACCGCCAGCGGCGGCGGCGTGCGGTCGTCACCCTGCCGCTCGAACGGGATGCGCTCGACGAGTCGGCCGATCCCGCACGCATCGCGGTGTCACGGCGCGAAGGCGAGCGGGTCCGGGCGGCCGTCGAGGCCCTGCCCGCCGGCGAGCGGGTCGTCGTCGCCCTCCACTACCTCGCCGGCCTGACCTACCCCGAGATCGCCACGTTCCTCGGGATCGGGCCGTCCGCCGCGAAGAAGCGCGCGCACGTCGCGCGCCGTCGCCTGAAGGAGCTGCTGCCCATGACCGCTGATCACCTGTCCGCCGCCCGTCCGTCGCGGTCCGAGCGCTTCCGTGACACCGTCCTGCTCTTCGGCGCGATCCGCGACAGGGACCATGCGTCGGTACGCCGGCTCCTCGCTCGCGACCCCGGGCTGGTCACCGCCGAGGAGGACTGGACGACCGAGGAAGCGTTCGCGGCCAGCCTGCCGTATGCCGCCCGTGCCACGCCCCTCGTCCGTGCGGCCGGCACCGGCGACGTCGAGCTCGTGCGCTTGCTGCTCGACGCCGGCAGCGATCCGCGCGAGGAGTGCGGATGCGCCGAGGGCGAGACGCCACTGTGGGTCGCGACGGTGGTCGGTGCCGCCGAGGTCGTCGCGGAGCTGCTGGCGCGAGGCGCGAACCCGAACGCGGCCGCCTTCAAAGGTGCCACTCCGCTCCACGTCGCCGTGCAGCGCGGACGCGACGACATCGCGCACCTACTGCGGGAGGCCGGCGCGGACGTGGGCCTTGCAGACGCCGGCGGCCGGACGCCGGGCGACTGGGCCGGGCTCACAGGCGACCAGGACCCCACGGCGCCTCCCGGCATGCTGCCGACCGGCATCGATGCGCTCGACCTGTTCGCGCCGATCGTGCGCGGAACCGTCCAGCGGTGGGCGGCCGGCCACGGCCTGGGTCAGTACGTCGTCATCGGGGCCATCGCGCAGGCCCTGCGCGACCTCGACTGCTGGTTCATCGGCTTCGAGCAGGATCTCGTCGGCGCGGCCGAGATCGAGCACTCACTGGCCGAGCTCGGCGGCCGGGCCACCACGCGGCTGGTGGCGCGGGGCACGGATCCCGCGCTGGCGAGGGAGCGGTTCGCGCGCACGATCGAGGACGTCACCGGCGCTGTCGGGACCCCGCGCCTGATCGTGTGTCTCGAGGCGCGGGGACACGCGCACGATGTCGCGGTGGCGCTGCCCAGCCTGCGCGCCGCGGCCGGTGTCGCCGCGACGCTGGTCGTCGAGCCGTTCACCGGCCAGGAGCCCAGCGCGCCGTCGCGGCCGCCGGAGGGATACGACGCCCAGGTCGCGTTCGACCGGGTGCGGGCCGCACGGCGCCTCTACCCGGCAATCGACCCGGCCACAACCACGACCCGCGTTCACCCCAGCGAGGCGCACGCGGACCTGGCAGCGCGAGCGCGCTCGCTGCTCGCCGAGTACCTGGCGGCCGATGCGAAGCTGCTGCTGCCAGAGCCCGCGCGGCCGCGCGCGGGCGCCGCGCAGCGACTGATCAGGCTCCTCGCCCAGCCGCTCCGGGTGACCGAGCCGTTCACGTCCGTGCCGGGGCGGCGGACGAGCTACGCCGACCTGCTGGCGGCGGTGGCCGAGATCCTGTCAACGGCGTGAGGCGTCACCCCGCCGCGGCCTCGAGCTTTGCCGCCAGGTCGAGGAAGTCCGCGGCCACCACGTCGAAGGCGTCGTCGGGCGGCCTTTCCTCGCCGCCGGCATCGCCCCACTCCAGCGGCCGGTGCACGTGGGCCGTGCGGAGACCCTCCGCCGCCGCCGCGCGCAGATCCACCGCGTGGGCGGCCACCATCATGACCTGCTCCGGGCGCCGCCGCAGCAGCGCCGGCACCATGCGGTACGTCCGTGGGTCCGGCTTGTAGGCGTGGCACAGCTCCGCCGACAGGATGCAGTCGAACGGGAGGCCGCCGAAGCGAGCCAGGTCGACCAGCAGCGCCACGTTGCCGTTGGAGAGCGTGCAGAGGACGTGCCGGCGGCGGAGGCGGCCGAGCCCCTCGACCGCATCCGGCCAGGGTCGCAGGCGGTGCCACGCCAGGTTCAGCCGGTCGAGCTCGGCCTCGCCCAGCCCCTCCAGGCTGAACTGGCGGGCCACCCCGACCAGGGAGGCGCGGTGCAGGTCGTCCAGCGCCGTCCAGTCGATCTCGCCGGACCGCACGCGGTCCATCGACGGCCCGTAGCGGCGCCGCCACTCACCGGCGAACTCCTCGGCCGCGCCGTCCGCCAGCGGCAGCCCGTTCCGGACGGCGGCCTCCCCCACCTCGGCCGCGACCGAGCTGTGCCAGTCGACCACCGTGCCGAAGACGTCGAACGCCAGCGCGCTCACTTCCATGCCGCAACTCCTCACAATGCCGGCGCAGTCCCCGCGACTGACAAGCCGTCCCGTCTTAGCAGGTCAAGCACACTTGCTCGAATGCTCATTCATGCCAACTCTTGTGTACTTCGCACGTAGAACTGGTTGCAGTACCTGACGGACTCTTGCACGCATCAGGGGGCCCTCTTGTGCTTCAATAGTTTGGCCGCTCGGGAACCACTCCTGAGCGCGGTCTTGCTGCCGAGGATGGGGGACCTCGAGCACTGGCCTCGCGTCGACGTATCCCGCCCGAGAGTCCCGACGGCTGGAGTTGCTCGGCTCGCGGGGTCGCTGAATCTGGACTTCTTCCTCCCAGTCCCGCGAGGCGGCAGCTGGCCCGTCGGTTGGCTGTCGTCTCGTCTCAGGGCCCGTCGCCGCGCCGGACACGCGCCGGGAGCCCCTCCGCCCGACCTCGGAATCGGCCGAGCGGCAGACTGCCAAATGGTGCGCGGGGCGGATGGCCGCTATACTCCAAGGCGCGTGCGAAGCATCGTAGCCATGAATCCGACGGGTAGGCTCACCCTACCCGCGGATGTGCGGCGCGCCCTGGGATTGCGGGGCGACGCGTTCTTCGAGGTCCACCTCGAGGCCAACGCCATCGTCCTGAAGCCAGTCGCGATCGTGCCGCTCGAGACGGTTCAGGCCCAGGCCGGGCAGCAGCGAGCTCACTGACTCGCTGATTCCCGCGCGGCTGGGACAGGCGGCGGCTGCCGCGAGGGACGCTTGCCCTCGCGGCAGCCGGCTCGCCCGATCTGGTCGCGCGCCCCGGGGGGGTTGCGCCCCGCCGCGTACCGGCGGGGCCGGTGGCGTGTGCCCTGCGCCCTACGATGACCGGGACATGGGCATGCAGGCAGCGCTGCTGCTGGACGCGAGGGTCGAGCTGGCGGAAGGACCGTGCTGGCTCGCCGACCGCGAAAGGCTGCTGTGGGTCAACATCACGGCCGGGCACGTGCACGTCCTCGACCCGACCACCGGAGAGGACCGGCTGCTCGAGGTCGGCCAGCCCGTCGGTGCGGCGGTCCCGGCCGACGACGGTCGCGTGGCGCTGGCCGTGCGGGACGGGTACGCCCTGCTCGACCTGGACGACGGCCGAGTCGAGATGATCGCGGACGTCGAGCGCGAGATCGGCGGCAATCGGATGAACGAGGGCAAGTGCGACCGCGCCGGTCGCTTCTGGGCGGGCACCATGGCGCTGGACACCAGGCGAGGCGCGGGCGCGCTCTACCGGCTGGACGAGCGGCGCCGGGTGGAACGGATGGTGGCGGGCGTCGGCATCTCGAACGGCCTGGGCTGGAGCGGCGACGACCGACTGATGTACTACATCGACACGCTGGAGGATCGGGTCGACGTCTTCGACTTCGACCTGGCGACCGGCGGGATCGCCAACCGCCGTCCGTTCGCCGTGATCGACGGCCCCGGCCACCCCGACGGGATGGCCGTCGACGCCGAGGGATGCCTGTGGGTCGCGCTGTGGGGCGGCGGCCGCATCGCTCGCTTCCTCCCCGACGGCACCCCCGCCGGCGGGATCGAGGTTCCGGTCGCCCAGGTCAGCAGCTGCTGTTTCGGCGGCCCCGACCTGGACGAGATGTTCATCACCACCGCCTGGCAGCATCTGCCGCCCGACGGGCGCGAGCCGCACGCCGGCAGCCTGTTCCACTGCCGGCCCGGGGTCGCCGGACAGCCGGCTCACGCATACCGTACGGGACTTATGTGATAGCATGTCTATCATATAAATGAGAAGGCAGAAGAACAGGTTCGATGACGCCTGGAACGATGCCATCGCCGCCGAGGCGGCACTCCTGGAGGAGCGCCAGGTCGAGCGCAGCTACCGGCGTGTCCTGGCGCTGACGGACGACGTCCTGGGCAAGCTGGAGCAGCGCAACCTCCGCGGCGAGCGGGTGCTCGACGACGAGGTGCGGCGCGACCTGGCCGGGGCGCTGTCCGAGCTCCCTCCGGACGCCAGGAGCCGCTTCCCGCGCGCCGGCTCGGTGCAGGAGGCGCTGGACGGCATCTTCCTGGTGCAGGAGACGATCCTGCTGGTGCTGCAGCGAATGCTGCACTGGGACCGCCTCGTCGCCTAGCGACGAGGGCCGACTCGGGAGGCGGTCGGGCCCGGGGCCCTCCGGTATCGTGACGACGCATGCGCTGGCCGCCAGCGACGTGGACCGCACTGCCCTGGCTCGACTGGCGGCTGCTTCGCAACCGCGCGCGGATGATCGCTCGCAGCCCGCGCCGTCTGGTGCCCTGGCTCTTGTTCCTGGTGCTGCTGGTCCCCAACCTGGTCAGCCGCCTGATGGTCGCCTCCGCCGCCCGGCGGAACCCCGGTGTCGAGCCCTTCGCCATGGTGCTGAACGCCGTCGGCCACTACGTGCCGGGGGTGGCGCTGGTCGTCCTCGGGCTGGCCCTCTGGCAGGCCGGCGGACGCCCGCCAGCCGCATTCCAGTCGCCCGCGGACGGCCGGTTCCTCGTAGGCGCCGGCATGCCGTCCCGGCTGGTGCTCACATGGCTGGCGCTCCGCCGGGCGCGGCGGCTGCTGCTGGCCGGGTTCTTCTACCTGGTGCTGCTCGCCGTATCGGTCCCCGGCAACGGCCTGTCCGGCGCACAGCTGGTGGCCGGCACCGCCGGCCTCACGGCCTACCTGTGGCTGATCTTCGGCGCGCGGGTCGTGCTCTTCGCGGTGCAGACCAGGCTGCCGGGCGTTCCGGTCGCCTGGGTGGGTCTCGCGATTGCGGCGCTGGGCGTCGCCGCCCTGGGCGCCACAGGGGCGGGCCTGGCGGTGGCCGGCCCGCTCGACGCGCTGCCGCCCGGCGGCTGGCTGGCGCACGCGCTCTCCGGCGGCCTTCGCTCGGCGGGGCTCCTCGCCACGCTCGCGATCGCGCTGGCCGGGGCGGGCGTGGCCGCCGCCGGCGACTGCCTGCCGGAGCTCTGGGTCGCCTCCAGCCGCGGCTTCGAACTTCGCCGGCAAATGCGGCAGGGCGGCCTGGGCGGCGTCCTGGCGGCCCGCACCTGGCGCGACCGGACCCCGCGGCGCGTGGCGGCGGTGTCCCTGCCCAGCGTCTGGGCGCCGCCGGGCGCCTGGGCGCTCGCCTGGAAGGAGTGGCTGACGGTGCTGCGCGTGCGTGGGGGCCTCCAGTTCCAGGCAGCCCTGCTGCTGGGCGCGGTCGTGGCCGGTACCGTGGCGGGCGTGCTGACCGTGGACCGGCCGCCGCTGGTCATCCTCGTCCTGGCCTACGCGCTGTTCCTCTTCAGCGTGCTGACCAACCTCCTCGCCTTCAGGCTGGCTGCGGACCTCCGCAGCCCGCTCTGGTGGCTGGCCGCCGACGCCCTGTGGTGGCGGCTCGGCGTGCTCACGCTGGCTCGGGCGGCCCGGCTCGGCGTGCCGCTGGCGCTGTTCGGCGCCGTGCTCACCGCGATGGCCAGCGGCCAGGCCTGGCTCGCGCCCGGTTTCGGCCTCGTGGCCGTGACGCTGGCCTGGATGATCTCGGCGCTGGGACTCGCCTCCTACACGATTCTGCCGGCCGCCAGCGACCTGCGCGTCGCGCAGATGCTCCGGGTCTTCGCGCTCTACGGCGCGCTCGTGCCGGTCGGCATCGCGGTCGTGCCCGGCGTCTTCGCGCAGAGCCTTCCGCTGGTGCTCGCGGGCGGGACCCTGACGCTCGGCGCCGAGACCATCCTGCTCATCGCCTTCGCCGCCAGCCGGCTGCAGGGCAACGGGCTGGCCTTCGCTCGCGAGGAGCGGCACTGACCGGGTGCCGCCGTCAGGAGCCCTGCAGGCCCAGCTCCAGGCTCACGAACCGCCGCACCACCGCGGTCAGCTCGGACGGCGTCACGTGCGTCTTGACCAGCCAGTCCAGCGCGCCGAGCCCGCGGCCCTCCGCCACGAGGCGCGGCTCGTCGAAGGCCGAGAGCACCACGACGGCCTGGCCGCGCGTCCCCGCGTCCTCGCGCAGCGCCCGCAGCACGGCCGGGCCGTCCAGCCTCGGCAGGCGGTAGTCGAGCAGGACCAGCTCCGGCCCGATCTCCCGGATCAGCCGCAGCGCGGTCTCACCGTCGCCCGCCACGAGGACGCGAAACCCGTCCATCTCGAGGCGCACGCGGTACATGTCCGACACCGCCGGATCGTCCTCGACCAGGAGGACGTGAACCTTCCCCGTGACCGCACTGCCGCCGCTCATACGCACTGACCTTGCACGCTCGCCCCTGCCCCCGGGTCATCATCCGGGGCGCATCGCAAAACGTTGCGTAAAACCATAGGGCCCTGCCCCGCCGACTTCAAGCGCCATCGGTACGCTGCCGCGGCCTCGCCTCAGGCCGTCACCGACACGAGCTCGCGCTCGGGGTGACGGAGGGCCGTGAGGCTGCCCGCCACGTCGATGCCGACCGTGCGCCCCACCCATTGAGGGCACGGCACCTCCTCGTGGGCATGCACGACGAGGGCGCGTCCGCGGTACGCGGCGGCCCAGCCCGGCTCTCCCCGGAGGCAGAACGCGGTCACGCGCGGCGAATCCCGGCCCAGCATCTCGGACCGGATGCCCGCGTGCGCCACCGCGAGCGTGCCGCCCGCCAGGACGACGTGGCTGGGCAGCCCACGCACGAACGCCGCCTCGGGCGCGGGCAGCGTGCCGGCCAGCTCCTCGTCGCGGTCGCCGAGCACCGCCAGCGCCGCGCCCGCCTCCACCATGGCGCGAACCAGTCGCACCACCGGCGCCGCCCCGAGGTCACCGGCGAACACGGCGCGTCGCCCGGCGGGGTGCCGCCCCGCGTGCGACCAGTCGCCGCCCGGCCCGGACTGGACCGGGTAGCCCAGGCGCTCCAGCAGGGCGGCCAGCGCGTCCAGCCGGCCGCCCACGCCCCCGATCACGTCGAACGGACCCCGGTCCCACCGGCGGTTGACCGGCAGCGGCACTCGGCGGACCTTCGCGGCGTCCACCTCCTCGGGCGACCGCAGCACGTGGACGGCCGCGAAGCCCTCCTCGCGCAGGCCGGGCAGGGAGCGCTCGATCGCCGCGCGCTGCTCGGCGATGGCGCGTGCCCCGACGGTGCGCCCGGGCCGCGCGAGGTCGCGCTCCGTGCACAGGTCCGCCGGCAGGTCCAGGACGACGGCCACGGCGGCACAGTCGCGCGCGCGGGCCACCTCCAGCAGGGGCTCTCGATCACGCGGCCGGGCGTCGACCGCGTCCACGACGGTCAGCTTGCGGCGGCTCAGGCGCAGCGACGCGATCAGGTGCAGGACCTCGAATGCGGCCGGGGTCGCCGACTGGTCGTCCTCGTCGTCCGCGACGAGGGCGCGACACAGGTCGGACGAGACCACCTCGGTCGGTTTGAACCGGGCCGCGGCGAACGTGCTCTTGCCGGCGCCGGCCGGCCCGATCAGCACGACCAGGCAGAGCTCGGGGATGTCGATCGTCACGGTACGCTGCCCAGCATGACCCGCGTGAAGGACGAACTGCAGCGGCAGGTGGACGGCCGGCGCCAGGCCCTCACGGCGCTCAGCCACCGCGTCCACGAGGCGAACGAGATCCGCTTCGAGGAGCGCCGGTCCTCGGAGCTCGTGGCGAGCGCGCTGGCCGGCGCCGGCTTCGAGGTCGAGCACGGCGTGTGCGGGCTGGAGACGGCGTTCGTGGCCACCGCGGGCACAGGGCCGCTGACTATCGGGATCTGCGCCGAGTACGACGCTCTGCCCGGCATCGGCCACGCCTGCGGGCACAACATCATCGCGGCCGCGGCTGCCGGCGCCGGCATGGCGCTGGCGCACGTCGCGGACGAGCTGGGCGTGACCGTCCGCGTGCTCGGCACGCCGGCCGAGGAGAGCGGCGGCGGCAAGATCCTGATGCTGGACCGCGGCGCATTCGACGGCGTGCACGCGGCGATGATGGTGCACCCCTCGCCCGAGGAGCGGCCACACGCCGACTGCCTCGCGGTCGCCCACTTCCGGGTCCACTACCGTGGCAGGGAAGCGCACGCGTCCGCGTATCCCGAGCGCGGCGTCAACGCAGCCGACGCCCTGACGGTGGCGCAGGTGGCGATCGGGCTGCTGCGCCAGCACTTCGAGCCGTACGACCAGGTCCACGGCATCGTCACGAAGGGCGGCGAGGCGCCGAACATCGTGCCCGCGCACACGACCGCCCGCTTCTACGTCCGGGCGCGCGACCTCCAGGCGCTGGAGCGGCTGCGGGCCCGGGTCGACCGGTGCTTCGAGGCGGGCGCGCTCGCCACCGGCGCGACGGTGACGCAGGAGGAGGAGAGCCCGCCCTACTCGGAGTTCACGCCCGACCCGGAGATTGGCGACCTGTACCGGCGCAACGCCGAGGCGCTGGGCCGGACGTTCCCGGACCTGCCGCCCCGCAAGGGCGGGTCGACCGACATGGCCAATGTGTCGCTGCGGATGCCCGCGATCCACCCGATGATCCACATCGAGGCGAAGGGCGCCAGCAACCACCAGCCCGAGTTCACGGCCGCGTGCGTGACTGCGTCCGCCGACCGCGCGGTTCGCGACGGCGCGCTGGCGATGGCGATGACCGTCGCCGACCTCGCGACCGTGGGATCGGTGCGCGACCGCCTGCTCGCCGGCAGCACCGACCACTCGCGCCGCCATTAGCGCGTGTTGGGGGGCCGGGAAGATCAGCTGGCGGCGAGGCGACCGTCATGGAGGGGAGTCGTGCGAGGGGGGCCGGCGGGCTAACATCGGCCCACTCGTGGGTGGCAACTGTCCCACAGGCAGCCCGTATCCGAGCCGACTGAAGCGAAGTGGGCTTTCACTGGCCTCCGATAGCCCCATCTCCCGACACTCGACGCCATCGGGGCGCAAGTCGAGCGCAAGTGGACCAAATGTGCGCCAATCGCCGTTATTCGGACCTCCGAAAGGGCGATTCGCACACATTTGGTCCACTCGAGGTTCAGTTACCACCCAGAGGTGGGCCGATGTTAGCCCGCCGGCCCTCCTTCGCCGGTCCCGCACACCGAGACGCCGTCTGCGCACCCCGGCGGCCCAACTCCGAAACCACGCGTTCGCCTAGCCGGCGCTGCTCCACGCCGCGAGCCGGGCGTCGACCTCGGCGCGAGCGGGCGGATCGGCCCCCGTCCGCTCGCACGTGAGCGCCGCGGCCACCGCCGCGAAGCGAATCACGGCCAGCCAGTCGTCGTCGCCGAGCCGGCCCAGCGCGGCGCGGTCGAGCGCCCGGCGCTCGGCCAGGGCGACCAGCAGGGCGGCCATGTAGGCGTCGCCCGCGCCCACGGTGTCCACGACGCGGCACGGCGCGGCCGGACACGTCACGGTGCGGCCGGCCAGGTGCAGCCGGCTGCCGGCCGGACCCGCCGTCACGATGAGCGCCTGGTCGTGGCCGAGCTCGGGCCGGACGCCCCAGGCGCGCAGGTCCGCCTCGCTGGCCCGAACCAGGTCCGCCAGCTCGGCCGCCTCGGCGAGCGCCGCCCGGTACTCGGGCCAGTCGGGGACGACCTCCGGCCGGACGTTGGGATCGAACGTCAGGAGCGGCCCGCCCCGGAGGGCCCTGGCGAGACCCAGCACAGCCTCCCGCGACGGCCGCACCGCCACGCCGAGGGACCCGAAGTGCACTGCCTCCAGGTCCGCGAAGCGCTCGAGGGACAGGTCGCCCGGCGCCAGTCCCGCGGCGGCCGTGCCCACGAGGCGGAAGTCGTAGGCGGCCTCGCCCTCGGCGCCGGCGACGAACGCCAGCGCGGTGGGCTCGCGGCCCCGCGGGGCCAGGTGCGTGGCGACGCCGTTCTCGACCAGGTGGGCGGCCAGCATCCGGCCGAACAGGTCGTCCGACATACGGCCGGCGAACCCCGATTCATGGCCGAGCCGCGCCACGCCGACCGCCACGTTGCACGGCGAGCCGCCCGGACGGACCCGGAAACCGTCGAGGCGCCCGGCGACGGTCACCGGCGTGAAGTCGACCAGGCTCTCGCCGACGCAGGCGATCACCGCTCGAACCCCCGCAGCAGGCCCGCCGCGACCGCCACCAGCCAGGCCAGGTTGAGGCCGGTGAACGTCCGCTCCCAGGCGCCCGCCGGCAGGCCGCCGTGGACCAGGCCGACCACGCCCGCGACCAGCAGCGCCACCGACGCGACGAACGTCGCCAGCGAGAGCGCGGTCCAGCGCTGGTGGCCGGCGAGCAGCAGCGGGGCCAGCGTGAGCGCCAGGAAGAGGACCAGCGCGACGGCGCGGTGCGGGATCGGGTGGGTCGGGTCGCGGCTGACGATCGCCACGCCGACGAGCGCGGCGCCGGCGACGGCCAGCAGGGCCGGGCCCGCCCGTGCCCGGCCGCCCAGCGACCTCCAGAGCGCCCAGGCGACCGCAGCGTAGGCGAGGCCGAGCGCCGCGAACGTGAGATTCACCGCCAGCGCGAACGGCTGGCCGTGCTGGCCCAGATGGCTCACGGTGGTGCGGATCGGGTCGTAGCCGGGGCTGCGCCAGCCGGCCACTACGAGGAGCGCTGCGGCCACCGGCGGGCAGGAGACGCCCATCCACACCGCGAGTCGCGCCACGATCGCGTCGCGCCCGCCGTGGTATGGGTTCGCCAGTGGCCCCGCCATCCTGGTCGATTCTGCCGTGACGCGCCCCCGGCCGGCCGCGGGCGGCGGGCGCTGGATCGACGTGGCACCCGAGCGCCTGGCCGGCTGGCTGGCCGATTTCGACAGCCGCCACGGCGTCGTCCGCACGGTCTACACGCCGGCGCT
>Ga0126369_10001841_pt1 | contig 14892 bp, 12 predicted proteins | sample PanSoiMetaPlot_1_FD_109646 | JGI IMG/M metagenome (GOLD analysis project Ga0126369, IMG submission 109646) | Tropical forest soil microbial communities from Panama - MetaG Plot_1 | ecosystem: Environmental > Terrestrial > Soil > Tropical forest > Bulk soil | place: Panama | collected 2016-02-17 | reverse complement strand
TGTTTCTCGAGGCTATCGTGAGCCCGCGCTTTCAGTTGCTCCAGGTTCCAGCCAGCCTTGGCAACACCGATAACCGGCACGTTGAGGTGACCACGCTTTAACATTGCCTGCAACGCGGGGAATATCTTCTTATATGCAAGGTCCCCGGTTGCCCCGAAGAAAACCAATGCATCGGAATGAGAGTTGTTCGCGGTCATCTTTTCAAGCCACCTTTGTCTTGTCGTCGGATTTTTCCAGGTGTCCGCCAAACTGAAAGCGCATCGCGGACAACAGCTTGTTGGCGTAGTCAGCTTCACCCCGCGAACTGAATCGCTCGTAAAGTGCGCTGGTCAGAACCGGGGCCGGCACCGCTTCGTCGATCGCCGCTTTAATCGTCCAGCGACCTTCACCCGAGTCGGAGACGCGGCCGGCAAACTTCGAGAGATTTGGATCCTGTAACAGCGCGCCGGCTGTCAGATCCAGCAACCAGGAGGCAATTACACTTCCGCGACGCCAAACCTCAGCGATATCGCGCAGGTTCAGGTCGTACTGGTACTCTTCAGGATTGCGCAAGGGCGTGGTTTCAGCATCAACGGCCCCACCGGATCGCTTCCCGACGTTGGCAGAGCGTAAGATACCCAGCCCTTCTGCATAGGCGGCCATAATGCCGTACTCGATTCCGTTGTGCACCATCTTGACGAAGTGGCCCGCGCCGTTTGGCCCGCAATGCAGATAACCCTGCTCGGATGTGCCATCGACCTTCTCCCGGCCGGGTGTGCGTGGAACGTCACCCATCCCCGGCGCGAGAGCTTCGAAGATCGGGTCGAGACGCTTGACCACCTCGTTCTCGCCGCCGATCATCATGCAGTAACCGCGCTCAAGACCCCACACCCCGCCGCTGGTGCCGACATCCACATAGTGGATTCTCGGGGCAAGTTCCTTCGCACGCCGTATATCGTCGACATAATAAGAGTTGCCTCCATCGATCAGGATGTCCCCTGCCTCGAGATGTGCCGATAGGTCGGCGATGGTCTTGTCAACGACAGCCGCCGGCACCATCAGCCAAATCGCCCGCGGTTTGGCGAGCTTTCCGATCAGGTCGGCCAGGGATGTCGCGCCGGTCGCCTTGTCCTTGACTAACTCGCTCACTACTTGCGGCGACCTATCGAACACCACACAGTTGTGCCCTTTGTTGATGAGCCGCCGCACCATGTTGGCACCCATTCTTCCCAGACCAATCATTCCAAGTTGCATCGATTTCTCCTCACGAATAGAAATTGGTTAAGCGCGCACGACTCCCTGGCGACGGACAATGTTGGCGCGCAGGCTGTCCATGGCGGTGGTCACTCCCTCTTTGTCACCAAATATTGAAGACCCGGCGACAAAGACATTTGCTCCCGCTGCGGCGGCCAACGGCGCGGTCTCCTCATCCACACCTCCGTCCACTTCCACCTCACAGTTGAGTCTCATCCGTTCGACCATCTCGCGAACCCGCCGTATTTTTGGCAGCGTGCTGTGGAGAAAGTGCTGATGTCCGAATCCGGGATTGACGGTCATGACCAAGACCAGATCCACTTCCGACAAAACCTCCTCCAGGACCGAGGCTGGCGTAGCCGGATTGATAGCAACACCGACACGTTTTCCGAGCTTCTTGATTCGCCGCACCGTGCGGTCGAGGTTGTGGTTACCCTCCCAATGAACGAGAAAGGAATCGGAACCAGCCTCGACAAATTCATCGAGGAACAGGTCCGGATCTGTAATCATCAGGTGCGTCTCGAGCGGAAGCCGGGTGACACGCCTGAGCGACTGGACAACTGGCGCTCCGATCGACAAGTTGGGCACGAAGTGCCCATCCATCACGTCCACGTGAATCCGGTTCGCGCCGGCCTTCTCCGCCTCCGCTACCTGTTCCCCCAGGCGAGCGAAGTCCGCTGCCAAAATTGAGGGTGCCAGCCTGACAACATCTTCTTCCGTTTTCACCTCGGTCATTCCCCTATGCGTAAACCGTCTTATTTTGGGTTTCGAAGATCTCGACGAACTCCTGATAGCGGCGGGCTATCTCCGCCACCGCCGCTTCTCGTGTGATCTTCTTGCCGCGCCAGTCGACCAGAGGGTCCCAGAAGCTGGTCCGACCGACGGCAAAGCCGATGAAGCCCGGTACCGATGATGCAGTAGTGAGCCATTCACGGACTTTCCGGTCATCTTCGCCGCGCCCCAGAATGATGCAGCCAACCCGGTTGCGGCCCCCACGGCGCGCGGCAGCCACAACCCTTTCGCAGTCCTCGCGCCGCTCGAGACCCTCGATCTTCCACACGTCCGGCTCGACGCCAGCATCCTGCAGCTGCTCGATGGTCTGCGCCATCAAGCGGGGACGCAGCTTGAGATCGTAGGCTTTTTTGTCCCCTCGAAACTGTTCGAGCTGAGCCTTTTCAGCCGGCACCAGCAGTTCGAACATGAACCGGCTGCGGCTGGTGCCGTGCAGATAGTCCGACAGCCGTTTCAGACGGGCCGACTGGCGTCGATTGAGTTCGGAATCGCCTTCGGGGTTGTAGCGAACCAGAACTTTGCAGAAGGTCGGGTGAAGCGCTTCGATATGCTTCCCGAAGTCTTCTCCATACTCGAAATCAAACTCGTCCTGTCCGCTCTTCTCCGCTGGGCACGAAGTTGAGTATCCTGCCGCGCTTGCATCGCGCAGAATCGAGGCGCCAAATTGTTCGTCCACCAGAATGCCGGCCTTTTCTTTAGGCACGCCGGATTCGATGGCGGCGACGAATGCGTCATAGATGACGCGCTTGGCAGCAGCGATCTCAGCTGTCTGTTGCGGGCTCAATGCGCCGTCCCATCCGAACATCTTTTTCTGGAACGAGCCTCGGTGGTCGAAAGGCAAAATGTAAAGCGGTTTGTCAAAGCCGGGAGTAGTCATGCGGTCTCCTTGGATTTCCGGTAATAGTTGATCAAGTTATTGGTGGAACTGTCATGAGCAAGGTTCGGTTCGTCTTTGCTCTCAAGTTCGGGGATGATGCGTTGCGCCAGGACTTTTCCCAGTTCGACCCCCCACTGGTCGAACGAATCGATGTGCCAGATTGCGCCCTGAGTAAAGGTGGAATGCTCGTAAAGCGCCACCAGTTTGCCGAGTGTTTCCGGAGTCAATCGTTCGGCGAAGATCGTATTCGACGGACGATTGCCTTCGAATACGCGGTGTGGAACCAGCCACTCTGGCGTGCCTTCGGCTTTGACTTGTTCGGGAGTTTTGCCGAACGCCAGAGCCTCGGTCTGCGCAAAGACGTTAGAAATCAGCAAATCGTGGTGCCGCCCAAGGCGATGCAGAGGTTTGGAAAAGGCGATGAAGTCGCACGGGATGAGCCTGGTTCCCTGGTGAATCAGCTGATAGAACGAATGCTGACCATTGGTTCCGGGTTCGCCCCAGTAAACAGGGCCAGTCTGCTGGGGCACCGTTTTTCCGTCGAGCGTGACGTGTTTGCCATTGCTCTCCATCGTCAGTTGCTGGAGGTAAGCGGGAAACCGTTTCAGGTATTGCTCGTAGGGCAACACAGCCACCGTCTGCGCTCCGAAAAAATCGCTGTACCAGACGCTCAGAAGACCCATCAGCACTGGCAGGTTGCGTTCGAACGGAGCGCTGCGGAAGTGCTCGTCCATCTGGTAGAGACCACTGAGGAGTGCATAGAAATTGTCCGGACCGATGGCGACCATGGTCGAGAGGCCTATGGCAGAGCTCATCGAGTAACGTCCACCCACCCAGTCCCAGAACTCGAACATATTGGCGGTATCGATACCGAACCTCCGTACTTCAGAGGTATTGGTCGAGACCGCGACAAAGTGCTTCGCAACAGATTGTTCGTCGCCTCCGAGTCCGGCGAGCGACCAGGCGCGGGCCGTTTGGGCGTTGGTCATCGTCTCCAGCGTGGTGAAGGTTTTCGAAGAGATGATGAAGAGTGTTTCCGAGGGATCGAGGTCTTGAACGGCCTCCGCGAAGTCGGTGCCGTCCACGTTCGACACAAAACGAAATGTCATGCTTCGATCCGTGTAGTACTTCAGCGCCTCGTAGGCCATGACTGGGCCCAGATCAGACCCGCCGATGCCGATGTTGATTACGTTACGAATACGCTTGCCGGTGTGCCCCTTCCATTCGCCGTTTCGCAGCCGCTTTGCGAAATCCGCCATCCGGTCGAGCACGGCGTGCACCTTGGGAACCACATTTTCGCCATCCACAACGATGGACGCGTCTCGCGGTGCTCGCAAGGCAGTATGCAAAACCGCTCGTTTCTCCGTGAGATTGATCTTCTCCCCGTGAAACATGGCGTCGATTCGTTCCCGTAGTCGAGATTCCTCGGCGAGTTTGATCAACAGCTTGAGCGTCTCGTCCGTGATGCGATTCTTCGAGTAATCGAGATAAAGGCCCAACGCTTCCACACTCAGACGTGTCCCCCGCTCGGGATCGTCCGCAAAGAGCTGTCGCAGGTGTACTTCCTGGATCTCCTTATAGTGGGACCCGAGGTTCTTCCATGCCTGGCGCTTGACTGCTGGGCGCCTGGTTATTGCTTCCACGCGTGCTGCCATGTTCGTCGTCCTTTCGTGTACTCTGCGTGCCTGAAACCGATCCCGTGGAACTCGAAACGTGCGGCTTACTGGGCTCGTCCCACAAGCGAAAGCCCCCCAGAAATGCCTTGCTGTTGTCCCCCAGCCTGCACTTTGGAGGCAGTTCTTTCAGTTCCTTCGCGTTGCCGCCTCCCAGAACCACTTCGTCGGGCTCGAGGGCCGCAATGAGCTGGGCAACCACGTCCGCAACATGGCGCCGCCATTTCTTCTTGCCTTGCTTCACCAATGCCTTGTTGCCCACATAGCTTTCGTACGTACCCTTCTTATACGGAAGGTGCCCCAGTTCCATGGGCTCCACGATGCCGTCGACAATCAAGGACGAGCCAAGGCCGGTTCCCAATCCCAGGAAGAGCATCTTCCCTCTTCGATAGCTGCCCAACCCCTGCATGGCGGCATCATTTACCAGCTTTACTTGACAGCCGAATGCCGACCTGAAGTTAAAGCCAACCCAACCGCCTCCCAGATTGCGTGGTTCCGCAACTGGCCGATTTCGCAGAACCGGCCCCGGAAAACCAATGGAGACCGCGTCGTACTTCCAGTCCCCGGCAACCTTCTTCACTCCCGCGACCATTTGTTGAGCCGTCAGAGTGGGCCCTGATGGAAACTTCCGCGGCTCACGCTCGCCACTGACGAGCACCTTGACATGCGTTCCGCCAACGTCTACTACCAGCACATTCATGCAAACCTCTTCCTCCCAGGCAATTCCTGGACGTAACCCAATGGAACTGATCCCCTAGTTGAAGTCGGATTTCTCCAGCCCACAGGCGGCCGCTCCCGCCAACCCGGCCGGTGTGACCACAACGTGTACTGGGATGCGTCCCAGGAGGTCTGCGAAACGTCCTTTGCGTTTGAAGCGCTCCATGAAAGCGGGCTGCTTGATGTTTTGCAGAGTGTGCACCGCGACCCCACCCGCCACATAGACGCCGCCCGTCGCCAGAAACTTCACGGCAAGATTGCCGGTCTCTGCTGCCAAGATCGAAACAAATAGCTCAAGGGTCGTTGCGCACAACCTGCTCGGCTTGGCCGGGTCGACACCCTGATTGATAATCACGACCGAAGGATCTCCTGCAGAAGCGATGAGCGCGGCGACTTCGGGGGTCTCTGAAATTCCTTCGATGTCGCGCAGGTATCGATAGATATGCGGAATCCCAATTCCCGAACACACGTGCTCGAAGCTGACGTGATCGAATTCTTTGAGCATGTATTCGAGCAAACGGATCTGCCTCGCGTTGGTGGGGGCAAAATCTGAATGCCCGCCCTCGGAACTGTGCGCCAGATACCGCGAGCCGTCCCAGGTCAGAAAGGACTCCCCCAGGCCAGTGCCGGGCGCGATTACCGCGATCGTTCCCGTGCGGACCGGTTCACCGGCATTGATCGTGCAAACATCGCTTGGCCGCAGGATGGGAACGGCACGGGCAATTGCTTCCAGGTCATTGATCAGGTGCACCGCCTTGAGGTTCAGATTGAGTTCCCGCGCGAGGGAATTCTCTTCGATCACCCAGGGCAGGTTGGTTGTCTTCACCCGCCCGGCGATCACCGGGCCCGCCACGGCAAAGCAGGCGCGATCGACCGGCTTCTGAGCCTTGGCCAAAAATTCCCTCACGATAGCTTGCAGGCTCGGATAGTCCGCGCTGTGGACCTTCTCCTGAGCGAGTGGAGCGTGAGGGCCGGCTTCGCTCGAAAAGATGGCGAGGTCCGTTTTCGTACCACCAATATCTCCTGCTACTAACATATCTGTCCTCCGATTGAACTCTTACGCTCTCGAGTAACGCTCGCTATTCGGCTTCGATCCACTCAGCCCGTAGTACAGGATGTACAGGTAGCAAAGCACGGGCAAAATGAACGCATGGTGAAGGCCCACTTGGTCGGCAATTACGCCTTGGATGACAGGCAGGATTGCCCCGCCCACGATGGCCATATTCAAAAGGCCGGAACCGCTCCCGGTCAGCGGCCCAAGTTCCGCCACTCCCAAGCTGAAGATAGTCGGGAACATGATCGAATTGAAGAGTCCGACGGCGAGAATCGTCCACATCGCCGTGTGGCCACCCAAAAGCATGGAAGCGCCAACCAGGATCACTGCTACAGTCGCACACAATGCGAGCAGAGATCCGGGCCTGAACCGCCGCAGAAGTGGTGCGCCGAGGAAGCGCCCGATCATGGCGCCCCCCCAGTAGAACGAAACAAAACCTGCCGCGGTCTTGGCGGAAAGGTCCGCAATCTCTGGCAAATTGAAATAATTCACCAGAAAGCTTCCAATGGACACCTCCGCGCCCACATAGGTGAAGATCCCAATCGCCCCCAGGAAAAGATTGGGATGTTTCCAGATCGAATCGTCAACTTTCTTTCCCGGGCTTCGCTCCGCTGTCTCGATTTTTGGCAGCTTGAATGTGCCGATCACAACCGCCAGCAAGACCAATGCAAGCCCGATCACGGTGTATGGCATCTTGACCGAGGCTGCCTCATGCACGCGGTACGCCTGAAGAGCTTGTGGCGTGAATTGCCGTATTTGTTCCATGGCCAGCGGCGCCGCACTCAGAATGAGTAGGCCCCCGATTTTCGGGGCGATTGTTGTGCCGAGCGAGTTGAACGCCTGCGTGAGATCCAGCCGGCTCGATGCCGTTTCAGGCTTTCCCAAAAGGGTCACATATGGATTCGCCGCGACTTGAAGACCAGTGATGCCTGCAGCAAGAATGAGGAGCGCGGTCAAGAAGAGCGGATACGAAGCCGCGGATGCCGCAGGTAGGAACAGGAATGATCCAAATGCCATGGTGAGCAAGCCCACGACCATGGTCCGCTGGTAGCCGATCGTGTTCACAATCTTCGACCAGGGGATTGAAAACAGAAAGTAGGCCGAAAAGAAGGCAAACTGGATCAGCATGACCCGCGCATAACTCAGGTCAAAGATCGATTTTAGATGCGGTACAAGAATGTCATTCAGGCAGGTCAGAAATCCCCACATGAAGAACAACGTGGTGACGACAGCCAGAGGACGCGAGTAGCTTGGCGTCGCTGAGGCTGTTATGAGACGCGGCGCGGTTCCGGGCTCCGTTGTAAGTTCTTGAGTTGCCATTTCGTTTCTCCTCACAGTACTAAGCGCTGGAAGCAAACCGCTACCACCACGCTTCGGCCTGCACTCCGTACGTCAGGCCGTTGACATTGTTTTGATATGGTGTTCCTCCCACCATCCCACGGAGTCCGTCCGACCAGCTTGCATAGGTCAGGAAGGCGCGCAGCACGGGTCGGCTGAAAAACTTGTTGCCGGCTCCGATTTGCGGCGCGATCGTGACCTTGCGCAGCCATCCGTCGTACTGCCCACGGCTGTGCGTGTGGTCGAACCCTCCCTCGACCGCGAGCGATACATGTTTGGTGAAGAAGTATTCTGGTCTGGCGCCAAACGAGACCCACTGGTTCCAGTCGTGGTGCGGATTGCCATCCTTGGTCCGCTGGTAAACGAAGATCGGCATGATGGCGAACTTTTCGTTTGGTTGAAACAGCAAGTTTTCTGTGATGAGAAGTCTTTTCGAGCTGTTGATGAACGGCGTTGGATCCGAGATCGACGTGCTGAAGTTGCTGGCCGCTCCGGTTCCGTACTGGATGGAAAACGCGTGATAGCCCCCGTGCCACTCCAAACGCTGGTGGCGCAGCCCGAATGCGTATCCATCCGCTGTGCGGATCACAGTACCGTTGGGGGTCGTGCCGCCTTTGGAGGTGGCATAATCGAACCACCCGGCCCAGAGACCCAAGGGACCCTTTATGTCATAGAGACGCACGTCGATATTGCTCTTCGCGAGATAGCCGTTTTGAGTGACAATGTCGGGGCGTGCACCGGCAAGAAAGGCCACGGACATCTTCCCGATTCGAACATCGACATCCTCAACGCCCCCGCCGTATCCACTCATGTCGAGCATGTAGAAATCATCGATATGAATTTGTTGGCGGCGGTAGAATCTTTCACCCGCCCAGAACTTGGCGTTCGGCTGACTTTCCAGCACATTGCCGGCTTGAACGAAAGCTTCACGCAGGCGAAACTGATCGGCGCCGGTGCCGCCTGCAAAATTTGCGTAATTTGCAGAATTTGTGGTGTTGGCCTGTACCAGGAACTCGGTCTTGATCCACGCCTTGTCGGAGTTGTGCTCCGGGTTCACCCAGTTGTTGACGAAGATCAATTCCGCATAGGTTTCCGCTTCATTTCCCAGGCGGTACTTTGCAAAAGCCCCGGGGGCCTGGAATGCAACCTGTTGCCCACCTACGCTGTTGACGCCGTAACCAGAGCGGAAATACCCGTGGAACTCAAAGGTGCCGAGCTGCTGCTGTAACTTCTCGATCTTTTGGTCTGCATCTCGCAACAGCTCGTACGTCGGTGCGGAGGCCACCTGGCCTTGATACTTCGCCCCAACCTGATCCGATCGCCCAAGAACCGATTGAGTCGCTTTCTCGGCTGCCAACTCCGCTGCCGAGACTGTATTCTCCTTTGTTTTATGCTGGGCTTCTTTCTCGTCTTTGATTTGCTGTTCCAGGGCGGCGATGCGCTGTTCAAGGTCGTGAGTGGTCGCGTCGTACTGCTGTTTCAGTTGTTGCAGTTGCTCCTGCAACTGGTCGCTTTGCTGACCTGAAGCACTCAAGCCCCCAAGAAAAATCATTACGATGCAGATGCACCGCTTCATTGGCCGCTTCCGATGGCTGCGAGACTCGGCGAGCATGATTTCCGGGCTCCTGCCTTTCACCCTTTGTTTCCCTTGCCACAAGCGCACATCGTGGCTGGGCGCTCTCGTAAAAGCACGTGCACTGCCAGTTCCCGGTGTGCTGCGCGGGAATGGTTCGGCTTCGTGCTGAGGCATTTAGAGGCTTGTCTGTGAAGCAGTACACCGCTCGATTTGTAATGAACCCCGAGGGCGACTGTCGGGTGTTTGGCAAATGGCTGACAGATGACGGACACGAATCTCCCCGTCCGCAAATGCCTCCGTTGCAGTGCAATATGCCAAGAGCCGCTTCTGAGCCACAAGGCTCAGCGTTTCGACAAGTGGCGGTCGAAGTGCTGGCTCCTGGGTGGTGCGAGGCAACCCGAAGCAGCCGTGTCGTTGCTGGACTGGAGGTGGGCCGTGCAATTTGGCGATGGCGTTCGTGCGACCCTTCCCGTCTCGAGCATTTTGCTCGGGTTCCTCTTCGCGGGCTTTTGGTGGACTCTGAACCGGGAACTCACCTTCAAACCAGAAGAGCGGCATTTCAAGTTAGGCATCGGACTGCAGTTAGTAGGGATGTTGATGCTGGCGGTCTTCGGGGTGGTGTTGCCCATGCGGGCGGTTGCTTCTTCCAACCCAGGATTCCTTCTCGACTATCGTGGAGTGGTCTTAGCGCTGATCGTGATTTTCGGATATATGTTGACCGACCTCGGCCACTATGGCGTCTTCAAGTGGCCAAAATACATTACTCGACCTGAGAAGTTCCTTCTTGCGGGTACTTTGCTGATGGTCTTCGCCATGATCGGGAAGTGGTATCTGTTCTGATCGCCCCTCTTGATGATGCAAACTCCGCAGCTGCAATCGCCTTGGCCCTCATCACTCCAGTTAACACACCGAATGGTAGGAATCTTGGCAACGGACAGGCAAGTTACCAATTCTGAATGAATGGGAATGAGGCGATGAAGACACTGAGCTAGTGAGATATCCGAGGAACGGCAGCCTGCAACGCCGACGCGAATTGGCTCACGCCGTTCCACACGATTTGGACACCAATGCATACCAGAAGAAACGACGAGAGCTTTACAATCACGTTCATTCCGGTTGGACCCATGACGACGGCTAGCCGGTCGGCAAACCCATAGCAGAGATAGATGGTTATCGCTACAAAGGCAGAACCGATTGCGGCCGCCAGAAGCGCCAGTAAGTTGGGCCCGAGATGGTGCGGTTCATTTGCCTAATGTGATCGCAATCGAAATTGAGCCCGGGCCGACCGTCAAGGGGAGGGTTAAGGGGTAAAACGCATCGCGCAGAATATCGGTTCCGGTGACCGTCCGTCCGACTGTGTCTCGATCATTCTCCTCTCGCTCCTTCAACATAGCCCAGCCTGTCGCAACCACGATCATCCCGCCGCCCACCTGCACCACCGGCAGCGAAATCCCGAAGAAAGAGAGTACGTGGGATCCAATGGTGAAGGATGCTACCAACAATATGAAACTGTTGATTGCAATACGACGGGCGAGCAGTCTAAGTGTCTTCGTGTCGTAATTGAGCGTGAGGGAGAGAAACACCGGACTTCCCCCGATCGGATCCAAGATCGGAAACAGAGCGCTCACGACCAGCAGAATGCTCTTGGCAACTTGAAGGAACACGCCCAACCCTCCAGGAAAGGTACCGTCGAGAATGACGAGCCTCTGTCTACCGGCGAGACTCCCGATTCTTAGACCTAACCGAGCACCGCTCGTGCGGAGCCGGCGCGTTCTGGCTTCATCTCCCGAGCGGTTGTTCTCGGATCCGAGCGCTTTGAAGTTTCCGTCAGCTCCTGCAACCATTCAAAAGCCGGGAGCAAAAGCGTGTCTTCCGGAAAGCGCCAACGCCAGTTTCCGCTGGCGCGGCCCGGCACATTCATCCGGCTTGCTGCTCCAAGGTTGAGAAGATCCTGCAATGGAGCAACCGCTAGTGCCGCTGGTGACGACCATGCCACCTCCATCAGTGCCGGAGCAGCTTCAACGGTCTCGCCTGGCGCACGCTTGAGGTAACTCCACAGGTTTTGGCGCTGGTAATCGGGCAATTCTTCGTACCATTGTCGAGTTGGGGCATTGTCATGGGTGCCGGTATAGACGACCGTGTTGGGAACAAAGTTGTGCGGGAGATATGGGTTGTCGGTATGACCGTCAAAGGCAAACTGCAGCACCCGGGTCCCGGGAAGTTGAAACTGGTCGCGCAATGCTCGCACGTCGGGAGTAATAACGCCCAGATCTTCGACAATAAAGGACAGATCGCCCAGCTCTTTGCGTACTGCTTCAAAGAAGCCGGCTCCCGGACCCTCCACCCATTGCCCGGACTGAGCGGTTGACGCGCCCGCTCGAACGTGCCACGCCGCCGCAAACCCGCGGAAGTGATCCAGACGGATCGCATCCACGTGCGCAAGCAGAGCACGCAGCCGGTCGATAGACCACCGATAACCGGTTGCGCGAAGAGCGTCCCAGTTGTAAACCGGATTCCCCCACAACTGGCCCTGTGCGCTGAAATAGTCCGGAGGAACGCCGGCAACCAAGCGTGGCCGGCGATGCTCGTCGAGCAGGAACAGCTCCGGATTTGCCCAAACATCGCTGGAGTCCGGGGAAACAAAGAAAGGCAAATCGCCGATTAAGGCCACGCCTCTGGAACCAGCGTGGGCCTTAAGTTGACCGGCCTGGCGAAACAGCAGAAACTGCGCAAAGCGGACCTGGTCGATTTGGCTCGCCAACTCGCGGCGTGCACTGGCTAGAGCGTCTTCGTTGCGCTGAACCAACTCTGGCGACCAATCCAGGTAGTAGGCGCCGTGATACTTGGCCTTCAGCGCCCGGAACAGCGCATAGTCTTCCAGCCAATGTCCCTGCTGAGCGCAAAACTCATCGTAAACAGGCCGCAGATCCTTGCGCTTCCCCGCTTTGAACCTTGTCCATGCGGTTTCGGCCAGCCGGATCTTGAAGGGGATCGCCGCCTCATAGTCAACCACGTCGGAAGGAAAGTCAGACTCACAATCCTTCGCCGAGAGTAGTCCGTCTAAGATTAGGCTGCCGGGACTGATCAGCATCGCATTCCCCGCAAACGACGACATCGACTGATACGGAGAATTCCCATAGCCCGTCGGGCCGAGCGGCAGCGCCTGCCACCATCTCTGGCCAGCGTCGTGGAGGCGATCCACCCAGGAGAACGCCGACGATCCCAGATCGCCGATGCCATAGGGCGACGGCAGAGATGTGACGTGCAACAGCAGACCGGAAGCCCGATATTCGGGCGGAAATGGAGGAACATGCTCGGGCCCGCCGTTATTGCTCATGGGCGGACTCCGGAACGCAGCGCGTTGTTCACGATTGCTTGCGCTTCGCTCACGATCGCATGCAGATGGGACTCGCTATTGAAGCTCTCCGCGTAGATTTTGTAGATGTTCTCCGTGCCGGAGGGCCGGGCCGCGAACCAGCCACTCTCTGCTACGACCTTCAGCCCGCCAATCGGAGCTTGATTGCCCGGGGCCCGGGTCAGCTTGGCGGTGATGGGCTCGCCCGCTAGTTCCGACTCTCTCACCGCGTCGGGAGAAAGCTTTTGCAATTCTGCTTTCTGTTCGGGCGTGGCCGACGCGTCGATGCGCGTGTAATAAGGTCTACCGAACTCTGCGGTCAGTTCCCGGTAATGCTCTCCGGGATCCTTGCCGGTGCAGGCAGTAATTTCGGCGGCCAGCAGGTCCATGATTGGCCCGTCTTTGTCGGTGGTCCAAACCGTTCCATCGAGGCGGAGAAAGCTTGCTCTGGCACTCTCCTCGCCACCGAAACAGAATGAGGCGTCAACAAGTCCGGACACGAACCACTTGAAACCTACCGGCACTTCGCAAAGCTTGCGACCGAGCTTGTTAACGACGCGGTCGATCATGCTGCTGCTCACCAGAGTTTTCCCCACAGCCGAATCGTGACGCCACTTTGGACGGTGCGTGAGCAGATATTGAATCGCCACTGCCAGGTAATGGTTCGGATTCATCAACCCCGCGGTGGGAGTGACAATCCCATGTCGGTCCGAATCGGGATCATTGGCGAAAGCCACCTGGTACTGATCTTTCAGGCTGACCAGTCGCGCCATCGCATACGGGCTAGAACAGTCCATGCGGATCTTGCCGTCGTGGTCCACCGTCATGAATGAGAAGGTCGGGTCGATGGTTGGATTGACGACGGTAACCTCCAGTCCGTAAATCGAGTTGATCGGCTCCCAATAGGGCCGCGCCGCTCCGCCCAGAGGGTCCACGCCGAGTTTCAGGTGGGCTCCGCGAATGGCGTCGATGTCCACGACGTTCTTGAGATCGCGAACGTAGGGCAGGACGAAGTCTTCCTGGTGTGTGGTCGGGGCCTTGATGGCTTTGTCGAACGGAATTCGTTTGACTTCTGCATTTGCTGTGCGCAACAAATCATTCGCGCGATCTTGCACCCAGCGTGTCACGTCGGTATCAGCGGGACCTCCGTTGGGCGGGTTGTACTTGAAGCCACCATCCTCGGGTGGATTGTGGGATGGCGTAATGACGATGCCATCGGCCAAGTGGTCCTTTCGATTCCGGTTGTAAACGAGGATGGCTCGCGAGACAACGGGAGTGGGAGTCACGCCATCGTTTTCCTGGATGAAGGTCTCAACGCCATTCGCTGCCAGCACCTCGAGAGCCGTGCGTTGCGCCGGTGCCGATAGCGCATGGGTATCTTTCCCCATGTATAAGGGACCATCGATCCCTTGTCCCTTGCGGTACTCGCAGATCGCCTGGGTAATCGCCAGGATGTGCGCTTCATTGAAAGCGCCGTGCAGGGAAGACCCGCGATGCCCGCTGGTGCCGAACGCGACGAGCTGATTGCGGTCGCTCACGTCAGGCTGGCGCTCGAAGTACTCGCTCTCCAAACGCGCCACGTCAATCAGCATCTCCCTCGGGGCAGGTTTGCCGGCGAGAGGCGAGGTTGCTGGTCCACTTGCGACGGACTGTTTCTCTAAGGTATCGGGCATGGTTCCGCCTTCCAGATTTCGGTTGCGTATTCGTGAATGGTGCGATCGCTCGAGAACTTTCCCGAGCTGGCTACATTCAGGATTGCCCTTTGCGCCCACGCGCCGGGGTCACGATACAGCGTCCCGAGCCGGTCCTGAGCTTGTACGTATGAGGTCAGGTCCGCCAAGTGCATGTAGTGATCGCCAAAAAGGAGGAGTGTATCGCGTAGTGGAGCGAATACTCCCGGTTCGTAACGGCTGAAGTGATCGGAGAAGATAAGGTCCAATGCCGCCCGGGTCTCAGGTTCGTGTTCGTAGTGCCAGTTTGGACTGTACCAGGAGCGGCTGTTCTCGACTTGTTCCACCGTGAGTCCGAAGAGGAACATATTTTCTTCGCCTGCCTCCTCCGCCATTTCGATGGTCGCACCATCCCGCGTGCCGACGGTCAGTGCTCCATTCATCATGAACTTCATGTTGCTCGTCCCGCTGGCTTCGTAACCGGCGGTTGAGATCTGATTGGAGACGTCGCTCGCCGGAATCAGCCGTTCTGCCAGCGAAACGTTGTACTCGGGAAGAAAAACCACCTTGATTCGGCCGCGCACGGCAGGGTCACCGTCAATCGTTC
>Ga0126369_10001840_pt1 | contig 14895 bp, 15 predicted proteins | sample PanSoiMetaPlot_1_FD_109646 | JGI IMG/M metagenome (GOLD analysis project Ga0126369, IMG submission 109646) | Tropical forest soil microbial communities from Panama - MetaG Plot_1 | ecosystem: Environmental > Terrestrial > Soil > Tropical forest > Bulk soil | place: Panama | collected 2016-02-17 | reverse complement strand
ATCGTCGTCCACCCGGCGATAGATTACGTCCACGCGCCGCAGCCCGGCGGTCGTCCGCATGTACACGATATTGTTATGCACCAGCAGGTCGCGGCCTTCCACCAACTCGATGCCCATCTGCTGTGCCAAAAATGTGTGTTCGAAATAGGCGGAGTTGGAAACGCCCGGAGTCAGTAGCACTGTGGTCGGACCGTTTTGATAGCCGCAGTGATCGGGCGCCAAGCTCTTCAGCGTGGTCAGCAACGCGCGTGGGTAATGATCCACCGGCCACACGCCGTAGTCCCGAAACAGCGTTGGGAACACACGCTTCAGCACCTTGCGGTTCGCTAGCATATACGACACGCCGCTGGGCACGCGAAGATTGTCTTCCAGCACGGCAAATTGGCCGTCCGGCAGCCGCACCAGATCGGTGCCGCAAATGCTCACATAAATATCGCGCGGCACATTGATGCCGCGCATTTCCCGCCGGAAATGCTTGCAACTGTAAATGAGTTCGCGGGGAACGATTTTGTCGGAGAGGATTCGGCCTTCGTGATAGATATCTCGCAGAAACAGATTCAGCGCGGTCAACCTCTGGGTCAGGCCCTTCTCGATTCTCGCCCATTCTGCGGAGGTGATAATCCGGGGCAGCAGATCGTTAGGAAAGATTCGCTCCGTCCCCTCTTTGCTCCCGTACACCGTAAAGGTGATGCCTTCGTACAAAAACGCCAGGTCGGCCGCCTGTTGACTGCGGCGCAGTTCCTCTGGAGCGAGTTTCAGCAGAGTTTGCTGCAGGGTGCGGTAGTGATCCCGCGGCATGCCAGGCGACACGAACATCTCATCGTAGGCGACATCCACCTGGTAGTTCACAAATGAGGCCGGAACATTTATTCGTGATGGAACCGCAGTCGCTGTCATCGTTCTTCCTGCAGCTCGGTCTTTTCCGCCCCTGGTTCTCCGAGTTGTCAACGGCTGAGCTACCCTATTGGCGCTCAGCCGGGTTCCTCAATCTAGGCCTCGCCCAGCAGCGGAGTCCAACGCAAATACTGAATGGAACTGATGATAGTTTCGAATCAGCGAAAGGGAAGAGCAGTCGCCCAGCGTCCCAAGGGATGTCTAGAGCGATAAATCGATTGAGCTGTTTGCGGTCTTATCCTCAGTCCCAGCCTGACCACTATCAGTACGCCATGGTCCGCAGCCCGCCGTTCACAAGCTTGTATAACCTGGGCGGGCGATAGGATCGGCAGCAGTCTCGATCAATCGAAACAGCCCCGCATAGTCCGGTCCCGCGTCACGAAAAATCACCACCGTCGAACAAGTGGACCCGCAGCCCAGGACGTGGGAATACCAGAAACACACCGAATCTGTAAGTCAACTAATTTTGGACCGGCAAGCGACCCGCAGGGCCGACTCCACTTCGCTCTCCGTATACTTCAGCTCACTCAGAATCGCCCGCGTGTGTTCGCCCAGAAGCGGCGGTGGCAAGCGGTAAACAATCGGTTGCCCGTCGAATCGTACCGGGTTCGCGATGCTCCGCGCAGTCGTCAACGTGGGATGCTCGATTTCCACGATTAGCCCACGCGCCAGCGTTTGCGCGTCGTTCAACGCTTCACTCACGCTTTGAATTGCCGCTGCGGGAATATCCGCGTCTTTCAACTTGCCAAGCCAATCGGATGACGTGTGACCTTCGAACCGTTGCTGCAATCTCGGAATCAATTCCTCGCGATGTTGGATTCGCGCCGCGTTATCCGCAAAGCGAGCGTGTTTCCCGAGTTCTTCGCTCGCGCCCAGCAAACCTAGCAAGCGCTGCCATTGCGGTTCCGTTCCTATCGCCACAACGAAGTGCCGACCGTCGCTGCCGCGAAACAGTTGGTACGGCACGATGTTGGGGTGAGCGTTTCCCCATCGATCCGGTGAAACGCCGGCATTCAAGTAACTACTCCCCACATTCGCCAGCCAAGTCAGTTGCGAATCGAACAGTGCCAGTTCCAGAAAGTCGCCCTGGCCAGTTCGCTCGCGTGCAAACAGTGCTGCCAGCACTCCCATCGCGGCATACATTCCTGTGGTCATGTCCGCAATCGCAATGGGAAAGCGCATTGGCCCGCTGCCTGCTTCGCCGGTAAAGCTCATGATCCCTGCCTCCGCCTGGGCAAGGATGTCGTATCCCGGTTGTTCTGCCTTCGGGCCGCTGAATCCATAGCCCGTTATGCTGCAATAAATCAGCCCGGGATGTTTGGCCCGCAGCGACACGGGATCGATGCCGCGGCGCGTGAGCGACTTCATCACAGGTTGGTTGCACAGGAATATATCGGCGGTGGCCAGCAGACGCTGCAGGATCTCTCGCCCCAGTGGTTGGTCATAGTCGATAGTAATCGAGCGCTTGTTGCGGTTCGTTGCCAGGTAGTACGCCGATTCACCCCCAACAAACGGTGGTCCCCATCCGCGCGTCTGGTCGCCCGTTCCCGGCCGCTCCACTTTGATGACGTCGGCGCCAAAATCACCGAGCAGCATCGCGCAGTATGGTCCCGCGAGAGCTTCCGTCAGTTCCACCACCCGGATTCCGTCAAGAGAGCAGGGCATAGGTAAGCGAATTATAGCGGAGGTTGCGCGCCCGTGAACTCTGTTTACGGAAACTCTCCGAACAGGTTTGCTTGCCTGAAAGCCGCGCTTCCCGGACAATGGATAGTTCAAACGTCGAAGCACGAATCGATTGTTGGCGCCATGACCGCGCCTGATGGAGAATTCTGGAAGATGCCGAAAGTTGTCCACCCACCAAAGCGATTTGTCGCGTACTTTTCTATGGAAATCGCCCTGGAAAATGCAATGCCCAGCTATAGCGGTGGCTTGGGTGTTCTGGCCGGGGATACCGTGCGCGCCGCGGCCGATATTCGGCTCCCCATGGTCGCGGTCTCCCTGCTGTACCGCAAAGGTTATTTCCACCAGCGGTTAGGGGAAGACGGAACGCAAACCGAAGAGCCCGTCGAATGGGACGTCGAGAAATTTCTAGAGGAAGAGTCGCCCCGCGTGACCGTTACGCTGGAAAACCGCCGCGTGGAACTGCGCGCCTGGCGTTACACCGCCAAGGGCGTCCGCGGTTACGAGGTTCCTATCTACTTCCTCGATGCGGATTTGCCGACAAACGATGCGCGTGACCGCGAACTTACCGGCACGCTGTATGGCGGCGATCCTTACTACCGCCTGTCTCAGGAAATGCTCCTTGGCATCGGGGGAGTGCGCATGCTTCGGGCGCTCGGCCACACGGAACTCATGCGCTACCACATGAACGAAGGCCATGCCGCGCTCCTTACCATGGAATTGCTGGACGAAGAGACCAAGCGCGCCGGTCGCACGTCCGTGAAGGGCGAAGACATTGAACGAGTTCGCAGTAAATGCGTCTTCACCACGCACACTCCCGTTCCTGCCGGCCACGACAAGTTCCCCGTGGAGTTCCTGAATCGGCTAGTCCCGGACCAGGTCCGCTTCTTCGACGAAAAGGATGCCTCCTCTGCCGACTTGGTGAAAAGTATGCTTCAGGCCGAGCAGACCTTTCCGGATTTTCTAGAGGCCGCTCACCGCGGTGCTTCCGTGAACATGACCTACCTCGCGCTTAGCCTCAGCAACTTCGTGAACGGCGTAGCCAAGTTGCACGGCGAAGTCTCGCGAAAAATGTTTCCCAACGTTCAGATTGAAGCCATCACCAACGGCGTTCATGCCGCCACATGGACTTCACAGCCCTTCCGCGAGCTCTTCGATCGTTACATTCCATCGTGGCGCGAAGATAATTACAGCCTTCGGGGAGCGTTGGGTTTGCCGCCCGAAGAAGTCTGGACCGCGCACCTCCTCGCAAAGCACGATCTTCTTGAAGCCGTTCGCAAGAAGACCGGTCTGAAGCTCGATCCCGAAGCTTTCACCATTGGCTTTGCGCGTCGCGCCACCGGCTACAAACGGGCCGACCTGATCCTGAGTGACCTCGACCGTCTGCGGCAAATCGCCAAGAACGTGGGAACATTCCAGATCGTCTATGCCGGCAAGGCCCATCCACGCGACGCCGGCGGCAAGGACATCATCAGGCACATTTTCAAGGCCAAGAAAGCGCTCAAGAAGGCCGTCAGTATCGTTTTTCTCGACGACTACAACATGGAACTTGGTGGCAAGCTTACTTCCGGTGTGGATTTGTGGCTCAACACACCGCAATATCCGCTGGAAGCTTCCGGCACCAGCGGTATGAAGGCTGCCTTGAATGGTGTGCCGAGCCTGAGCATTCTGGATGGCTGGTGGGTGGAGGGTCACATCGAAGGCATCACCGGCTGGTCCATTGGCGAACCGCATCGCGGCGAGCCAAGTCACGAATTAGACGCAGACAATGCTGTTGATGCCGAGAATCTCTATTCCAAATTGGAGACTGTGATCTTGCCGATGTTCTACGGCGACCGGAAGCGTTATCTGGAGATCATGCACCACTCCATTGCCATCAACGGCTCGTTCTTCAACACTCAGCGCATGGTTCAGCAGTACATTACCGACGCTTACTTGCGATAGCGCGCAGCGGTTTTGTCACTTCTTCCGGCCTCACCGCCAGTAACATAACCTTTCGTTTCAGCACCTGGAAGCCTGCTTTGCGGTAAAACGTCTCGGCTGCCCGATTATGGTGTTGCACCTGCAGCTCAATCGCGCGGATCCCTCGCTCTCGGCAGAAATCCTCAATCTCGAAAAGGGCCAGCGAACCAATTCCCTTGTTGCGGTAATGTTTATCCACGTACAGGTCTGTCAGCATGCCCTCCACTCCGCCATATTCCAGATCGAAATTGTAGGTGAGAACCGCGTAGCCCACCGCCGTCTTGTGGTTCTCCATCAGCCAGGTTTGTCCCTGCGAAACATTGCGCAGCAGTGTATCCAGCCCTTTGCTCAGTGAGTGCCGGTCGAAGGGAATTTTATCGAACCGGTAGTACGCGCACACTAGCTTCAGCAGTTTGCCGTGGTCTTTCGGGCCGCAAGCGCGAAACGATACCAGCATGATTGCCTCATTTCTTCTGTTCGCAGAGGCGAAATTCTAGCAAGCACGAAGGAGCATGGCTCTGTATCGTACTGCACCCGCGTCAGCGTGAAAAGTGCCAGTGGCCTACTGCCAGGGCGGCGGCCTCAACGCACGCAACCCTTATACAGCGCCATCCCCACGGCTGCGTCCACGTGGAGTTCTTCCACTGTGCGGATTTCGCGCGTCGTGGAAATTCCTCCCGCTGCCACAATGGGGAGCTGGCTGGCCGCGCGCAATGCGCGAAACCACTCCAGATTTGCTCCTCGCATCGTTCCTTCGCGGTCGATATCCGTGCAAAGAAATCCGGCGCAGTAGGGCGCAAGCTCATGCATCACTTCACCAGGAGCAACCTTCAACGATTTGCGCCATCCTTTAATGGCAATGTGTCCCCGTGCGGTGTCCAGTGCGATCAGCACATGTTTTTTGCCGACGCGGTCTGCCAGCCTTTTCAGGAAACGCAGATTGAGCCGGCTATTCTGGAACGCCGCGCTTCCCACAATCACCTGATGCGCTCCGAGTTTTACGAGCATCTCCGCGCGCCGCACCGTGCGAATGCCGCCGCCAACGCGCACTTTCATCTTGTATTCCCGGGTCCCGCGTAAGCACAATTCCCGGACCAAAATATTGTTCTGCCCCTTGCCCATGGCCGCATCCAGATCAATGACGTGCAGCCACTCGTACCGTTGGAAGCGATTCAGCAGCCCAAATACATCCGCGACCGCCAGTTCGCGCTTCCTCCCGTTCACCAATTGCACGGCCTGGCCGCCTTGCAGGTCGATGCACGGAATCAGCACGGCAGCCTCACTTCCACGCCGTTTTCCTGTAAGTACGCTTTCAACCCGCGTATCGATTGCGTGTTGTCGTGAAAAATCGAAGCGGCCAGGGCAGCGTCGGCGCGGCCCTGCGTGAACACATCCAGAAAGTGGCGCGGCAGTCTTGCGCCGCCGGAAGCGATCACCGGCACGGTCACGCCGCTGCTAATCGCCGCTGTCAGTTCTGTATCAAAGCCGGATTGCGTTCCATCGCGATCTATCGAGGTCAGCAGGATTTCTCCCGCGCCCAGCTCCACGCCGCGATGCGCCCATTCTTCCGCGTCCAATCCGGTCCCCACTCGCCCGCCGCGCACACGCACCGTCCACCGCGCAGCTTCGCGCATTGCATCAATCGCCAGCACTACCGCTTGAGTGCCGAATTCCATCGAAAGCTCACGCAGCAATTCAGGCCGCTCGACCGCCGCAGTGTTCACCGTAATTTTGTCTGCACCCGCTCGCACCACCGCGCGCGCATCCTCTAAAGCGCGAATGCCTCCGCCGGCCGTGAGCGGGATGGCCAGCTGCGCTGCCACGCGCCGAATTGTTTCAAGGAAAGTAGGCTGATGGTCGCGCGAAGCGGCAATGTCGAGCACCACCAGTTCGTCCGCACCCTCCGCGTCATACTTAGCCGCAAGTTCCACGGGATCGCCCGCGTCGCGCAAGTGTTCGAAATTCACGCCTTTTACTACCCGCACTCCGTCGGTATCCAAGCAGGGAACGATTCGTCGCGCCAGGCTCATGCCGCCTGCCTCAGAAAGTTCTCCAGCAGTTTCGCGCCGGGTGCGCCGCTCTTCTCCGGATGAAATTGCACCCCGAAAATGTTTTTGTCCTCCAGCACGGCCACGAACTCTCGCCCGTGGTGGCACACGGCAGAGCTCTCGGGACCACCCACAGGTGCCGCAAACGTGTGCGCAAAATAGAAATACGAATCAGACGAAATGTTCTTCAGCAGCAGGCTCGCGCGAGTCGGCCGCAATTGATTCCAGCCCATGTGCGGAAGTTTAATGTTGGCAGGCAGATGCGTGACCTTGCCCTTGAATAGTCCCAGCCCCACCAGATCAGGCGCCTCGTCGCTCGTCTCATACAGCGCCTGCAACCCCAGACAGATACCCAGAAACGGAACACCATGCGAAATAGCATCCACCAGTGGCTTCCGTATTCCTTGCGCATCCAAAGCATCGACCAGCGCCGCGCAATGTCCCACGCCGGGCAAGATCAGCCGGTCCGCGTGCGCGAGTTCGGCCGCATCGCTTGTCGTAGTCACCTCTACACCCAACTGGCGAAGCGCGGTTGCGACGGACGACACGTTGCCCGCCTGGTAGTCGATGACCACCACGTTCACAATAATTCCTTCGTGCTCGGCAACACGTCGCGCAACCGTCTATCCCTCGATACCGCGAAACGCAACGCCCGCGCAAATGCTTTGAACACCGCCTCCACCTGATGATGACAAGAGCGGCCATACAACACGCGCAAGTGCACGTTCGCCCGCGCCGCCCGCGCAAACCCTTGGAAAAAGTCCTCCACCAATTCGGTCTGGAAATCCCCTACGCGCTTCGCAGAAAAACGCGCTTTCACGACGCAGAACGCGCGGCCGCCAAAATCGACCGCCGCTGCCGCCAACGTTTCGTCCATCGGCATCAGGAAGTAACCGGCACGCACAATGCCTTTTTTGTGGCCCAGCGCCGCGTTCACCGCTTCGCCCAGCGCAATGCCCACGTCTTCCACCGTGTGGTGCTGATCCACATGCAGATCGCCCTTGGCCATCAGTCGAAGGTCGAACCCACCGTGCCGGCTTACCAGATCCAGCATGTGATCGAAAAATGGAATTCCCGTGGAGATCTCCGCTTTTCCGCGACCGTCCAGATTCAATTGCAGTTCAACATGAGTTTCTTTCGTTTTTCGACGGATTTTTGCGATTCTCGCCATTTTTCCTAGACCATTCGCGGCACAAACTTCAGGAGCTTCTGCAACTCCGATTCCATGCCGATGCTGATGCGTGCGAAGCTCGGCCCTAGATCTTTTCTTCTTTCACGCACCAGGATTCCGCGGCGCTCGAATTCGCGAAAAAGTGTGGGTCCGGCATCGCCAAAATCCACCAACACGAAATTGCCAGCGCTGGGAAACACCCGCGCGCCGCGTTTTTTCAGTTCGTTGGTGAACCACGTGCGCAAACGCTTCACTTCGCGCACGTAGTCGTTGAGGGACTTCTTATCTTCAACCGCGGCTGCTCCCGCGGCCAGGGCTGCCACATTCACCGGGTAGGGCGGCAGCGCGCGCTTGACCAGCGCCAGCGAATCGCGTTGCGCCAGCACCGCACCGAGCCGTAGTCCGGCGAGTCCCGCCGCCTTTGAAAACGTCTTCGCCACGAACAGTTGTGGATAGCGGCGAATCCACGGCACCACCGATTCTCCCGAAAACTCCGAGTACGCTTCATCCAGAACAACAGCCGTCTCCGTCGCCGCCCGCAGAATTTTAACGATTGCGCGCTTTGCGACCAGCGTTCCAGTAGGGTTATTTGGATTCGCGAGAAACAGTACTCGCGGTTTCTCGCGCAGGGCTGTCAGCGCCTCTTCGAGCGGGAACGCCATCGTTGCCGAGTATCGCAGCGCCTTCACCTCGGCGCCGGCAATCTCCGCATAGTAGCGATACATGGGAAATGTTGGCTCGCAGATCAGAATGTGACTGCGGGGCTCGACGAATGTGTCGAAGAAAACTCGCAGTGCATCATCGCCGCCGTTGGTCAGCGCGATTTCCTCGGCGCGCACAGCAAAATATCGCGCCAATGTTCTTGTCGGCCGTGTATATTCCGGGTACATCGCCAATGTTTTCGCGCTCAATCCGGCCACGGCACGGCGAGCCGCCTTCCCGCAGCCCAACGTGTTCTCGTTGAAGTCCAGCCGAATTTTTCCGAAACGCCCTTCGGCGGGCACTTCATACGTGCGCCGCCCCAGAATCGCTTTGCGTACCGGCAGCCGCACGTTCATCGCCGCACCTCAAGCGCGTTTGCGTGCGCCTGCAATCCTTCGCCGCGCGCCAGTATCGCCACGTCGTTTGTCAGGCGTTGATAGCCTCTGCGGTCGATCCTCTGCACGCTGATGCGCTTTACGAAGTCCTCAGTTGACAATCCGCCGCGCCGCCGAGCCCATCCTCCCGTCGGCAATACGTGATTGCTTCCGCTGGCATAATCCCCAAAGGCCTGCGCGCTCAGCGGCCCAAGAAATACAGTTCCTGCCGAACGAATTGCATGCAAAGCCGAAGCTCCTCCCTCCGGAAGACTCAAATGCTCCGGCGCGAACCGGTTGACGAATTCACAAGCCTCTTTCCACGTTCGAGCCAGCAGAATCGCCCCGTTTTTGCGAATCGAAATCTGCGCCGGGTTTTCTCTTGGCAGAGTCGCCAATTGCTCTCCAACCTCTTTTTGCACGCGCCTTGCGAAAGGCGCGGACGTCGTAACCAGAAAACTCGCAGTATCCGCCGCGTGTTCCGCTTGCGCCAGCAAATCGGCCGCGATCCACCTGGGATTCCCGCGATTCGTGAGCACCACCGCCTCCGTCGGTCCTGCAGGCAGATCGATGGCGCAGTCCGCGCTCACGATTTGTTTCGCCGCGGTCACGTAGCGGTTTCCCGGACCAAAAATCTTCTCCACGCGCGCAATCCGCTTCGTCCCGTAAGCGAGCGCAGCGATAGCCTGCGCACCGCCAACGCGCGCAAGTTCCGTTATGCCCAACATCCCAGCCACTGCCAGCAGCTCATCGTTCGGCCGCGGACAAACAGCGATGATCCGCCGCACGCCGGCCACCTGCGCTGGAACCACTGTCATCAACAATGTGGACACCAAGGCAAACCGGCCGCCGGGAATATAACATCCGATGGTCTCAATCGGCCGCACAATTTGGCCGACTCGCACCCCCGGCTCAACCTGCAAATGCCATTCCCTGGGTTTTTGCTGCTCCGCCACGCGCCGCACATTTTCCGCGGCATGTGTCGCCGCTTGCAGGAACTCGCGGCTGACACGTTTGCGCGCCGTTACATACTCTTTCCGCGAAATCCACACGCCGTCTCGTGCCAAGTCCTTGCCGTCCAGCTTTTTTGTCCATTCATTCAAGGCTGCGTCACCGCCCTTGCGCACGTCGGCCACGATGCGCTCCCCGGTTTCGAGCGCGGTGCGATCCTGGCCTTCGCGAATCTTCATCAAGTCCGCTTCTGTTCGTTGCGTCAGTTTCAGAATCCGCATCACAGCACGATCTTATTCAAGGGATACTCGACAATCCCTTGCGCTCTCGCCGCCTTCAGCCTCGGCAGGATTTGCCGGACCACCGCTTCTTCCACGATGGTATTTACCGCCACCCAATCCGCATCGCTCAGCTCAGAAATTGTGGGATTCTTCAGCGCCGGCAGAACCTTCAACACACCCACAAGATTCTCGCGCCTCACGTTAAGCATTAGTCCCACTTTGGTCGCGGCCGCAATCGCCCCCTGCAGCATCAGCACCAGGTTCTCCGACTTCTCGCGCTTTGCCGGATCATCTGCCGATTTGCGATTCATGATGAATACCGTCCCGGATTCCAGCACCGTATCCAGGATTCGCAAGTGATTTGCCCGCAATGATGAACCTGTCTCCGTCACTTCCACAATGGCGTCGGCAAGTTCCGGCGCCTTCACTTCCGTTGCTCCCCATGAGAATTCCACTCTCGCTTTCACTCCGTGTCGTGCGAGATATTTTTCCGTGATGTCCACAACTTCCGTGGCAATCACTTTGCTTTCTAGATCGCGTAGCTCGTGGATTGCCGAATCCTCAGGCACTGCCAAAACCCACTTTACGCGCGCCAACCGCTGCTTGGCATAAATAAGTTCGGCCAGCTCGACCACATCCGCTCTCGTTTCCTCCACCCAATCGTGCCCGGTGATCCCCGCGTCCAATGCGCCGGACTCCACGTATCGTGCCATTTCCTGCGCGCGCACCAGCAGGCAATCCATCTCTGGATCGTCGATCGTAGGAACATAACTCCGCGAACTAAGCGTCACTTTCCATCCTGCGCGCGCCAACAAGTCCACCGTCGCGTCCTGCAGGCTACCCTTCGGAATTCCCAGCCGCAAAAGGCTCATCCTGGCTCCTTTGTGCCGTTGACTTCTGCTTCAGAAAAAGTCTTCTCGGCAATCACTCGCAACGTTTCGTCGCTCTCCATTTTGCGGAAGAAGCATGTTCGGTAACCCTTATGGCAAACGCCCGGGCCCACCGCTTCCACGCGAACTAACAATGCGTCGGCATCGCAATCCACCAAAATCTCTTTCACGCGCAACATGTGCCCGCTGGTCTCGCCCTTTTTCCAAAGGCGCTTCCGCGAACGGCTGAAGAAATGCATTTCACCCGACCGCCGCGTGCAGTCCAGCGCATTTTCGTCCACGAAACCGAGCATCAAGACATCTTTCGTTTCGTGATCCTGAATCACCGCCGGAATCAGTCCATCCATTTTTTCAAACGCCAGTTTCACCACAACCCCCCAAAAACAAAAATCCCGCTGGAGCGGTGCGCGCCAGCGGGCTGTTGAGTGCTTTGCTTTCCTAAGCGCTATTCAGACCACTTCGGGCGCGGCAGCAAGCCGTGACGGTGGTGGTGTCGATGCGCCCGGAAAATCATTTGACATCCTAACATACAGAATTGCAGCCGAACCACGCCAATCCAAACTTCAATTCAGCAGTATTTGAATTTTCGATGTTATGTGCGGGTGATGGAACCCGGCGCCGCACCCGCACCATAGTTCAAGGTCATGGAGAGATGCAGCGCCACGCCGAACCGGCCGTTGGGTAGAGTCTCCACCCGGACAACCTCGCCCACATATTCGCAGTTCATCGGGTCGTGCGCCGAAGTGAACGGAAAGGTCACAAAAACGCGCATTCCCTTGTAATAGTTGGGACGCCGTGTGTGGAAGTAAATCCCATCTTTTGAAGCATTTACACTGATCGGCTGGTCCTCAAAATGTTCATCCCTCGGTTCCGACGGCCGCACGCGCAGTGGCTTCGCGATCTTCGCGCGACGGCTCCGACGTTTATCGGGATACTTTTGTTCGATCGGTTTGGCCATGCTAGTGGACCTACCGAAGATAGGCCACTATCCATCTTTCGTGCTACCACGCCAAACGTCAAGACCTTGCGCTGAATCTGATACTGACCGACGCGCATCAAACACTCAGTCCAGGGAGAGACCCACATGGCAGACAAGGTGCAGAAATCCGACGCCGAATGGAAAAAGCAACTCACCCCCAACCAATACCACGTTACCCGACAGAAAGGCACTGAGCCGCCGTTCACCGGTGAGTACGAATCCACCGAAACTCCCGGCATGTATAAGTGCGTCTGTTGCGGCCAGCCCCTGTTCCTCTCCGACGACAAATTCCACTCTGGCTGCGGCTGGCCCAGTTTTACGGCGCCTTCAAACGATGCATCCATTGAGACAGAGGCCGATCACTCGCACGGCATGACGCGCACTGAAGTGCGTTGCAGTCGCTGCGATGCGCATCTAGGCCACGTCTTTGACGACGGTCCGCGCCCCACAGGTCTGCGCTACTGCATCAATTCCGCTTCCTTGAAATTCGACAAAAAATAACTCGACGATCTTTTGGTAGCATCTCCAATCAGTTTGCGATTTCTCCCGCTTTTGTTATCCTCCAACAGTTAATCCCTACAAAGGAACCTTTGATGCGCCCAACAAGAGTTTCGCTTGCACTCTCGATTACGGCAGTGTGCGCCGCCCTCTCTCTTTTCGCCGCCGATCAAAAAAAGAAGACGCCTCCTCCTTCCGAGACCGCCCAGCCATCCTATGAACTTCCACAGCCGGCGCAGGAGACCCTCGACTATTCCATGTACGAAAGCATTCGCGAGGAGGCCACTACTCATTCTCACATTATGGAATATGCTTCCGCGCTGGCGGACGGCATCGGGCCTCGCCTCACGGGCTCCCCCAACCTCAAGCGCGCCAATGAATGGACCCGCGATCAGTTCACCGCCATGGGCTGCCGTAATGCTCATTTGGCAGACTGGGGCGAGTTTGGCATGGGTTGGGAACAGCTGAATACCTGGTTGCGCATGATCTCTCCGGACCAAGCGGTCTTCATCGCACAAGCAGCGCCTTGGTCGCCTTCCACAAAAGGTGTTGTGAGTGGCTCAGCCGTTTGGGCGGACATCCAGGAAGAAAAGGATTTCGACAAATACAAGGGCACGCTCGCGGGTAAGATCCTTTTTCTGGGCCCGATGCGCGACGTGAAGCCGGTCGATAAGGCCCTTTTCACGCGCTACGATGACGCAGAACTTGCAAAGCTTCAGGAATACCCGATTCGCCTGCCGAATGGCGACAACCAGCGACAGCAGTTCATGCGGCGCGCGGAATTCCGCGAAAAGCTGGGCCAGTTTCTCGCTGCGGAGCAGGTCGCTGCGGTGATCCTGCCGAGCCGCGATGCCCCGAATGGCGGCGGCTCTGGCGGCACAATCTTTGACGACAATGGCTCCGCGTTCGGGCGGCTTGTTTATCAAAAGGACCATGCGAATCCCGTTCCGCTGGCGGTGACCGCGATTGAAAACTATGGGCGTGTCTACCGGCTGCTGAAAGCCAACGTGCCCGTAACCATCGAGCTCAACATCGAAACGAAATTCTATGATGACCACGAGCATGGCTTTGACACCGTCGCCGAAATTCCCGGCACCGATCCGAAGCTCAAAGACGAAATCGTGATGGTCGGCGGTCACCTCGATAGTTGGATCTCAGCGACCGGCGCCACGGACAACGGAGCGGGAAGCGTCGTGGCGATGGAAGTGATGCGCATCCTCAATGCTCTCCACGTAAAGCCGCGCCGCACCATTCGCGTCGCGCTGTGGACCGGCGAAGAGCAGGGCCTCATCGGTTCACGCGGCTATGCCACCCAGCAATTTGGCTTTGCCCCACGTTCCACCGAGCCGGAGCAGCTCAAGCTCAGCGAGTTTATGCGCAAAGTAACCGGTCCGCTACAACTGAAACCTGAACAACAGAAAGTTTCCGGCTACTTCAACGTTGACAACGGAAGCGGAAAAATTCGTGGCGTGTATTTGCAGGGCAACGCCGCGATCGCGCCAATTTTTGCGCAGTGGATTACGCCGTTGAAAGACCTTGGCGTCACCACGCTGACCATGCGCAACACCGGTGGAACCGACCATTTGAGTTTTGACGCCGTGGGCATCCCGGGATTCCAATTCATCCAGGATCCCCTCGATTACGAAACCCGCACGCACCACTCCAACATGGATACCTATGAGCGTCTCCAGGCCGAAGATCTCGCGCAAGCCGCGCTGGTTGAAGCCATCTTTGTGTACAACGCGGCGATGCGCGATCAGATGCTGCCGCGCAAACCCCTGCCGCATCCAGAGCTGCAGGAACAAGCTACGCAACCGCTAGAGAACGTTATGCCAGGGGCTCAATCGAAGCCCTAATAGTGTAGTACGGCAGGGAACGGAGTCTGCGCACACCTTGCCGCACTTTTCTCCTGGTCTGGAACTATTTTTCGCTGCGGCTTTTACGCAGCTGGGCAGGAAAGCGCGGCCATTTCCGCGACCGCGTCCGAATCGCGATCCCATGCAGCCACCAACAATACCTTGTGACCGGTGGGATAGCGGAACACGTAATAGGTGTTGGAAACTCCGTCCATTTCATAGAAACCGGGCCGCCGCCGATCGGCGCGGCCCAGCGCGCCAGTGTTCAAGAGCAGGCGCAATTCAAGCAATTGCTCCGGAGTGTGGTGCCGGAGATCCTCAATAACAGGTGGTAGTTTTTGTATCGTCAACATCGGCGCATCCTCTCCGCCGCCAACAGCCTATCTGACCCTCATGAGTAAAGACGTAAAAACTGGCTAAATGTTTCGTCACAGCCAAAATTGGTGCTTAAAAGCGCTTTCTTAGTCTATCAATCCTTTAGATGCAAGGCCTTAGCAGTGGGTAAATATTTTTTGCGACACCGCCAGGTCCAAACCCAGCCACTGTATATCTTTACAGTGGACATCGACCTCGTCCTCGAGTATCGTTCGCTGCACTGTAGTTGGCCGT
>Ga0126369_10001839_pt1 | contig 14897 bp, 15 predicted proteins | sample PanSoiMetaPlot_1_FD_109646 | JGI IMG/M metagenome (GOLD analysis project Ga0126369, IMG submission 109646) | Tropical forest soil microbial communities from Panama - MetaG Plot_1 | ecosystem: Environmental > Terrestrial > Soil > Tropical forest > Bulk soil | place: Panama | collected 2016-02-17 | reverse complement strand
CCGCGACCGCTTCTCGCAAGGCGTCCCCGTGGCCCGGCTTGACACGGAAGAACAGGCTGAACTCGCTGGTCGAGCCAACGCTCACGCCCGGTCGGGGCATTCCTACCGCATGTGTTGACATTGTTTCCTCTCATGGATCTGTAAGTGGCCGGGGTGGCGGTCGAGCAGCGATGCCAACAGGCTGGGCGAATCGAAGCGTGGGCAGCAATACCAATCCACCCTGCCGTCCTTGGCGATGAGCGCTCCGATCTGACGGTCACGGATCTGTCCGTAATCGGCAGTCGGCGGAAAGCCTCCCCTCTCTTCGGTCGCAGCCGGCAAACGAGCAGTTCCAACGGCGGCCATCGTCACCAGACCTCCTCATCCGCTCAAGAAAGTGGACATCACTGCAGATGAGGCGAAACTAGCGCCCAGGGGAGCGGGACGGAACTGGCAATCGCCAGAGCGTCGACAAGTCCAACTGCGGGAGGCGACGAGAAGGACGAGATCTTCGGCTGGGCATGGTGGCCGTCAGAATTTCTCGCGCTGGTGGTTGGGCGGTTCATCACTGCCACGTATCCCCTCGGAACACGCTCCCTCCAGTCCTCGGCGGCTCCTTGCATGAGGACCACGTAGCGGCTGCATCTCACGCTGGCGGGGAATGGGGCGCAGCGGATGGGCTCATCCGATCCCCTCGGAAGCTGTTTCGTGCGGTGAAATGGGGATCGGATCGCAGATCCGTCGACCCCTTTTCAACGTCCTGCCGGCACCGAGCATGGCCGGCCAGACAGGCTGCGGCTGTCGGGTGAGTTTGACCTGACTTTCCTACAGTGAGAAGCCACTGATCGCGTCGCCGACTAACTTGACACCGAACACGAGGAAGAGGACTGCGAGGATGGCGGAGTTGTTCTGAGCCATCCACCTCTTCAGATGGTCCAGCAGCGGACGTGAGCGACTGCCGAGGGCGAAGTAGAGGACGACGGGTGCGCCCACTCCGATCGTCGCGATGACCACGAAGATTGCGTAGACAATAGCCTGCTGGCCGGCGGCAATTCCTGTCTGGGCGATGGTGGACGCGCCGGCGATCACAAGGAATAGGTTTTTGGGGTTGACGCCCGACAACAGCCCGCCAGCGCCAAAGGCCTTTACGGGGGTGAAGGTTTCGAGCGCTCCCATCCACTTCGGAGTTGGAACCTCGTCGCCCTCCTGCCGTCGCCCCTGCCACTGACGAAGGCCAAGCAGCAGCAGTAGAACGCCCAGCGCGAGCTTGAGCGCGCTAACCCAGGCGGCTGGCTTGCCGTGATCCGTCGCACCGACGGCACTTGCAATCGACAGCACGATGGCACCGACGATTGCAAGGCCGATCAACCAGCCGACCACGAACGCGGGGCCGTTGGCGCGGCCTCGTGCGCTTACGAGCATAAGTACGACGGCGACGATTGGGAGCGGACTTAGTGCAACACCGACGGCAGTCGGCAACACCTGCCCAATCGCGGCACCCATCAGTCTGAGTATTTGGTTCTGGCTTGGGGCGCGCCATGCTGGCGCGCGGATCGGTTAGACAAAAACCTGTAGCGGACACAGGTGGTCGCGGTCAATGACCAGTCTTACAAGTGGCCCCTCCGATCCCAGCGGGCGTAATCCGGGCGTGCGCTCTATGGCAGTCGGGCCTGGCTGCATACGTGCGTTGCTGTTGCGAAAGCTCGAAGACCGCGAGGTGCTTCGGCTTGAGGCCCCCTGAATAGCTCGCCCCACGGAACGGCGCCCCGCGCACCGATCCGCCGCGAGCCGAACACAGCTAAGGCTGGCTGCCGATCGCGGTAGGGACGGAGATTGCTCCCCGCCCCCCGCACAGATCCCAGCGAGCGGAACTACCGCACTGGGCTCCTACCTTGGGTGAGTGACGGCAAAGCGGTGGTCGGGGTATGGGTGTATGTTGCGGACTCTGGGCAGCCAACCGGCGGCGAGCCGGCTGTACCTCGTCCACGTTATCCGCGTCTTCTGGCTCCGGCGCTGTAGCGCCCTCATCCATCGCCGCCTCAGCTCGTAGATGAAGCTCGAGACTGCCTTGAGGTTGCCGGGGACGGCGTAGTAGTTGAGGTGGCCCTGGGCCACGCTCCTCACCCACCGCCCCTGCTCGGGTATGGGCAGGTGCCGGCGCCGCTTGAGCTCGTCGTTGAGCTCGCTCAGCCTGCTCCGGCGCCGTTTCGAGACCGTCTTCCGTTGCACCCGGAACTCCCCGGCCCGGGTCTTCCCGCAGATGTGCGTGAAGCCCAGGAAGTCGAACGTCTCCGGCTTGCCGAGCCCTTTGGCCTTTCGGTCCCGAGCGGCGAACCGCCCGAACTCGATCAGCCGGGTCTTGTCGGCCTTGAGCCCCAGCCCGAACCTGGCGAATCGCTCCACCAGGTCGGCCAGGAACCGGTCGGCGTCCTCCTTGTACTGGAAGCCCGCGATGAAATCGTCAGCGTAGCGCATGAGGATCACGTCCCCTCGCGCCTGCTTTCTCCTCCACCGCTCGGCCCAGAGGTCGAATACGTAGTGCAGGTACACGTTCGCGAGCAGCGGCGACGCCGTCGCTCCCTGCGGTGTCCCCGCGTCGCACTCGGCCCAGTCCCCATCCTCAACGATGCCTGCTCTCAGCCATTTCTGGATAATGCGCAGGACCCGCTTGTCCGCGATCCGGTGCTCCAGGAACTTCTTCAGCCAACCCCGGTCGAGGCTGGTGAAGAAGTCCGCCAAGTCGGCGTCGAGCACCCAGTTCACCTTTTCTGATCGAGTCAGGCCGTCTGTCGCAACCCGTTGAAGAAGCTCCAGACCACCGCTGTGGCGTCTGGTTCGCCCGGCACCGGATCGCAGGGAGGCACGCTGCAGCCGAACCATGAGTGGCGGCCGCCCACGACGGTGTCGAGCCTGACGATAGTTCCCGCCTTGCACCGATCCCAGATGGAGCTCTTCGTCATACCGATCTGAGTTAGAGCGGGACTACCCACACAGCCGTCCAGTTCCACCCAGCGCTGAACAACCGCCAGGATGGGGCTCACGTTGAGGTCGCCTCCCCCGGCGTAGGGAAGCCTGGAATCCTCAGTGCCGTGCATCTCGAGAACCGAGACCGGCCGCGCTGGGCGGCAAGGAATGTCAAGCGACGAGCCGCCCGCCACAGAGGCGATCGCAGTGATCCGGCTGGACAGTTCGCAAGCCAGACGATAGGCCATCGCCGCGCCGCCCGACCCACCCGTCACGAAGATTCGTGAGCGGTCGATCGGAAGCTCCTTGACCAAGCGATCGAGGAGCGCCCTGATGAAGCCGATGTCGTCCGCGGTACCGCAGCAGCGTCCGGCGTTCCAGCATCCGTTGACGCCATCCGGGTAAACCGCAACAAATCCTGCGCTGCTGGCCTGCTGATCAAAATGCAGAGCTGACCCTGCCCCCTCTCCATTCGCGCCAGGGAAACAGCCGTGCAGGAAGACAACCAGGGGTGCCGGCCGGCTTCCGAGCGCCGGTGGGCGAAACACCCGATATCCGCGCGACTGGCCGTCGACGCTAATCGCTCCGTGCTGTACCGGGCTGGGGCGTGGCGCCACCGCTGAGCCGCCGCATCCGACGAGCCCAAGCGCCGCCACCACACCGAGCAGCCCACTGATCAGGACTGCTCGCCGGGTCGGTCGTTCCACCTCGCTCCTCATCTGTGGTGCCCTCCTGATTCGTGGTGGGCACAAGCTAGACCTGCGCGGTGGCGATGGAATCAGGGAAACCCCTCGATTCGACCGACTCCAGTGGTCGAGGGATTCCCCGATTCCTCCGCTTGGCCGCGAGCCTATCCTGCCTTGCAGGAGGTGAGGGTTGAGCGCGACCTCCAGATGGCCCAAATGGGCCAGGATCCTCGCTTACGAGCTGCTGTGACCCCCTGTCACCCACCCGGCCGGAAACGGCGCGCGGCCAGCTCGGTGCGCGAGCGTACGTCGAGCTTGGCGAATATCCGGGACAGGTTCGCCTCGACTGTTTTGACGCTCATGTAGAGTTGCGCGGCCACCTCCTTGTTGCTGTGGCCGCTTGCGACCAGCTCGGCAACACGCGCCTCGGTCGGCGTAAGTGCGTGGCCTGCGGCCACGGGCGCGATCCGCGCGAGCTCAGCCTCCGCACGGGCCGACCAAGCCGCAGCCCCGAGCGCGTCGAACACCCGCCGCGCCTCCACAGCAGCGTCTCGGGCCGCCGCTTTCTGCTTGGCCCTGCGCAGCACCGCCGCCTGTGCTAGCAGCGTCCTTCCTCGCTCGACCGGCATCCGCAGCCGCTCATGGGCGGCGAGGGCTCGCTCCAGGCTCGCGCTCGCCGCACCCAGATCCCCTCGCGCCGCAGCGACCAGAGCACGCCCCCGCGCCTCAATCGCAGTCTGCCAGGGAAAGGCCAACCTGCCCGGTCCCGCGACCAACCCGTCCAGTACCTGCTCCGCCTGCGCAAGACGGCCCAGCGCCAGCAGTGCATCAACCTGGTCGCCCTCGGATCGGATCGCCCCGGGATGACCCGCTGCCTCCTCGCGCAGGCGCTCGAAGAAGCCGTTGGCTGCGGGTGCTTCCCCAGCGACCAGGTGCGTCGAGCCCAAGATCGCCAGCGCGCGCCACCGATAGGGCGCGTCGCCCACCGCGGTGGCCACCGCGAGCGCCTCCTCGGCCGCGGCCCGCGCGCCAGACACGTCGCCGTGGCAGAGCAGCAGGAGCGCGCTCGCAACCAGCGATAACCGTGCGTACGAGCGCTGGCCGCCAAGCAGGACCGCTTTCTCGCACTCGGTGACGTAGAGCGCCGCCAGGGCCCAGTCACCCGCCCAGCATTCCAGCTCGGCCAAGTGAAAGAGGGCCGGCACCCGAACCGACTCGTCGCGCCCCTCGGTCAGCTCCAGGACGCGCTTGAGCAGGACTCTGGCCCGCGGGTAGTCATCGGCCCACTTGAGCAGCACGCCCCACTCGAAGAACGGGTGCATGACGCCCGGCGAGTCGTCCTCAGTGACCGCGAGACTGCCGTCGGCCACCGCGACCGCCGTGGCCAGCATCTCGGCTGTCATGCCCCGTGTGTGCCGCTCCTGGTGGGCGTTCAGCCGCCACGCCATCTCCGACAGTCGTGGGTCTCCGGTCCTTGCTGCGATCTCAACGAGCGGCTGGGCGTGCTCGGACGCGGCTGCTAGGTCACCAGTCTGCTGGAGCACGCGCATGAGGTCGCGCCGGATGAGGGCCTCGGCCAAGTCGTTACCCGATGCGCGAGGGAGCGCCTCGGTGAGGTAGCGCCGGGCGTCGGGAAGCTCGCCGGCGAGGCACATGATGCTGGCCATCAGCCGCAGGGCCTCGGGTGGCCGCTCTCCCAGGGATTCCCGCAGGACCGCTTCCAAGACCTCGCGGGCCGCCGTCGTGTCGCCGGCTCGCAGCCGGTAGCGCGTGCTCTCGATCTTACGGCGCTGGATAATGTCCGGCTGGTCTATGGGCGTCAGGGCCGCGGCCTGGTCAGCCAGGCCGGCGGCGGCGTCGGGCGCGCCCCTCGCGTTGGCGAGCCTGGCAGCGTACTCCAAGGCGTCCGCCACGCGCACCTCGGGGCCAGTGGCCGCCAACGCCAGGTGACGCGCCCGCTCCTCGGGATCGCTCACCGCCTCCGCCAGCTTCTTGTGCCATTCCTGGCGCCTGACCGGCTCGGCCAGTGCGTAGGCCGCCGACCGCAGCAGCGGGTGCGCGAAGCGCAAGCGTCCGTCTACCCGCTCTACCACCCCCGCCGACAGGGCCGCTGCCAGGCGGCTCGTGGTGTCCGGCTGCGCGCGCTCCAGCGTCGCCTGGTCAGGCCGGGAGAGCGCAGCGACCGCCGCCAGCAGATCGCGCGTCGAAGCTGGCAGTCGTTTCAGCCTGCCCTCCACCGCGCCGAGCAGCGTCGTCGGCAGGGGTATCGGCAGGCCGTCGTGGAACCGCGCGGGATGCTCGATCAGAAAGCGGCCGAGTTCCAACGCAAAGAAAGGATTGCCGCCCGACATTCGCCAGACGTGCTCGAGCTGCGGCCTCGTCAGCGGATGCGCTAGCCGGCTAAGCAGGATGTCGTCGATCGCTTGCGGCGTGAGCGCCACGACGTCGAGCCGCAGCAGCCGATCTTCGCCGATCGCCTTCTGAAGTGTCGGGGTGGCCAGGTCCAGCGGCGGGAGCCGGCGCGCTGCCAGGATCTTCACCGCCTCACCCGCCAGGCGGTGGGCTGCGTAAGCGAGCACGCGGAGAGACGCCGCGTCCGTCCACTGCACGTCGTCCAGCGCCAGCAGTACCGGCTCGTCTGAGGCGATGCAGCGGAGCGTGCGAAGAAACCCGTTGCTGACCGCTAGCTGATCGGCCGGCGCCTGCTCGGCCTCGGCTCTCAGGAGCGCTGCTTCCAGCGCCGTCCGCATGGGTGCGGGTAATGTCGCGACGGCAGTTTCTGGATAGGGATCCAGTAGGTCGCCGAGTACAGCATAGGGAAGCGACATCTCGATCTGCGCTGGCGCTGCCCTCAGGACCCGGTACCGACGCGCCAACGCCAGCTCTGTCCCGACCGCCCACAGGCTGGTCTTGCCGATTCCAGGTTCGCCCTGCAACAGGAGCGCTGTGTGCCGGCCGTCCACGTCGTCCAAAAAGCGGCCGATCTCCGCCAGCTCGCCTTCTCTGCCGACTAGCCGAGCCGCGACCCTTACCATGCAACAAACGTAGGCCACGATCGACGAGCGTCAAGCCCCTGCGGGCCTGGCGTCAGGTCGTCTGGCCCACCGGCACGTCTTGCCAGGCCCATAGCCGCTGGTTAAGCGGCGGCAGCGGCCCGGAAACCTCGAGCCCAGTGAGGCCGGCGATCGTCTGCAGGTGCCAGCGGTCGAAGGGATGGTCTGACATCGCCATCCGCGCCAGCGCTGCTTCGGGCTCGTCCCCATCGACGACCGAGATGGTGACCGCGCCCTGTGGCGTGTATTGGGCGAAGAGCGTCAGACCGTGGCGCAGCCGGCGCAGCGCCTCATCGAACTCGGTGGCGTGAATGCCGTTTAGTTCGGCTATCCACTCGTGCAGTCGTCCCACCTTGTTCGCAGCAACCGGGAGTGCCGCGGCGTACAACGGCCAGCGGCCGAAAGGATGGCGGTCGACGAGTACTTCGACCTTCGGGGGTGTGGAGTTGGGATCGAACCCGTGCACTGCCTGGAGGCGCGCGCCGAGCCAGGCGTCGAAGGAGTCGTCTTGAGGTTGCGTTGGGCGGGCTGAATCGTCGAATTCGCGGTACATGATCAGCTGGCTTCCGACTGGCGTCCGCTGGAGGAACGCGGCCTCCCTAGCCACGCCGATGCGCCGTCGGTACGAGTCGTACCGGCTGCTCTTGGAATCGAGCTCCCCGGCCAACGCCAGAAGCTCGTCCTCCCGGCCGGGCAGCACGGGCATAGCGTACGCAATCGCTCGCATCGATCTGTCTCCTCCTTGTGCGGTTGGCCGGATGGTCGCCTCGCATGCGTAGACGCGACAGCGGGCACCGAATTCGTTGGGCCGCGGTGCGCCGTAGAGAGCACCTTCGACCAGCCCGAACAGTGTGTTGACCCAGGCATACCGCGCGTCGCCGGTGCGCAGTGTGAGTGAACAAATGAACACGCGGCCGCCTCCCTCCAGCTGGGCGAGCCCGTTCATCTCCACGAAGATCTTGGCGCCGTCGGCGGTGTCGAGAATACCGCGGATGGTGGGCACGTTGATGTTGTCGGGCCGCTTAGCAGGCGTGTTGGTGAGCCGCAGCCGGCCGACGATCCGGTCGCCAGTCCAGTTGCCCTGCATGTTCGCGTAGTACTGACCACCCGCGCCGAACTCGACAAAGTCGAGGCCTGGTCCCACATAGGTCAGGGCGATCTCTCCGAGCGGCGTCAAGTGCATGTCAGACTCCTTCTGCTCTCCGGACCGCAGCATAGTCCGGCAACTCGCTGGGGGAATCAGGGAAATCCCTCGCTGTACAGGGGATCGTTCAGATCAAGGGGTTTCTCTGATTCCTTGTGACCCTGCCGCGTCTAGCTTGCACTCGCGAAAGCAAAAGGGAGCGCGGCGAATGATCCAATCCACGGCACCCGCATCGATGTTCGGCCCGCACCCGACAGAGGCAAGCCAATGACAACCACCTTGATTGACCGCTGCATGTGGGCCGATGTTGCCGACCACGTAGTCCCGCCGCATTTCTCGCTGCCATGGGGAAGCGTGGCTGCGCGGCGAGCTGGACGGGGACTACCCTCTGCGCTCGCGTCAACTTCTCGGGCGAGATCGTCGGCGTGACCGGACCGCGAGGGCGACCTCTGTACAGCGGGCCAGCCATGACGCCCCGCTTCGACCCGCAAACCATGGTCCCGGCCTGGACCGTGGAATTCTCCGATCGGCCGGCGGAGACCACCGTCAGCCGCATCATCGCCTTGGCCGCATTCACGGAACCGACCGCGACCGGCCTGCGCTTCGACCCGCAGCCCGTCAGGGGAGAGCCAAACCGTGGATAGGAACGCCACCGATATTGAGGCTGACAAGGTAGCCGGTTTGTGGGTCAGGCGGGCGGCCCTCAGTCACCTCGACACCGTCTTTGAGGTGTCTTCCGATTCCGAGGCGGAAAGGTCGTCTCCCTGAGGACATACTTCGACAACCTGAACGTATGACCCAGCTGGGCCTTGCACCCGCCGGGGCGACCACCACGCAACTGACCCGCTGCCCATGAGAGCCTGGGCCTTGTGGCCTGGGCTCTCCTCCCGCCCTCCGATTCCGCCAGCAAGGCTTGGAGAGGTGTAAGTGTGCAACGAAGTCCGCGAGCGGCCCTCCAGGCCCACGCCCTCTCCGCAACCTGGAGCGGGGGGTTGCCCTTGCGCTCGCTCGAGGGAACCCTTCCGTTTGCATTGCCCACTTCTTGCGGTTCGAGCGGTCGGCGACCAACCCGCTGCCGTTGGCGAACGCTGGCAGGGCCTTGCCAGGAAGCCGACGACATCGTCTGCCTGCTGGCCAGCATGCGCACCGAGGCTAGCCTCATCATCGATGGCGCCGTGTGCCGCGGCTATGGCCGCGCCGCCGGCGAGATTGGCGCCCTTTCGCCCGGTCTGGCGGCTCACTGCACCATCGCACCTGGAGCGCTACCCCGGCGATGCGTCAGCCTCATCTGGCGGGTCGTAAGCGTGCGGGCGAGCGACCGGCGCACCCTGGCACTGCTCCGTGACGCATGTTCATTGCGGCGGATCTGGTGGTCGCTTTGCGACAGCTCCGTCCGGGTGAACAGTTGAGCCTCACGTGGGCCGCCACTGGCCCTGGTAGCTGCCGACGGGCGGCGCATTCACTCCAAGCTTTTGGACTCTGAGTCCACTCGGTGCCTGACCGCAATCCGGAAATAAAACATTGGCCCCAACAAGAGCTCTTTATTTGAGTTTTTTGCCGCCATGGGGGCCGTTGGCAGGGTTACGAGCATTGACTCATGGCATCCTCGTACCGGTCAAGTGCAGCCTCGATCCAATTCAAATTGGACACGAAGTACAAAGTGGAGCGGGAGACGGGCTTCGAACCCGCTACCTCAACCTTGGCAAGGTTGCGCTCTACCGAGTGAGCTACTCCCGCCCGTCGGCCTTCAATGGTAGCGAATGCAGGTCAGACCGTCGCCAGACCGCGCGCGCGGCGACCGCGCATGGTTCCGATGATCGTCTTCGGTAGGGTGATGCTGAAATAGGCGAACCCGGCAACGGTCGCTGTATATGGTGCGGGGACCACCTGCGCGAGACCAGCCGAGAGCAGGCCAATGGACATCATCGCGAGGTTGTCAGCGATCGAGAGCCGGGTCACGAACACCTCCCACGGAGTCAGCTGCAGCTGTGCCCTGTGCCGGTACGCGTGGACATAGAGCAGTGCCAGAACCAGGCTGACGGCAGCGAAGCCAGCCCCATATATAAGGAAGAGGGTGGGCACGTCCTGATCGCGGATCGCATCCGCGCGCGGCTGGAAGACGAGCCCGAAGAGGAATTTCAGCGGGTAGACATAGAAGAGGACGACGAAGAGCAGGACCAGATTGAGAACCACGGTGGTGAGGTCCCCGAGGCCATATCTGCGGAAGAACGTGTACTGCGAGTACCAGATCGTCGCGACCAGGAAGAACGTCACCGCGAACGCCGGCAGCCCGCGCATCAGCTGCAGCAGTTCGGCGAATCGAGTCGGGGCGGCCAGAGACACGACCAGGAGCGTGATGGCGAACCCGAACGCCGTGTCGCTGAACCCTTCCAGTCGCGAAATGTCCTCACCGCGGTTGCGGAACGTGTTCAGTACGGTCCTGGCCACGGCGGCAAAGGCTAACGCCCCGGGCGGTCCGGCAGCGGTTGTTGGACCCGGCCGGGGGAGATGGCGTTCAGGCGAACCGTTCGGCCGCTCGTAGCATCGGGTATGGTCCCGGCCATCAACGACGACGCCCAGATCGGGTTGGAGCCGACCTCGGGCTCCGCTCCGGTCATCAGTCCGGAGACAGCACAGGTCGAACCACTGCATCGTGCCGCGGCTGAGATACGCAGGCAGCTCGAACGGCTTGGGTCACCGGTCGCCTATCTGGTCATCGCCATCGTGTATTTCCGCGCTGCCTGGCAGGACCCGACAGGGCGCCTCATCGGTGGCGGGAACGACCCCATGCAGACGATGTGGACCCTCGGCTGGCCCTTGCACGCGCTGGCCATGGGACACAACCCCTGGCTCACCGACTACCTGGCCTACCCGGACGGCGTCAACCTGATGTGGACCCCGACACCCCTGGCACCTGGCCTGCTGCTCAGTCCGATCACCATGGCCTGGGGTCCAATCGTGTCCTACAACCTCCTGATGACGCTGGGGCCGCCCGTCTCCGCATTCGCTGCGTCAGCGGCCATCCACCGCCTGGTTCCCCATCGCGGAGCCGCCTTCCTCGGCGGCCTGCTCTACGGCTTTTCTCCCTACGTCATGCCCCAGGAGCTCGGCCACCTCGGCATGGTGATGGCCTGGACGCCACCGGTCGTACTACTCCTTCTCCACGAGTTGCTGATCCGGCGCCGGTGTCCACTCATGCTGGCCGGGACCTTGCTCGGGCTGGTGGCTGCGCTGCAGCTCTACACATCCTCGGAGCTGCTGGCCACCACCGCCCTGGTGGCGGTGTTCGGCCTGTCGACCCTGCTCGTGGTGGCGCGGCTCACCAGGATGCCAATCCGACCCGCCTTGCCCGCTCTCGCCAGGGGTGGAGGCGTTGCACTGGCGGTCGGGTTCGCGCTCGGTGCCCCGGGCCTGCTGACCATGGAGCTGGGTCCCCAGGTCGTGCACGGGATCATCCAGCGGCCCGACACCTTCGTGACCGATGTCGCCAGCCTCGTGGTGCCCGACCACCTCATGCTCATCGCCCCTCAACAGCTGGTGAAGCTGACCGGGAGCTTCACCGGGCTGGAGGTCGAGTGGGACGGGTACGTCGGCCTCCCACTCCTGCTCCTCCTGATCATCACGGCCTGGCACTGGAGGCGCCGGCCGCCCGTCCTGTGGGCTTCGACTCTGGCGGGCGTGGTGACCATCCTTTCGTTCGGTCCTCATCTGCATCTGTTCGGCCGCGTCTTCGAGCAGCCTCCCCTTCCCTGGTGGCCGCTGGGCCAGATACCGACCCTCGCGCAAGCCCTGCCGTCGCGAGTGATGATGCATTTCTACCTGCTCGCGGGACTCCTGCTCGCGCACTTCGTCCGCCACGCCGTCGTCGCCGAGCACCGGCTTGTCGTGCGAGTTCCGGCCGCTTTGCTGGCCGGCCTCTCGCTGCTGCTGCTCGCGCCCATCGCCACGCCCTGGGTGTCGCGGCGAGCGGACCCAGCCTTCTTTTCCGGTCCGGCAGTTCGCCGCATCCCACCCGGCAGCGTGGCGCTCGTCGCCCCCTGGGCCGGCCCGGTCGACGCTACGGCTATGAACTGGCAGTCGGCCGCCGGCTACCGCTACCGAATGCCGGAGGGATATGCCATCGTCCCGGGCCCTGGTGACGGAGTTGCGTTCGATCCTCCGCCGTCCTCCACCTCCAGCGCGCTGAAGATGATCGAGCTGACCGACTCTGCTCCTGTTCGAGATGAAGCCCTCAGGCGATCCATGGCCTGCGACCTCGTCCATTGGCAGGTGCGCACCGTGGTGATCGGGCCAATGAACCACGAGGACGAGGCGGTCGCCACGTTGTCCTGGGTGATCGGCCAGGTCCCCGAGTACGTTCAGGGAGTTTGGGTCTGGTGGGACGTCAGCCCCGCCTGCGCACGCCTCTGACCTCGGCGACGGAGAGCTGGTCCGGCACCCGTGTAAGACTGGTTCTTTCAGGAGGATGAGGAGTTGAGCACATGAGCGTCTCGCGGCCGCTGGAAGGAGTCGTGATCGTCGATCTCACACACTTCGCGGCAGGCCCCTATTGCACGATGCTGCTCGCCGACGCCGGCGCGCGAGTCATCAAGGTAGAACCACCAGGGGGCGAAATCTACCGATCTGAGGGGCCGCAGCTTGTCGCTGATGACGGCAGTGTGGCCGGCTCCTACCAGCTCCGCTTCAATCGGCATAAGGAGAGCGTGGTCCTCGACCTGAAGACGCCGCGCGGCCGCGAAGCGCTCGAGGCGCTGGCGAGCCGGGCTGACGTCCTGGTCGACAACTTCCGGCCGCACACGCTCGACCGCCTCGGCGTGGGCTACGGCCGGCTGCGCCGGCTCAACGAACGGCTCATCTACGCCACGATCACGGGGTTCGGCTCCGCCGATGTCGACCCAAGCCCATTCGTCGACTGGCCGGCGCTGGCGATCGTCGCTGAAGCGATGGGCGGCGTGATGGACCGGATCGGAGACGGCGAGTGCGGCCCGCACTGGACGGGAGTCAGCGCGGGCGATCTCTACGCCGGGGCGCTCGCCACATCGGGCATCCTGATGGCCTTGCTGCAGCGCGATCGCACGGGGGTCGGGCAGCACGTCGACATCTCGATGGTGGACGCGATGGCGTCGCTCAACGAACGGGCGGTGATGAGCTATGGCGTCACCGGGGTCGCGCTGAGAGCCGGCGAGGAGCAGCACCTGGCCCCATTCGGACCTTTTCGCGCCCGGGACGGTCATGTAGTCATCGGTGTCATCGGCGATGGGCTGTGGCGACGGTTCTGCTCGGCGATTGCGCGTCCGGACCTGGTCGATGATCCCCGCCTGGCAGATGGGATCCGCCGGGCGGAGCACCTCGAGAGCGTGCTGCGGCCGGCAATCGATGCCTGGCTCGCGGGCCGCGACAAGGAGTCGGCAGCGCAAGCGCTGGCCGTGGCCGGGGTCCCCGCGGCGCCGGTATACCACGCGGGCGAGGTCGCGGAGTCGGCGCACCTCAAGGCTCGTCGCATGCTCGTCGACGTCGAGCTTCCGGGCTACGGCGCGTTCCCGGTCGTGGCATCCCCGATCAAGCTCAGTGCAGACCCCACCCCGGCGTCCGCCCGCGCCCCCCTGCTCGGCGAACACACCGCGTCCGTGCTGGCCGAGCTCGACGGCGGGGCGTCGGGCGAGGGGGTGGTGAGGGAATCCATCGGGCCTACAAGCGGTTTCGTTCACGAATGAGCAGCAACAGCCGCAGCGCTTACGAGAAGTTCAACCAGGACCTCATTGCCGACCTCCGTGCCAACGCGGGACAGGCTTCTTCCGGTCCCTTCGCCGGCCGGCCACTGGTGATCATGTGCACAACGGGCGCCAGGTCGCGCGAGCATCGGGAGACACCCCTTGTCTACACCAGGAGCGGGGACGACTACGTCGTCATCGCCTCCAAGGGCGGCGCACCCAGCAATCCGAGCTGGTTTCACAACCTGGTCGCAGACCCGGTCGTCACGCTCGAGATACTCGGTGAGACGTTCCGTGCCAGGGCCCGAGTCGCCGGAGGCGAGGAGCGCGACCGCCTCTACCGGAACCAGGCCGCGATGATGCCCGCCTTCGCCGAGTACGAGCAAAAGACGTCGCGAAAGATCCCGGTCGTCGTGCTGGAGCGGATCTCCGGCTGACCTGGCAAGCGTCAGCAACCGGACGCTCGAAAGCCGGCGCTTCTGAGAGCTTGCAGGACCCGCCGATGCACGGTGTGAATGTCGCCCGTCCCATCGACCCCCCTGACCGGCACGCCCTCGCTGCGGTAGTAGTCGAGGACCGGTTCGGTGAGCTGTCGGTGCTCGACGAGCCGTTCAGCTATTGACGCTGGGTTGTCGTCAGCTCGATGCTGCTCTGCCGCGCGGCTGTCGAGACGTGCCATCAGCGTTGGTTCATCGACTTCCAGGACCAGGACGACATCGACGCGGCGGCCTGCCGTGGCCAGGCGTCCGTCCAGTGCACGGGCCTGCGGGACAGTGCGCGGATAGCCGTCGAGGATCGCTCCCGCCGCGGCGTCGGGCGCTTCGAGTCGCTGCTCCAGTAACTGCTCGATCACAGGGTCGGGAACCAGCTCGCCGGCCTCCAGAACCGGCGCGACTTCGCGGCCCAGGGCGGTACCGGTAGCAGCTTCGGCACGCAGCAGCTCGCCGGTAGAGACGTGTGGCACGCCCAGTGCCTGGGTGATCAACTCAGCCTGCGTTCCCTTGCCGCTCCCGGGAGGCCCGAATAGGACGCAAATCATCCGAGCCTCAATTGTGCCGGGAAAGGCCGCCCACGGCGGGTTCAGGCGAATGCGCTGACGCCGGTGATGTCCCTGCCCACGATAAGGGTCTGAATGGTCTCAGTCCCCTCGAACGTGTGCACGGCCTCGATGTCAGCCATGTGGCGAATCACCTGGAAATCCAGCAGGATTCCATTCCCACCGAGCAGATCACGCGCCTCAGCCAGGATCTGCCGCGCCTTCCGAGTGTTGTGCAGCTTGGCCAGCCCTGCCACCGTTGGAAGCAGCTGTCCCTCTGTGGCAAGGCGGGCGATCTGGACGCAGTAAAGCTGCATGGCGGTG
>Ga0126369_10001838_pt1 | contig 14897 bp, 14 predicted proteins | sample PanSoiMetaPlot_1_FD_109646 | JGI IMG/M metagenome (GOLD analysis project Ga0126369, IMG submission 109646) | Tropical forest soil microbial communities from Panama - MetaG Plot_1 | ecosystem: Environmental > Terrestrial > Soil > Tropical forest > Bulk soil | place: Panama | collected 2016-02-17 | reverse complement strand
CCCGCCGATCGCAATCTCACCGGCGCCGAAATCGAGCTCGTCGGCCTCGACGCGCGCGAAGAGCGCCTGCGCGCGCTGGTGTCTTCGATGCGCGGCGAGTTCGACTACATCTTCATCGACTGTCCGCCGTCGCTCGGCTTGCTCACCCTCAACGCGCTCGTCGCGGCCGACGCCGTGTTGATTCCGCTGCACTGCGAATACTTCGCGCTCGAGGGGCTCGCCGATCTCGTCGGCACGCTGCGCCGCGTGCGCGCCGCGCTTAACCCCGCGCTCGATATCGAAGGCGTACTCCTCACGATGTTCGACGAGCGCACCAATCTCGGCCAGCAGGTCGCATCCGATGTCCGCGGGTTCTTCAAGGAAAAAGTCTTTCGCACCGTCATCCCGCGCAACGTCCGCCTCGGCGAAGCGCCGAGCCACGGCATGCCGGTGATTCTCTACGACGTCAAATCGCGCGGCGCGGAAGCGTACCTGGCCCTCGCGCGCGAAGTCCTCGAACGTTCAGCGGCCACAGCCGCCTGAGAGCCAATGCAGCCACCAAGGCACGAACGGACGAAAGAACACGAAGAAATGTTTTCGTGGTCCCGGTAGCGACATGGAAAAACGACCGGCTCTCGGCAAAGGACTCAGCGCGCTGATCCCCGACGCGCCCGAGCCGCGCGCGGCCGCGCTCGAAGCGGACATCGATCGCCTCAGCCCGAACGATTTTCAACCGCGCGCCCACGTCGAGACGACCAGGCTGCAGGAGCTGACGCAGTCCATCAGGGCCAACGGCGTCATCCAGCCGATCGTCGTCCGCAGGAACGGCGATCGCTTTCAGATCATCGCGGGCGAGCGCCGCTGGCGCGCCGCGAAGCTCGCCGGCCTGCTCCGCGTGCCGATCGTCGTGCGCGAGGTCCCCGCGGGAAACGAGAAGTCGCTCCTCGAGATGGCGCTCATCGAAAATATCCAGCGCGAGGATCTCAATCCCATCGAGGAGGCGCTCGCGTACCGCCGTCTCACCGACGAGTTCCAGCTGCGGCAGGAAGATATCGCGGGCGCCGTCGGAAAGGATCGCGCGTCGATCGCGAACTACGTCCGCCTGCTGAAGCTGCCCGAGGAAGTGCGTACCGAAGTCGCGTCCGGACGGCTGTCGATGGGCCACGCGCGCGCGCTGCTGGCGCTCGAGCGCGAGGCCGATCAGCGGCAGACGGCGCGCGACGTGATCGCGCGCAGCCTATCGGTCCGCGAAACCGAGTCCCTCGTGAAAAAACTGGCGGAGGGCGGCGCGCGCCCGCACGAGGCGCCGGCGCCAAGGCCGGTCGACGTCCACACGCGCGCCGCCGAGGATCGTCTCAAGCTGCTCCTCGGCACCCGCGTGCGCATCGTGCGCCGTGGCACGCGCGGCCGCATCGAAATCGATTTCGCATCCGAAGACGAGCTCATCAGGATCTATGAAGCGCTGACGGAACGTTGAGGGGGACTAGGGGACTGGGGGACTACGGGGGTCACCGAGGAACAGCATGACAACGTGATCTTCGCGAAAGCCGTAGTCCCCCAGTCCCCTAGTCCCCCAATCCCTCGAAAAGGAGCACAAGTGTCCAAGCGACTCACCCAGATGGTCGCCTGCGCCGGTTGAGCGAGCAAACTCGCCGCTGGCGAGCTCGCTCAGGTGCTGAGTGACATCCCCGCGCAAATCGACGACCGCGTCCTGGTCGACTTCAGGCACGCGGACGATGCGGGTGTGTACCGGTGGGAGAGTGGGCCGGCGCTGGTTCAGACGGTGGATTTCTTCACACCGATTGTCGACGACCCGTTCACTTACGGGCAGATCGCCGCCGCGAACGCCGTCAGCGACATCTACGCAATGGGCGGCCGTCCGCTGACCGCGCTTGCGATCGCCGCGTTTCCAAAAGAAGGCCTCGAGCCCGACACGATCAAAGCAATCTTCCGCGGCGGCTTCGACAAGCTCCGCGAGGCCGGCGTGTCGCTGCTTGGCGGCCACACCGTCCAGGATCAAGAGATCAAGTTCGGCTATGCGGTGACCGGCGCGATCGATCCATCGCGCGTCCTGACCAATGGCGGCGCGAAGCCGGGTGACGTCCTGTTCCTCACCAAGCCGCTCGGCACCGGCATCGTCGGCACCGCGATCAAGTTCGATCGCGCGGAGGCGGCGCTTGCGGCCGCCGCCGTGGGGTCGATGGTCACGCTCAATCGCGCCGCGGCCGAGGTGCTGCAGACGCTGCCGGCCGGCGCCGTCCATGCGTGCACCGACATCACCGGCTTCGGCCTCGCCGGCCACGGCAGCGAAATGGCCAGGGCGAGCGGCGTCACCCTCGCGATCGCGCTTTCATCGGTGCCGATGCTGCCGGGCGTCGAAGCCATTGCCGCGCGCAATCGCTCCGGCGGAATGGCCACCAACGAGGAGCACTTCGGCCCGAATGTCCGATTCGATGCCGGATCGGCGCCGGCGCAGAGCCTGTTGTTTGACCCGCAAACATCTGGAGGACTGCTATTTGCGGTCGATTCTCAAATGGCCGCCGCGGCAGAGCAAGCCCTCCGAGGCGCGGGAGTCCCCGCGCCCCGCATCGGCACGGTCGAGCCGGCTCGGCCGGGTGTGCACCTGCTGGTGCGGCCGTGAGTTTCGCCTTGTCGCGGTCCGACGGATAGTATAAATTTGGGCTGCTTGTGAAATTCTTCGCAAGCTCCTTCGACGAGATTTCCGCGTGACGCACAAGACCGCCGCCAACCGCTACGCCCGCGCGCTGCTCGACGTCGCGATCCAAGAGAAGGCGGACCTCGAGGCCATCGAGCGCGATCTCGCCGCGTTCACCGGGCTCTTCGCGGCGCACCCCGCGCTCGGGAAGGTGCTGCTGAACCCCGCGGTCCCCGTGCCGCGCAAGCGCGCCGCGGTCGCCGACCTCACCGGCCGCATGAAGATGGCGCCGATGCTCGCGAAGCTCATCGCGCTGCTCGCCGAGCGCGATCGGCTCGAGCTGCTGCCCGATCTCGTCGCGGCGTATCGCGATCGCCTGCTCGATTACCGGAAGGTCGTCCGCGCCGAGGTGACGACGGCGGCGCCGATCGATGCCGCACGCGTCGACGCGATCCGCCGCGACCTCGCCGCGCTCACCGGCCGCACTGTGATGGTGTCGACCAAAGTCGATCCGTCGATCATCGGCGGCATCGTCGCGCGCGTCGGCAGCACGGTGTACGACGCGAGCGTGACGCGGCAGCTGGAGCGGATGAAAGAACGTCTGGAGAGCGCGTGAGCGCTGTCTGCAACTGAGGACTGTTTCGAAATGGACATCAAAGCCGAAGAGATATCCAAGATCATTCGCGAGCAGATCGGCAGCTTCGCGGTCGACGTCGACGTGTCGGAGGTCGGGAGCATCATCTCGATCGGCGACGGCATCGCGCGCGTGCACGGCGTCGACAACGCGATGGCGGGGGAGATGCTCGAGTTCCCGCACGGCGTCTTCGGCATCGCATTGAACCTCGAGGAGGACAGCATCGGCGCGGTGCTCCTCGGCGAGTTCAAGGAGATCAGGGAAGGCGACCCGGTCAAGCGGACCGGGCGCATCATCTCGGTGCCGGTGGGCGAGGAGCTGCTCGGCCGCGTCGTAAACGCGCTCGGCCAGCCGGTCGACGGCAAGGGACCGCTTGCGACGAAGCAGTTCTCGCCGATCGAGCGCCTCGCGCCGGGCGTCGTCGATCGCCAGTCGGTGAAGGAGCCGCTGCAGACGGGGCTGAAGGCGATCGACTCGATGGTGCCGATCGGCCGCGGCCAGCGCGAGCTGATCATCGGCGACCGTCAGACCGGCAAGACCGCCGTCGCCATCGACACGATCCTCAACCAGAAGGACACCGGCGTCATCTGCATCTACAACGCGATCGGCCAGAAGCAATCGACGATCGCGCAGGTCGTGCGCACCCTCGAGGAAAACGACGCGATGCGCTACACGATCGTCGTCGCGGCGGCGGCCGCCGATCCGGCGCCGCTGCTGTACATCAGCCCGTACTCGGCCTGCACGTTCGGCGAGTTCTTCCGCGACTCCAAGCGGCACGCGCTGGTCATTTACGACGATCTCTCGAAGCACGCGCAGGCCTATCGCGAGATTTCCCTGCTGCTCCGGCGTCCGCCGGGCCGCGAAGCCTATCCGGGCGACGTCTTCTACCTGCACTCGCGGCTGCTCGAGCGCGCCGCGAAACTGAACAACGAGTTCGGCGGCGGATCGCTGACGGCGCTGCCGATCATCGAGACGCAGGCTGGCGACCTGTCGGCGTACATTCCGACGAACGTCATCTCGATCACCGACGGTCAGATCTTTCTCGAGTCGGACCTGTTCCACCAGGGCGTTCGTCCCGCCATCAACGTCGGCAACTCGGTGTCGCGCGTCGGCGGCAACGCGCAGATCAAGGCGATGCGCCAGGTCGCCGGCACGCTGCGGCTCGCACTGGCGCAGTATCGCGCGCTGGCGGCGTTCGCGCAGTTTGGCAGCGATCTCGACAAGGCGACCCAGGAGCAGCTCACGCGCGGCGCGCGCCTCGTCGAGGTGCTGAAGCAGCCGCAGTACGAGCCGCTGCCCGTCGAGCGGCAGGTCGCAATCATCTACGCGGGCACCAACGGCTACCTGGATCCGATTCCGGTGTCGGAGGTGCGGAACTTCGAGACGGAGCTGTACTCGTTCATCGAGACGCGGTACCCGCAGCTGTTCGGCGACATCCGCGACAAGAAACAGCTCGACGATGCGCTGAAGGCCGCGCTGAAAGGGGCGGTCGAAGAGTTCACGAAAGACTTCGCGGCGAGAAAGGCAGCAGCCGTTTAACCGCCGAGCGCGCAGAGATCGCAGAGACAGATTGTCTCTCCGGCTTCTGCGGCCTCCGCGGTTGAACGTGGACAGGGACATATGCCATCGCTCATCGATCTCCGGCGCCGGATCCGCGCGGTCAAGAACACGCAGCAGATCACCAAGGCGATGAAAATGGTCGCCGCGTCGAAGCTTCGCCGCGCGCAGGAGCGCATCGTGAACGCGCGGCCCTACGCCGTGCAGATGCAGCGCGTGCTCCACAGCGTGGCGTCGCGAGTCGATCCGTCGATCCATCCGCTGCTCGCCGTCCGCCCCCCGCGGCCGGACGCCAAGACGCTGCTGATTGTCGTCACGGCCGACAAGGGGTTGTGCGGTACGTTCAACACGAACATCATCAAGGCGGCCGGCGCCTACGTCCTGGAGTCGACGACGCCGATCGCGCTCGGGCTCGTGGGCCGCAAGGGGCGCGACTTCTTCGGTCGCCGCAGGTACCAGGTGGCGTTCGAGCTCGTGGGGATCTTCCAGAAGCTGAGCTACGACGCGGCGAGGGAGATCGCCAAGGTCGCGATCGAATCGTTCCTCTCGCGCGAGATCGATCGCGTCGCGCTCGTCTACAACGAGTTCCGCTCGGTGATCTCGCAGCGCGTCGTCGTCGACCAGCTGCTGCCGATTCCGCGGGCCGAGGTGGACGCGCCGACCGCCGACGTCACCGCTCGGGTCGACTATCTCTACGAGCCCCCGCCGCAGCAGATCTTCGACGCGCTGCTGCCGCGCCACGTCGAGGTGCAGATCTACCGCGCGCTCCTCGAATCGAACGCCGCGTTCTTCGCGGCGCAGATGACGGCGATGGATACCGCGACGAAGAATTCCGGCGAGATGATCGCGAACCTGACGCTCTACATGAACAAGGTGAGGCAGGCAGCGATCACGAGGGAGATCATCGAGGTCGTTTCGGGAGCAGAAGCGCTGTAGGGAATCGGGATTCGGGATTTGGGATTCGGGATTTGTTGGATCGCGGGTGCCACGCTGTTGACGGGTCTTCAACGGCGTAACAGCGTGACGTAACGAATCCCGAATCCCAAATCCCGAATCCAAGACAGTGACACCATCATGACTACACAGGCACCGCAAACAGGCACCATCGTTCAGATCATCGGCCCGGTCGTCGACGTCGAGTTCGAGGCCGGACATCTGCCGGAGATCTACAACGCCCTCAGCATCAAATCGGAGGGCACCGCGGCCGGCACGATCGACATCGTGGCGGAAGTGGAGCAGCATCTCGGCGAAAACCGCGTGCGCGCGGTCGCGATGAAGCCGACCGACGGGCTCCAGCGCGGCATGAAGGCGGTCGATCTCGGCGGTCCGATTTCGATGCCGGTCGGCCCCCAGACGCTCGGGCGCGTGCTGAACGTGCTCGGCGAACCGGTCGACTTCCCGACGCAGCCCGTGGCGACGAAGGAGCGGTGGTCGATTCACCGCGCGGCGCCGGATCTCGAGAGCCAGTCGACCGAGCTGCGGATGTTCGAGACGGGCATCAAGGTCATCGACCTGCTCGAGCCGTACCTGCAGGGCGGCAAGATCGGCCTCTTCGGCGGTGCCGGCGTCGGCAAGACCGTCGTCATCATGGAGCTGATCCACAACATCGCGCTGAAGCACGGCGGCGTGTCGGTGTTCGGCGGCGTCGGCGAGCGCACGCGCGAGGGGAACGACCTCTGGCACGAGTTCCAGGAATCCGGCGTCATCGACATCCACGACTGGACCAAGTCGCGCGCGGCGCTGGTCTACGGACAGATGACGGAGCCGCCGGGCGCGCGGTTGCGCGTCGGCCTTTCGGCGCTGACCGTCGCCGAGTACTTCCGCGACGCCGAAGGCAAGGACGTGCTCCTTTTCATCGACAACATCTTCCGCTTCACGCAGGCGGGCTCGGAGGTGTCGGCGCTGCTCGGCCGCATGCCGTCGGCGGTCGGTTACCAGCCGACGCTCCTGACCGAGATGGGCGAGCTGCAGGAGCGCATCACGTCGACGAAGAAGGGATCGATCACATCCGTTCAGGCGATCTACGTGCCGGCGGACGACTACACCGATCCGGCGCCGGCGACGACCTTCGCGCATCTCGACGCGACGACGAACCTGTCGCGCGCGATCTCGGAGCTGGGGATCTACCCGGCGGTCGATCCGCTGGCCTCGACGTCGCGCATTCTCGACCCGCGGATCCTCGGCAACGAGCACTACCAGGTGGCGCGGCAGGTGAAGCAGATCCTGCAGCGTTACAAGGATCTGCAGGACATCATCGCGATTCTCGGCATCGACGAGCTCTCGGAGGAAGACAAGCTGACGGTGGCGCGCGCGCGGAAGCTGCAGAACTTCCTGTCGCAGCCGTTCTTCGTCGCCCAGCAGTTCACCGGCCTCGAGGGCAAGTACGTGCCGATCGCGGACAACATCCGCGGCTTCAAGGAGATTGTCGACGGCAAGCACGACGAGATTCCCGAGCAGGACTTCTACATGGTCGGCGGAATCGAAGAGGTCCTCGCCAAGTATCAGAAGCGGAAGAGCGCATAGGGGATCCCGGACACTGACATGGGTTTACCGACAAGCCTCCAGCTGCACATCGTTTCCGCGGATCGATCGCTCGTCAACGAGACGGTCGACGAGGTCGAGATCCCCGGCGCCGCCGGCTACTTCGGCGTGCTGCCGGGGCACACGCCGCTGCTCGCGGAGCTCGGCGCCGGCGAACTGTGGTATCGGCAAGGGGCGGAGAAGCACTACCTGGCGATCGCGTTCGGGTTCGCCGAGGTGCAGCCCGAGCGCGTGACGATCCTCGCGGAGACCGCGGAGAAGGCGCACGAGATCGATCTCGCGCGCGCCGAGGCGGCGAAGAAGCGCGCGGAAGAGCGACTCGCGCTCGCGCGCCCGCAGATCGACATGGACGCGGAGCGGGCGCGCATCGCGCTGATGAAGTCGCTGATCCGCCTCCAGGTCGCGAGTCGCGCTAGAATCCGTTCTTAATTGCTTTCCAACCTCGCCAACCTGCTGCGCTACCGCGGGCTCATCTCGAGCCTCGTCGCGCGCGAGCTGAAGGCGCGCTATCGCGGCTCGGTCTTCGGGTTCCTCTGGTCGTTCATCAACCCGCTCCTGCTGCTGCTGATCTACTCGTTCGTCTTCACGACGATCATCCCGAACGAGGAGCCGAAGACGCGGCCGTACGCGCTCTTCATGTTCTGCGGCATCCTGCCGTGGACCTGGTTCGCCTCGTCTCTTTCCGACGCGGCCGGCTCGCTGATTGCCGGCGGCAACCTGATCAAGAAGGTGCTGTTCCCGGCCGAAGTGCTGCCGATCGTCAGCGTGCTGGCGAACATGGTGCATTTCTTCCTCGGCCTCGTGATCCTGATCGTCTTTCTCATCGTGTACCGCCATCCGCCGGACGCGTGGGATCTGTTCTGGTTTCCGATCGCCGTGCTCGTCCAGCTCGTGTTCACGTGCGCGCTCGGCCTGCTGCTGGCGGCGCTCGCGGTCCACTTCCGCGACATCCGCGACATTCTCGCGAACGTGCTGACGCTCTGGTTCTTCGCGACGCCGATCATCTATCCCTACTTCCAGGCGAACGTGCAGAAGTTCCGCCCCCTGTTCAACGCGAACCCGTTCACGCACCTGGCGATTTCGTATCAGGAGATCCTCTTCTTCTACGGCCCGATCGGCCACTGGCGCTGGCTGCTCGCGCTCGGCGGCGGGTCGCTCGTGCTGTTCCTCGGCTGCTACTGGGTCTTCGATCGCCTGCGCGATTCGTTTGCGGAGGCAGTGTAGCGTGACACCGGCGATCACGCTCGCCAACGTCTCGAAAGCCTACCGCCGCTACGGCGGCAAGCAGTTCGCGACGCTGAAGAGCGCATTCCTGCAACGCAGCATCCTGCGCGATCTGCAGCCGAGCGAAACGTTTCCCGCGCTGACCGATGTGTCGTTCACGGTGGCCAGAGGCGCCACCTACGGCGTCATCGGCCGAAACGGGTCGGGCAAGAGCACCGCGCTGAAGCTGGTCGCGGGAATCACCAAGCCCACGTCCGGGACGGTGACGGTCCGCGGCAGAATCTCAGCCCTGATCGAACTTGGCGCCGGCTTCCACCCGGAGATCTCGGGACGCGAGAACATCTTCATCAACGGAATCATGCTCGGCCTCAGCAAGCGCGAGATTCAGGCCCGCTTCGACGACATCGTCGATTTCGCCGAGCTGCGCGAGTTCATCGACGCGCCGGTCAAGACCTACTCGTCCGGCATGTACATGCGCCTCGGCTTCGCCGTCGCCATTCATGTCGACCCCGACGTGCTGCTGGTCGACGAGGTCCTCGCCGTCGGCGACGAGGGCTTCACGCACAAGTGCCTCGACAAGTTCGCGGAGTTCCGCCGCCGCAACAAGACGATCCTGCTCGTGACGCATTCGCTGAACCTCGTCGAGCGTTTCTGCGATGAAGCGCTGTGGCTCGACGCCGGCCGCGCGATGACGCACGGCGATCCAAAGCGCGTCGTCGGTGCGTATCTGACCAAGGTCGAAGAGGGCGAGGAGAAGCTGCTGGCCGACACGACGGCGAAGGCGGTGGAACATGCCGGGCACGGCGGGCGGGTCGGGCGGGTCGGGCAGGTGGGGGAGGACACGGAGGGAACGAAGCGGCCCGCCGACCCGACGTCAGACATGTTCACCGCGGCCGAGGGGCGGTGGGGATCGCGCGAGGTCGAAATCACGGACGTCGCGTTCCTCGGCCGCGACGGCGAGCCGACTTTTGTCGTGCACTCGGGCGATCCGCTGTCGATTCGCGTCAAGGTTCGGGCCGTGCGGCCGACCGACGATTTCGTGTTCGGGGTCGGCATCTTCAACGCGGACGGCGTCTGCTGCTACGGCACGAACACGTTTCTCGAGGAGATGAACCCGGAGCGGCTGAGCGGCGACGCGGAGGCGACGTTTGCCGTCGACAGTCTCGATCTCGTCGAAGGCACCTATAAAGTCGACGTCGCGATTCACAAGCGCGACGGCTTTCCGTACGACTACCACCGCCTGCTCTACACGTTCCGCGTGAAGTCGCGGGTTCGCGACGTCGGCATCTATCGCCCGCGACATCGCTGGAGCTTTTCGCCGACGGTGCAGTTCAAGTCCGGCCGTGACGATCGCTGAAGCCGCGGCGCTCGTCTCGCGCCTCCGCGCCGCCGGCAAGACCGTCGTCTTCACCAACGGCGTCTTCGACCTGCTGCATCCGGGCCACGTCCGGTATCTGCAGCGCGCGCGGGCAGCCGGCGACGCGTTGATCGTCGGCGTCAACTCGGACCGCTCGGTCCAGGCGAACAAAGGTCCGACCCGTCCGATCGTCCCGGAAGACGAGCGCGCGGAAATCGTCGCGGCGCTGGCCTGCGTCGACGCGGTCGTCACCTTCGACGAGGACACGCCGCAGGAGCTGATCGCGGCGCTCCAGCCCGACGTGCTCGTCAAGGGCGCCGACTGGGCCGCCGACGCCATCGTCGGGCGCGACGTCGTCGAGGCGCGCGGCGGCAGCGTCGTCAGAATGCCGATCGAGCCCGGCTACAGCACGAGCGCGATCGTCGAAAAGATCCGCCGACGTTAGGCGCGGCGATCGCGTGCTGCTTCCATTTGCGCCGATGCCCGTCTATCGGATGGAGGCAGCCCGGGCAACCCGTCCCGACGAACCGAAATGAGAATCGAGTCAGCGTCTCGACTGATTGAACGTCACGATCTCGCCTGCGATCGTGAGCGTGCCCGTTCTTGCTCCACCCGTGTTGGGATCGACCGTGAACGCCGTCGCGCCGGTACCGGTGCCGGACGCCCCCGACGTGATGTGGATCCACGGCACGTGGGTCGCCGCCGTCCAGTTGCAGTTGCCTGACGACGCGATGACCCCCGCCGAGAAACGGCCGCCGTTCGGATAGCCGTTGATCGTCGTGCCGATCGAGAGCGAATACGCGCACGACAGGGACGGACTCGACGGCGTAGGCGACGAGGACGACGAATCCTGATCGCATGCGACGGTCGCGACGAGCAGCAGCGCGGCGCCCGCGAATCGCTGGTGCATGGGGGACCTCCTGAAACCGGTGCCCCATCCGAGTCGCAAGCTTTCTGCCACACGGGCTCGGCCATAACGCCAGAGACGACGGGCGCTTATGGATCGTTGACACTGCGCGCGCAGTCGAGAATCGGGACGCGCAGTATCATCTGGGAACGGTCATGCTGGTGCAGAGCCGACGCGTCGGCCGTGTCGCGATGGTGCTGGTGGTCGTCGTCTTCGCGGTGGCCGGTGCCGCGGTCGCGCAGTTCGGCTACAGCGGCTATCGCCTCGACTACAAGCCCTACCCAAACACTCCGTACGACGGGCGGTTCACGTTCGTCCGCGTTCGATACAATCCCGCGCCCGGCGGCTACTGGCCGGGGCGGCGCCCCTCCTGGATTCACGGCTACCCGCTCGCCGAACAGAACCTGATGAAGATCATGAACGAGGTGAGCTACCTGGGCGGGCACGAGGACATCAACACGGTGACGCTGGACGACCCCGAGCTCTTCAAGTATCCGATCGCGTACATCATCGAGGTCGGCTGGTGGACCGTCACCGATCGCGAGGCCGCCGGCCTGCGCGCGTACCTGCAGAAGGGCGGGTTTCTCTTCGTCGACGACTTCAAGCCGCCCGGCTGGCGCGGCCTTTACGGCGGCGGGTGGGAGCCGTTCGCTGAAACGATGCGGCGCGTGCTGCCCGACGTGCAGTTTCTCGACATGCAGGCGAGCGATCCGGTGTTCCACGCGTTCTTCGAGATCAGCGGAATCGATCACTTCCCGCAGGCGTACGTGTCGGGCGATCCGATCTTCAAGGGTATCTTCGAGGACAACGATCGAAGCAAGCGGCTGATGGTCATCATCAACTACAACACCGACGTCTCGCAGTATTGGGAGTGGTCAGGCCGCGGCCTGCGCCCGTTCGATCAGACGAACGAGGCGTACAAGCTCGGAGTGAATTACCTCATCTACGGCCTGACACACTGACGCCGACGCGCGCCTACTGTTTGCGAATCGTGTCTTTCGCCGTCGCCGTTCCGGTGAACTGAATCACCGCGAACTTGTCCTGCAGCTCGACGACGGCGCCGCTGCCGGTCTGCTTCTCGGTCGAGCCCAGCTTCGCGCCCGTGTCCGGATCGATGAGCGCTTCGCCCGGGTTGAACACGTTGAACTTGTCGCCCATCTTGATCCCGGAGGACGAGCCGAGGTTGATGTACGCCTTGTTGCCGTCGACTCTGATGATCCTGCCTTCGACAACGCCGCCGGGCATGGCCGCGTCGGAAATGCGCGCGAGGTTGTCGCCGCTCACCAGCTTGGCGACGACGGCCTTGGCCGCGTCGTCGATGGTTTCGCTCGCCAGCCCCCATTCCGCGTCACGGCTGAAGGACGCGTCGCGGAACACACCGCCGCCCTTTTTCACGCTGCCCTCGCCGGCGATCGAAATCACGCGCTCGGCCGTCGTCGAATCGATGACGCGAAGGGTGATCGTCGCGTTCGACGACGTGACGCTCGCGCCCACGCCGAGCCGCCCGATCCCGCCGCTGTTCCTGTTGACGTCGAACTTGTCGATGCCGCCGAGGATGATGTACTTCACGCCGAGAATCTTGCCGACCCTCGCCGCGGTCGCGGGATCGACCGCGCCCGACTGACCGAGGTGCTGCTCCTTGAGCACGAGGTTCAGCTTGTCGCGCTCGATCACGCTGAACTTGTTCGACAGCAGCTTGTTCTCAGAAAAGGCCGTGTCGATCAGATTGCGCGCGGCGGGGCCGAGCCTGTCCCAGTACCAGTAGGTGTGCGCTGCGTTGTTGTCGAACTCCCAGATCGCCACTCTGATCTTGGCCTGGGCGTAGCTCTGCGTCGCGAACCCGACGACGAACGCGGCGCAGAGGAGGAGATATCGATGTGCGTGTCTCATGTAAAGCCTCCGGGGGGAGCGAGTACAGGTGCGGAGCACGATGCTACACTGAGAATTTCGCCATGTCCACGGCCACCTCGCTGAACCTGCGGGCGCTTCTCAAGGCCGCTGTCACGCGCAGCGGTATGGACACGCCCGCCCGCGTCGTGTCCGGCCTCACGGATTCCGCGAAGGCGCTGTGTGTCGCGGCGGCCGCCCAGGCGCAGCCCTCGGCCGCGCATCTCTATATAGTGCCCACCGACGCGGACCTCGAGCAGGCGTGCGCCGACGTCGGCTTCTTTCTCGCGGCGATGGAGGGGCTGACAGCTGACGCCACCGACCGCGCGGTCCTGCCGTTCCCGTCGCACGAGGTCGATCCCTATCGGGGCCTTGCGCCGCACATCGGCGTCACGTCGGTGCGGGCGCGGGCGCTATACGCCATCGCGCGCGGCACCGCCCGCGTCGTCGTCGCGTCGGCCGCGGCGCTGCTGCCGCGGGTGACAGCGCCCGAGCGGATGCTCGCCGCCTCGCTCGACTTGCGGCCCGGTCAAGACATCGCCCCCGCCGACCTGGCGGAGCTGCTCGTCGATGCCGGGTTCACACGCGAGGATCCCGCCGACGAGCACGGCGAATTCGCCGGCCGCGGCGGCATCGTCGACATTTTTCCCGCGGGCGAAGCGCACCCGGTCCGGCTGGAATTCGTCGGCGACACGATCGAAACGCTCCGAACGTACGACCCGTCGACGCAGCGCTCGATCGCGCCGCTCGATCAAATCGCCATTGTCCCCCTTCGCGACGTTCTGTCGAGCGCCGACCGGCGTGCGACGCTGTTCGACTATCTCGCGCGCGCGAAACAGGCGCGGATCATCGTCTCGGAGCGCGACGAGGTGGAGGCGAACGCCACGAAGCTGGTCGAACAAATCCTGAACAGCTACAACGAGGCGGTCGGTCGAAACGAACGCCCGCTGCCGCCGTCCGAGCTGGTCGCCGACTGGGATCTCGTCGCGGCGCGCCTCGCGCACGCCACGCAGCTCGCGCAGCTCGGCCTCGACGACGACGCCTCCGTTTCTCAGTCCCCTGGTCCCCCAGTCCCCCAGTCCCTGCCGCAGCGAGCGGTCCGATGTCAGCCGGTCGCGGAATTCCGCGGTCGCTTCAAGGACTGGGTCCGCGAGGTTCAGAGTCTTCGCGATGCGGGCGACGCGACGCTGTTCGTCGCCGCGACCGCGGGCCGCGCGGAACGGACGATCGAGCTGCTGAAGGAGTACGACGTCTTCGCCATCCCCGTCGAGCGGGCCGAAGACGCGCGCTACGCGGCCGTGCTCGTCGCCGTCGGCGGACTGTCGCGCGGGTTTCGGCTGCCCGATGCCGGGCTGCAGATCTTCGCCGAGGCCGACGTCTTCGAGGAAGAACGCCGCGCGCCCGAGCGCCGCCGATCCGCGACGAAAGCGTTTCTCTCCGACCTGCGCGATCTGAAGGTCGCCGACTTCGTCGTCCACGTCGATCACGGCATCGGCATGTTCGTCGGCCTGAAGCAGATCGGCATCGGAGACGGCATGCAGGAGTTCCTCGAGCTGCGCTACTCGGGCGAGGACAAACTGTTCGTGCCGGTCGAGCGCCTCGACCTCGTCCAGAAATACACCGGCGCGACGCGTCCGCCGCTCGATCGGCTCGGCGGCACCTCGTGGGAGCGCGCGAAGAGCAGGGTCAAGAAAGCCATGCGCGACATGGCGGAGGAGCTGTTGAAGCTCTACGCCGCGCGCAAAGCGGTGCCCGGCCACGCGTTCAGCGCCGACTCGCACTGGCAGCAGGAGTTCGAGGACGCGTTCGAGTACGAGCTGACCGTCGATCAGAAGTCGGCGATCGCCGACATCAAGCGCGACATGGAATCGCCGACGCCGATGGATCGCCTGCTGTGCGGCGACGTCGGCTACGGCAAGACCGAAGTCGCCATGCGCGCCTCGTTCAAGGCGGTCATGGACGGCAAGCAGGTCGCGTTTCTCGCGCCGACGACCGTGCTGGCGTTCCAGCATTAGAAGACGCTGAAGGAGCGCTTCGCCGGCTTCCCCGTTCGCATCGACATGATCAGCCGGTTCCGGACGAAGCAGGAACAGCAGGAGGTCGTCGTTGATCTGGCCGCCGGAAAGGTCGACGTCATCGTCGGCACGCACCGGCT
>Ga0126369_10001837_pt1 | contig 14915 bp, 16 predicted proteins | sample PanSoiMetaPlot_1_FD_109646 | JGI IMG/M metagenome (GOLD analysis project Ga0126369, IMG submission 109646) | Tropical forest soil microbial communities from Panama - MetaG Plot_1 | ecosystem: Environmental > Terrestrial > Soil > Tropical forest > Bulk soil | place: Panama | collected 2016-02-17 | reverse complement strand
GCAAACGCCTGCGCGGCAGATCGCGATCAATGCGGGTGCCGACGGCTCGGTCGTGGTCGGCAAGATCATGGACAAGGATCAGTATTCGTACGGCTACGATGCGCAGACCGGCGAGTACGGAAACCTGGTGACCAAGGGCATCATCGATCCGACCAAGGTCGTGCGCACGGCCTTGCAGGATGCCGCTTCGATCGCTGGTCTGCTGATCACCACGGAAGCCATGGTCGCTGAAGTGCCGAAGAAGAAAGAGCCGATGCCGGCAATGCCACCGGGCGGCGGCATGGACTTCTAGTTGGTCCACACGAAACGAAATGCAAAGGCCCGGGACCAAAGTCCCGGGCCTTTTGCTAACCGCCGTGGCGCTCTAAAAAAGTAACGACCACATACGAAAAGGCGCGCGTTCATCCGGCGTCGCCTCGTCGTTCGTGGCCGCCGTGGCGACAAACAATACACATCGCCACTTGCAGACCACATTACACACCCGACATGACATCAGCATGACAAAGCGGCCGGGCAGCGTTTACGTCGGAATCGGAGGGTGGACCTACGAGCCCTGGCGCGGCGTTTTCTACCCAAAGGGCCTCCCGCATGCGCGCGAGCTCGAGTATGCCGGCGAGCACCTGACTTCCATCGAGATCAACGGCACCTTCTATCGTACCCAGACGCCGGCAACATTTCGTAAGTGGGCATCCGAGGTCCCCGAGAATTTCGTTTTTGCGGTGAAAGGTCCACGCTATGCGGTCAATCGACGCGTGCTCGCCGAAGCAGGGGACTCGATCAGGCGTTTTCTCAATTCCGGCGTGACGGAGTTGGGCAACCGGCTCGGTCCCCTGCTCTGGCAATTCAGCCCGTTCAAGAAGTTCGATGACGCTGATTTTGGCGGCTTTCTCGAACTGCTGCCGAAAACCTTCGACGGGCAGACGCTCCGCCACGTGGTCGAGGTGCGCCACGACAGTTTCAAGACCGGAGCTTTCATTGCCTTGTTGCGGCGGTTTGACGTGCCGGTTGTCTTCGCCGAGCACGATCGCTACCCGGCCATTGCCGATATCGCCGGCGACTTCGTTTACGCCCGGCTGCAAAAAGGCGATGAAAAACTCGAAGCGGGCTATCCGCCAAAAGCGCTCGATGGCTGGGCTGCGCGAGCGAAGACGTGGGCGCAAGGCGGCGAACCGAAGGATTTGCCGCGTGTCGACGCGACTGCCGCTAGAATGCAGCCTCGTGACGTCTTTGTTTATTTCATCCACGAAGCCAAACTGCGTGCGCCAGCGGCCGCGATGGCGCTCATTGAAAGATTGAAATGAAAGCCCGGTCAAAAAAAGCGAAAGTCGCCAAAACCGCGCCGTTGTTCACGATCGGCTATGAGCAGGCCAAGCCCGCCGCAGTGCTGGACGAACTTATGCGCGCCAGGGTCGAACTGCTTGTCGACACGCGTGCGGTCGCTGCCTCGCGCCGACCTGGCTTTTCCAAGCGTCCGCTTGCAGCGTCGCTGAACAAGGCCGGTATCAGCTATGTTCACTTGCAGAAGCTCGGCACGCCGGCAGAGGGCCGCGCGGCGGCGCGCAGTGGCGACATTGACGCGCTGTGGCGCATCTACGAGAAGCATGTCAAAGGCGCGGATGCCCAAGCCGAATTGAGCGAGCTTGTTTCCCTGATCAGGTCGGGCAAGCGCATTGCCCTGCTCTGCTATTGCCGCGATCCAAAGACGTGCCACCGCAGCCGCATCGTGGCGAACGTCAAAAAACGGATGCCGGTCAACGTCACCAATCTCGTCCCGCCGCTATTCTGAACTATTCGTCTGAACTATTCGGCGGGTTGCGGCCGGCGCTGCTTGCTCTCGACGCTGATGATCATGGTAACAAGAGCAAGCGTCGTGACAAACAAGAGAAATGCGATCACGGCGTTCGCGCCCAGCACGAGCATGAAGCCGCCCGTCTCGTGCAGCAACGAGATCATGCCAATTGCCGCGCCGGCGCTGATAAACAGCAGAAAATATCGGATCGCATAGACTCGCCCGCGCCAGGCATCGGCGGTATAGCGCGCTATGATCATGTCGTTCACGGTGACCTGCCCATAAATCGCAGCAATCGCAACCGCGAGCGCGATCAGCAGCGCGGTCCCACCCGCATAGGCGGCCCACAGGTTGGCTAGAAATCCGAGACCGGTGACAGTCGCGAAGATGATGTGCGGCGGAATCCATTCGACAAGGCGACCGACAGTCAACTGCGCCAGCGCCCCGCATACCAGCACGGCAGTCGCAATGCTGCCGACCAAGATGAGCGGGAGGTCACCGGAAAGTCTCTCGTCGACGATTTTCGGCAGCGCGATGGTGAGAATGTTGAAGGTCAATCCGGCGCTCAGCGCGATCACGATGAACAGCCCAAACAGCAGCACCGCAAGGCGCGGCGTCAGCGGAACAGCGGGTGAGGATTGGCGCGTCCTGGCGTGGTGGCGGTCGTCCGGAGTGATCCAGATATAGACGATGCCGGTGGCGACCAGCAACGCCGCAGGCAGGTAAAAAGCGGCACGCCAACCGAGCCAGGTGGTGAGCGCAGCGCTGATGCCGGCGGCAAGTGAGACGCCAAGATTGCCGCATACACCATTAAAGGCCAGTGTCCGCCCGCGTGTGTTGGACGCTTCGATCAACATCGCCATGCCGACCGGATGATAGATCGAAGCAAACATGCCGAGCGCAAACATGGCGACCGCAAGTGTCGTGAGGTTTGGGGCAAAGCCGGCAGCGGCAAGCGAGAGCCCGCAACCGACATAGAAGGCCGCCATCATATTGCGGCGACTCCAGTGGTCGCCGAGCCAACCGGCAGGTAGCGAGAACACGCCGAAGGCGACGAATGCCGTGCTCGAGAGAGCGATCAGTTCACTATAGGAGCGTTGATAAACGACCTCGAGCCCGATTACGACGGTCGGATAAATCAACAGCACGAAATGGTCGATCGCATGTGCCCAGTTGAGGAAGGCTATCGATCGCCGGCGGGCCAGATCTTCGGCCTGTAATGTGCGACTGGGGGAATTGGCGATCATGAGCTCATCCTGATTTCGTATGCATGGATATACCGATCGGTGGACCTTTGTCCCTAACCAAGACCCCCAATTTAAACTCGACTTAAGGTTGTAAACCCGCTTTAGTTGTGAAACATGAAAATACAATCTTTTTGAACGGGTAAAGGTTCGGAATTTCAATGAGTTGCTGGAGGCGCTTATGCGCGGCAGTGACTGCTGTCGTGGCCTTCTTTTATTGCTGCACTGGTATGCCGATTGGCAGGGCCTGGGCCGACGATGACGCGCGGACAATTCTGTTCTCTGGCCGGGATCTATGGCGCAACGGTGCCTTCGCCTACGGCGGCCTCGTCTTCGCCCCAGGCGGGCTGGAGGATGACGGGTTCCTTCTCAAGATTCTGCTGTCTGGCGGCCTTTATCGTTACGACTCCCAAAACCTCAGCGCGCGCGTCATTGGCGCGGAATTGCTCGCGCAGGCGCTGCCTGGTTGGCGGATCAAGCGCGGCAAAGCCGAGTTCAAGTTTTTCATGGGACCGGAAATTCAGAGATATCGTCTGTGGCCAGATGATTCCGCCAATCGCTTGCGTGGAAATTTGTTTGGACTGCGCACTGCAGCTGAGATGTGGTACGAGCCGACTGCAACAACAATGATCGCCATCGATGTTTCACTGTCCTCGATTGCGACCACCAATTCAGCGCGCGTCGCCTATGGCTGGCATGTATTTGAAGAGATGCTCGGCGGTATTTATGTCGGCCCGGAAATTCAATATTTCGGCGCTGGCAGCTATCGCCACTTGCGCCTGGGAGCGCACGTCACAAGCCTGAAAACTGACGACATCGAATGGTCGGCAGCTGTCGGCTGGGCCAGCGATTCCGCGCGACGAACCGGATCTTACGTACGACTCAATCTCATGAAGAGGCAGTAATCTAGTCGAGCGTTCGTCGGAATCGAGTGACCGCAATCGTCATGGCCACAAGCATCAACACAAACATGGCGATTGCATCGTATCGCAAATCCGACACGCCCGATCCCTTGAGCATGATCGAGCGTACGATCCGCAGGTAATGCGTGAGCGGCAACGCTTCACCAATGTATTGCGCCCATACCGGCATCCCCGCAAATGGGAACAGGAATCCAGACAACAGGATATTCGGCAAGAAGAACATCATCGACATTTGCATCGCCTGTAATTGATTCTGTGCGACGGTCGAGAAGGTATAGCCAATCGACAAATTGGTCGCGATGAACAATGTGCTCAGGGCGGCAAGAAGGCCCAGATTGCCAACCACCGGTACGCCGAACAAAAGTACTCCAATGCCAATGATCATTGCAGCCTGCACAAAGCCGACAAAAATGTAAGGCACGATCTTGCCCAGCATGATTTCGACCGGCGTGATGGGCATCGATAACAGGCTCTCCATCGTGCCACGTTCGATCTCACGGGTGACCGACAGCGCTGTAAAAATGAGCATGGTCATGGTCAGAATCGTGCCGACCAAGCCTGGGACGATGTTGAGCTGAGTGAGGGCGGCGGGATTGTAGCGGGCGTGTGTGCGGATTTCGAAGGGCATGTTGGGGCTGTTGGGGACGTCGCGGTCATGAGAAAGCGCCGTCTGCAGGACCTCGTTGAGAGCGCCGAGCGCGGTACCGGAAGCAACCGGATCGGTGGCGTCTGCGATCACCAGCATCGCCGGCTTGTCGCCACGGCGGACCGAGCGTTCGAAATTTGCCGGAATCTCGACCGCAAACAGCACAGTGCCAGATGCCAGTAACTGATCAACCTCGGCTTCGCTGTGCGGCAGCTGAGTGACCTTGAAATACTTTGTGTTCTGGAGTGCCGCCAGAATTGAGCGCGACAGATCGGTGCTTTCCTGCATCAACACCGCCGTCGGCAGATTGCGCGGCGTCGTGTTGATCGCATAGCCAAACAGCATCAGTTGCACGAGCGGGATCATGATGATCATGGCAAACGAAACACGGTCGCGTTTGAGCTGGATGAATTCCTTCACCAGCATGGCCCAGGTCTTTCGCCAGAACCCCTCCCCCCGGATGCGTTGCGCCGCCTGGACTGGAAGCAAATGTGTCATTGGAAGTTGTCCTGCGCCTTGCCCATCAAATCGATGAACACATCTTCAAGCGAAGGTTCCGATTTTCGCCAGTCGAGACCCTTGCGCTTGCGGTAGGGTGAGATGGCAGCTTCGAGCTTGGCGGCATCACGGCCAGAGACGTGCAGGCTGGTGCCAAATGGCGCCACCATGTCTATACCAGGCTTGTCGGTCAGCTCTGCAGACAGCTCAGCGAGGCCTTCGCCTCCTTCAGAGCTCACGACGTAAGTCGTCAGATGCGAAGACGCGATCACCTGTTCGACGGTGCCGTGCGCAAGCAATTCGCCAAAAGCAATGTAGGCGATCTCGTGGCAGCGCTCGGCCTCATCCATGTAATGGGTGGAAACCAGGACCGTTAACCCTTCGGCCGCGAGCGCGTGGATCTCATTCCAGAACTCGCGTCGCGCCTTGGGATCGACGCCTGCGGTCGGCTCGTCGAGCAGGAGCAATTGCGGGCTCGGTAACGTGCAGGCGCCAAGCGCCAGGCGCTGTTTCCAACCGCCCGAAAGTCCGGCCGCAAGCTGCTTCTCCCGGCCGGTAAGACCGAGCCGCTCAATGGCAGAACGCGCCGCGGAAACAGGCTGGTCGAGGCCATACACCCGGCCGATGAATTCAAGATTCTCTCGCACCGAGAGGTCCTGGTAGAGGCTGAAATGCTGGGTCATGTAACCGACGTGACGCTTGATCTTGTCGGTCTCAGTGCGGATGTCATAGCCGAGGCACGTGCCCGTCCCCTCATCCGGAGTAAGCAAGCCACACAACATGCGAATGGTGGTCGTCTTGCCCGACCCGTTGGGCCCGAGAAAGCCGTATATGGTGCCGCGCTTGACCTGCATGGACAAGTTGCGCACCACCGCGCGGCCGTCGAACTTTTTCGTCAGGCCATGGACGTCGATGACGACGTCATGCGTGTTGCTCACCTGGATGCCCCTCTTGGTAGCGTGACGGTTATCGGTTGTCCGACGCGAAATTTCTCCGGGCGTTCTGGCCGGGCTTCGATCAGAAACACCAACTTTGCGCGTTCTTCCTGGCTGTAAATTACCGGCGGCGTATACTCTGCGCTCCGCGCAATAAAACTCACCCTGGCCGTTAGCCCCTTTTCGCAACCATCACAGCTGATCTCGACGGTTTGGCCATATTTGATTTCAGGCAGGACCGCCTGCGGCGCGAAGAAGCGGAATTTGAGATTCCCCGGCGGCAGCAACGCCACCACTGGCCGCCCCGCGGGTACGGTCTCACCGGGACGATAGTAGATCTGCTCAACCGTGGCTTCGCCCGGACTGTAGGCATTGCGGCGCGCCAATCGTGTTTGCGACCACTCCAGATTGGCCTTGGCCTGGCGTAACGAAGCCTCAGCGTCATCGTAGGTTTTTTGCGTGCCTGCCGCCGACTTCAGCAACTCTTTAGCGCGGTCAAAGCTTTGCTGCGCGTTGATGACGGCGGTATTTCTCACCACCACATCGGCTTTTTGGAGATCGTCGTCGACGGTGAACAGCACATCGCCTTTTTGCACCCGGTCGCCCTCGCGGACTTTCAGCGTCTCCACACGCCCCTGCTCGTCCGGCGAAACAAAAATCAGTTCAGCCTCAACCCATCCCTGAAGGACGTGGTCACTGTTGTCATTGCAGCCGGCAAGCGCGAGGAGGACGACCGGCGCGATGAGCGGTCGAATGAGATTGAGCTTTCTCATGTTGTACTCCTCGGGGAGAACAGCAGCTCAACATGGGTCTTCATCATTTTGCGAACGTCGAGCGGCTCGAAACGTTCGAAGAGGCCATTCCAGATGATCGCGACCAGACCCGGCGCTGCGATAATTTGCGGGAACTCGGCCAGTGCCTCGGGAATCTCACCGCGCGCGGCGCCGCGTCGCAACAAAGAACGCACTGCGCCGATGATGCGGGCCAACACCTCGCGGTAATAGAATTCGGCAAGCTTTGGAAAGCGCCGTCCCTCGGTGATCATGAGACGGATCACATCCTTGCGTCTCGTCTCATAAACCTCGCGCACGAATAAATCGACGATCCGCTCGGCGAGCGCAGGGAGCGGAAGATTGGCCTCGCCCATCGCCTCGATTGTGCCGACCACCGGTGTCAGCATTGTCCGCACGAGTTCCTGAAACAGGGTCTCCTTGTCGCGGAAGTAGAGGTAGATCGTCCCCTTAGCGATGCCCGCGCGCCGCGCCACATCATCGAGCCGGGCAGCCTCGAACCCGCGGACCGAAAATTCGTCGAGCGCGGCCGCAAGAATTGCATCGCGGCGCTCCACGTTGCGCGCCTTGCGAACAGCACTGGTTGATACGCCGACGGCTCGCGCAACCTCCGTGGCGCGCTTGCGCCGGTTTGCTCTTCTTGCGTCGAGTTTGCGCGACCTGGGCGGATGCAGCATGGATACCCACCAAAATAATGACTGACTGGTCAGTCATTATTTAGGGCCGGAAACGCTGCTGTGCAAGCGAGGAGATTTTTACAAATATTTCAATCGCTTACGAGCAAAGGAGGCCGGCCCGTCCAATATCGCAGGACATCAGGACTAGATGAAGGTGCCAACTGCGGCCAAGCCGGCGGCGGCCCGCGCGGTGCTAACGGCTACGACCATCAACGTGGCAGTCGCCAGAGCCAAAGCCGCGACCACAAGCACACGCATTAAAGGCGCGTAGATGCCGTTCATCGCCCTTCCCTGACCTCTCCGCCAGATAGGCGTGAGTCGGGTGGCGCAATCAATGATTCGACTCTCAGGTACGTTCGATTTCGGCCTTGACGGCTGAGAGCGACTCGGGCGTGTCCACGTCAGTCAACGCCGCTTCGCCAGCGACCGGAATCTCGACGACCGCCTCGGCATAGCTGCCGATCAGGTGACGTGCGCCGATGTCGCCCTGAATTGACATCAGGTCGTGGAAAAAACGCCGCGACCAAACGACCGGATTTCCGCGTCGGCCATCAATAGTGGGGACTACGACGAGTGCGCCACGTTCCGGATCGAGGGCGCCGATCAAGCGGTCGATCAATGCCGCATCAACTTGCGGCATGTCGCCAAGGCAAACGATCGCAGCATCCGCCTCCTGAGGCACGACAGCAATGCCGGCCTTGAGGGAAGTGCCGAGCCCTTCAGCATAATCGGAATTGTGCACCAGTCGCACCGGAAGTCCTTTCAGCGCCGCTTCAACTTTCTCTTGCTCGTGGCCCGTGACGACGATCACCGGCTTGGCATGTGAAGCGACGGCCTGTTCGGCGGCGATGCGAACCAGCGGCTTGCCGCCAATCTCGGCCAACATTTTATTGACGGCGCCCATGCGTGTCGAACGCCCAGCGGCGAGCACGACTGCGGCGACTCTGCGTCCTATTTCCGGAGTACGCTCTTCGCGCGGCTGGGGCCGTGTGACAATTTCCATCAGCAGACCGCCGACTCCCATGCCGGTGATATCGGCACGGGTGACCGGAAGGTTGGCGAGTAAACGCATCAACACCCAATCGAACCCGTTTTCCTTGGGACTGCGCGCGCAGCCGGGCGCACCAAGCACGGCCTGTCCTCGCACATTGCCGATAAGCATGAGGTTGCCAGGATCAACCGGCATACCAAAATGCTCGACTCTGCCGCCCGCCGCTTCGACCGCAGCCGGAATCACATCGCGCCGGTCGGCAATGGCGGAAGCGCCAAAGATGATCACCAGTTCGGCGCCGGACCTTAACACTTCGTCGATCGCGCGCGTGAGCGCGGCCGTTTCATGCGGCACACGTCGCTCGGCCACAATGGTGGCACCGGCCGGCGTAAGACGCGCTGCTGTGATCTTGAGGGTCTTTTCGATGACCTTCGGCGACAGGCCGGGTAACTGTGTTGATACGATGCCGACCTTGCGCAGCTTGTAAGCTGCGACGCGAATAACCGGCTTCGCGTTGGTTGCAGCCATAATCGCCTGGTCGCGCGCGGATTCGGCCACCGCGAAAGGAATGATTTTCACCGTCGCAATCATTTCACCTTCCACCACCGGCTTGTAGGCCGGCAGCGTTGCGACTGTAATCGCCTCGTCGATTCGATTGAGTGCGTCGATTGCGCCCTTTTCGATTACCAGCACGCCAGCACGCTCGGCGAAAAGATTGCAGCGGCCGGTAAAGGCGCGGTCAGAGTGTACCCCCTCGCCCCTAACCGCCGCAGCGATATCGGCGGCGGCCTGGTCCTCCGCAACGTCGCCGGGGTCGAGCCGAGCAACCGTTATCTCTTTCACCCCGGCGGCCTTGAGAGCGGATACTTCCGCCCGTCCGATCAACGTGCCCTTCTTGAGCACGAGGTCACCCTGCCGGATCGAATGCACCGCGGTCGCGCCGAGTGCATCAGCTATCGGTACGGCACCGAACTTCATTCCGCCTCCGCTTTCTGGCGCAGCACTTGCGTGATCTCGCCCATGATTGCGACTGCGATCTCGGCGGGCGACGCTGCATCGATATCAAGTCCGATCGGTGCGTGGATGCGCGCAACCTCGGTATCGCTCACACCCGCCTGCTTCAGCCGCTCCACCCGCTTGGCGTGGGTCTTCTTGGATCCGAGCGCACCGATGTAAAAGCAGTTGCGTGCAAGGGCGTGTTTGAGCGCCGGGTCGTCGATCTTGGGATCATGGGTTAGGGCAACAAACGCCGTATAGCGATCAATGCCGAGCGGTGGCAACGCGACATCCGGCCATTCCGCAATTACCTTCACGTCCGGAAAGCGTTCGATCGACGCAAAGGCCGTGCGCGGATCGACAATCGTGACGTCATATCCAAGTAGTTGCCCGATCGGCGCGAGCGTCTGACTGATGTGCACCGCGCCAGTAATGACCAGACGCGGCGATGGAACATAAACAGTGAGAAAAAACCGGCCTTGCGGCGTCTCCTCCATACCGCTCTTACCCATGCGCAGCCGCTTCGCCAATACCTCTTTCAACGGATCTTTGGCCACGTCGTTCGCCTTGACCAGGCGCTGCGCGTCATTCGCGACATCGGTGACGAGCACCGCCGCGCGACGTCCAGCGCGCTCGCCGTTCAGGGCGTGCAGGACGTCAAGCTTCATTCAGGTCACCTTCTCCACATAGACACGGATAGTACCGCCGCACGAAAGGCCAACTTTCCAGGCCGTTTCGTCGGCGACACCGAATTCCAGCATCTTTGGCTTGCCGCTATCGATGACGTCCATCGCTTCGGTGACGACCGCACCCTCAACACAGCCTCCCGACACCGAGCCAAGGAAATTGCCTTCGTTATCGATGACCAGACTGGAGCCGACTGGCCGTGGTGCCGAGCCCCAGGTTTCGACAACTGTCGCAAGAGCAACGCCACGCCCGGATTTTCGCCACTCCTCCGCAGCCTTAAGGATATCTTCATCGCGAGCAAGCATCGGATTCTCCGTCAGGCGACACGCGCCAACATCAATTTCGGGTCATAATCCTTGGTCGGAGCGCCGGATAGCGCGCGCACCAAATCCATCATGGACTCCAGATTGTGGATCGGCCTCAATTCGTCAACATGTGGCAACATGATTTGCACGCCTTTGGCGCGGGCTTCGAACCCATGAAACCGGAGCAGCGGATTGAGCCATATCAGCCGGCGACATGACCGATGAAGCCTATCGATCTCGAATGTCAGCGTATCGTCAGCGTCCCGCTCAAGCCCATCGGTGATCAACAGTACGATTGCGCCTTGTGTGAGCACGCGTCGCGCCCATTGCTTGTTGAACGCCCGCAGTGAGGATGCGATGCGCGTACCGCCCGACCAATCCGCGACGTTGGCCGAACACGCGGCAAGCGCCTCATCCGCATCGCGTTGTCGAATTGCGCGGGTGACGTTGGTGAGTCGCGTTCCGAACAAAAAGGTCGTCACCCGTTTGCGCGCGTCGGTAACTGCGTGCAGGAAATGGAGAAATAGCCGCGTGTACTCGCTCATTGAACCGGAAATATCCAGGAGCGCGACAACTGGCGGCTCTTTAACACGCGGACCAAGATACTTGAGATCGATCACCGCGCCGCCAGCCTTCATGCTGGCGCGTAAAGTACGCCGGATGTCAACCAGCCGACCGCGACGATTGGGGGCGAGTCGGCGCACACGGACTTCACCAAGCGGCAGCGCCAACCGGCTAATCGCTTCTTTGGCGGCCAGGACCTCGGCCGCAGTCATTTGCGCAAAGTCTTTCTTCTGCAGTACCTCTCGATCGGAAACGGTCAGCCGTGCGTCGAGTTCTACATCGGATTTCTGCTGTTCGCGTTGCTCCAGCCCGGCAAACAACGCGTCCTGAATGCGCTGCGCGCCCGCCGGTGCGGTTTTTGGCAGACCCGGCATGGCAGACGGCAGCATTGAGGCAATGATTTTTTCAATGTAGCCGCGTTTGCGGAAGAAAATCTGAAAGGCCTGATCGAACAGAATCGTATGCTCATACCGCTTCACGAAAACAGCGTGCAGCGTCCAATAAAAGTCATCGCGGCGGCCGATGCGGGCAACACTGAGCGCCTCCAGTGCATCGAGCGCCGCACCAGGACCCACCGGAATGCCAGCCGCGCGTAAAGCGCGTGCGAAGTAAAGGATGTTTTCGGCGAGGCGGCCGTGGGGCGCAGCCATGGCCTACTCCGCAGCCCGCAGCTCCGACTTCACCTCTTCGAGCAGCGCTTTCACTTTGGTGCCGTCGAGCCGGGTGATGTCGTCCTGGTATTTAAGGAGAGCGCCAAGCGTATCCGAGACTGTTGCCGGATCAAGCGCAACGACGTCAAGTTCGGTGAGCGCCCCAGCCCAATCCAGCGTCTCGGCGACGCCAGGCGATTTGAACAGGTCTTCCTTGCGCAGCGCTTGCACAAAGGCGACCACCTGCTCGGAAAGCTTTTTGGGAATGTCCGGCACCTTGGCGCGAAGGATTTTCAGTTCGCGTTCGGCATTCGGATAACCAACCCAGTGGTAGAGACATCGCCGTTTGAGGGCGTCATGTACTTCGCGGGTGCGGTTGGATGTAACCAAGACGATAGGCGCGCGCGCTGCCTTCACGGTGCCGAGCTCGGGCACGGTCACCTGGAAGTCGGCAAGCACTTCAAGAAGAAATGCTTCGAAGGCTTCGTCACTTCGATCGATCTCGTCGATCAGCAGCACTGGCGGACCGTCAGCATCGGGCTCGAGCGCCTGCAGCAGGGGTCTCTTGATCAGGAAGCGTTCGGAAAAAACGTCATGTTCTATCCGCTCGCGATCGCCCTCGCCTTCGGCCTCCGCAAGACGGATGGCGATCATCTGCGCGCCGTAATTCCATTCATAGACGGCGGTGGAAACGTCGAGGCCTTCGTAGCATTGCAGCCGTATCAGGCGCCGGCCGAGCGTCATGGCCAGTACTTTGGCGATCTCGGTCTTGCCAACGCCAGCCTCACCCTCGACGAAGAGCGGCTTACCCATGCGCAAAGCGAGATACAGCACAGTCGCCAGTGGGCGGTCCGCGATGTAATTGGCCTTGGCCAGCAGATCGAGGGTTGAATCGACCGAACTCGGGAGCGTTTTGTCTGCCATACGAAGGACTTTATCCTACAACGCGCGTGTCTTACATGTGGGGATGGAAGGTCCCGACAGCCAGGATTTGCCCATGACCAAACCTGTAACCCTCGATAAAGACGCCCTGCGTATGCCGACCATCGATCCCGGAGTCCGCATCGGCCACGTCCATCTGAAGGTCGCCGATTTACAGCGGGCGCTGGATTTCTATTGCGGAATACTGGGTTTTACACTCACCACCAGCCGACCGGGCGCCGCCTTCATTTCGGCAGGTGGCTATCACCATCACCTCGGCCTCAACACCTGGGAGAGTCTGGGTGGTTCGCCGCCGGCCCCCGGCACGACCGGTCTTTACCATACCGCGATTCTTTATCCGACCCGCAGGCTGCTCGCCGACGCACTCCGCCGCCTGATCGTTGCCAAGATTCCGCTGGAAGGTGCGAGCGACCACGGGGTGAGCGAAGCGCTTTATCTCCGCGATCCCGACGACAACGGCGTTGAGCTCTATTGGGATCGGCCAAAGGAGAAGTGGCCAAAAAAGCCGGACGGCTCCTTGCAGATGTTCACGCATCCGCTCGATCTGCATGATCTCCTTGCGGAGCTCGATCGCGCCCCCGCCTGATCGCGCAAGGGGTCGAAGCAGCTAGACGGTCAGGCGTAGAACCGCCAAAGACGCCGCAATCAGTACAACAATCAGTAGCGGAATAGCTTGCACGGGAACCTTCCAGGCGGATTAAGTCTCCGGCGGAAAATGCTACTCCCGCCCTAATAGTTCCCGATCATGCGGTTGCTTTTGCCAGCGCACGCCGCGCCAGCACGCCCACGAGGTGAGCGCGATATTCGGAACTGGCGTGAATATCGCTGTTCATTCCTGTCGCCGGGATGGTCATTCCCTCGAGCGATTTTGCTCCGAAGCGTTTCTTGAGCGCCTCTTCAAATGCCTTCACGCGAAAAACGCCGTTGGCGCCCGCGCCCGTCACCGCCACACGGATATCGGAGCCCCGCTTGGACACAAATACGCCGACCAGTGCAAAGCCCGAGGCCGGGTGCTTGAACTTTTCGTATGCTGCCTTCTTCGCGATGGGAAAACTCACTTTGGTGATGATCTCGCCGTCTTCCAGCGTAGTCGTAAACATGCCGGTGAAGAAATCATCCGCCGCGATGCGCCGTTTATTCGTGATGATGGTAGCGCCGAGACCAACACACGCAGCCGGATAGTCCGCATTCGGATCGTTATTGGCAATCGAGCCGCCGATAGTGCCGCGGTTGCGCACCTGCGGGTCGCCGATCGATGCGGGAACGGCGGCCAACCCCGGCAGCGCCTGTTGCAACACCGGCGAATTGGCCGCATCGGCGTGCCGTGTCATGGCGCCGATAACGATCGATCGCCCTTTCTGCTCTACACCCGCGAGCCCTTCGACCAGCGAAAGATCAATAAGGGCCGATGGCTGCGCCAACCGCTGCTTCATCACTGGCAAGAGCGAGTGACCACCGGCCAGAAGCTTGGCTTCCGGATTGCGGCTCAAAAGACCTGCCGCCTGACGAACAGTCGTCGGACGATGGAATGTGAAATTGTACATTACTCTCTCCCTGAATTACGCGGCTTGGCGCGGTTGTGCGCGTTTGAGCGCTGACCACACGGCCTGAGCAGTCGCGGGCATGCTTAGTTCTTCCGTACCAATTGCATCAGTAATGGCGTTGATCACCGCCGCGGGTGCCGCAATGGCGCCAGCCTCACCGCAACCCTTGATGCCAAGCGGGTTGGATGGGGCCTTCGTTTCGGTTAGTCCAACATTGAAAGACGGCAGATCATGGGCGTGCGGCATCGAATAGTCCATCAGTGAACCGGTTACGAGCTGGCCGTCGTTGTCGTAGATTGCGTTTTCCAGCAGCGCCTGCCCGACTCCTTGCGCTATGCCGCCGTGCACTTGTCCTTCCACAATCATCGGATTGACCACGGTGCCGAAGTCGTCGACCGCGGTCCAACTGACGATTTCGGTCTTGCCTGTGTCGCGGTCAACCTCCACCTCGCAGATGTGACAGCCGGCCGGGAATGTAAAGTTGGTCGGATCGTAGAAACTCGTTTCCTTCAACCCGGGCTCGAGCTCCTGGCCGGCAAATTTGTGCGCGATGTACGCATTCAGCGAGACATCGCCCCATGCAGCAGATTTGTCCGTGCCGGCAACAGTGAACTTGCCGTCCTTGAATACGATGTCGCCTTCTGCCGCTTCCAGCATGTGGGCGGCGACCTTTTTCGCCTTCGCCTCGATCTTGTCGAGCGCCTTCACGATCGCGGAAATGCCGACGGCGCCT
>Ga0126369_10001836_pt1 | contig 14916 bp, 9 predicted proteins | sample PanSoiMetaPlot_1_FD_109646 | JGI IMG/M metagenome (GOLD analysis project Ga0126369, IMG submission 109646) | Tropical forest soil microbial communities from Panama - MetaG Plot_1 | ecosystem: Environmental > Terrestrial > Soil > Tropical forest > Bulk soil | place: Panama | collected 2016-02-17 | reverse complement strand
CTCGGAGAGCAAGTGGAAGTCTTTCTCGGAACTGTGCAGTGGGTGCATTCGCGACGACTCCATCAGCTAGGGTGATTTGCCGAGGCCTTTGATGCTGCAGGCCAGAAGGTGGTTGGTGCAATCACTTCCCCGCCGAGACGGAAGAAGTGCTCTGACTGCATTTGGCAAAATTGAGGCGTTCCACCGCCGTGCCCTCCTCGTAGTCGTTCCAGGTCTCGATCATGACGAAAGGAAGCGGATGAGCCGTGTCGAAGTAACGCGTATAGAGGTGGAGAGTGTCTTCGAACGTCTGGCCGCAGCGGCTTTGCATATGGCGATTGAGGCCCCACTTTGCGGATGAATCATCAAAGCCTGGCCACGCGGCTCCGACTATGATCTTGTCGGGATGGTTGTTGCGCATATTTTTATAGAAACTATCCAGGTACTGCTCTCCCCAATTACTGCCATCTGGCGCCCAACCCTTTTGGCCCGGCTGTACCCAAGCGTACATACCGGCGAAATTCGCAGCGTGGTGCGCAGGCGGTTCGTCTTTGTAGATCAGGATGGGAGTGGACTCCCAAGACTGGAAGTGCTCCACAACGCGATTCCAGTCGACGTGACCTTGCTTGGGAAAGATAAAGATCATCGGATGCCCGTTGTACGTCAGGTAAGCACTACGATGGGGAGCACTGGGTCCGATATAGGCGCGATAGGCCTTATCAAGAGCAGAGATTGCACCGTCGGTGGCTTGGGCGTCGTCATCCGCAGGTTCGTTGTACAGAAGAGCGACCTGGAAACGGCTTTCGCCCGCAGCTTCTTGCAGGGCTGCGAAATTGTGGTCGGAAAACGGGGCGCTCTCTCCATACCAGTCGACGACGAACGCCGAGATACCCATGTGGCGCGCTTGTTGAATCTGTCTTCGGAGAACTGCGGGATCGTAGCTGACATAGCCCACGTCCATGTGCTGACGGTCACCGAACCATGGCATGTAAACGGCAAGCAACTTCGGCCCGGGATTCGGGGCCTGCCGATTTGGCTTCAGGCTTCGATGAATGCCGGGCGAGGTACAGCCGACGCCAACCATAAAGCACACGATCACTAGCGCTAATAGCTTTTTCGACAAGAAAGCACTCCACTCCCCCAGTTTGCGATGAACTTTGGATGATGCCCCCGACGGTAAGGTTGGCGGGAGGCAAGGGCCTAGAACTGCGGAACGGCTTGAAGTTGGCGGATAATCCAGCGATCTGCAGCAGGAGTCATCAGCACGACGTAGTGGACAATCGCGTGTTCGCTGTGAATCGCCTTGCCACCATCGCGGATTTCAAAATCGTACTCGGCTGTGTCGTGCAATTCGATCACATCTCCCGCGGGAGAATAAAAAACTGCATCGAGCTCGTGGCTCTGGTTCAAGTAGCGAGAGGTCACGCCGCTTTGGCGCTGGCCATCGACGATCCCTTTCAGCGAGTCATTGGCACTGCCGGCAAACAATCCGTTGAGCGGCGCGTTAGAGTTGGATGCCAGCGCAGAGTTGATATTTCCCCAAGCGAATTTGTAGTCACGTATGATCGCGCGTTGCGTCAATGGCTCGACCACACGGGGATTCGATTTACTCGCATCGAGCGTGACGTTTAAAGAATTATCCGCAGCGAAAAGAGCGCAGCTGAACAAAACACTCAGCAGTACGCTTCTACTGATGTTCCGTGCAACGCGTGTCAGGTTCCAGCAGCGCATTTGCCTCACTCCTTCCCGCCGATGCGAAGTTCATTCCCTGTCGCAACTCCCGATGCTGCTGAGACGACAACAGGGCCCGATACCAGCAGAGCTGCGCGGGCGACATCCTGCTTCACGGGAGCATCGACGAAGCTGACATCGTGGCCGTTCTTCGCAGTGAAAGTCACGATCGTTCCATCCGGAACTGGATTGCCCGAGCAGTCGCGCACTGGTTCAGTCTCGACAAGAATGCCCTTCGCAGTTCGCTGTCCCTTGATCCGTAAATTGCATGGATCGGAAGCGACCTGCTGGACCACCCGGAGTGCGGAGAGATCGTTGAGTGAAGCTGAAACCCGTAACGGGCCAGCTGATTTTCCGGAGCTGGCGCGAAACCAGGCGATGCCATCGCGAGACTGCACGCTATGCGATGCGGGAGCAGAACCCTTTGAGGTCAACTGAAATTGAACGGTTGCTGGGGCCAGAACGAGGTTGCGATACTGATCAATCGGCATCGCCACGCCGCTAATCACATCACTTACACCTACGGGAGCTCTGGAAGGATGGACTATGAAAGTCAAGCTCGCCGGCTTTTCGGGCGCCACAAAGAATTCGGAACCGCTGCACGCGCTCGTACAGATGACAGCGATGTAGCGACCTGCAGATTGCATCTCTTTCGCAGTCATGTCGATGTTCTGCCCGAGTTGGACATCTCGCTTCAAGGAAATTGAAGGCCCATTCAAATAGAACGTGGCGGAGCCACTGCCCGTTGTTGCTATGGACGCAGCTTGACCTGCGACCGCGTTGGAGGGAACGCGCAGATGCAGTTCTTGCGCTGAAGCGCCGAAGGCGACACTGAAGAAGAGTGCTGAAAGCAGAGTCGCGCGAGCGCTACGAAGCTTGCAGGCTGTATTGATTGACAACGACATGAAAGCTCTGAACCTTTCCTGCCAAAGTTTGTGGAATCTCAACCGCAAATGACTCGGTGGACTGGGGAAGCAACGCATGCTCGACATATCCGTCGGAAATCCAGACGACCTTTCCGTTGTTGTCGTAGAAACTCGCGATGACATGAGGGATGTTGACCGTTTGTCCGCTCTCGTTCATGAGTTCTCCGCGTAGAATCGAGTGGCCTTGGGCATCGGTCTCGAGCTTTTGGTTCATCACTCCGATCACTGGATCCGAAGATGCCGGCACGAGCGTCGCTTTCACATCCATGCGGACGTTCTTAACCTTCCCGAGGCTTACGTGCGGGAAATCGATGCGATACGGGGTCACCTGCTTGGGCAGTAGCACGTGAAGAATCTTGTCGAAGCTGCTTTCGTCGTCGATAGCACTTCCGGAACCATCGACCAAAGTAGCATTCACATTCACGAAGGCTGGAATCGTATCTTCGTTTACGACTTCCCCCATTACCACCGCACCTTCCGCGGAGTCGACGGCATTCATGGAGATAATCCGCACATTGGGAGCGTCGACGTTATGCGATCCCCAGTCCTGACCGGCGGTTCCAGAAACGAGATCCCATCGCAGGTAGTTCACAGGGACGATTTGGGCGGGCACGTTGGGTTTTGGCGCTTCGTCCCAAATTACTTTCCAGGAATCGCCGTGGTGAGCTAGTTTGAAATCGCGCACGTTTTCGACTGGTCCAACAGGAGTAGTCCAATGCAGACGCACCCGCAGCTGAGCATCCGAGTCAGTAGCGTGAAGCGGACGCGAGTCGAAGCGCTCCAGGCTTGAGAACGATCTCAATCCGCCATTCGAACCAATCCATTCCTGGATGAATGCTTGCTCATTCAGAGTGTCGCTGGTTCGCTCGATGCTGGAGAAAGCGCGATCCCAGTTACGCCGCTGGACATCGAGCAGGAAATTGTTGAGAGCCTGCTCGGGTGTGGAAGCGCTAGCACTGAATCCGGGCAAGGCAGTACCCGCAGCCACTCCCACTGTTCCGGCGGATCGTCCGGTAGACAGGCCAAGGAACATCAGGCCGACCGTAACAACAACAATGACGACAACGATTGGCAGAGCTCGTTTCATTTCATCGCCTCAAGCTACGCAGTCACGGGCCGGTTCGGAGAGAGGCGCCGTCGACTCGACTGGCCTTCGCACGATCTGTCTCTCCGGCAGGAAGAGCACCACGAAAATGGCCAATACACTAACTCCGATGGGAAGCGTGCCCCAGAGTAAACCCATCCAAGCCGGGGGAATCGCGTCGGACTCGATCCGATGGGCGGGGGGGACATCGTCCTTCGACCAAGCGGTGATCTGGCCGTTGTCGAAAGTCTCCGTCTTGCGCCAGCCGACGAAAGTTAGAAGCGGCTCGTAGTAAGAGTCGTGGACGAAGATGTACTTGAGCCCATAGCGATTCGCGTGCGCGAGCATGGCACGCAAGGAAGCCATGCCGGCGGAGCCATAGAACTTGGAGTTCGTCAATTGCGCCGAGCCGTAATGAGTCATCTCGGGCAGAAGGCGAGCGGAGTTATAGTCGCCATCTACGCTACTTGCGTCGGTGTAGGTGGAGACTTGCGCCAGTTCGCTCCCAAAGCCAAGTGTTAGATAGCGATATCCATCATGCCCGTCACGATTCAGGAAAGCGATGACCGGTCGGACGTCTGCGGTAGCAGCCGGGCGGTACGGGTTCGCGGTAAGCCAAGCGAGCGCAGCACCAACCGTGGCGACGGCAGCAAGCGAAAGCGCTACCGCGGCTTTAGCGCGGAACCGATCCAGCAACTCCACGGCCAATAAGCCCACGATTGGCATTGCCATCAACGTGGCCCAAAACGTGAAGCGCTCGAAGGTCAGAATCTCAAAAGCGCGGCCAAGCAGCCAGCGGGGTAGCGGTGTTGTGCCACCCAGACCGAAGATGAGCGTGATCCAGAAACCGAGAAGGAGCGGCCTCAATCTCCGTGCCGAAGCGCCGCGAACGATGATAAACGGCAGAGCGATAATCAACGCGCCGTACGGGATCACGAAATAGTTGATTGCCGTAATCGAATTCAGCAGGAAGTTCGCACGGCTGTCGTGCGGAATAGGGATCTGGCGAATAGGATGTTCGATCAGAGTTACCCAATACGGGAGTAGAACGATACCCACCCCGATGGCGACGATGACCGCAAACGCTAAAGCTCGGAACAGTGCACCCCCGACGGATCCTTTCGCCCGACCGTCCAAGGCGTCCATGCAGACGACCCACAGCACGGGACCCGCAAACAGCACTGCGCCGAAAATAAGGGTCACATGGTGAGCGGCCGCCGCGGCCAGGCTTACAGCGACGCCTTTGACCAGAGATCGTCCCGACCCTTGGGTCGACCATTCGTACAAGTATGGCAGCGCGTTCAGATAGAGGGCCGCCGAAGAAATGGTCGCAAGTTGGCCGGCCTGATACGTCAGAAATGCCAGCGCGCCGAGAAATATGCTACCCAGAGCCGCGTAGGAGGCGGGCCGCTCATCGACCCATATGCGCGCAAAGCGGAAGACGCCGACCGGCAGCAGCAGGATTGCAACCAACTGCACCAACATGTAGGCCATTTTCAGACCGGCAACGTTCGACACGAGGGCGATCCACTGGTGTGTCAGCGGTGGATACGTCGTTTGCGAGAAACCTGCGAACCACTTCTCGTTCCACGGATTGAACCAGTGATGCGCATAATGCGACGCCAAGAAAATATGAAAGTTCGCGTCGAAGGAACCCGACGGAAGTTGCATGAGTAGCAGGGGCCCGTGGACAGCGAGGGCCACCAATACAATTGCGAGAAGCGGAATCGGACGGGAATAGCTTTCGTTCGGCGTCATTCCATGCACACTCCTGCGCTAGACAGCCCGATTTGATTCGGAAGTTCCCGCGAAGGTTTGCTCCATTCGCGCCCGCACATCTCAGGGGGCGTCTCATAAAAGCAAACCTAAGTGTCCCTATGGCATCTGATGAGGGCCGTAGCAGTTTCCCCGTGGAAGGCACTTTGCGGGAGCGTTCCAGACTTTAATCATTAGCGTGGTGACTTCGTGAAAAGCAAGTTTCCGCTCACTAGCTTTTGCATTGTTGCAGTTTTGGCGCTCGCAGTAAGCGCGGCCGGGCAGACCTACGACTTAGGTTCGGGCAAACAAACGGACCAGCAGAATTCCGGGGGTACCGACTTCAGTTGGGGAGCGGGGATCGAAGTCGCTCGGCAGGCGCGGGCAGCCGACGAAGCCCTGACAAAGAACGATTTCGCGGCTGCCGTTGCGCACGCCCAGCAAGCAGTGAATTCCGCCCCTCAAAATGCTGAATTGTGGTTTTTGCTTGGGTATGCGGCGCGATTGAATTCGCAGTATCCGCTCTCGGTGGATGCTTACAATCGGGGACTCAAGCGGAAGCCAAATTCTGTCCGAGGACTGGCGGGATTGGCTCAGACCTACGTGCACATGGGGCGCGATCAAGAGGCACAAGAACTACTCCAGAAAGTAATTGCCGCAAATCCCAAGGACGCAAATAGCTTGCAACTGGCGGGCGAATTGATGCTGAGTACCGATTCGAAAGCGGCATTAAGCCTTCTGCAGCGAGCCGATGCCGCCCAACCATCTGCGCACGGGGACTTGCTGGTTGCTCACGCCTATCAGAGGCTCGGCCAGCCGGATGAAGCCACTCGTTATATCAACCAGGCGAAAAGCCGGGGACCACATGATCCGGATGTTTTGCGCGCCGTCGCGGAGCAGTACAGAGATCAGGGAAAATTCGATGAGGCAATCGCGAGCCTGCAGGCGATCCCTAACAGGAACGCCGACGTGCAAGCCGAAACGGCGTATACCTATGAACTCGCCGGCGACCCCCAGCAGGCGGCAGAGATTTATGCGCGTATTGCAAAGTCCGCGAAAGGCAACATCGGGTACCAACTGAGCGCGGCTCAAGCCACAATCAATGCCGGGAAGCCTGAACAGGCCTCGACTTTTCTCGATGCGGCGCGCGCGATCGATGCCAACAACTACCGTTTGCACGCGATTCTAGCGGCTCTTGCACAATCCGAGGATCGTCTTCCGGAAGCGGAACAAGAATACAAAACTGCCGTCAGCAACTTGCCCGCGCGCGTGCAAGAGGGTCCACTCTACCCGATTGAGCTGCGGCTGAATCTGTACGAGATCTACACGCGGCTCGACGACGAAGCCGGGGCAAAACAGCAGCTACAAGCGGCTGCGGGTGCAATTGCGCAAGTCCGGGTACAGGACTCGCAGCGACCTGAGATGCTGCGGCTGCGAGCGGCTGTGGAAGCTGCATCGGGGAATCTTGATGCCGCCAACCGCGATCTAAAGGAGGCGCTTACTCTTGCGCCCAGCAATGTGAACTCGCTGATGAACTTTGGAACGCTGCAGTGGAAAATGGGCCAGAAAGATGCCGCCCGTGAAACGTTCCTGAAAATCCTGAATCTGGACAAGTACAACCGACAAGCATTGTCTGCACTGGGATACCTGGCGCGCGATGCCGGCGATACGAAGCTTGCAGAGTCTTACTTCTCGCGGGCCGTCGTGGCGCACCCGAAAGACTATGCGCCCCATCTCGCGTTAGGCGACCTGTATACAGCGGAACGACAATTTCGCGTCGCGGAGACCGAATACCAGAGCGCTTATGAGCGGATGACAAGCAATCCGCTGATCATCGCGGGAGGAGTGAATGCCGCGCTTGAATCCCACAACTTAGACTTGGCACAACGGTGGCTTGAGCGAGCCAATGAAAAGATGAATGCCAACGTGCAGGTCCAGCGTGAACGCGAGCGTTATCTGACATTTCGAGGGCAATACGACGAATCGGCCAAGCTCGGCTCTAACGTGATTGCAAGGCTTCCGAATGATCGCGAAGGTGTCGACTACCTGGCGTACGACCTTTACTATCTCGGCCGCTATGACGAGGCTCTTGCGCTGTCCAAAAAGTATGAGCCTATTCTGAAAAATGATAAGGACCTTCCGCTGATTGCGGGAAATGTTTACGTCCACAAGGGCGAACTACAGTCGGCCTTGGATAACTTTACGCGAGCGCTCGAACTCGATCCAAAAATGGCGACCGGATATGTGAATCGCGGTTTTGTGCTAAACGACATGAAGCAGCCTGCAAAAGCAACGAAAGACTTTCAAACAGCTCTGAAGTTGCAGCCAGACTATGGCGAAGCTCACCTTGGAATGGCTTTTGCGGACCTGCAGTTACACCGACCCAAGCCCGCAATCCGACAGTTGGATGCTGCACAGAAGATCCTCGGCCAGTCGCGGTCGCTGCATTTAGCGCGGGCGGAGGCGTTCAGACAGGAAGTGAACTATCCACATGCCGCAGCCGAATATCGTGCCGCGCTGCAGGAAGACGCCAACGATCTCACGACACAACTGGCCTATGCTGACGTGCTCTATCGCATGCGCCAGTACAACGACGCGATCGCCGCGCTCAATGCGGCTCTGAAGGTTTCAGCGTCTGAACCCGGAATTTACGCGCTAATGGCACAGATCCACGCCAAACAAGGTGACCGGGACCAAACGCTGCGAGATATACAAGAGGCGGACCGCCTTGGCGGAGGTCGCCTGGAAATTTTGACCGCGACGGGCGACGCACTGCTGACTTTGGGAGATCGCGACGCCGCAATGCAGCGATTCTCGAAAGCTCTGGAAGCACCGGGCGGCAATCGGATCGGCATCCGGCTTGCGCTCGCGCAGATCTTCGTGCGCCAGGGGCAGCCGGATGAGGCTCGCCGTCAGGTTGCGCTTGGTTTCGCTGAAGCCCGTGCGGTACCGGATTCGCCTGTGACTGGTCAGGATTTTGCCGATGCGGGAAACCTTTTTCTCGCGATGCACGATTTTGACCTGGCTGAGCAGTATTTCAATCGAGCGCAAATGGCAGGAGCTAATAACCGCGCAGTCGCAATCGGTCTAACCAATACATATCTTGCCGAAGGGAATACGGACAAAGCAGGCGCCGCGTTAGCCAGCCTCGGACCCTCGACTGATTTCCGGGATGACTACGACTACATGATGGCGTCGGCGAATCTTTACCGCCAACGTCAGGATCCACTTCACTCGCTGGCATCATTCGCGCAGGCAACGACGGTCGCGAGCCCCGAAGATCGCGGAGTGGCCGAGAGTTCTCAGTACATTGAGGCCGAACAGGAAGGCCGCCAGATCAATGAGAAAGTAAGCATTGTTCCTGAGGGCGTATTCGCTCCGGCGCTTGAGGACATCAACGTCTATACGTTGGATGCGAGGATTCTGAATGTGACCAATCCTGCATTGCTGCCACCACCACGCCACTCGTTCCAGAATCTGGTCGAGTCTCATTACCGAGTGAAGGTGGGAAATCTCCCGGTAATCTCTGGATTTGTGGGGCAGAGCCTCACGACGGGCCGATTGCTGTTTCCAAGTGTTGGAGTGGTTCAGGATCGCAATACGTACGACACAATCATCAACGGTGGAATCAATCCGATTCTGCGGTTTGGATCGAATTCGATCACGTTTAACGGCGGCCTGCAATTTACACTTCGCCGGGACAAGATCTCGCCGACTTTCATGAACCAGAACCTGTTCCGGCAGTTTCTGTACGTGTACACCAGTTCGTTCTTCAACTGGGTTTCGATCACTGGAAGTGCAGAGCGCGAAGCCGGGCCATTCTCAGATCAGGATCTGCATTCGCGGGATCTATTCGGAAATATCGAGTTCACCGTGGGTCGTCCGTGGGGCCGTACGTCATTGATCACCGGATACTCCGCTCGGGATCTTCTGTTCCGACCAATGGTGGAGGAGTACTTCAACTCATCGGTTTATGGCGGTATCCAACACAAGTTTGGCAATCGTGTGACAGCGGCTGTTCTCGCGGAAGACCTGCGTTCGTGGCGGGTACAGGGTACCCGGTACGCGATCGCCCAGGCTCTGCTGCCCGGAGGCCGGTTCGAGATTCGAGCCACGCCGCGCTGGACGGTACAGGGTTCAGCTGTGATTTCGCGAGGCTCGGGTTTTCATGCATACGACAATGTACAGAGCCAGCTACTCGTTTCATACGTCCGTCCGTTGAGGGGGAGGGTAAGGGACGGCGACATGGAAACCCCGGTCTCCTTCCCGTTGCGCCTCTCGATCGGCCTGCAACAGCAGACCTTCTACAACTTTCCAGGGTCCAGCAGAAACACTGTGCTTCCGGTTGTGCATCTCACTCTCTTCTGAGCCGATTAGCCCAGTCCATGACACTCGTAGGAAAGTTTCGAATACGTGACACATCGCGCAGCGTTCCTCAAAGCGAGGCCCAGACGCAGGCCAAGGCCCTTCGACAAAAGCTGCTAGGCGGGAGCCTGACGTTGCTGGCTGGATCGGGCCTTGTGGGGGTCGCCAATCTTTTTTACAACGTGGTAACGGCGCGAATGCTGGGGCCATCGGGCTTTGCCCACGTCACGGCGGTGTACACGCTGTTGATGCTGGCATCTGCGATTACGTTGTCGTTCCAGGCGGTCTGCGCCAAGTACGTTGCGAGTCATGAGGAGTTTGAACAGAAGGCGAGCATTTTTTCTTCGTTGCATCTGAAGTCCTGGATCGCCAGCGTGACACTTGGTCTGCTGCTGTTCCTTTTCAACCGCGTGCTCACAAGGTATTTGAATTTGCCCGATCCGGTGCTGATTTCATTGCTGGCGCTCGGAACCGCCTTCTATATTCCTCTTGGAGTACGGCGCGGTTACATCCAGGGGATCCACGCGTTTACTGCGTTATCCGTTAATTTCATGGTGGAGGGTTTGGTACGTCTGTTGGGAGCGTACTTTCTGATCAAGTCGGGTCTCGGGGTGAATGGTGCAGTACTTTCAAGCGTGATCGCGGTTGTGGCCGCATATTTTCTGGCAAGACCGCATCCGCGCCAGAGGGCGCTACCGAAGTCGAAGATTCGTATTGCCTCCGGCGAAGGCGTGCAAGCAATCGTATTTTTTGCCGGGCAGGGAGCGATCAACAACTTCGATATTGTTTTGATGAATCATTTCTTCATCCCCGAGCAGGCGGGAATCTACGCGGCTGTTTCACTCGTGGGACGGCTCATCAATATGTTCGTATGGTCTGTCGTGAACACCATGTTCCCCGTTTCTGCGGCTGCCCGTTCGAGTGACCGCGAAGCGCGACCCGTACTGTTCATGTCGCTAGGCATGGTGTCTTTACTCCTGACGATACTGATTCTTGGGCTTTGGGCGATCCCCAGTTTCTTGTGGAGAACGCTGTTCGGCAGCCATTTCGAGTCCGCTAATTCCGGTGGCCTTGCAACCCTGCTCATACTGTATGCGGTCGCAACCGGAATTTACTCACTGAGTTCGGTACTAATCAGCTATGAAATGTCGCGAAAGATCGCGAATACCAGCTGGCTCCAGCTGGCGTTCAGCGGTGCTTTGGTGTTGGGAATCTGGGTGTTTCACCATTCGTTGGGCCAGGTGATCTATGAGCGCCTTTTTCTAATGGTGCTCTTGTTCGTCGTAGTGGCTCTGCCACTCTTGAGGCGGGAGATTAGACCACCCGTGAGCCTGGAGCTTCATCCTCCCTTAGGAGTTGTGCAACCTTTGAGCGAACAGGCGGTGATCGCTGAATTTCTTCGCAGCGAGTTTCACCATCCCGAGTTCGAGGAATACCGCGAGGAATTCGAGCGACTTGTGAAACAGCCGAACCTGGAGAGTGATCGCGAAAACGCCCTGCGGCGTGCCTTACTGTTTCTTCGCCGCGGAGCCATGTGGCGCGAACTGCCTGACGACACACAATGGTTCGAGGTCAAACTTACGGCCGACGACCTGACTCGTGTTCGTTTCTTTCCGCGGGCGCAGTGGCGGCGCGTCGCAGAAGGCAGCTTCTTTGTCACCGATGTGGTGAGTTGTCTTCGTCAGAAATGGCATGAGTTTCCCGATGATGAGTTCTTCCGCAAACTACGGCGAATTCTCAATCCCGTGCAGGAAGGCCAGGTCAGCCAAACCGTATTGCTGATTGGAGTTGACGACCGCAGTCCCTTAACGATCCTCGACGGGAATCACCGGATGGCTGCCGCTATGCTGGCCCAGCCACCAGCGGTACTCGACAGTTTTCGGTTTATCTGCGGGTTGTCACCCACAATGACTCGTTGCTGTTGGTATCGGACGAACGTGAATACCTTGTCGCGGTATCTGACCAACCTCGTGCGTCATATCTTCTACGATCCGGAAACGGATCTCGGACGCTTTCTGGAAACCGGTCCATAGAACACAAGTAACATCACAGAGGTGATTCGGCAGCCCCACGTCGTCAGGTGTGAAGCTGCAGATGGATGCTTCATCCATCGCTGAAAGCACTACGCCACTCAGACCCCGAATAATTCTCGCCAGAGCCGGCCTAGTGTTCTTGTTGGGTAGATCCTGAACTTGCGGTCGGCAAGGAGTCCTCGACAATACTATTGTCGCGGCGCCGTAAGGCGACCGGTTCCTGCTGACGTCGAAGCACGTCTCGATCCGCGGCGACTTTGGTTTCAACGCGCGAGTTATTGTCCCCTGATACTGCGAAGAGTTTTCTGCCCTCGGCTGTGCGGCTGGTGGCAACACCCACAGTTGCGTTCGCCCCACCGGCTTGGCGCGCCTGCTCGTAGAAAAACTCGGCAGTTTCTCTGTCTCCCTCAAGCTCTGCGACGTAACCGATATTGTTCAGGGTAAATGCGTTGGCGGGATCGAGGGCATACGCTTTGCGGAAATCCGCATCCGCGGAATGGAGGTCGTTACGATTCACCGCAGAGACGCCACGCAGATTCAATTCTGCCACTTGCGCCGAGAGATCTTGCTCATGCGACATGTGTTCACGCAAAGCCTTCGCATTCTGTTGCGCCATCAGGCTGACTTGCCGCCCTCTCCAGTTTGGACTGGTTGTCACAACTGCTGTTGCTGCAGAAGCCGCGCTTGAAGCGTCATCGAAATATCGGAGAGCTTCCTGCTGCTCTCCCTCCATCTCCTTTGCGACACCCATATTGTTTAACGTGAATACGTTCTTGGGATCAGTCTTCAGGACTTCCTGAAGAAGGAGATCAGCCTCAGGTGCGCGTCCCTGTTGGAGAAGGCGCACCGCTTCGACATTTGCATGATTCACTTGCAGAGGTGCGTCGCTGATGTCCAGGGCTGCCTTCATCGGCTGACCACGGAGTTGGCTCTTACTCGACAGGTCAACTACGGCATCACTGGATTGCTCGGCAGCAAGGGAATAAAACTGCTGCGCCCGATCGATTTGGCCTTGGAGTTCCGCAATGTATCCCAGGTTGTTCAGGGTGAAAGCGTCGTCGGGATCAAATAGATACGCCTTGTAGAAAAGTTGCTCGGCCTTCTTGTAATTGTGCTTTCGGACGGCTTCGACGCCTTCCCGATTGAGACGCTGAACCGGAGTGACTTTGCTGCGTTTCGGAATATTAATCTTGAGATCGCCCGCATGGGCGGACAAAGGAGTCAATTCGGCCGCTGCAATCAGAGCCAGACTGAGTAGCCACCGCTTGGAAAGCATGCAGATATCTTCCCCTAGAACGGATGTGATGTTGTGCTGCTAAAACGAAGTTTTGATGCCGAAGAAGCAGATTTGTTTGCCGCAAGATACAGTGATTGGCGTTGAAAGCTGACTACCCTGGAGTCGCTATGTGCATCTAAAGTCTGCGTGAAAACCATATTCCGAATCAGTTCGCCCGTGCCTTGCGCCGCAATCGTGGTGGGGTTCATGCTTTTCGCAAACCTCGCGCTGGCACAGGCGCCGACGGGGACATCCTCGTCGGAGATGATCGCGCCAAAGGCCGAGGCGAAGGCCGACGGGGCGATTGAACCCACGAAGCCATCGATTACGCAAGATACGGATGAAAGCTCGGTGACTGTCGATCCAGCTAGCCTGCTGCCAGAGCTACCACCGGTGCCCAAGGCAAATGCAACACTCGTTGGGGGCACCGTGGATCGAATCGACCATGTCCGCGACAAGATCACGGTACGGATATTCGGCGGGGGCAAGGAGAGTTTCCTGTTTGATCCGCGCACTCGCGTGTATCGCGGTGGCGAAGCGTCGACAATCGCTGATTTGCACGAGGGAGAGAGAGTCTATTTGGACACGATTCTCGATGGCAGCGACGTATTTGCGCGCAGCATACGTCTGTCCGGTCCTCGTGCGACCGGAGCCAGCCAAGGGGTTGTACTCAAGTTCCAAAGCGACCGCGGTGAGTTGACAGTTCGCGATGCCCTCTCCCCGAACCCTGTGGAGATTCGGGTGAATTCATCTACGAAGGTTGTGCAGGGCGACCGCACTGAATCGCTGAGCGCGCTCGTTACTGGCTCCCTCATCTCTGCTCGATTCAGTTCGGAACAGAGTGCACGCAACACCGCGACCGAAATCTCGATCCTCGCACAACCTGGAACGGAATATACATTCTCCGGGCAGGTGGTTCACATTGATCTCAGAACCGGACTTGTTGTCCTCAACTCTGCGGTTGACCACAAGACATATGAAATCTACCTGTCAACCTCGATCTTGCCGGATGAAAACCTGCAACCGGGCACCACGATTACCGCGGTAACAGCGTTCGATGGAGAGCGCTATGTCGTGCGTGATCTCAGATTTACATCGCAATGATCGTCCTCTGATTTGCTGCGGAGCGTTTCCACAAAGATCACCACCCTTTAGAAAGATTCTGGGACTAAACAAGGACTGGCGCAACCGCGAGTTGGATGAGACCAGGCAGTCGAGTGTTGGTCCGAAGTTGAAAGACTGGTTGAGTTTCGACTCTCTACTTTGGTGACAGGACGGACCTTACTTTGCCAAGTAGTGAACGGCGAACTTTGTCGCGCCGCAGCGCACGTCAGTCTCCCCCCCAGAAGTTCCCGGACTAAAGATAGTTGTCGCCAACGCGTTTTCGCCATAAACTCCCTGCGTCCCAGAAAGTTCACGGCTGGTTCAGAGGAATCCACGGGGTGGCGTCCTTCCCTCCAGAACCAGATCAGGCAAGCGCAAGACCTCAGCACGTCCGCTCCTGAGGGAAGATGTGTCTTAAGAATTGGTGTGCCCTGATTGTGCTCTTGTCGTGGACAGGTATGTGCTCGGCAGGGAATTCAATCGTCCCGACGACAACGTTAACCGCCCAGAAGATCAATAACACCAGCGCAGCAAACAATTTCTCAGCCCAAAGCAACGGGAACGCTGGCGTCAGCAATGTCAGTAAAGTCGACGTTCACAATCTGCTCTATCCCGGAGCCACTACGAAAATTTACGCCCATCTGCTGTTGTGGTTTGGCGGAT
>Ga0126369_10001835_pt1 | contig 14917 bp, 14 predicted proteins | sample PanSoiMetaPlot_1_FD_109646 | JGI IMG/M metagenome (GOLD analysis project Ga0126369, IMG submission 109646) | Tropical forest soil microbial communities from Panama - MetaG Plot_1 | ecosystem: Environmental > Terrestrial > Soil > Tropical forest > Bulk soil | place: Panama | collected 2016-02-17 | reverse complement strand
GGATAATCCAATTGAACGCCGAGTGGGTCGGGTCGAACAGCCACCACCAGCCCAGCGTTGACAGTGCAAGCGGAATGACCCAGGGCACCAGCAACATGCCGCGCCATTTGCGCTGGCCTTTGCTCGGCAGGTTGTTGATAAGATGCGCGGTGATCAGTCCGATCAGCGCTTTGAAAAAGACGGCGGAGACCGCAAAAATCGTGGATTGCCACACCACCATCCAGAATACGTCTCGGGACAACAGGAACGTGAAATTCCCAAGCCCAATGAAACGGGTCTGCGCCTTGTTCAGCGTCGAAAGGAAGATCGAATAAACGGCCGGATAAACCACGAGCCCTGCTATGATCGCCATCAACGGCAGGCACATGACAAAAGCGATTGTGGAGCGCCGCCGAACTACGCGCAAAGAGCCTTTCTGCCAAGCGCGCAGGGAGGGCTCGCCGGAGCGGATCGGGCTGTACGTTCGCGGGACGACATCGACCATGGTCGGTCCGTTTCGCCTTGCGCTCTACCCGCGTGCCCGATCATCGGCACGCGGGGCGGCGTTTTGACTGCCTTGCACCGTCAGGCGCGCAGCGTACCTTCGAGCTCGTTTTCGGCCCACTTGATGACGTCGTCGAGTTTCTCGCCGCCTTGGGTGAACTTCGCTACCATGACCGTGTTGATGGCCTGATTGTAGATTTGTGCGCCAACCTCCGACCTTGCTGGTGCGCCGGCGATTGAAGTCTGCTCGTCGCCACGCGGCGGATAAGAATAGACGGTGCCGACCGGCGGCTCGACCGTTTTCCAAGTATCGAGGTCGTACATGCTCTTGAACGACGGTAGGTCGTAGCCGAACGACGCCGCGACGAGCTCCTTCGTCGACTCCTTCTGTGAAAGAAAGAGCAGCAGGTCCTTTGCCGCCGACTTGTTCTTGGAGAAGCTCCACACGCCGTAGAATTGCGGAAGCTGCCCGACGAATCGGCCTTTGGGCCCGCGCGGCATCGGGTGAGTCCAGCAATTCTCTGCAACCCTCAGATTATCGCGTTTGGCAACCGCCCACGCACTCGGCGGGTTCATGATGCCTGCGCCCTTGCCGGAAATGAGCCAGCGATTGTTGCCGGCATCATCCCACGCATAAACCTCCGGTGGGTTCACCGCCATCAGCTTCTTGAGGTATTCGAGCGCTTGACGCGTCTCTGCGGAGTTGATCCTGATGTTGTCCTTCTCATCCACCATCATCACGCCGTACGCATTGAACAGAGCGCCGACCCAGTCCACGGCGTCGCTTGCCTGTCCCATGGGCAGACCGACCGGATATCCGGCTTTGAACAGTTTTTCAGCGGTGGACAGGTACAGATCCCACGTCCACTGTTCGATTTTCGTTTTGTCGTACTTGGATTCGTCGTTCGGAAACATGTCGCGCAGATCGAGACCTGTAAACTGTTTGTAGAGATCAAGACGCGAGCAGCAGGGCTTCACCTGGCTGCCGACGGCGGTCGGAACGCCGCGCCATGTCCCTTTGATCTTAGCAAGGTATTCCGCCACCGGGCTGATCGGACCGTATTGCTTGATGAGTTGATCGACAACGCCGTCGAGTGGCTCAAGCACGCGCTGGTGCACCTGAATGTTCCAATCGCGATGGGACATTATGTCATGGCCGGTACCGGCCTGTGCTTCGGCAGCCGCTGTCAGCTTGTCCTTCTCACCCTGCGACGTGATGTAATCGATGTGCACTTCGACTTTGTTTTTTTCGCCCCACTGGTTGCAAAGGTTAGTGAGCGCATTGTTGGCGCTCGGTACCCAGTGGTCCCAACAGCCGAGAGTCAATCGGCCTGCCGCGTGAGCGCTCCTCACATAAGGCGCAGCGAGCATACTAACCGTTCCGACTACCGCGTTCTGAAGAACCACGCGACGGGTTACATTTGAGCGTTTCATGACGTCCTCCTGCGCCCTTGTTGTCTGGCATTTCCGATCCCGAAAACATACTCCTGTCCGATGATCAAGCCTAGTGAACGTTAGCTGCTCTCTTTGTCGCGGTGCCGGGCCACACCGATGTTGCGTCGCACTTCGCCTGTCTTTCCAAATGCTCAAAAACCGGCAGCGAGTTGCCGCACTTTCAGCCTCTGCTTTGATTTTGCTTGATGATCATCCTCCTTCCGCTCCCCTGCCGGTACTGGATTTCGCTGGTGCACAATCCTGGTCACGGACCGCCGAGATCACGCCGCGACCTTCACGTATTCGAAGTCGCCCGGCTTGTTGTCTATGCCCACCCTAGGGGGCGCGATCCAGTTGGCGAATTTTCCCGGTTCCCGCATCGGCTTCATCAAGTCAGCGATGAAATCACCATCGGCTTTAGACGGGAGCCATTGATCTTTCCGTTGTGCCCAGGTGGCAGGATCAACGAGTTCGCCGTCCGGTGCCGTGTGGATGTCGCGAAACTCGCCGATCTGACGGTGGAATGCTACATGGGGAAGTCGGAGCTGAAAGGCGACGCCGGTTTTTTCGATGGCCTTGTTCCAACGCCCGACGCTCTTGGCGCAATCGGACGCATAATCGTCGCGCAGGCGCATGTTCAGCGCCGTCAGCGCCGGTTCGTCCACACGCTTGATTTGACCGCCGACGAGCTTGAGCACCGGATAGGTCGCGCTTTCAAGCCGGTGGTCGTCGTCGATCCTGATCTCGTGGAAGCGCCCCTTGAGGCTGGCATTGAACGCATTCGCCGCATTGGTGGAGACTTCAGAGCCGAACAGGTCAAGCGAAAGGGTGTAGTGCAAATTGAGCTTCTTCTGAATGGTCGGCAGGTCGATCACGCCGAGCGTGCGCACTTTGCCGATGTCGGTGGGATCGTAGATGCCGGCCGACGTCATGGCCTCGCAGGTCCGCTGGATGATGCGGCCGATGCCGGTTTCGCCCACGAACATGTGGTGGGCTTCCTCGGTGAGCATGAATCGGCAGGTGCGCGAGAGCGGATCGAAGCCAGATTGAGCGAGGCTTTCCAACTGCATCTTGCCGTCGCGATCGGTGAAGGTGGTGAACATGAAGAACGACAGCCAATCGGGCGTCTCTTCGTTAAAGGCACCCAGCATGCGGGGCGCGTCGGTACTTCCGGCGCGGCGGCGCAGCAATTCCTCCGCCTCCTCGCGTCCGTCGCGGCCGAAATATTTGTGCAGGATGTAAACCATCGCCCATAAATGGCGGCCTTCCTCCACGTTGACCTGGAACAGGTTGCGCATATCGTAGAGCGACGGCGCCGTCTTACCCAAATGGCGCTGCTGCTCGACCGAAGCCGGCTCCGTATCGCCCTGGATCACCACGAGACGGCGCAGCATGGCTCGATATTCACCAGGTACGTCCTGCCATGCCGGCTCGCCGAAATGACGGCCAAACGGAATAGCGCGGTTGTCCTCCTGCGGTGCCAGCAGAATGCCCCAGCGATATTCCGGCATCCTTACATAATCGAACTTCGCCCAACCCTTCGGGTCCACCGACACCGCAGTGCGCAGATAGACGAGCGCCTCCTGGAACCCCTCCGGCCCCATGTCCTGCCACCAGTTGAGATAGCCCGGATGCCAGCCTTCGAGCGCTCGCAGAATGCGACGATCCTCGGTGAGACCGACATTGTTCGGAATCCTGGTCGAGTAGTCGACATTGACGAGGTCCATGGGATGCTCCTGTCACACCCGTTTGGTGTCGAATTCCGGTTTACGGCCGCTGCCGTAGCGAGACAGCGCGCCAGCTTCGCCGGTCGCGTTCGGCCGCTGGAATATCCAATTTTGCCAAGCGGTAAGGCGGGCAAAAATCTTGGTTTCCATGGTTTCCGGGCCGCCGAAGCGCAGGTTGGCCTCGAGCCCCGTCAGGCTGTCGGGCGAGAAGCTGCCACGTTCCTCGAGAAAGAGGCGGATTTCATCCTCCCAGTCGATATCGTCGAGCGCGAAGGTGACGAGCCCGAGCGCCTCCGCGGCTTCCGCGTCGAGCACCTTGCCGATTTTCTGACGAGCTTTGTCGTGGGCAGCAGGCTCGCCGAGAAAGCGCGTGCTCAACCGGCCCAGGCTGTTGCTCATGGCGAGCGCGCCAGACAGGTTGACGTGTGCGAGCGCAATCGCAGCCGGCGGGCGGTTATCTCCTTGCGGCTGGCCGATCAGCATATAGGAACGGTCCGCCGCAAATACGATCTCGGCCAGCGTGCCGGCGAAGCACGAGCCTGCCTCAACGAGCGCAACCAGGGAGCGCGAGGTGAGATCGATGCGTTTGAGGACGCGTTTCCATTTGCGGCGGATTTCGCGTGCCAGCCAGTGCCTGCCCTGCCGGTCGAGAAAGAGGTCGTAGTCGAGAACAGTGCGCAGATCGCCCTCGGACTTGAACACGATGACAGCCACGTCAAGCTCGTTCAGCCGAATATCGAGTATTGCGTCGTCCAGTTCACGTGCGGCCTGAAGCGGCCAGAACGATGCGCCCTGGCTTACCATTTCCGCGGCAGATTCCGGACACGGCATACCGGGGCCGCGCAGCATGATGGTGGCAATGCGCGCGGTGCGGTCGAACGCAACCGACACACAGCCATATTCGCGGTGATCCGAGCTGATATTGCGTTGTAACGGTGTCAGGGTGATGCCCGGGGCCCCATCCCCTAATCCGTCCCCCGATTGGCTTGCGCTATCGATCAACTCTTGCGAGCGCGCCGCGACGACGGCCTCAAGCCGTGAGTTTGGCGTCACCTCGTCGACAAGGCGCCATTCGACAGCGCGCTTGCCTTTGATACCTTCTTCGGTGGTGCAAAAAAAATCAGCACGGTCGCGCCGTACTTTGCGCTTGTCGGTGATGCGGGTGAGCCCGCCGGTTCCCGGCAATACGGCGAGCAGTGGCACCTCGGGCAGCGACACCGACGACGATCCGTCATCGACCAAAACGATGTAGTCGGCCGCAAGCGCAAGCTCATAACCGCCGCCAGCCGCGGCGCCGTTGATCACGCAGATGGTGCGCAGGCCGGACGCAGAGCTGGCGTCCTCAATGGCGTTGCGCGTCTCGTTGGTGAACTTGCAGAAATTGACCTTGTGGCTATGGCTCGCACCCGCCAGCATCCGGATATTGGCGCCGGCGCAAAAGACACGGGGCTTGCCGGACCGCAACTGCACTACCCGAACCTCGGGATGCTCGAACCGAATACGCTCGAAAGCGTCAGCCAGCTCAATATCGACGCCAAGATCATAGGAATTGAGCTTGAGATCGTAGCCCTCGAACAATCCGCCCTTCTCGTCAACATCCAACACGAGGGTCGCGACCATGCCGTCGACGCTCAGCTTCCAATGCCGATAGCGCGACGGATCGGTGACAAAATCGATCCGGGTCATGCCGTGTGCGAGTTTTTGTCCGGCCTCGGCCATTGCAGCTCCACCTTCATTTTATCTGCAAGCGTCTGGTAAAGTCGACAATAGCTCCTATCGTCGCGTCCAGCGCCTCGCGATGGGGAATGTGCCTGATCCCGGCCAAGATGATAGCTTCTACCGGGCAGTAGCATTTCTCTTTGGCGATTTCGATCTGTCGAAGCGTGCCATACTGGTCGTCCGCGCCCTGGACGATGAGGATGGGCACCCGAATGTAGGCGAGTTCCTCGCTGATGTCCCAATTGCGAAATCCCGGATCGAGCCAAGGCCCGCTCCAGCTGTAGAATGCATTGTCGGGATTTTGATGCCACTTCTCGAGCTTTGCGCGCAGGTCCGTAGTTTCATAGGCCTCGCGCATGCGGGCGATCTCGGCGATACCGAACTCCTCGGCAAAGAAATGCGGCGCTAGCAGCACCAGGCCACGGATCCGATGGTCCTCGATGCTGCCCGCATAGATAGCCGCGATCGACGCCCCGTCGCTGTGGCCGAGCAGGATGCCGTGTTGCAGCCCGATGGCGTCGAGCACGTGCGGGAGGACGTCCTGCGCCTCCTCATGCATGAACGTCACACGCCGCGGCATCACCGATGGACTGGAGCGACCATAGCCGGCGCGGGAATAAGCGAACACACCAAAACCGGTCGCGTCCGCAAGGCGTGCCGGGAAGTCGCCCCAGATGCCGACCGAGCCTAACCCCTCATGCAGCAGCACGAAAGTTGCGGCCTCGTCCGGACGCGGCCCAACCATCTTGTATTCGAGCCGACTCGATCCGACCTCGATGAAGCCGTCGTCGGCCATTATCATTGCGCGTGGTTCCTGCCATGTTCCGATGAAGTTGACGCGGCGCAGCGTGGGCAAAAGTCGTTACCGCAGCCCATGACAGGGCGCGCCAGCCTCGCGCGACTTCGTCCACCCTACGCCGATCGAAGAAACCATCTTCGGCCGAATTCATTCTGCCGGGTACTATATCCCGAGATATCGATGCTGGACGTCGGGGGCGGCGGCAAGCTCGCGCGACGTTCCCGACCAGGTGACACGACCGCGTTCGATGACGTAATGGCGGTCGGCGATCTCGATTAGCGCCTCGACGTTCTTGTCGATCACCAGGATCGACTGGCCGGCCCGCTTGAGCACCACAAGGCACCGCCAGATTTCTTCGCGGATCAGCGGCGCCAGACCTTCGGTCGCCTCGTCCAGGATGAGGAGCCGTGGATTGGTCATGAGCGCGCGGCCGATCGCCAGCATCTGCTGCTCGCCCCCCGATAGCTGGCGCCCCATGGTAGCTGCGCGGTGCGCAAGCTGCGGGAATATGGCCTCGACTTTCTTAAGCGTCCAGGAGTCGCTTGCGCCGTGGCGGTTCGCGGCGGTGGCGAGCAGATTTTCGCGTGTCGTCAAGTTTGGAAATATCTGACGGCCTTCGGGCACCAGTCCGATGCCGTACCGGGCGACCCGGTAGGGCGCCAAGCAGCGGATATCCACACCATCGAACCGGATCGCGCCTGCCGCGGCAGGCGTCAGCCCCATGATGGAGCGGACCGTCGTGGTCTTGCCCATGCCGTTGCGGCCCATCAGAGACACCATTTCGCCGGCTGCGATAGTGAGCGAAACTCCGAATAACACCTGACTGCGGCCATAGCGGGTCTCGATGTTTTCGATCTCGAGGAGATTCCCGCTTTTCAAAAGTGCCGGCCTAGCCATGGCGACGCGCTTCATGACCGCCGAGATAGGCTTGGCGCACTTCAGCATCGGCCCTGATGTCATCGGGCGTGCCAGAGGCAATGACGCGACCGTCAACCAGCACTGTGATGCGGTCCGCCAGCCTGAACACCGCGTCCATGTCGTGCTCGATCAGCAGAATCGTCTGCTCCGCCTTGAGTTCGCCAAGGAGCGCGATCATGCGGGCGGATTCCTCCGGGCCCATTCCGGCCATCGGCTCATCGAGCACCAGCATGCGCGGGACCGTGGCCAATGCCATGGCGATCTCAAGTTGCCGATGCTCGCCATGGCTGAGATTCGCGCAGATGACATCGGCGCGACTTTCAAGTCCGACGCGGGCGAGCGCGGCGCGCGCCGGCCCGCGTAATTCCTTATCGTTGCGAGCTGGTCGCCAGAGGCGAAAGGAGTGACCCGCATGGGCCTGAACCGCCAACGCGACGTTGTCGAGCACGGTGAAGTCGAGAAACAAACAGGTGATCTGAAATGAACGCGCAAGACCAAGCTCGCTTCGCCGGTGCGTCGGCAGGCGGGTCATGTCGCGCCCATTGAAAAAGATGCGCCCATTGTCCGGGCTGATCTCGCCGGCAAGCTGGCCGACCAGGGTCGACTTGCCGGCGCCGTTTGGTCCGATGATGGCGTGCAACTCACCGACCGGCACGTCGAGCGAGATGCCGTCGGAAGCGAGGACACCGCCGAAGCGCTTGGTCAGATCACGAATCTGCAGCATCGGATCAGCCACGACGCAGGCTCGCCAGAATGCCGTCGATGCCGCCATGGGCATAGACGACGATGAACAGCAGCAACGGACCGACGATGATCTGCCAATACTCCGTCACCCGCGAGAGGCCTTCCTCCAGCATCAGGAGCGTAACGGCGCCGATCAGCGGGCCGAACAGCGAACCTATGCCACCGAGCACGATCATCACGATGAGATCGCCAGAGCGTGTCCAATGCATCACCGCAGGGCTGATGAAATCGGTGTGATTGGCGAGCAGGACGCCCGCAAGCCCGCACATCATGCCGGCGATGACGAAGCCGGCGAGCCGATAGCGGAAAATCGGGAATCCGATCGCCCGCATGCGACGGTCATTAGATCGCCCGCCCTGGATCACCATTCCGAAGCGCGAATTGGCGAGCCGTGACACGAGCCAGATCGCTGCGAAAAGCAGCACGAGGCACAGATAGTAGAACTGCACCTTGCCCGAGAGGTCGATCAAGCCGGCGAACTGGCTGCGGCGATAGATGATGAGTCCGTCGTCGCCGCCATAGCGATCGAGGCCGACCGCAACATAATAGATCATCTGGGCGAAGGCGAGCGTGATCATGATGAAATAGACGCCGCGCGTGCGCAAGCACAGCGCGCCGACCACCAGCGCGAATAATGCGCACACCGCAAGCGCCAGCGGCCACTGTGCGAATCCCGAGGTTATGCCCTCCTTGGACAGGATGCCGATCACATAAGCGCCGACGCCGAGATAAGCGGCGTGGCCGAAACTCACCATTCCGCCGTAGCCGAGGATGAGATTGAGGCTGGTTGCGGCGAGGGCCAGGATCACGATGCGGGTGAACAGGGTGAGCGGGAAGAACTGGCCAGTGGCCACCACATAGACCGGCAGCAGGGCAAGAAAAACAATCAGCGCGCCGATTAGCAGCGTGCGGACGGTGAAAAATGGGCTCATTTGCCGTCAACCGGAAACAAGCCTTGAGGACGGAGGACGAGAACGACTGCCATCAGCAGATAGATCAGCATGGATGACAACGCAGGGGCGAGCGCGGATGCGGCAGCCGGCGTCATGACAAGGCGGAACAATTCGGGCAGGAAGGCGCGGCCGATCGTATCGACGAGGCCGACAAAAATCGCCGCGATGAAAGCGCCCCGGATCGAACCGATGCCGCCTATAATGATCACCACCAGGGCGACGATCAGGATGTTCTCGCCCATGCCGATCTGCGCCGTCAGGATGGGCGCCTGGATCAGCCCGGCGAGACCCGCGAGCGCCGCCCCCACGCCGAACACAAAAGTGTAGAGCAATTGGATGTTGATGCCGAGCGCGTCCACCATCTCGCGGTTCGACGCTCCGGCACGGACCAACATGCCGATGCGTGTGTGCATCACCACGATGTAGAGGAGCAGAGCAACCGCCAGCGCTACGGCGATAATGGCGAGCCGGTACGCCGGATAGTACACATCGGGGAGAATCTCGATCGACGTGCTGAGGAATGGCGGCAGAGGCAGGTTCATGCCAGCCGGCCCCCATACGAGACGCACAAGCTCATTGAAAAACAGGATCAGCCCGAAGGTGCCCAGTACGTGGTCGAGATGGTCGCGATCGTAGAGCTTGCGAATCGCGATCAACTCGGCCGCCATTCCGACCGCGAGGGTCGCGGCTAATGCCAGCACGGCACCGAGCACGAAGCTTCCCGTGAGCGCCGCGAAGGTGGCCGCGAAATAAGCCCCCAGCATATAGAACGAGCCATGCGCCAGATTGACGAAGTCCATGATGCCGAACACAAGCGTCAGCCCGGCGGCAAGCAGGAACAGCAGCAATCCGAATTGCAATCCGTTCAGGCACTGTTCGATGAGGACAATCACTTCAGCATGCACTTGCCGTGGAAACCGTCCTGATCGTCCTTGACGATGGTGGCGACGGTCTTAAGTACCGGCATGCCGTCGGGCCCTTTGACCACATCCTGCAGATAGAAATTCTGGATCGGAAAGTGATTGTTGCCATAGCGGTACGGTCCGCGAACCGAGGCATACTCGGCCTTTTCCATCGCCTTGATCACGTCGGCCTTCCTGGCGATGTCGCCCCTGACGGCGACGACCGCGCTATTGACGAGTTTGGCGGCATCGTAAGACTGGGCGCCATAGAAGGACGGTGAAGCCTTGTACTTCGCCTTGTAGTCGGCGACGAATTTCCGGTTGGCGTCGTTCGGCAGATCGTTGACCCATTGCTGCGCGCCCGGGATGCCGATCGCATTCTCGCCCTGCCGCGGCAGCGTCGTTTCGTCAATGGTGAACGCCGTATAAAGTGGAATCTGGCCCTTGAGGCCCACCTGGACGTATTGATTGAGGAACTGTACGCCGGCTGCCCCCGGATAGAATACGAACACCGCGTCGGGCTTGGCGGCTCGCACCTTGGAAAGTTCAGCCGAAAAATCGAGTTGATCCGGCCACCGCGTATATTCCTCGCCGACGATTGTGCCCCTGAAGGTCGCCTTGACGCCGGCCAGCATGTCCTTGCCGGCCGCATAGTTCGGACCGATCAGATAGGCGTTTCTTACGTCCTTCTGGTTCATATAACGACCGACTGCTGCGGGTGTCTGATCGTTCTGCCACGAGGTGGAGAAGAAATACGGCGAGCACAACTCACCGGCGACCTGCGACGGCCCCGCGTTGGCGCTGATGATGATGGTCTTCGAATCGATTGCCGGCTTGAGCGAGGCAAGGAGCACGTTCGACCAGATATAGCCGACGATGAAGTCGACATGATCGGACTCTATCAGCTTCTCGGTCTTCTGCTTGCCCAGCTCCGGCTTCTGCTGGTCGTCCTCGTAGACAACCTCGACCGGCAGCTGGTTCATCTTGCGGTCAAGATGATCGAGCGCGAGTTCGAAGGAGTTTCGCATGTCGTTGCCGATCGTCGCGGTCGGTCCGCTGAACGTGCTGACGAAGCCGATCTTGATGCTCTTCTGCTGCGCCAAGGCCGGCTGGCTTGCACAGGCCATCAGGGCAACGGCCGCAGCGAGAGCCTTGTTCATGTGCTCGTCTCCTTTGAAAGTCATGCCCAACTTGTCCACCGAGGGCTTTATTGAGCCGGCGCCTCGGCGCGCAACTTGAAGCGCTGAATCTTGCCGGTTGCGGTTTTCGGCAGATCGTTCCGGAATTCGATCCAGCGCGGATATTTGTACGGCGCAAGCTTGTGGCGGCAATGTTCCTGCAGTGCCTGGGCGATTTTGTCGCTGGCCGTTACGGAGGGTTTCAGGACCACGAAGGCTTTCGGCTTGATCAGGCGATCCTTGTCCGGCCACGCAACCACGGCGGCTTCAAGTACGTCCGGATGGGTCAGCAGCGCCCCCTCGACCTCGAACGGCGCCACGTACATGCCGCCGACCTTGAGCATGTCGTCGCGCCGGCCGCAGTAAACGTAATACCCGTCCTTGTCCTCGATATATTTGTCGCCGGAGCGTGTCCATTCGCCGAGGAACGTCGCGCGCGACTGATCGCGGTTGTTCCAGTACATAATGGCGCTGGTCGGACCGCGCACCTGCAACTCGCCGAGTTCGCCACGCTTGACCACCTCGCCGTCATCGCCGACGAGCCGGATGTCATAGCCCGGCACCGGCTTACCGGTGGTGCCATAACGCACATCGCCGATCCGGTTCGACAGGAAAATGTGGAGCATTTCGGTCGAGCCGAGCCCGTCGAGAATATCGACACCATAGCGTTCGCTCCAGCGCCGCCCCACATCCGCCGGCAATGCTTCGCCGGCCGAGACGCAGGTGCGCAGCTTGAGTTCGGCGCGGGTGGGCGCGGCCGCGCTCGCCAGGAACGCTGCATAGAAGGTCGGCACCCCGAAGAACACCGTCACCGGATGCCGGCGCAGCAATTCTGCGACGGCCTCCGGCGTCGGCCGGCCGGGCATCAGAACCGTGGTGGCGCCGGCCGCCATCGGGAATGTCATGGCGTTGCCGAGGCCGTAGGCAAAAAACAGTTTTGCCACCGAATATACGAGATCGTTTTCCGTCAGGCCGAGCACCGGTCGGCCATAAAGGTCGGCGGTGAGCCGCAGATTGGCGTGAACGTGCACGGCGCCCTTAGGTTGACCAGTGGAGCCGGATGTGTAGAGCCAGAAGCACATGTCGTCGCGCGTGGTGGGCGCCGTATAATCCGGCCCGGACGCGTTCTCCAGCAGGTCTTCGAGCCGGCTATGGCCATGGCTGTCGGTGCCGGACACAATCACGCTTGCAAGATCTGGACACGACCCAATGAGGCCGGCAAACCGCGGATAGAGCTCCTCCGAAACGACCAGCAGTTTTGCCCGGCTGTCAGTGAGCATGAATCGATAGTCGTTCTCGCTGAGCAGCGTATTCACTGGAACGGCGACAACACCCGCCTTTATGGCGCCAAGGAATGCCGTCGGCCAATCGATGGTATCGGTGAGGCACAGCACAATGCGGTCTTCGCGCGCAATACCACGATTGCGAAGCACATGGCCGAAGCGTAAGACGCGCTCGGCAAGCTGCCCGTAGGTCCAGCTGCCGCGCGGATCGATGAAGGCCGCCTTGCCGGCTCGTCCGGCCGCGAAGTTGCGGTGCAATATGTCGTCGGCAAAATTGTAGATGCGCGGAATGGCGTCGGCCGCCTTGGTGGCCGAGCATGCCGAGGTCTCATCCATGTTCCCCACCGCTGTTTCTTAATCACAAGCCCTGGGCATGCAGAGCCTGAGACACTTTCATAATACCCCAACACGGAGTCGACCACATGAAATCAAGCTTGCAGCCAGGACTTTCCCTTGTGCGCCGCATCCTGGTCGCAAAGGATAGGACAATCGGGTTCATGGGCGAGGAAGGGCGTGTCTACGGTACGCCATACCTGGTCGGCGATATCGAATATACCTGCCGCAACCTCATCCTGGAACATGCCGAGCCGAACGAGGATTCGGTCGGCATGGAAGTGGCGATCAGGCATCTTGCCCCTACCTTGCCGGGCTCGACGGTCGAGATCACTGCCACGGTGACAGTGATCGAAGGCCGCAAGGTGACCTTCGCGGTGACCGCGAAGGATGAGCTCGATACCATCAGTTCCGGCTCCCATATACGCTTCGTGGTCGACAAGGCCAAAACCCTCGAGCGCCTGAAAGCGAAGGCAGCAAAGCTGGCATAGAGATCACATCATGTCTGTCCGGAAACCGCACAACGAACGAACGATTTCGACCTATTGCTACCAATGCGTCGCCGGCCCCGACCTGATGACGGTGCGCGTCGAGGACAGGGGCGTCGAGGTGCTGTTCGCGGTTGCCGGCATCATGGTTTCCGCCGCCGGCTGGACCTTGAAATTCATTATGATCACCCGTGCAGCTTACAATCAGGGATTCGCCCTCGACCACACTCCCGTTCGCGGTTCCGGCCTGCCGGGCGGACACGTTAAACCCGGATGGGCATAATGAGCACACCAAAAATCTCGCAAAACGCCGCGAACGAACCGCAACTGTTCATGTTCGATCGCGAAACTGAAACCATGCCGCGGGGCGAGCTCGCTGCGCTGCAATTAAGTCGGCTGAGAAAATCGCTGGCGCGCGCCTATGAGAGTGTCGCGCATATTCGGCGCAAATTCGATGCCGCGGGCGTCAGTCCGGATGCGCTCCGTTCGCTCGCCGATATCGGGCATTTTCCACTTACCGGGAAAGCGGATCTGCGCGACAATTATCCGTTCGGCCTGTTCGCGGTGCCGCGCGAGCAATTGCTGCGCCTGCATGCGTCGTCCGGCACCACCGGCAAGCCGACCGTCGTCGGCTACACCAGGGCCGATCTCGACCTGTGGTCGGACCTGATGGCGCGCACGTTGGCCTGCGCGGGTGCACGGCCGGGCGACATCGTTCACAACGCCTATGGCTATGGCCTGTTCACCGGCGGCCTTGGCGCCCATTACGGGGCTGAGCGCCTCGGCTGCACCGTCGTGCCTATGTCGGGCGGCGGCACGGAACGGCAAGTGACGCTGATGCAGGATTTCGGCGCCGCCATTTTGTGCGCGACGCCGTCATACGCGCTCAACATCGCCGAGGTGGCAACCGGTATGGGCGTCGACATCGCCACGTCGCCGCTGCGATACGGCGTATTCGGCGCCGAGCCCTGGAGCGAGCCGATGCGGCGTGACCTTGAAGCCCGGCTCGGCATCAAGGCGATCGACATTTACGGCCTGTCGGAAATTCTTGGCCCCGGCGTCGCTGCCGAGTGCCACGTGGCGCAGAACGGCCTTCATGGCTGGGAGGATCACTTCCTGTTCGAGATCGTCAATCCGGAGACCCTGAGGCCGCTGCCCATGGGGGAAGCCGGCGAGCTTGTCATCACCACGCTCACCAAGGAAGCGCTGCCGATGGTGCGCTATCGCACGCGCGACATTACGCGGCTCTCGGACGAGCCTTGCCCCTGCGGACGCACCCATGTGCGCATCATGCGCGTCACCGGCCGCGACGACGACATGCTCATCATCCGCGGTGTCAATGTCTATCCCTCGCAGATCGAAGCGGTGCTGGTCGCATTCACCGGGCTTGCCCCGCACTACCAGATCGTGCTCACCCGCGAGGGGCCGCTCGATGCCGTGACGGTCGAAGTGGAGCGTACCCTCGAGACGCCGGGCGACGCGGCGGCATGCGCCAAGCTTGCCGGGGACGTGCAGCATCGCCTCAAGTCGATGGTCGGGGTGACCTGCGCTGTGGTGGTCAAAGCGCCGGGCGAGGTGGCGCGGTCGCAGGGGAAGGCGGTGCGGGTGAGGGATGAGCGCAGGCGTGGGGTGTGAGGCGGGGACAGCGGGGCACTTTGCGCAATGGGGGCAATCAGGCCTCGGTCGGCCAGATCGGCTGCGCGGGGAGATCGATGGCCGCAGCGCCCCAGAAACCGGACCCGTTTAGTTTTATCGGGAACTTTCTCCTTTGGGCCAAAGCAGACTCGTGCACCGCAGCAAACATCAGGCAGGGCCTTCCCCGTGGTCAGTTTCGTGTACTTGCCTGTCGAGTGCCCTTTTTACAAATTCTACAGAATCAATTGCCGCCCCAAGTTGGGTGCGAAACTGCTCGACCGCTTCTTTCATCGACGGCGGCAGGTCTCCCCAGTAGTCAAT
>Ga0126369_10001834_pt1 | contig 14919 bp, 8 predicted proteins | sample PanSoiMetaPlot_1_FD_109646 | JGI IMG/M metagenome (GOLD analysis project Ga0126369, IMG submission 109646) | Tropical forest soil microbial communities from Panama - MetaG Plot_1 | ecosystem: Environmental > Terrestrial > Soil > Tropical forest > Bulk soil | place: Panama | collected 2016-02-17 | reverse complement strand
TCACAATCCTGCGCGCGGCATCGAGCCCCACCGCACCCGCTCTGAGGTCGGCGATGGCCTCCAGCGCCTGGGCGCGGCTGGCGGCGACATAAACCCCTTTCCCCGCCGCCAGTCCGTCAGCTTTGATAACCACGCTGGAGGCCTCGGGACCGAATTCTCCGGACTTCAACAATTCTTCCGCCTCGTCAAAAGAGTCGGCAATACGATAACGCGCGGTGGGAATTGAATGCCGATCCATGAATGCTTTCGCGAATGCTTTGCTCGACTCCAGCCGCGCTACTTCGCTTCGTGGTCCGACGATCCTCAACTCTTGCTGCTCGAACGCGTCGACCAGACCGGCAGCCAGCGGGCCCTCGGGACCGACTACCGTCAAGTCGATTTTTCTCTCGGCTGCCACTGAGAGAAGCGCGCCGTGATCGTCAACGCTGATCGGAAGACACTGCGCAATCTGTGCGATACCTGCATTGCCGGGTGCGCAGAATAGCTGCACGGGCGTACCGGCAGTGCGTTGCAACGTGGCACAGATGGCGTGCTCGCGGCCGCCGCCGCCGATGACGAGAATTTTCATAAGTAGTTCAGGGCTGTGCGCTGCTCTTATCGCCGCCCAACAAAGCAGGCTTCGGCCGCAAAAAAACTTTCACGAAATGCTTGACACAGCGGGATCATAGTCATATAAGTGCAACCGCTGTGGCCGGGCTGCTCAGTCAGAGCCACGCTAGTTTAAGTTTTCGCGGCCTCCTCGTACAGCTTCAAAGTCCACCTGCAAGAGGCTTCCTGCCTGATACCGACAGAGCCTCTGGAGGAGAAGCAGATGTCAAACCAAATTCGGGATCAAATGACTCAAGATCCGATACCTGAGTATCAGGATCGTCCGATTACCTGTGTCGATTGCGGCGAAGACTTTACCTGGACCGTGGGCGAGCAGGTCTTCTTTCACGACAAAGGACTACGGAACGAGCCGAAAAGATGTAAGCCGTGTAAGCAGGCCAAGAACGATCGCCTGGCGGCAATCTCGTTCGCGCAAGCCAGCGGCGCCCGGCAGCGAGTCGAGGTGACCGTCACCTGCGCCCAATGTCACGAGCAAACGACCGTGCCTTTCTATCCCTCCCAGGGAAGACCGGTCTATTGTCGCGCATGTTTTGTGGCTTCTCGGGCGATGTCGGCAGGCGCTTGAGTTTAGTGCTCCAGGTGGTACGGAACATTGGTCACCACCACACCCTTCTTGAACAGCAGCGCACCCTTCAAATACAAAGTGTTCTGATTGTGCAGCAGATTCTGCCACCACTTGGCGGGAACGAACTCAGGCAGCACGATCGTAATCAGCACCTTTGGCGATCCCCGCCGCACCCGATCCACGTAGTTGAATAGCGGCCGCGCCAGCGAACGATACGGCGAGGCCACGATCACCAGATTTACCCCGGAACCCCACTGGTCCCATTTCTCCCTAAGGCGGCGCGTCTGCTCATCATCGAGGTTTACGTAGACAGCGGTGACGTGGTGCGGCGCAATCGACTTGGCATACTGGAGGGCCTGAATTACCCCGCGATGGATCCCGGAAATCGGCACAATCACTTCATGATCGATGGGCTGCAAGGGCGCCAGTCCTTCGGTCGATAACTGCCGCGCCACATCGACATAGTGACGATGGATCTTGAGGAACATCAAAACCAGCATCGGAATGAGCGCGACCACGACCCACGCGCCATGAACGAATTTCGTGGCGATAAAAACTATGAGCACGACGCACGTCGCCAGCGCGCCAATGCCGTTTATCAAAAGAGATTTTCGCCAATGCGAATTCCGCTCTAGTCTCTCCACCTCAGCCAGGGTGGGCGGCGCCGGCTTTACCAAATTCAGCGATTCAGTCTTGTCCCCGGCGACTTTGCTGCCTTCACCCGCATTCGCCTTGAGCGCTTCCTGCCGCAGCCGCTGCAGACCCTGACCTTCTTTCCACCAGTGCACCACCATGCCGGATTGCGACAAGGTGAACGAAAGAAACACCCCGACGGCGTACAGCGGAATCAGGCGGCTGGTCTCGCCGCCGAAAGCCCACACCAGAATTCCCGAGAAAACCGCCAGCAGAATGATGCCGTTTGAGAAGACGAGCCGGTCGCCGCGGTTTGCGAATTGTCGCGGCAAGAACCGATCGCGCGCGAGTAACGAAGACAGCCTGGGAAAATCTGCGAATGACGTATTAGCCGCCAGCACCAATATCGCCGCCGTGGTGATCTGCACGAGGTAGTAGAACCAACTCATGTAGCCGGTAAATATGTTACGGGCAAACTGGGAGATCACGGTTTCGTGCTCATGCGGATGGACGTGGTAGAGATAAGCCATCACGCTGGTGCCGATGAACATCGTGGCCAGCAGCGCCGCCATTACCGAAAGGGTTTTCGCGGCGTTGTCAGACTCGGGCGCTTTGAACGCGGGAATGCCGTTTGAGATTGCCTCGATTCCGGTCAGTGCCGCGCAGCCATTTGAGAAGGCTCCCAGAAGTAAAAACCAGGTGAGCGGTTGCTCGTGATAGCCCTCGGCAATCTTGAGATCCAGGTCGTTGGGAGGTGCAATGTGCGGACTCACGACATAGCGCACCAGTCCATACCCAATCATGAATAGAAACGCGACGATGAAGGCGTACGTCGGGCCCGCAAACAGCGCGCCTGATTCGCGCACTCCGCGCAAATTCGCAAGCGCAATAAAGGTGATAAAGAACAAACAGAAGCCTACCCGATGTTCGTCAAGCCAGGCCCACTTGGTGCCAACGAAGGTCGAAGTGATCGCCGCGACTCCGGCAGCGATTGACACCGAAACCGTCAAAATGTAATCGACCAGCAGTGAAGCCGCGGCGATGAGTCCCGGCAGGGTGCCCAAATTATCTTTGGCGACAATGTACGAACCACCACCGGAAGGATAAGCGTGAATGGTTTGCCGGTAACTAATCGCGACGATGATCAAAAGCGTCGCGATGCCTATCGAAATGGGCACGACCCGGCTGAAGATGTGCTCGTTATGGCCCACAAAAACATAGGCCGCCGCGAGGACGAGCAGAATTTCTTCAGTGGCGTAGGCGGTAGACGAAAGCGCGTCGGAAGAGAAGACCGCTAACGCAGTCTTCTTCGTCAATCGTTCGTGTGCTAAGCGCGCTGTCTTGATCGGACTACCGAGCAGCAGACGCTTCAGAGACGCCATTGTTTACGCTTGCAGCGTCGCGGCTGAGGCGCGCTAAAAATGCCACAGCCTGGTTTGCCAGCTGTGGCAACGCGCAACGCGACGCGAACTTTTCGATCCGAAATCAGTTCCAGATTATTGCTTGCCGTATATTAAGACAACTCTTTTGAAAGTCAATCTACTGAAGGGGTGCAGGGGGATGGAAATCTGAGATTTGACACGCCTAAAAATAAAAGCGGGCGGGGCCCTCCCACAAGCCCCACCCTAAGGCCACGTGTCCTCACCCCACGCGACCACTTCGCCCACCGGGGAGGCGGGCGCATCGAGATTATGCACAAGTCAACCACGAGTTGCAACCAAAAGTGTGATCTTTTTTCAATTATATTTGTGCGCTTGCGTACTGTAATCACGATTAGTAATAGCCTTCATCAAGTTCGCTGAGGCGAGACGGATTCGATGGCGTGTAAGAGCACAATTAGGACGTCGCCCTCGCCCTCATCCGCCTTGGTTCTGAGTGATACATAGTCGTTGGTAACGTCGGTAATGGTGCCTTCATAGATGGCGCCCGAAATCGCCTTCAGGCTTACAGTCTTGCCTCTGTATCGGATCAAGAGGTTCTCCACGTGCTGATAGTTCATCAACGAGTTTCCTTTCCTGTGTGCACCGTCGTGCGATTCAACTCCACGTTACACAAAACCAACGGTATCCATCCGGATCCTGCAAACTTACAAACCGGCCGCCCCAGCCTTCGTCACGCGGTGCGGTAACTTGAACGTTTCGCGTCTGTAGCCGGTCGTAGAATAGATCGACATCGCTGACGCCGAGCACAAAATAGACTCCCCGCCCGCGTTTCAGCATCGTTTCGATCTGCTGCACCAGAGTGATCCGCAAGGAACCTGAGCGCAGCGAGGCGATCGGAGGTTCGGCCGCCGGTTCGTTCGATTCCAGAGTGAATTCCAACTGGCGCTTATAAAAGTCTACCGACTCTTCCAGATTGTTAACTTCAAGAAAAAGCAGATCGAGGCCGGTGATCATCTATCTCATCAAACGGTTGTTAGTATTAAATAAAGTCCGTAGCCGCCAATCACGACAATCAGCCAGAAGGCAATCTCCGGTGCCGCACGTAGTCTTCGCAATGGATGACCTGGGCGAGTTGATTCGCGCACGTTGGTCATGGCAGAGTGCGCAATCATCACCCCAAACAGAATGACGCCCGTCGCCAGGATCGAAAGCGGCCAAAGAAACCACAGCCCGTTGAAGTGAACCAGCAGCAGCAGAAGTAATCCGAGCGCCAGGCACATCAATGAACTCAGCAACTGCCCATAAAGCCCGACTTCGCGCGCCGCCGGATTGGGCCCCATCGCCGTGGCGTAGGTGTGCGGCGCCCGTCGTCGGGCATCGTATTCCTCGCGCGCGCGTTCGTCATGAAGCACGCTGTAAGCCTCATTCAGCGCCTTCATATCTTCCTCGGCGCCGCCGCGGTCGGGGTGCAATTTATGCGCGGCGCGTTTGTACAGACGTTCAATGTCGCGACGCGAAGCGTCTTCACTGGCGCCCAGGATCTCGTAATAGTTACGTGCGGAATTCAAGTGAACCGCATTGTAGAGTCGCGGCTCCTCTTGATCAATCGATTCGCTTCACCGGCGCGGCTGTTGAACGCGGCGAAATCCGCTCGCCACACCGCGGACTATCTAGGCTTCTGACTCACAAGCTGATATTTTTGCAGGCATGGAGCCGCCCTTCGCGCCAGGTGATGACCTGATTTTCCAACTCGAGAGTGGCTACGGCCTGCTTCGCGTAATTGCCATCGAGGAGCATGCCGGAAACAGGGTCTGGCATTTATTGGCCTACGAGGAATTCTTCCCTGACGTCGAATCGGCTGAAAGCGCCGTGCGTGAGCCCTCCGCTTTGCATATTAGAAAATCGCACATGGCTTTAACCGAGCGCGCCTTTGAACGAACGCCGGCGGCGCGTTTGGACAACCGCCCGGTCACTGAAGATGAGCAACGCGAAGTTGAAAACTGGAAAGCAACTAATGGTCAGGTTTCTGATCGTTCAGCCCTTTTGATGCTGGGAGTGAGGTAAATATTGATAATGCGGTTCTGCAAACCACAACCATCCTGGCGGGCGCACCGAGTGGGCTTCGTAGCCATGCTGACGTTGCTCGCCGCCTTCACCGTCGCCGCCCAACGTCAGGAACGGACCGTCGAATCATGGCGGCCGGTGCACTACGACGTGGACATATCGTTTGACGAGCAGATGAGTCAACTGGCAACCGCGCGAACCAAAGTCACGATTCAAGTACTGGCGCCCGCCATCGACAAGGTCGATTTCGATTTCGGGGGCATGACCGTTGATTCAGTTCTAATCGCCAACCAACCGGCAAAGTTTGAACGGACTGCGGAACAATTGATGGTGCTGCTCGCGTCGCCGGCCAGGCGCGGAAGCACAATCGAGGTGACGGTGAACTATCACGGCCAGCCCAAGGATGGACTCATATTCGCCAAGGACCGCGACGGCAACCCTTCGGCTACCGGTGACAACTGGCCGAACCGGGTTCATTACTGGATCCCGTCTCTCGATCACCCGTCCGCGAAAGCGACGGTCTCGTTCACGATCGCGGCGCCGCAACGCTACCAGGTAGTCGCCAATGGAAAATTTGTGTCACTGACCGGAAACGCCGTCACCTCTCACTGGAAGTACGAAGAAGCAAAAGCGATCCCGGCGTACTGCATGGTGGTGGCCGCGAATCAGGGCGCGGTGATCAACTCGCCCTATCAGGCGGTGCCGCTGCTGTACAACGTGCCGCAGCGCGATCGCGAATACGCCCCTAAGGGTTTCTCCCCGGCCGCCGATGCACTCTCGTTTTTCAGTCAAACCGTGGCTCCATATCCTTATGAAAAGCTCGCGTTGATTATTGGCGCCACCCGCTTTGGCGGCATGGAAAATTCCAGTGCGATTGTCTTTACCAACAATTTGTTCGATCAGCAGAAGATGAATTACAACGCGCCCGGGGGCAGCACGAATTCAGTCAGCGCGCACTTTGGTATTCCGACGCGAATCGAGAGTGTGGTGGCCCATGAAATTGCGCATCAATGGTTCGGGGATTCAGTTACTGAATCGACCTGGGCGGATCTTTGGTTGAGTGAAGGCTTTGCGACTTATTTCGCCGGTCTGTTCATTGAAAAGTACGACGGCGAAGATGCGTTCCGCGAATACATGCGAAACGCGGCAGAGCGGTATTTCACTTTTGAGAAGCGCGCTAAGTTTCCTATTCACGACACCGAGACCAGGAATCTGATGGGCCTCTTGAACGAAAACAACTATGACAAAGGCGCCTGGGTCCTGCATATGCTGCGTTCACAGTTAGGCGACGAAGCGTTCTTCAAAGGGCTGCGCGATTATTACAACTCTCACAAGGAAGGGAATGCGACCAGCGAAGATTTGCGCGGCGCGCTCGAGAAGGCGTCGGGTAAGAATCTGAAGGATTTTTTCACTCGCTGGATTTATGGGGACGGCCATCCGCGTTACCAGGTGGGGTGGAAAGTAGACGACGCGCAGACGAACCTGACGATTACGGTGAATCAACTACAGGACGGCGAACCGTTCCTCGACCCGCTGCCGATCGAATTAACGGTCGACAACAAGAAAGTGCCGGTTGTGATCACTCCCAAAGGCAAGACGTCGACGCTAACGGTGCCGCTCAAGGGCAAACTGAGCGGGACCGTCGTCGATCCTAATGAGACGTTACTCAAGCAGGTGGATAAGTGAACGCCTGCCATCTGCGTCCAAGGTCCGCCCGCTACCGCAGCCGGTTCTGACAACGAGTCAGTACCATCCGCGTCAGCGGATGGATCAAGGATGCAGTTGAGATGACAGGAGCTCGTCGATCCATCTGCTCACGCAGATGGTACTCACCCCGTCACGCCGACGGTTACGGTCCAAACCGGTGGCGATACTCATCGGCCGCGATGAAGGCTTTGACCATCTCCGCCTTGATGTAATCGCCGTTGAATTGGTTCAGTTTGCTGAGCCAGAAATCATATCCCGTGTAATCGGCATCCGGAGCGTCATTCGGATTTCGTCGCAGATAACCAAAGTATTCCGCCTGCACAAACGCCCGATTGAATTCCGCGTTGAAGAGATCCTGATCCTCAGCCACTTGTCTCAGCGCCTGCGCCCGCGCACTCGCGTTTGTCGTATCAGCCGCATTCCCGAACAGATTGATCGCCGTCTGCCGCTCGCTCGCAGACAGGACGTTGGCTGCATTCGTATTCAACTTGTCCACGAACTGCGCCGGCGTCAGCGTCGTCGGAAACGCAGCGATGAAACGCGCACTCGCCACGAACTCGCCGGTGTAGGCTTGCTTATTGTTCTCCAGCGCCTGTTGCCAGCCGTTCTGCCCCACGATTATTCCCTGGCCCACGCGTTGGGTGTCCTTCAGAAATTCATTGAACCGCACCACCGGCACGAAAATCTGATGAGCACCACCAATGGTGGAAATCCCGGTCGCGTCGCCGTAAGCAGTCTTATACATCCGCTCAACCAGGTAACCGGTCTGCTGGAATTCGATTGAGAGGAAGAAGGCGCCGCTGACATTGACCCGGCAGACAGTCAGATCCGGCGAACCACAGTTACTCATCTGTCCGGTCCAGAAAATTAATCCCGGCTGGTCGGGTTCGCGGTTCAGGAAGTCGTGATAATGCTGCCGCACGAAGTTACTGTCATCATCAATCGCGTTGGTTGGCGGTTCAGTAGCATCGTCGGCGATCGTGATGGTTACCGTCGGCACTGCGCCCACCGCTGCGCCTGCCGAAGGATTTGCCAGCGAAATCGTGAAGGTCTCAGGCCCTTCGACAAACGAGTCCTGACTGAGAGGAATCGTAATTACCTTGGTGTCCTCATTCGCCGCAAAAGAAAGCGTGCCCAGAGCGGTCGTGAAATCGCACTTGGGTGTGGCCACTCCATTGGCCGTCGCGCACGGCAAACCGTTGTCGCCGCTGGTCGCATAGTCAACCGTGGCCGCGCCGGACAAATCGCCGCTACGCTTGACGGTAACCGCGACCGCGCCGGAACTCTCCGTGGTCGAGGCACTCGCGGCGGTGAAGTTCATCACACCACCGGTCGCATTTACATTGATGTTGAATGATTGCGATGCCGAGGTGTCGGCGCCGCCATTCGCAGTGCCGCCGTTATCCTTGAGATTAATCGTGACGGTGGCCGTCCCCGCAACGCCGGCCGCGGGTGCATAGCTGAGCGTCCCGTTAGAGCCAATCGCCGGTGGCGCTGAAAACAGCGCGGCGTTGGTGTTGCCGGTGATCTGGAAGGACAGCGTCTGGCTCGCCTCATCGGCTGGTCCAGCCGAAATGTTGGTGGCCCAGTTGGTCACGCTTTGGGCGCCCGCGGTGTTGTTGACCGTCTGGTCCGCGCCTTTGGTAAATGAGGGCGCGTCATTGACGGCGTTCACGGTAATCGTGAAGGTTTGTGACAAGGTATCGTTGCCGCCGTTGCCGGTACCGCCGCTGTCTTTCAGCGTTGCCGTCACGGTCGCTGTTCCGTTGGCATTCGCCGCGGGCGTGTAGGTGAGCGTACCACTTGAGCTGATCGACGGCTGCGCTGAGAACAGGGCGTTGTTGGCGTTGGTAGCCGTAAAGGTCAGCGTCTGGCTGGCCTCATCCGCCGGGCCGGCAGACATGCCGGTGGCCCAATTCGTCACCGTTTGCGCACCGCCATCTTCGTTGACCGTTTGATTCGCGCCCTTGGTAAAGACGGGCGGATCGTTAACCGCGGTTATGACGATCGTAAAGACCTGACTGGCGGAAGTGTTAGCGCCCCCATTCGCCGTCCCGCCATCGTCTTTGAGATTGATCGTGATGTTGACAGATCCATTCTTATCGGCAGCCGGCGTATAGGTTAGAGTGCCGTCGGAACTGATTGCCGGCCCGGCTGAAAACAGGCCCGGGTTGGGATTGGCGACCATCTGGAACGTCAATTTTTGGGCAGATTCATCCGGCGGGCCGGCCGTAATATTTGTGGCCCATCCGGAGACAGTCTGGGCTCCTGCATCTTCCAGCACTGTTTGATTCGCGCCCCTGGTAAAGCCGGGCGCGTCATTGACTGGCGTGACAACGATATTGAAAGTCTGAGACGGCGATGTGTCGACTCCGCCGTTGTCCGTTCCTCCGGTGTCTTTGAGATTCAGCGTGATGATGGCCGAGCCGTTGGCGTTAACGGCTGGCGTAAAGGTCAGGACGCCGTTGGGACTTACGGCCGGTAGGGCCGAGAAAAGCGACGGGTTAGTGTTGCCGGTTATTTGGAAATTAACGGTCTGACCGGACTCGTTCGAAGGTCCGGTGGAAATACCAGTAGCCCACGATACTGAGCGCGGTCCGCTGTCTTCGTTCACAGATTGATCGGGCCCTTTCGTAAACGACGGGGCATCGTTAACTGAATTGACGGTGATAACGAAATTTTGGGCCGTCGTATCAACGCCACCGTTGACGGTCCCGCCGCTGTCCTTCAAAGACAGAGTAATAACAGCCAATCCGTTGGCGTTGGCGGCCGGAGTGAAAGTCAGAGTCCCACCTGAATCAACCGCCGGCGCGGCTGAGAACAAGGTGGGGTTGGTGTTGGCCGTCACCTGGAAGGTCAGGGTTTGTCCCGACTCGTCAGCTGGTCCGGGGGACATATTGGTGGCCCAACTGTTGATTGTTTGCAGACCGGAGTCCTCGTTCACCGTCGGATCCGCGCCTTTAGTGAACGAAGGAGCATCGTTCACCGCATTCACGGTAAGGGCAAAGGTATTGGTGTCACTGCCGCCGCCGGTACGATTAATGGTGACGGTGATACTGGTGCCCCCTGACTGATTCGCGGCGGGATTGATGGTGACGCTGCCGTACGAACCGGTCACCGCCGCGGCCAGGTGGGCGGGATCATTGGGCACCACGGCGTTAGTCGACGTGGCCGTGATCGAACTGACCGTGCTGGGATCACCGGGATCGAAACTCACTACCAATTGCGTGTCCTCGTTCGTGCTCGTGTCGGTCAAATTTGCCAATGGCGGCTGCATTTCAAATGCGCCGATATCAACTGTCGCAGTGGTATTGACGTCGGGGCCGTCGACCAGACGGTTAAAGCCGCGCTGATCAGCGCTGAGTTGCGTGATGTTGGCATCGCTGCAATGCGCGATTTGGGTGACGCAATTATCGCCCGCGTCGAGCGCCGGGCTGGTGGACAGCAAAGCCTGCGTCTGAGTTGGCCCACCGTTGTTGGCGAGGGGCGCGAGTCCGGGATTCGCGACCCCGACCTGATTTCCATTGACGCCGTTTGAGAGCCCGCCGGAACCGCCGGTGCCGATCAGGTTGGACGAACTGCTTAAATCAATGGGTCCGGAGATGTCATTGGCCGACGATCCGTTCCGGAGATTTCCGGCCACAATTGTATTCCTTAACCTGACGGTGCGAATGCAACCGCTGGCGCAGGAGGTCGTGTTATTCGAAAGGCCGCCAGTCCCTGAACTGCCAATCGTATTGTTGCCAAAGATGGTGCTGTTGGTAACCACCAGGGTGGGACTCCCTCCGAGGATGGCGATGTTGATGATGCCGCCGACTCCGTCGGTACCGGTGACGGTGTTGCCGGAGATGGTGCTGTTCGTCACGATGGCAAGCGCCGCGGTGTTGCCGCTGCCGACGGCAAGGTTCTGGATCCCGGCGAAACTGCCGCTGCCGGTATTGCCCGAGATGGTGCTGTTATTGACCGTCAGATACGCCGGGACCGAAGGTGTGGGTGACGATTGCAGCAGCACCTCGCTATCAATCCCGCCGGCAGTATTGTTGCGGATCGTGCTGTTGTTGACGGTGAGCGTAGCGCCCTGATTGAAAATCGCAGCCGCGCCAGAGTTACCAGTAAGCACACAATTATTGATTGTTAGGGTTCCCTGCTGATTGCGAATCCCACCCTGATCTCCGTTGGCTATCGTCAAGCCGTAGAGACTCGCCACTTTGCCGGCATTGATCGTGAAGATGCGAAAGTCAGGCGTGCCACCGGCAGCGCTACGTTCGACGGTCAGCAGATTTGATCCGGGACCTTGAATGGCAATGTTGGCATTAAGGGCCGGCAGCGCCGTAAGCAGATCGATGGTGGCCGGGCCCCCGGCGGTCAAAGCGGGCGCGAAAGTAATGTCGCCCGAACTCGAGTTCGCGGCCGTGATTGCTTCGCGCAGCGTGCAGCCGTTACCCGTGCCGGGTTGCGTGCACGCGCCATCGTCGGCGTCAGCGGCAGTGTTCACCTGGAGATTGTTCAATTCATAGGCGCCGATATCGCTGGCGTTGCCCCCGGCGGCATTCGCGACATTGGGATCATCGAACGGTCGAGTCAGGCTGCGCTGATCAGTAGTAGTCGAGCTGTTGCCGGCATCGATCGCCGGACTTCCCAATAACAAGGCGTGGGTTTTTGTCAGGCCGCCGTTGCTGGCAAGCGGCCCCAGCAGCGGATTGATGGCCGCTCCGGGCGTGCCCACCTGATCGTGATTCACTCCATTGTTCAAGCCACTACCGGCTGATTGACCTATCAGGTTGTAGCCCTGCGAATTGAATGCGCCGCGCGCGTCAGCATAGCCGCCGGAGTTCCCCGCTACGATCGAGCTTGCTATGTTGAGCGCTCCGCTAACGTTGCCGACGCCCCCCGCGCCACTGGCCGGGCCCGTATTTCCGGCGATAGTAACGCTGTTCAAATTCAGAGTGCCGGTTGACTGGTTCGTGAGGCCGCCGTCGCCCGCCGCGGCAGATCCGGTGGCGCTGTTACCGCTGATAGTCGAATTAGTGAGCGACACTACGCCCGAGCTGAGATTAGCGAGACCCCCACCCTGGGCATTAGCTGAATTATTGCTGACCGTAGTCCTGACCAGATTCAACGTGCCGTCCCCGCTGAAGCTGCCGGCGCCGTTGTAAATGCCGCCGCCGGCGACACTGCTGGTATTACCGTCGACGGTGCTGTCGGTGAGACTGAGCGTGCCGACGTTGTAGATCGCGCCGCCATTTACCGCCGTGCATCCGCGAAAGACCATGTCCGTAAGAGTGGTGGCGACTGCATTGAAATTAAAGAGGCATCCGCCGGAACCACCGGTGGCCCCCCCGGCGGTGGGATTGCTTCCATTGGTAATCGTCAACCCCGATACAGTGTTAGTGAAATTATGGTTGATAGGCTGAAACGAAAAGATCACGAAATTTGGCGTGCCTGGCGCCGGGCTGCGCTGAATGGTCAGGAGACTGGAGCCCGGACCAACGATGCTCGTGCTCTCTACGAAGTTTGGCAGTGCCGTATTCAACGTGATGACACTGCCCGCCGGCAAATTAAAGTTGATTGAATGGCCCTGGCCGGAAAAGCCGCCTTCCTGAATCGCCGCCCGGAGCGAACATTGATCGCCGGGCGTGCTGGTGTCCAAATCACAATGGCCGTCGCCCACATTTGCATCGGCGAAATCACCGGTGACATTGACGGTGAAAAGAGTCGCCACCGGGACCAGCGGCGCCGCAGGGGTGGAGTTAACGCCGGGCGAGCGCAGGCTTGCGTGACTGATGGGGTGATAGATGACGAAGAGCGCGCACAGGCCGGCAGCGGCGGCGGCGAGGGCTCTGGCAATCAGTCGGCGATGCAAACGCGACAGTGGGACGGCAAGCTTCTTCATTTTTCCTCCTGAAGATGCGGGCGCGCAGCCCGCGCTCATCGATTAACTAGACATCGGTCGCGATGCTCAGCCGCAGCGATGCCGGCGCTGACCAGTCAACGGGTCAGTACCATCCGCGTCAGCGGATGGATCAAGGATGCCAGTTGAGATGACAGGAGCTCGTCGATCCATCTGCTCACGCAGATGGTACTGACCCCATCACGCCGACGGTTACGGTCCAAACCGGTGGCGATACTCATCAGCAGCGATGAAGGCTTTGACCATCTCCGCCTTGATGTAGTCGCCGTTGAATTGGTTCAGTTTGCTGAGCCAGAAATCATATCCCGTGTAATCGGCATCCGGAGCGTCATTCGGATTTCGTCGCAGGTAACCAAAGTATTCCGACTGCACAAACGCTCGATTGAATTCCGCATTGAACAGATCCTGATCCTCAGCCACTTGTCTCAGCGCCTGCGCCCGCGCACTCGCGTTTGTCGTATCGGCCGCATTCCCGAACAGATTGATCGCCGTCTGCCGCTCGCTCTGCGACAAGACCCCGCCGGCATTCGTATTCAACTTGTCTACGAACTGCGCCGGCGTCAGCGTCGTCGGAAACGCGCTGATGAAACGCGCACTCGCCACGAACTCGGCCGTGTAGGCTTGCTTATTGTTCTCCAGCGCCTGCTGCCAGCCGTTCTGCCCCACGATTATTCCCTGACCCACGCGTTGGGTGTCCTTCAGAAATTCATTGAACCGCACCACCGGCACAAAGATCTGATGAGCTCCGCCAATCGTGGAAATCCCGGTCGCGTCGCCGTAAGCAGTCTTGTACATCCGCTCAACCAGGTAACCGGTCTGCTGGAATTCGATTGAGAGGAAGAAGGCGCCGCTGACGTTGACCCGGCAGACAGTCAGATCCGGCGAACCGCAGTTACTCATCTGTCCGGTCCAGAAAATTAATCCCGGCTGGTCAGGTTCGCGATTCAGGAAGTCGTGATAATGCATCCGCACAAAGTTGTTCGGATCATCAATAACGTTTCCCGCCGGTGGCGGACTGTCGTCATGGATCGTAATGGTCAGTTGTGAAGGTTTGGCCAGGGCGGCGCCGCCCGTCGGATTTGACAGGGTAAGCGTCATGTCTTCCGGAATCTCGGCGAACGAGTCCTGGGTAATCAGGATGGTGACGGTCTTGCTCGTCTCGCCCACAGCAAACTGCAGCGTCCCATAAGCGGCGGTAAAGTCACACTTGGGTGAGGCCACCTGAGAGATAGTCGCACACGGCAGACCGTTGTCCTCGTTGGTGGCATAGTCGACACTCGCGGGTATGCTCGTGTCGCCTCCGCGAGTTATCGGAATGGCTATTGAACTCGCGCTCTCTGAATAATCCGCGGCGCTTACTTCGAACTTGAAAAAGCCGCCAATGGGCGTAACAGTAATCGTAAACGATTGGATTGCAGAGGTGTCCGACCCACCGTTGGCAGTACCGCCATTGTCCTTAAGACTAATTCTTATGTTGGCGCTGCCGCCGGTATGAAGCGCCGGCGTGAAAGTCAGCGTGCCGTCTGAAGAGATCGAGGGCGGTGTTGAGAAGATGGCTGCATTGCTGTTGCCAATGATCTGGAAAGCAACGGTTTGACTCGATTCGTTGGAGGGCCCGGGGGAAATGTTCGTGGCCCACCCACCAATCGTCTGCGGTCCCGCCGTATCAAGCACTGTTTGATCTGCGCCCTTCACGAACGACGGCGCATCGTTTATTGCCGTTACTGTAATGGTGAATGTCTGGGTTGCCGATGTATCAAGGCCGCCATTCGCGGTTCCACCATTGTCTTTGGCAGTGACCGTGACCGTGGCGGTTCCATTCGCATTGGGCCCCGCGGTGTAAGTCAACACACCTGCTGGATTAATAGCGGGTTGAGCGGAAAACAGACCATTGTTGTCATTGGTGACCGTGAAGATGAGTGTCTGTGTTGCTTCGTCGGCCGGCCCCGGTGAAATGTTTGTCGCCCAACCCGGCACGACCACCGGACCGAAGTCCTCGCTAATGGTCTGATTGGCGCCTTTGATAAATGAAGGCGGGTCGTTAATGG
>Ga0126369_10001832_pt1 | contig 14933 bp, 12 predicted proteins | sample PanSoiMetaPlot_1_FD_109646 | JGI IMG/M metagenome (GOLD analysis project Ga0126369, IMG submission 109646) | Tropical forest soil microbial communities from Panama - MetaG Plot_1 | ecosystem: Environmental > Terrestrial > Soil > Tropical forest > Bulk soil | place: Panama | collected 2016-02-17 | reverse complement strand
GACAAGGCGGCGGTCGAGCGCGCCGTCGAGATTGCGAAAGAAAAGGGCGCTCGGCGCGCCATGATGCTGTCGGTCTCAGCGCCCTTCCACTGCGCGCTGATGCAACCCGCAGCCGATGCGATGGCCGCGCTGCTTGGGCTTGATTATGACGCCGCCGTTGCGGTGGCGAGCGAGGCTGCCCAGGGTCAGGTTTGCCAGGCTGCCAACGACAATGGCGGCGGACAGGTGGTGGTCTCCGGCGACAAGGCGGCGGTCGACCGCGCCGTGGAAATCGCCAAGGCCAAAGGCGCAAGGCGCGCGATGCTGTTGCCGGTGTCCGCGCCGTTTCATTGCGCGCTGATGAGGCCCGCGGCAGACGCGATGGCGAAGGCACTGGCCGATGTCACCATCAGCAAGCCGGCATCGCCTTTGGTGTCGAATGTGCTGGCGTCCGCCATCAGCGATCCCGACGAAATCCGCCGCCGCCTGATCGAGCAGGTGACGGGCACGGTGCGCTGGCGCGAGTCGGTGGCGTTCATGGCGGCCAAGGGCGTGACACGGTTTTTCGAGATCGGCGCCGGCAAGGTCTTGAGCGGACTGGTCAAGCGCATCGCGGATGGTGCCGTCGGTGTCGCCGTCGGCGGACCGAACGATATTGCTGCGGCCAAGGATGCACTGGCATCCGCTTAAGCCTGCCAGGAGGAGATTCCGATGTTCGATTTGACTGGCAGGACGGCGCTCGTCACCGGCGCGACCGGCGGCATCGGCGGCGCGATTGCGCAGGCGCTGCATGCGCAGGGCGCTACCGTTGCGATTTCGGGAACGCGGCGAGAGGTGCTCGATGCGCTTGGCACCAAGCTCGGCGAGCGGGTCCTTGTGTTGCCTTGCAATCTGTCGGATTCCGCCGAGGTCGAGGCGCTGGTGCCCGCCGCCGAGCAGGCCATGGGCCAGGTCGATATTCTCGTCGCCAATGCCGGCATCACCCGCGACAATCTGTTTGTGCAATTGCGTGATGAGGATTGGGAGGAGGTCATCAATGTCAATCTGACCGCGACCTTCCGTCTCGCCCGCGCCGCCACCAAGCTGATGATGCGCAAGCGCTTTGGCCGTATCATCGCCATCACCTCGGTGGTCGGCGTGACCGGCAATCCCGGGCAGGGCAACTACACGGCTTCGAAGGCAGGATTGATCGGCATGATCAAGACGCTGGGCGCCGAATACGCCAAGCGCAACGTCACCGCCAACTGCATCGCGCCGGGATTTATCAAGACACCAATGACCGATGCGCTGAACGAAAAGCAGCGCGAGACCATCCTGTCCAAGGTTCCGGCGGCGCGCTTGGGCACGCCCGAGGATATCGCTGCAGCAGCCGTGTTTCTGGCATCCAATGAGGCGGCCTACATCAACGGGCAGACCATCCACGTCAATGGCGGAATGGCCATGATCTGAGCTCGCTAACCGCCTTGCGATGCGGCGAAAAGCCGTTTCCCGGGCTGATCCGGGCTTGTGGCCAGGGCTTTTTAAGTGTGATAACCGAACCCGGAAAACGGATGGGCCAAGAACGCCATTGCAGGAATTGGAAACCCTGTATATTGGCGGGATGAAGCTTGCCGTCGTTCGCCGGCCCGCTTCGGCCGGGGCCCTTCTCGAAGTTCCTGCGACCACCCGCCACGATGGTTCGGAGCTTCGATCATGGGACGCTGGCAACGAGGCCAAATCAGGTTTATGCGCGATTGCAAAGTGAAGTTTATCGACCACGATGGCGCGTATCATCCCCGGGGTCGGATCAGGGAAACAGCACGAGGTTGAACGATGAGTGAGATTGGCGAGCGGGTGAAGAAGATCGTGGTCGAGCACCTTGGTGTTGAGCCCGAAAAAGTGGTCGACAATGCGAGCTTCATCGACGACCTCGGCGCCGACAGTCTCGACACCGTCGAGCTCGTGATGGCGTTTGAAGAGGAGTTTGGTTGCGAGATTCCCGATGATGCCGCGGAGACCATCCTGACCGTCGGCGACGCCACGAAATTCCTTGAAAAGAACGCGAAGAGCTGACGCGCTAGTGGAGCGGATCTGACGTTCGCTAGGCATCTGCCGGTCATTCGTAAGCGAACGTCAAATCCAAAGCTCCACTAGAATCGATATCTTCTAGTGGTCCTATGATTCCAACATTCGCAAAGTGCTCGCTGCAATGGGATGCGAATGTTGGAATCGGACCACTAGCGCGGTTTGCTGAAACCGGACGGACCGTTCCGAGCGGTCCCCCGGTTTTGTATTGCGGGCCGACCCCGGGGCTGGAGTTGAGGACATGAGACGAGTCGTCGTCACGGGCCTCGGCATGGTGTCGCCACTTGGCTGTGGCGTCGAGACGACCTGGAAGCGCATCCTCAACAGCCAGAGCGGCGCCCGGAAGATTGACACCTTCGACGTCTCCGACCTGCCGAGCAAGATCGCCTGCCTGGTGCCGCGCGGCGATGGAAGCGACGGCACCTTCAATCCTGACCAGTGGATGGAGCCGAAGGAGCAGCGCAAGGTCGACGACTTCATCATCTTCGCGATGGCCGCGGCGCGTCAGGCCCTCGATGACGCCAATTGGCATCCTGAGACGGAAGAGGATCGCTGTGCTACCGGCACGATGATCGGCTCGGGCATTGGCGGTCTCAACGGCATTGCCGAGACCGCGCTGCTGTTGAAGGAGCGCGGCCCGCGCAGGGTCTCGCCGTTCTTCATTCCCGGCCGGCTGATCAACCTCGCCTCGGGTTATGTTTCGATCGAGCATGGGCTGAAAGGGCCGAACCATGCCGTGGTGACGGCGTGCTCGACCGGCGCGCATGCGATCGGCGACGCCGGCCGCCTGATCGCACTCGGCGATGCCGATGTGATGGTTGCCGGCGGAACGGAATCGCCGATCTGCCGGATCGGGATGGCGGGCTTCTGCGCGGCGCGCGCGTTATCGACCGGCTTCAACGAGACGCCACAGAAGGCCTCGCGCCCCTACGACAGGGATCGCGACGGGTTTGTGATGGGCGAGGGCGCAGGTATCCTCGTGCTCGAGGAATATGAGCACGCCAGGGCGCGCGGCGCGAGGATGTACGCGGAAGTCACGGGCTATGGCCTGTCCGGCGACGCCTACCACATCACCTCGCCGCCGCCGGATGGCGATGGCGGCTTCCGCAGCATGAGCGCAGCGATGAAGCGGGCGGGCATCGGCGCCGCCGACATCGACTATATCAATGCGCATGGGACCTCGACCCAGGTTGGCGACGAGATCGAGCTCGGCGCGGTCGAGCGGCTGTTCGGCAATGCCGCGTCGAAGGTGTCGATGTCCTCGACGAAATCCTCGACCGGACACCTGCTCGGCGCCGCGGGCGCGATCGAGGCGATTTTCTCGATCCTGGCGATTCGCGACGGCATCGCGCCGCCAACGATAAATCTGGAAAATCCGTCCGTTCAAACGGCGATCGATCTCGTGCCGCAAACGCCGCGCAAGCGCGAGATCAACATCGCCTTGTCCAATTCTTTCGGTTTCGGCGGCACCAACGCATCGGTTATCCTCCAGCGCGTTGCCAACTGATGACGTTCACGGCGAATCCACCTTTTCGCCGCATTCGGTGACGAATCGTAGGTTCGGGCGCACACTCGTTTTCGCCGCAAGGCGGGACTACGATAGAAGCGACAGGATTCAGGTTGCATCGATGAGTGAACGGCCGCCCATTTCGCCTCGTAGTCCGCGCGCCGCGCTGGAGCCCGAGCAAGTACCGCCGCCGCCCAGGCGGTCGGAGCGGGCGCGCAACCCGTTCGTCGTGATCGGCAATGCCATCATTACCCTCCTGATCATCGGAATGATCGGCGCCTGTGCAGCCTATTACTACGGCAGGAAAATCATCGAGGCGCCGGGGCCGCTCCAGGAAGACAAGACCGTCGTCATTCCTTCGCGCGCCGGCATGTCCGACATCGCCGACGTCCTGCAGCGCGAAGGCGTGATCGACAGCAATCGCTGGGCCTTTATCGGCGCGGTGCTCGCATTGAAGGCACGTTCGGAAATGAAGCCGGGCGAATATGCGTTCCAGAAGAATGCGTCGCTGCGCGATGTCATCGGCACCATCGTCGAGGGCAAGGTGGTACAGCATTCCGTCACCATTCCGGAAGGGCTGACCTCCGAGCAGATCGTCGCTCGCCTGACCGACAACGACATCTTCTCGGGGGCCATCCGCGAGGTGCCGCGCGAAGGCACGATGTTGCCGGAAACCTACAAGTTTCCTCGCGGCACCACGCGCGAACAAGTGATCCAGCGCATGCAGGCGGCGCAGAGACGCATCGTCGCCGAGATCTGGGAGCGGCGCAGCCCCGACGTTCCGCTGAAATCGCCGGAACAACTGGTGACGCTGGCTTCCATCGTGGAGAAAGAGACCGGCAAGTCCGACGAACGGGGCCGGGTGGCCGCCGTGTTCGCCAACCGGCTGCGGCAGAAGATCAAGCTGCAATCCGACCCCACCATCATCTATGGCCTCGTCGGCGGCAAGGGCACGCTGGGGCGGCCGATCAAGCGCAGCGAGATCAGCCAGCAATCGCCCTACAACACCTATGTCATCGATGGCTTGCCGCCGGGGCCGATCGCAAATCCCGGCCGCGCTTCGCTGGAGGCTGCCGCCAATCCGTCGCGCACGCGCGACCTGTTCTTCGTGGCCGACGGCACCGGCGGCCATTCCTTCAGCGAGTCATTGGGCGAGCATCAGAAGAACGTCGCCAAGCTGCGTGCGATCGAAAAGCAAACCCAGAATGACAGGGCCGAACCGGCTGAAGAAACGGCGGCCCCTGCGGCCGCAGCGGCCGCGCCGCCTGCGGATGCTGCGTCTCCCGCCGCACCCGCAGCGAAGCCTGCGAAAAGGCCGGCCGCCCCGCGGCCACGCCAGGGTGCTGCGGCCCCGGCGCCGACGGTCCAGCAATAGCGGCGGATTCCAGATTTCCTGAAAAGGTCTTATCGTCCGCGCGTTAGTGCCGCCGATCTGAACTCCCTGCGCCCATGCCGCAAGTTCGTCCCACGGACGTCAGATCGAAGAGCGGCACTGGAATCATGAGTTTGCTAGTGCCCCCGCGAATCTGACACTCTTCATCCCTGCTGCTGCGGATTTGACGTTCGCTTCGTTGTTTCCTCGAGTCCTCGCAGCCGATGTCAAATCCAAAGCCGCACTGGAATCTCAGATTTGCCAATGTCCGTTCGGTTCTGACATTCGTAAACGAGCTTGCCGCAGAATGCTACGAATGTCAGAACCGGGGACACTGGCCGGAGATTTTCACGCCATGGCGCTGTCGAGCATGACCGGCTTTGCCCGGAGCCACGGGGCAAGCGGGCCTTACGCGTTCGAATGGGAACTGAAATCGGTGAACGCCAAGGGCTTCGACCTGCGCGTTCGGCTGCCGCAGGGATGGGACGAGCTGGAGGCGCACGCCAAAAAGCGCGCCGGCGAAATGCTGGCACGCGGCACGGTCTATGCCAATTTCAACGTCAAGCGCGCCAACGCGACCTCGACGGTGCGCATCAATGAGGAGGTGCTGGCGGCCGTCGTCAAGGTCGCAAGGGAGCTTGCAGGCAGGATCGACGCGGTGGCGCCGAGCGTCGACGGGCTGCTCGGCATCAAGGGCGTGATCGAGGTGGTCGAGCCCGAGAGCAGCGAGGACGACGACAAGGCGGCGAAGCTGGCTGCCACCAGCGCGTTCGACGAGGCGCTCGACAATCTCGTCGAAATGCGCAGGCGCGAGGGCGCCTCGCTCGGACAGATTCTGTCCCAGCGCCTTGGGGAAATCGAGACGCTCGCGAACAGGGCCGAGGCGGCGCCCGGCCGCAGGCCGGAGGCGGTGAGGGCGCGTCTGGCCGAGCAGGTGGCCGCGCTGCTGGAGACAAGCGACCGCTTCGATGCCGATCGGCTGACGCAGGAAGCGCTGCTGATCGCGGCCAAGGCCGATATCCGTGAGGAACTCGACCGCATCGCCTCGCATCTTTCGCAGGCGCGCGAACTGATCGGAAAGGGCGGGCCGATCGGCCGCCGGCTGGATTTCCTGGCGCAGGAATTTCACCGCGAGGTCAACACCTGCTGCTCCAAATCCAACGATCTCGAGCTCACCAATACCGGACTCGAGATGAAGAGCGTGGTCGAGCAATTTCGCGAACAGGTCCAGAATCTGGAGTGATCGATGGCGGCCCACGGACAGCGTTTTGACGGTGTCGAGCGCCGCGGACTGATGTTCGTGCTGTCCTCGCCCTCGGGCGCCGGCAAGACCACGCTGTCGCGGCTCCTGATCGAACGAATGGCGGGGCTGAAAATGTCGGTGTCGGCGACGACGCGCGCCAAGCGCCCGGGCGAGGTCGAAGGCCGCGATTATCTGTTTGTCGACAAGGCGCGATTCGAGGACATGGTAAAGCGCAACGAGCTGCTGGAATGGGCCACCGTCTTCGACAATCGCTACGGCACGCCGCGCGCGCCGGTCGAGACGGCGTTGTCGAAGGGCGAGGATGTGCTGTTCGACATCGATTGGCAGGGCACCCAGCAACTACGCGAGAAGGCGCGCGCCGACGTCGTCAGCGTCTTCATCCTGCCGCCGTCGGCGGCCGACCTCGAGAAGCGGCTGCACTCGCGCGCGCAGGATTCCCGCGAAGTGATACGCGGCCGCATGAGCCGCGCCAGCCATGAGATGAGTCACTGGGCGGAATACGATTATATTGTCATCAACCACGAGATCGACGCGGCGTTCGCCGAGGTGCAATCGATCCTCAAGGCCGAGCGGTTGAAGCGCGAGCGCCGCATCGGGTTGACGGGCTTTGTGCGCGAACTGCAGCGTCAGCTGGAGAAGTAGCCTGACATTGCGCGTTGCCCGTCAGCGCGGACGCGGGTTCTCCAGCTCCGTCGACCGCGCGCTTTGTATTTCGTTCTGCAACTGCTTGGTCAGCCGCGCGAGAAAATCCTCGATCCTTTCGAAGGTGTCTTCGCGGTTGCCGGATTCAATCCGATCGGATGCCAAATTCGCAGGCGGCGTGGTCGGGGTCAATTCAGGCGCGACCCAGGGCGCGCCGCGTGCCTGCTCTGCAAGCGATGTCGATGCAGGCCGCCGCCGCTGCGGCCAACGTTGCTGACGCCGCTTGCGGCGACGGAGGGCGCCGGCCAGCCGATAGACCACACTGCCGGTGATTCCCGCCAGCGCCAGCGCGCCAAAGGCCACCAGCACGAGTTTCTGCAGCGTGCCGACCTCGCGCATGATCGGCATGTTCGCCTGGGGCGGTGCCCCGGGAGCCGGTGTTGCCGAAGCCGTCTCGACGGGCTTCGCCTCTGCGACCATCAGCGAAGCATCTGGCGCCGGGCTCGGGGTAGCTGGCGCGCCCGAAGTTTGCGGCAAGCGCGACGTGGCCCGTGAATCCGCGCCAGTGTTGTCAGGCACGCCGCCGCCCGGGCTGATCCCCGTGGTGAAGGTGGCCGGCGGATCGGGCCACACCGAGGGCGGGGTTGCGGCGTTGTTGCCGTCGTCGGTGCGCGCCTTCGGCGGGAGTTCGGCATGGGCGTCGGCGATCGACCGCGACGGCGCACTGCCTGCCGTCTGGGGCGCGGGTCCTGCGGCCGCAACCGGCTCGGCGCTGGGCGCACGCGCGGGCGACTCATCTTCTCCACGCAAATACCAGCAATGGCGGCCGGTTGCACGTTCGCTTCGATAGAACCAGTGCTTGCCCTGCGGTGTTTCGCCCTTCGGTTCGGTGAGGCAATTGTCCGTCGCGCGGGCGGCGGCGCCTGGCGCGGCCATCAGGCCAAAATTCGCGGCAACTCCGATCAGAACAACCGATGCGAGTTTGGCCTGGAAGTTCGACATACGCATCTCCGGTACGCAACGCTTACGAATCCGGAGTTTCGACAAAGACTTGGGTCGCAATAGGCCGCAAATCCGGAAAGGATTGGGCTTAATTCGGGCTCGTCCGCTGCCCTTGAAAAGCCGGAGTTTGACGACGCAAAAACGGCGCAGCCGAACGGCGGCCACGCTTCGGCTACGGGCGCTCGATCGTTCTCACTCGCTGGCGAGCACGTCGCTGAACAGCACGTACCGCTCGCCGTTGAAGCGCACCAGCCGCATCTGCTTGATCGGCCGGTGATCGGTCGGACTGGTCGTCAGCTTGATGCCCGGCAACAACAGCGGCAGCTCCATGTTGAGATGCAGCGCCTTGTCCATGATGTTCTCACGCGTGAGATTGTCGCCGCACTGCTTCAGGAGCTCCACGACGGCATGGCCGACATTGTAGCCGTAAGGCGCATAGTAATCGCTCTTGTCGACATGCGGATTGTACTTGTCCATCCATACGTTCCAGGCCTTCATCTCGGGATCGTCGCGCCATTGCGGATCGGCCGGGTCCTTCTGATAGGCCGCCGAAATGACGCCCTTGGCGGCTTCGAATCCGGCCGGCCTGATCGCACCGGCGATCGAGGAACCGATGCTGGCGACGAACTCCTGCGGATGCCAGTCGATGTCATAGGCCTTGCGGATCGCCTGCGCCGAGAATTTCGGCACCGTAAACATCGCGAGCACGTTGGCGCCCGACGACTTCAGCGACACAATCTGCGAATCCACGGTGGGATCGGTGGTGTTGTAGGTCTGCTCGGAGACGATCATGGTGGCAGCCTTGTCGCCGAGCCCGCGCTTGAAGCCGAGAATATAGTCGCGCCCGAGATCGTCGTTTTGCGAGAGAATGCCGATCCTGGCGTTGGGCTTCGACTGCAGGATATATTTGGCGTAGATCTCGCCTTCAGAGGCGTAGTGCGGCGTCCAGCTCATGGTCCACGGAAACCGCGCCGGGTCGTTGAACATGGTGGCGCCAGAACCGATGAAGAGGTGCGGGACCTGCCTCTGGTTGATGTATTTGACAACCGCGTTGTTGGGGGCGGTGCCAACCGTATTGACGAGGAACAGAACCTCTTCGCTCTCGATCAGCTTCCTGATCTGCTCGACCGTCTTTGGCGGGCTATAGGCATCGTCGAGCGCGATATAGTTGATCTTTCGTCCGTTGACACCACCCTGCTCGTTGATCTTCTGGAAGTAGGCGGTCGCCGACACCGCGCCGGCGGAATAGGCCGAGGCCGGACCGCTGAAGGGCGTCGTGGTGCCGATCTTGATTTCCTTGTCGGTGACCCCGGGCCCGTATTTTTTCTGCGACAGCGCCGGCGTGGCGGCGAGACCAAGTATCAACAGCGCCAGCGTCGGGCGCGCGATAATCTTCCTCAAGGCCATCCTGTTCTCCCGTTTTTTGGCGCGAGGCCGGCGGGACGCGAACGTTTCTGCTGGACTAGTTCTTCAGTACGATACGTCCCACGACTTTCCCGGCTCGCAATGCGTCAATCCATTTTTGCACGTCGCCCATCGGCTCTTCGCGCATGGGCGTCGGCTTGATCCTTCCGGCGCGGGCCAGCGCCATCAATTCGTGCCCTTCGGCGAGCGTTCCGACCATGAAACCCTCGATGGTCATCCGCTTGTAAATCCACTGCACCATGGGCAGGCTGAAATTACCGCCCATCAGGCCGGACACCACGATCTTGCCGCCGCGCGCAATCACCGAGACCGCAAACGCCATCGACTTCTCGTTGCCGGCAAAATCAACGATCTCATCAAAACCGCCCCCGGTCTCCTTGATAATTCGTTTAACGACGTCGGGCTCGGCAGGATCGTAGGCAACGGCCGCGCCGTTCTTGAGCGCGGTTTCCCGCGCGGCGGGATTTAGATCCGCGATCGAAATCGGCTGCTTGAACATTGCCTGCGCGAATGACAGGCCCATCATGCCGACGCCGCCGAGGCCGATCAGCAGCAGATTGCGCTGCCGTGGCCGGTCGGCAAGGCGTTTCAGCGCGCCGTAGGCGGTCACGCCCGAGCACATCAGAGTCGCGGCCTGGTTGACTGGCAGGGGATCGTAGTCGAGCAGATATTTCGCGTCGGGCACCAGCACGTGGGTGGCAAAGCCGCCGTCGATGGCGACGCCGAGGAAGCGTTGCTTGATACAAAGATTCTCATCGGCATTGAGACAGTCACGGCACTGGCCGCAACCGATCCAGGGGAATACCGCCTGTTTGACGCCGATGAGGCTCTTTTCGACCTCCGGTCCGACCTCTTCGACGATGCCTGCGATCTCGTGGCCCAGCGTAAAGGGCAGGGTCATGCCGCGCGTGGTGTCGAGCCGCTTGCCGCCGCCGAGATCGGCGTAGCCATCCTGGATGTGCAGGTCGGAATGACACAACCCGCAGCGCTCGATGCGAACCAGCACCTCCTTGCCCTGCGGTTTCGGCGTCTCGACGATGGTCTCGCACAACGGCGCATCGAACTTGACCAGCGACTGCCGACGCATCTCGGCCATACCTCTTCTCCCTTGTTACTTGCGCATGATCTGTTCGGAAAACCGCTTCACGCTTTTTCCGGATCATGCGCTAGTGTGGCGGTTCAGAAGTCCGCATCATTTCTGCCGCGAGTTCGTCATGCGGACTTCTGAACCAAAGCCACACTAAATCAATAAGTTGCTAGTGTCCTTCGATTCCGAAGTTCGCCGACGGAGGGCGCAGCACAATGATGCGAATTTCGCAATCGGGACACTAGCGCGTATTCGAAATTTCGTTCCGTATATCCGCCAATTCACGCGCCATGGCAACAAAGCCGGGGACGGGAACGGTCTCGGCGCGGCGGGTCGGATCGACTTTGGCCGCGGCCGCAAGTCGCGCAGGATCGGCAGGCAGCGATTTGAGGCTCTGGCGCAGCATCTTGCGGCGCTGGCCAAACGCGGCGGCCGCGACCTGCTCCAGTATGCGCCGTTCGCAGGGCTCCGGCGCCTCGCGCGGTATCAGCCGCACCACCGAGGAAGTGACCTTGGGCTGCGGCACAAAGGCCGCTGGCGAGACGTCGAACAGAATCTTCGTCTCCGCGCGCCAGTTTGCGAGCACGCCGAGCCGGCCATAGGCCTCCTGGTTCTCGCGCGCTACGATGCGCATCGCGACCTCGCGCTGAAACATCAGCACCATCATGTCGTACCAGGGCGGCCAGGGTTCGATCGAGAGCCAGTCGATCAGGAGCGATGTCGCGATGTTGTAGGGCAGGTTGGCGACGATCTTCGCTTTCGAGGGGCCAAGATAGGGACGGGGGTCAAAGCTCTGCGCGTCGGCGCAGACGATCTCGAGGCGCCCCGGATAATGCCTTGCGATCATTTCCAGGGCAGGGATGGCGCGCGTATCGTTCTCGATCGCTATGACATGTGCTGCGCCAAGCGCCAGCAGGGCCCGCGTCAACCCGCCCGGACCGGGGCCGATTTCGACGACGGTCGCGTTGGCGAGCGGACCCGCGGCGCGCGCGATGCGCGCGGTGAGATTGAGATCGAGCAGGAAGTTCTGGCCTAACGATTTGCGCGCGGAGAGCCTGTGCTCGCGAATGATCTCGCGAAGTGGCGGCAAGTCGTCGATCGCGCTCATGGCGTCTGCGGGGGCACGGAGGTCTCTGCCATGCGCGCGGCAAGCCGCAGTGCCGCGATCAGACTTGCGGGGTTGGCGCGACCTGTGCCGGCGATGTCGAAGGCGGTGCCATGGTCGGGCGAGGTACGGATGAAGGGCAGGCCAAGCGTGACGTTGACGCCGTCGTCGAAGGCGAGCGTCTTGATCGGGATCAACGCCTGGTCGTGATACATGCAGACCGCGCAATCATAGGTCTTGCGCGCGGCTTCATGGAACATGGTGTCGGCAGCCAGCGGACCCCTGACGTCGATTCCGTCTGCGCGCAGGCTTTCGACAGCGGGCGCGACAATGGTGCTGTCTTCAGTGCCGAGCGTGCCGTCCTCGCCGGCATGCGGGTTGAGACCGGAAAGCGCAAGGCGGGGATGAGTTATGCCGAAGCGGCTCTTCAGGCCGGACGCGACGATCCGCGCCGTGCTGACGATCAAATCCGTCGAGAGCCGCGCGATGGCATCGCGCAGCGCGAGATGAATCGTCACGGGCACCACGGCAAGCGCCGGCGACCACAGCATCATCACGGGTTGTGGCGCCCTGCCGTTTGATGCCGCGAGCTCTGCGAGGAACTCGGTGTGACCGGGATGCCTGAAGCCCGCGCGGTAGAGCACGCTTTTCGCGATCGGATTGGTGACGACCGCTGCCGCGCGTCGCGCGGCGACGTCGCCTACCGCCTGTCGGATCGAGGTGAGTGTCGCCGCCGCACTCGACGCATCCGGCTTGCCCGGCCGAGCGGTCGCCTTCTGTCCCGTCGCAACGACCGGCAGGGCGTCGGCGAACGCCGCGCTTGCGTGCTTCGGATCGGTCTCGACGAGCTTGAGGTCGATCCCGAGCGCGCGCGCCCGGGCCGCAACAAACTCGCCGTCGCCCAGGAGATAGAACGGCGGAAGTTTCATCTCACGCCGGCGCAACCAGGCCTTGATCGCAATATCGGGTCCGATGCCTGCGGGTTCGCCCAGGGTCAGCGCGAGCGGTGTGGCCATCACTGCGGCGTTCGGTATTCGATCATCGCGGCTTTGCGGATTTCCGCCAGATACGCGTTCGATGTCTGCTCGTACTTCTTGGCGTACATCTGGTCGCGCTTTTCCTTCCGCTTCGGCGAATCGACGGTGGTCGGCTTCCGTGAGCAGAGCGCTACCATCTCGATGCCCTGCTTGGTCACTTCCGGGGGCGTCAGATGACCGACCGGGGTATCGTCAAGCACCTTGCGTAGGTTGGCCGGAATATCCGCCGACGTCTTGATCACGGGTTCGCGGATCGCCGCGTTGGCCATCGACTTGAAATACAGGTTGGCCTGTTCACAGGTTTCCACCCGGGCGCGCAATGTCTCGGCATCCTTGTGGCGGAGTTCGATCGCGCTTTGCGCGGATCCCTTCGGCACGATCAACACGACCGGCTGCAGCTTGTATTCGAACGCCTCGCCCTGCTGCTGATCGTCACCGCCTTCGGCCTTGACGGCGGCCGCGACATCCTTCTCGCCGACCTGCAGACGCTCCTTGTAGCGCCCGCGCACGAGGCTGGTCCATACCATGTCGGCCTTGATGCGGGCCTTCAGCGTCTCGGCCCTGATGCCTTGTCTCTCCAGCGACTCGGTCAATTGAGCGGGCGTGATATGCATGCGCTGGCTCATTCCCGCGTAAGCCTCGTCGATGTCGGCGGAGGTGGGATCGACGCCGAATTTCTTGGCCTCCTTGATCTTCACCTTTTCGTCGATCAGCGCGTTGATCACGTCCTTTCGCTCGGGCGCCTTGTGAGTGCTGAGGAGCTCGAGCTTGCTGCGCTGCTCGATGTCGTAGTCGGTGACCGGTTCACCGTTGACCATGACGGCGACCGTTTGCGCCCGTACGGGCGGGGCCCAAAGGGACAACGACAATGCCGCGGCACAAATCACGATCAGGGCCCAGGGGCTGCGCGGGAACATGGCCATTATGATCATCTTCGTTCAGTCGATCGATCCGGGGTCAAACCTCAGCAGGGCTTGGCGCTCCCATGGGCACGGTCCTACGGGACCGCGCCCGACGCGGAGACCGTGGCCGTCGTTGTGGCAATCGTCCGCAGCCCGAGCTGGAACATGTAGCCGTGACCGAGTACGGGCGGCGCACCGCCTGCCGAATAGCTGTAGGATGTCACGTAGCTTGCGGCCAGCACGAAGCAATCGTCGACATAGCCGGCGCCGACCACATATTGGTTGAGCTTGTTGGCTTCAAGATCCCAGCGCATCGCACCGGTCGCGACCCAGTTCGCGGCGATCTTGATCGAGCCATTGGCGAGTACGCCTTCGCGGCGGGTCAGGTAGCCGAGTTCAGGCTGCGCCGCATAGTTGCCGTAGGTCAGCCCGATGGACCAGCGGTCGAAGTTCGCCTTGGCTTCCGCCTCGAAGCGCTCGACGTTCCAGGTTTGCTCGTCGAAGCGTGACCGGACGCTGAAGGTATAGGTCCGGTTCGGCGAATAGTTCACCCTTGCAACGTAATCGGACCGCGGGGTCGCAAGACCGGAATCGACGCCGGTATTGGTGACGTCCTGGACCGCAAAGGAGTTCAGGCCGAACAACTGGTAGGATTGCCCGAACAGCACGTTGACGGCGCCGCCGCGGTCGAATTGCGTCGTCGACTGCACGCCGACATTGGCGCGTCCGCCGCCCTCGACCCGATCGTAACCGGAGAACTTGTCGACGCTGAACAGGTTGCTTGCGTCATACACCAGGCTCTGTGCGTCCTCGTTGGGAAGCTTGCCGGCAAAGGACTCGTTCGGACGAATGATGACCTGCGCGATCGGCTCGATCGTCGTCGAGCCCCAGGGCTGCACGTTGATGAAGGGATAGCGATATTCGAGCCCGACGGTTGGCATCACCCGCAACGCCTGAGTGTCGCCCGTGGGCAGGAAGTTGGATACGCCGGGCTGGTTGGAGACGTCGGCATTGATCGCATCGATGCGTGCGCTCGCAAATGGCGTCCAGATTTCGCCTGCGGAATCCGTGAACGATTTGCGCCACTGCGCTTCGGCGCTGAAGCGCGTGTAGGTGCCCGGCACGCCGCGCAGCAGGCACTGCGTCGGAATCCGCGCCATCGGATCGGCCGAGGCAACCGAGCAAAGGGCGTTGGTGTTTGCCAGCGTCGTGATCGGGTCGAATACCGCATCGTTGCGCGTCAGGTTGACGAAGTTCGTCTTGTAGGAGACCTCCCCGCCGAAGATCGGATAGTTGAATACATTCGCGTAATCGAGAACGGGATAGACCACCGGCACCTGCTGCTGGTTACCCGAGTAGCTCAGGAAATAGATCGAACGCAGGTCGAAATAGCTGCGGTTGCCGACGCCGGTCAGATAAAGCTGCGAGATCGCTTCCGTCGGCAGGCTCAGGAAGGCGTTCATCGGATCCTTGTACTGCGCCAGGCGGTAGTCCGACATGAAGTAGTAGTCGGACAGAATCACGCCGTCCCAGCCCCAGACCCACTT
>Ga0126369_10001831_pt1 | contig 14934 bp, 20 predicted proteins | sample PanSoiMetaPlot_1_FD_109646 | JGI IMG/M metagenome (GOLD analysis project Ga0126369, IMG submission 109646) | Tropical forest soil microbial communities from Panama - MetaG Plot_1 | ecosystem: Environmental > Terrestrial > Soil > Tropical forest > Bulk soil | place: Panama | collected 2016-02-17 | reverse complement strand
CGTCCGTCGCCCTGTTCCCCCCCCCAACGCCCCGAAACGAGAAGGATTCTAGAATTGGGGACCGATGGTGACCGGATCTCGCCGGAGCGGACGGACGGAGCGGGGACTCGCCGGCGACCTACGCGCGACCGCCCTCGAGCGGGGATCCCAAGCCCATCTCCGCGCCGCCGCTCGCCTCGTGGACCTCGCCCTCGAGGCGGAGGACGTGGACGCCGGCGCGAAAGCGGTCCGCGCCTATCTCGAGGTGCGCCAAGCCTACGGACTAGCCGGAATCCAACGTGAGCCGCTCGACCCCTTCGCCGCCTTCGTCGCCGGACTCGCCTCCCCCGTTATGGGCGACACCCCGAACCCCTAGCCGTCCCACCTTCGGACCGATCGTCGCCGCGATGGCGGAGGCGATGGGACGTCCGTTTATGCCCTGGCAAGCGACCGCCGCGGACGTCGCCCTCGAGGTGGACCCCGCGTCCGGTCTCTTCGTCTACTCGACGGTAGGGATCACCGTCCCCCGCCAATCGGGGAAGACGACGCTCACCGGAGCGATCGCCGAACACCGCACCCTCTACCGTCCCCGAGCTCGAGTGTGGCTCACCGCGCAGACACGCGAGATCGCTCGAGACTGGCTCCTAAACGAGCACGTCCCCGACCTCCAAGCCTCGCCGCTTGAGCCCTTCGCTCGAGTCCGGCGCGCCCAAGGGAGCGAAGGGATCTCCTACCCCTCCGGCGGAATGTTCCGGATCTTCGCCCCGCTCCCCGCCGCCCTCCACTCCAAACAATCGGACCTCGTGATCGTGGACGAGGCGTGGGCGCATGAGCTCGAGCGGGGACGCCAGATAGACCAAGCGATCGTCCCCACCCAAGCGACACGCCCCGGGGCCCAAGTCCTGAAAGTCTCGACCGCCGGCGACGAGACCTCGCTATGGCTATGGGATCTCGTCTGTCGTGGCCGCGCCGCCGTCGACGCGGGAAGGCGGGAGACGATCGCCTATTTCGAGTGGGGAGCCGGCGAGGACGTGGACCCCTGCTCGCCGGCGACGTGGGAGACCTTCCACCCCGCCTACGGTCGGACGATCGGGGCCCCCCAAATGCGAGCCGCCCTCGAGGAACTAGGGCCCGCCGGCTTCCGGCGCGCCTACGGGAATCAGTGGCCGGAGGGGATGGGCAAGTCCGCCGCCCCGAAGATCCCGCCCGGAAGGTGGGCCGCGGTCCAAGTCCCCCCCGTCCGATTGATAGACGCGGGGGTGAGGTGCGCGATCGGATTCGACACCCCTCGAGACCGGAGCTCCGCCGCCGTGGCGGTCTCGTGGCGGGACCGGAAGGGACTCCGGATCGAGCTGGTGGACGCCCGTCCGGGGACCGGATGGCTCGCGGAGCGGATCGGGGAGCTCTACTCGAGGCGGAAGCCTGTCGCCATCGGCTACCCCGCCGACACCCCCGCCGGCGACGTGGCGGACACCCTGGCGACCGCCGGACTCCCCGTCCTTCCCATCCGCGGCAGGGACTGGCCTGCCGCGTGCGCCGGATGGCTCGCCCTCGTCCTCGAGGCGAAGATCCGGATAAGCGAACACCCCGCCCTCGCCGAAGCCGCCAAGGTGGCTCCGGCCCGCGACTCCGGCGACGGGGGATGGACGTGGCACCGGAGGGGAGCGGTCGCCTCCATCGCGCCAGTGATCGCCGCCACCGCGGCGACGTGGGCCCTCGAGCACCCCGCCGGCGCGGAGCCGGCGACGTGGACCGCCTTCTAGGACTAGCGTCGCGGTCGCGGAGCGGGAAGGCGGTCGCCTCGAGGGGGACCGCCGACCCCTTCCCCGCTCGAGCTCGAGCCGTCTACTACTTACCCCGCCAGGACTCCGCCGCCGGCGGGACGTGATCGAGACACTTCCCCGAGCTCGAGCCCGCCCACGCGAAAGTCCTGGTCGGAGAGACGACCTCTAGTCCATCCCCGCCGTTTCATCGCCTTAGAGACGATCCTAGAGGACGCGATCGCGCGTGAGTTACCCTTGGAGCGTGGCGAGGTGGCCTTGGAGCCGGCGACCGCCGGCGGGGACGGGGACGAGCGTGGCAGGGACCACGCCGGACTCGTCCCTACTCTTCGGATCCGCCCTCGTCCCCGGGCCCGGAGTGGAAGGCGACGAAGAGGGATACCTCGAGCTGTGGCGGAGACGAGCGGAGCAGACCGCCCTAGACGCCGGCGGATACGTGGGCGGGGGGATGGGATGGAACCCCTACATAAGCGAGTGGGCGGCGCGCCAAGTCCCCGCCCTCACCGCGGGGATGCGACTCATCTCCGGGGTATGTATGCAGCTACCCCTCCGTCAGAAGCGGGGGGACGTGATCGTAGATCCGCCGGCGACCGTCATCGCCAACCCCACCCCCGGACCTAACCGGACCGTCGCGGATTGGGTGGACGAATACGTCTCCGACGTCTTGCTCTTCGGCAACTATGTCGCGCTCATCGGACCGCTCGACTCGACGGGGTGGCCCTCGAGCCTCATCCCCCTCGACGTCACCTCCGTATCTGTCGCCAGGGACGAGGCGACGTGGCTCCCCGTCTACGCCCTCGAGGGGATAGACGAAGCCCTCCCCGCGGACCGGATCTTCCACGTCGCCATAGACAAGCGGAGCGGGGAGCTGCGTGGACGTGGAGTTCTGCCCACCCTGTCCGGCGCGGTGGGAGCCGCCCTCGCCGCCGACGCCTACGCCGGACGCTACTTCTCCGAGAGTGGCGTCCCCTCCGGAGTTATCACCGACACTCGTCCCAACCTCACCCAAGACCAAGCGAACGAGCTCAAGTCCAAATGGCTACAGACGGTCGCCGGGACCCGGGCCCCGGTAGTGATCCCCTCGTCCACGACCTTTACCCCGCTCGCCTCCGACGCCGACAAAGCGCAGCTCGTCCAAGCCCGCCAATGGGACGCCACTATGGTCGCCATGATCCTAGGAGTCCCCCCGTTTCTCCTAGGGATCGAGACGCAACGCCATACCTACACCAACGCGGAGACGGAATTCGGACGCTTCATCTCCACGACCGTCCTCCGGCTTCTCAAGCCGCTCGAGCAGCAGCTCACCGCCCAATGCCTCCCCCGCGGTAACGAGGCGGAATTCTGGACGGGGGCCCTGCTCCGCGCCGATACCGCCACGCGGGCCCAAGCCGCCGCCGGACTCTACGGGGCGGAGATCATCACCCTCGAGGAAGCCCGCGAGCTCGCCGGCTTCCCCCCCGCCGGCGGTCCGGCGGAGTCAGTACCCAAGCCGGCGACTCCCGGGAGTCCGCCGGCCCCGTCCTCCCCCGCCGCCGGCGACGGGGGAGGCGATCTCGCCGCCCACCTTCACCTCGTCTCGGAGGGGTAGCCATGACTCGTCCCCTGTCGCGCGTCTTCGCCTCAAGCTTCCGGATCCGTGACGAAGGCGGAGACGCCGGCGACGGACGGACGCTCGTGGGACTCGCCGTCCCCTTCGGGGTGGAGCTCGACGTCGTGGACTGGTGGGACGAATATACGGAGACCTTTACGAAGGGAGCCTTCGCCAAGACGATCACCGACCGCGGCAAGCCTGTCCCCCTGCTCGTCCACCATCAACACCGCTCGCTAGGGATCGGACGAGCGACGAAGCTCACGGAGACAGACGCCGGACTCGAGGCGGAATTCCATCTCACCGAAGGGGTACAGCAAGCGGACGAGGTGCTCGCCCTCGTGGCGGACGAGGCGATCTCCGGTCTCTCCATCGGCTTCGAGCCGGTACAGCAGACGGTAACGTCCGGACCGTCGCGGGAGCCGCCCTCGAGCCGTGATCTCGTGACCCGGACCGAAGTCAACCTCCGCGAAGTCTCCGTCTGTAACTTCCCCGCCTACACCGACGCCGGAGTCTCCGGGATCCGCGCCGCGGTCGGACGCCACCCCTCGCTCGCCGCCCTCGCCGCGGAGCGGGGGAAGCTCCACGAGGCGAGGACGCTCGCCGTCGACCGATGGGGACGCGTCCGGAGGTGACCGATAGCCAGTCCATCGCCCTACTGATCGAGGTGGGGGTAATCGCCCTAGCATCGCTCGCATGGCTAATCCGGACCCTCCGCTAAACGTCCGCCGCCCGGACGAGCTCGACCCCGAAGAGCTCGCGGAGTACGTGGCACCCCCGCTCGAGGACGAGGACCGTCCGGAGGTGGGGACGTCGCCGTCCAAGGTGGACCCCGCCGGCGGGATCTCCACGCGCTAGTCTTCGCCTGTCCGGGGCCGGACGCCTAGCCGGAGCTCGTGAAGATGGAGCCGCCACTAGGGAGCGAGTAGCCACCCCTCGAGGACGTGACGATCAATCACCCTTGGAGGAACTATGGCTATATCGCTCGTGGAGGTGCTCCGCCAATCCGTAGACGAGCTCCACGCCCGAATGAACGCAATCGAGGCGGGAGCGGTCGCGGACCAACGCGACACCCTCAACGACATAGAACAGACGACGTGGGACGAGCTGCGCGCCGAAGCGGAGGCGAAGACCGGACGCCTCGAGCTCCTCGTCTCCCGCGCGGAGCTCGACGCTCGAGCCGGACAGCTAATCGCTCGAGCCCATCCCGCGCCGGCGGAGCCTGTCGGATCGGGGCCCGCCTTCCCCTACCGGAGCCCTGGCGAGTACGTCTTGGCCTACTGCCGGATGAAGCATGGCGACGCCGCCGAGGGGGCCCGCTTCACTCGAGCCCTGGCGGACGTGACGACCGCGCAGACCCCCGGACTCGTCCCCCCGCAAGTAACGGGAGACGTCCTAGGGATATGGCTAGGGAACCGTCCAAGCGTGGACGCCATGACCAAGCCGCCGCTCCCCCCGGTAGGGATGAAAGTCCAACGTCCGCACATCTCCCAACATACGGACGTGGGCCCGCACACTCCGGAGAAGTCCGCGATCACGTCTCGAGCCTTCACGCTCGACCTGGCGGAGATTGATCTCAAGTCCTACGCCGGCGGGGTGGACGTCTCGTGGGAGCTCGTCCAACGCTCGAGCCCCGAAGCCTTGAATCTGATCTTCTCGGACCTCGTGAGCATCTACGCGAGGAACACCGACCGCGACGCCTTCGGGGGTGTCTATACCAACGTGACCCAAGCCGTAGTTTGGGACGGGACCGCCGCCACCTTCGCCAAGGCGATCTCAGACGCCGCGGTGGAATGCGCGACCAACGGGGAAGAGCAGCTCTTCCCCGACACGATATGGATGGGACTCGAGACCTACGGTCTCATCGCCTCGCTCACCGACTCGAGCGGACGTCCCCTCTTCCCCGACATTGGCCCAACCAACGCCCTAGGGACCGCCGACGCCCAAGGGAACATCTCCAACGTGAGGGGACTTAACCCCGTCGTGGACCCCCTCATCGCCCGTAACGCGTTCCTAGTGGGCCCCCGCGATCAAGCGGAGTTCTATGAGACCCCCGGGGCCCCGGTACAGCTCTCCGTCGTGGACGTCGGGGTGGCCGGCTACAACGTGGGCGTTATTGGTATGTGGGCGTGCGCCGCGGTGGACCCCGCCGCCTTCGTGAAGATCACGTCCACCCTGCTCCCCCTCGCCGCCGAAGCCTCGAGCGGGCCCGCGCCGGCGAGCGGAGCGACGAAGAAAGCCGCCGGCTAGGCGATGACGTGGCTAGACGCGCCCTGGCTCACCCCTGACGAATACAAGGGGTGGGCCCGGATCGACGCCTCCGATACGACCGATGACGTCGCCATCGGGGAAGCCGTGAACGCGTCTATGGAAACGGTAGAGATGAGAGCTCCGGTCGCCTTCGCTACGGACTCCACGACCGGAGCTCCCCTCTACCCCTCGTGCCCGAGCTCTATCCACGAGGCGGGACTTCTGCTCACGAATCGCCTCATGGCTCGCCGCAACTCGCCGGACGGGATCGTGGGCGTCTCCGATATGGGGACCGCCCGCGTCCTGTCCTACGACGCTGACATACAGACGCTCATCTCGCCCTATACGGAGATGGTGGTCGGATGAGCTCGAGCCAAGCCGCCCTCGACATATGCGCCAAGCTCACCGCGGCGGGGATCCGTGCCACGACCGACGCCGGCGCGCTCACCCCGCCGGCGGTACTCGTCCCACCCCCCCGCCGCGTCTATGACATTGCTTGTGGCTACACCGCCATATGGAACGTTCACGCCATCGCGCCGGCGGTAACGGGAGGCGACCGCGTCACGTGGGCGAAGCTAGACGAGCTGGTGGACGCCATCGCCTCCGTCTACGCGGTGGAGCTCGCGCAGCCCGGAGCGTACGTCCTAGGTCCTAACACTCTGCCTAGTTACCTCGTCCAATTCTCAGAAGGGATCGCCTGATGATTAACGAATCGCGTCTCCAGAATGGGACGCTCAAGCTTGGACCGACCGCGACTCACCTCGACGCCTCTTGTCAGATCACTAACGTCCGGATCACCTCCGCCTACTCCGATGACGGGGACGCGGTAACGACGCTATGCGGGGACACCAAGCCGCCGCCGCGCAAGCTCGACGGACACAAGCTCGAGGGGACATTGGTCCAAGACTTCGACGTGGACCCCGCCGCCGTGCTGCCGGCGGGGAGCGTGATCAAGTACCTATGGGACCATGATCTCGAGGTGCTCGCCTACGAGTACGTCCCTAACGACACCCTTCACTGTCCCACCATCACCGGAAACGTAATGATCGAGATACCGGCGGAGACCTACGGAGGCGACGTCAACAAGAGAGTAACGAGCGACTTCTCGTGGAACATGCAAGAGAAGCCCACCTTCGCCGCCACCTAGGGTCGTGCTCGAGCTCAACCTAAAGGGAGCCGCGGAGCTCGCCGCTACCCTGGCGATCGCCGCCGCCGCCTTCGAGGACCTCCACGAAGGATTTACCGCCGCCGCGGAGATCATCCAGCGGGCCCAAACCTCGAGCGCGCCCCGCCGGACCGGACGTCTCGCCGGCGGGATGCAGCTCCGCTACGAAGGGAAGAATTCCGCCATGCTCACGAACCCCCTTGTCTATGCGGTCCCTATCCATTGGGGGAGGCGAGCCCACAACATAGAGGCGAACCCCTACGTCATTCGGGCCGCGGACCGGACGGAGACCGCGTGGAACCGTGCCATCGAGGACGACGCGCAGCGGACCCTAAACGGGGTGCGAGGTGCCTAGGGTCCGGCTTCAAGCGGACGTAGACCTCTGGCTAGGGAGCGACGTCTTTAGGGTCCGGACCAACGCCGGCGATCAGATCACCGCGGAGCGAGCCGTGGGGGATAACCCTATGGGTAAGCCCTTCGATCAGTCCTTCCACGTCTACTACGTGGCCTTCAAGCGGAAGTACCCCGATCACCCCGCCGCGAAAGCCTACGGGACGTTTATAAGCGAGCTCTCCGCCTTCGAGGAACTAGACGAGCTCGAGGACGATACCCCTTTACCGACACCTACCCCGCCGGCGGGATCGGATATCTAGCCGTGGCCCTGGCGGTAGAGACCGGAGTCCCCGCCCGGGAGTGGCTCGAGGATCCGGTAGCCATGCTCACCGCGAGCGCGATCCTCCAGAAGCGAGCCGAAGAGCTCGAGCGGGCCCGGAAGTAGTCCGCCATGCCGGCGAAGCTTCTCGTCCAGCTAATCGGGGACTCGACCTCCGCCGTCGCCGCCATCAAGAAGACGGGGACCGCCGCCAAGGAGACGGAGGGAGCCGCCAAGAAGACGGGGAGCGCGTGGTCGGGGGTGGGGAAGGTCGCCGCCGCCGTGGGCGGAGCCTTCGCCGCCGCCAAGATCGTAGGCTTCGCCAAGGACTCCGTAGCCGCCGCGTCCGACCTCAACGAGTCATGGTCCAAGGTGGGGGTAGTTTTCGGGAAGTCCGCCGGCGAGGTTTACAAGTGGAGCACCTCGAGCGCGACCGCCATAGGACTATCCCAACAGAAAGCCCTAGAAGCCGCGTCCACCTATGGCAACCTCGCCGTAGCGTTAGGACTCCCCCCCGCCCAAGCCGCCAAGATGAGCACCTCGCTAGTCGGTCTCGCCGGCGACCTCGCCTCGTTTAACAACGTCCCCGTAGGCGACGCCCTCGACGCCCTCCGCTCCGGCCTTACCGGCGAGGTGGAACCCCTCCGCCGTTTCGGGGTGAGCCTGTCGCAAGCCCAAGTCCAAGCGGAAGCTCTCCGGATGGGACTGGCGAAAGCCCCGGTCGATATGGCGAAGGTGACGCTACAGACGTCTCGTCTGGCGATGGCGCAACGCAACGCGGCGGAGGCGACGAAGAAATACGGAGCCAACTCCAAGCAAGCCCAACAAGCGAACCTCGCCGTCTCGTCCTCGCAGCAAGCCCTAACGAAGAGCATGGCCGGCGGGAAGGTGGAGCTCACCGCGGCCCAGAAAGCCCAAGCAACCTACTCGCTTATTATGAAGCAAACCTCCGTCGCCCAAGGCGACTTCGCTCGCACCTCGAGCGGTCTCGCCAACCAACAACGGATCGCCGCCGCCCAATTCGAAAACACCAAGGCGACCTTAGGGACCGCCCTCTTGCCTGTCGTCAACACCTTCGCGCAGCTCTTGACGTCCACGCTCATCCCCGCCCTGACCGTCGTGGCGAGCGTGATAAAGAACAACTCGACCGCCTTCCAGATCATCGTAGGCGTGGTCGTGGCGATCGTCGCCGTCTTCAAGATATGGACCGTCGTCACGTGGGCCCTCAACTCCGCCCTACTGGCGAACCCTATCTTTTGGGTAGTCGCCGCCGTGGTCGCCCTCATCGCGGTGATCGTCATTATCGCCACGAAGACACAATGGTTCCAGCAGATATGGAAGGCGGTCTCGTCCGCGATGGTGGCCGCGTGGAACGCCACGACCCGGGCGATCGCGGTGGCGTGGAATGCGACCGTAGGGGCGATCGTGGGCGCGTGGAACGCAACCTATCGGGTGATCTCCGGAGTCTTTCGAGCGATCCTTGGCGCGGCGATGACCGTATGGGGGTGGATCCGTGGCAACTGGCCCTTGTTGTTGGGGGTAATTACCGGGCCCTTCGGTTTGGCGGTCGTCCTGATAATTCGCTACTGGTCGTCAATTTCCGGATTTTTCGCCGGGATCGTCTCGTCCATCGGGGGAGCCTTCTCGCGCGTCTACGGACTGATAACCCAACCCTTCGTCACCGCTTTTAACTACGTGAAGGGGATCGTAGAGGGGGCCCTGTCGTGGATCTCCGCCCGGGTGAGCTCCGTTATGTCCGTGGTGAATGGCGCGATCAATACCGCCAAGTCCGTCTATAACACCTTCGCCCGGACGTGGAACGCCATCCAAGTAACGCTCCCCACGATCGACACGCATATCCCCGGGGTGGGGAAGGTGGGCGGGGGGACGATCGGGATGCCGGACCTTCCGATCCTCGCCGCCGGCGGAATGATGACGAGATCCGGTCTCGTCTTCGCCCACGCCGGCGAGGTGATCTCCCCCGCGCCCCGAGCTCGAGGGGACGGTCCGCTCGTCCGCATAGAACATGCCACCTTCGGGGATACCGTGGACGTCGCCACCTTCGGGAGACGTCTGGCGTGGGAGATGACGGTCGCGGGTGTCTGACTGTATCCGCCGCGCCTGGCTCGTCATGGGGGACCGTACCCTCGAGCTCGAGGACGACCTAGCCGGCTACGCCGCTACGGAGCTCGACCTTGGCTACCCCGAAGTCCGCGAGCTCATGTCCCCCCGCCCTTCTATGTCCGGGGTGGACGATCGGACCTCTCTCTTCGGAGCTCGAGCCATCTCCGCCACGATCCGCTCCACGTCGGGGACGCTCAAGCCGGACGAGGTGGCTACCCTCTTCGCCCCGTTTATGGTCCCCGCAGCTCGACCGGAGCTCCATTACGTCCTCGAGCGCGAAGGCGAGCCGGAGCGTATGACGGTCGTCCGAGCTGCGGGATACGGATGGCCCATATCGGGGAAACGGTCGCGGGAAGTGCATCTCTCGTGGGTGGCCGCGGATCCCGCCATGCTCGACCCCGCCGAACGCGTGGAGACCGCCCTCGCCGGCGGACCGCCAGGGACGGGGGGGCGGATCTATCCGCTCACCTTCGCCCGGATCTATCCGCCTGGCAGCGCGACCTCCACGACCGCCACTATCTCGACCCCTGGCGATCTCGCCGTCCGTCCCCTCTTTCGGATCTACGGTCCGATCACGACCCCGGACGTCCGGATCCAAGTCTCCGAGCCCGCCGCGAACTACCGGATCCTCTTCGCCGCCGGCTTTCGGATCGACGCCGGACATTACGTGGACGTGGACTCCGACGCCAAGACCGCCTATCTCGACGGGAGCTCGAGCGTAATGAGCTCGCTCGACTGGCAGACCTCGACGTGGCCGATAATCCCGCCGGAGCCGGCGGTCGCCTACGTCAACCTCTTAGGGTCCTCGACGTCGGGGGTAACCCAAGTCCAAGTCCGCTGGTTTGACCGCTACCTCTCGTGATATGGCGTGGCGGATCACCATACATAGACGGGACTTCGGGAACTATGCCCGCCCATCGGATACCGGCATCGCGGAGCTCACTACCGCCCGGAGCCGCCGTCTCGAGCTCGCCCTCAACGAGCCGGCGAAGCTCACTTGGACCGTAGACGGTCGCTCCCCCGCCGCCGCCTACATTCAAGAGCTCACGACCGAGGCGATCGCCTGGCGGTCCGATCCGGTCCGCGGATGGGTGCAAATGTTCCGCGGCATCGTGGTCGCCTCCGATGACGCCGTAAGCGAGACCGCCCATAGCGTCAACTTCGCCGCCTTCGACTACCTCCAGATATTGCGCGGACGTTTCTTGACCGCGCCAGCGGATCTCGTCTACACCCAAGCGGACCAAGACGCCATCGTCCGCGACCTCGTGGCTCGAGCGGACAACGTGACCTCCGGTAACGGCGCGACCTCGTTCTACCCTGGCTCGAATCTTCCCCTCACCGTCTACGCCGTCAACCCGGACGGGACGCAGCGGACCGCCGATAGCGGGACCAAGCGGGACCGGACCTACACCGGACAGACGTCCATCGGGGAGGCGATCGTCAATCTCGCCGCGTGCGATGGTGGCTACGATCTCGACGTCTGGCCCGTCTCGGACACCTACGGGAGCGACTACCTCCGGATATGGTTCCCCTCGCGGGGGGTGAGCCGGACGGACGTCGCCCTCGCCTACGGATCGACGGTCTCCGCCTTCACCCGATCGGTCTCCGTTAGCGATTACGCCAACTATGTCCGCGTCATAGGCGACTCCGGCGGAGCTGCGTCGCAGCTCTATAGCGACCGCTGGAACACCGACGCCAACAACGTAGGGGTAACCCCGGTCGGATTGTGGATGGCCGGCTTTAACGAATCGGACGTGAAGCTCCAAGGGACCCTCAACGAGAAAGCCCAAGGCGATCTCAACGATGCGGGGATCCTCGTCCCCTCCTACACCTTGACACTCCGGCCCGGATGGTATCGGCCCGGATACCCCGCCCTTGGCGATACCGTCCCCCTCGTCCTGGCCTCCGGACGTCTCCAAGTCTCCACGACCGTCCGCGTCCTAGGCATCAACTACGCGCCGCTGGACGACGGGGACGGCGAGGACGTGGAGATCGTGGTCGGACGACCGCGCCTCGCCCTAGACGCCCTCTTCCGCCGCTCGAGGCGGGACATTAACGCCCTCGCCCGGAGGTGAGCTCGTGACTCGCTACCAACCCCAATGGCTCCAAGCCGGAAGCTATGCCGCGTCCCAAGACCGCCGCCTACTAGGGGCCCTATGGCCCTCGCCGGCGGTATCGGGATGCGCGGTGACCGCCCAACCTACCGGCATGGGCGTCTACGTCGCCGCCGGACAGATAGCCGCCCCGTCCGCCAATAACACCGGATCGGTACTGTGCACCTCCGACGCCCAAGAGGTACTCAACCTCAACCCCGCCCCGCCCTCCGGTACGGACCGCTACGACGTGATTATCTGCCGTCCCCGCGGCCAAGATCTCGACGGGGGCGCGAACGACGACTTTATCTTCGACTTCGTATCGGGGACCGCCGCCGCGTCGCCGACCGTCCCCGCCACGCCGGCGGGATGCGTGGCCCTCGCCAACGTCCGCGTAAGAGGCGGATCCGCTACCGTCGCCGCCGGCGACGTCGCCGACGTCCGCACCTCCCAACCTCTCGCCGTCTACAATCCCGCCACGCTTCCCACCGTGACGCGGGCGGGATGGCTAAAAGCGCCCTTCACGAACACCGCCAACCAAGTGACCGACGTGGGACTACCGGCGGTCTTACCGGTAAGCGGTCTCTACACCCTGGCGATCCAAGGGACGTCCACGAAGGTGACGGTCGGTAACCAACCCTGCTATATGGTTATCAACCTGAGCGCGTCCTATAGTGCTTCGCCGGGGACGGGATGCGCTTTCGCCATTATTGATGCCGCCTACGGTGCGAATGGCACCTACGGAGGCGACCAAGCGGAAGACACAATGGGCGGGGGTATCTATAGGGGGCAAATGATGTGGGCGGGGGCGATGGTGGCCGGACAGATCCTCTATCTGACCCATCGGGCGACCGCCACGCTCGTCACCTGTAACTTCCGCTGCGTCATCACCGCCTGGCCTATCAACCTCGTCGCACCGTAAAGGGAGGGAAAGCCGCCGTGGCCTATCAAGCCCAATCGCAGCTCGAGAACGACGTGGACTTCCAGCAGCGCGACCGCGCCGTCTGTATCGAGCAAGCGAACACCTACCGCAACGATCAACGTCCGGACTTCGTGGCCGTCGCGGAGGGGATCCTCCGCAACCAAGCGGAGCTCTTCGGATGCTTCGTCCGTCTGGCCTCGTCCGGGCCCGGGATCGCCGACAAAGTGGACAACGGGGACGGGACGATCGACTCCGCCAACGTCACCGACGCGGACCTCTTGTCGCTCACTCAAGCCGCCTGGCCTACCGTCGCCGGACTGTACTTCGACTCGAGCGGGACTCCGGTCCCATGAGCGGGGAGGGGCCCGAGCTCGAGCGGGAGATCCCGCGGGAACACTTCACCTCGCCGGACGGGGTGGAGCTCTTGGAGGTGACGTGGCCGGAGCCGGCGAAGCCGCCCCGTCTCGAGATGGCGGACGACCATCGGGACCCGCTCGAGCGCGACGAGGACGCGGAGTGGCTCGAGCCGGACGACCCCCGCCGGCGCGAGGTGGAGCGACGGAGGCGGGATCGTGACGCTTAACCGGATCGCCTACCCCTCGCCGAACTACTCGAGCCGCGGCGGCGCGACCGTCCGCCTTCTCGTGGTCCATACCGCCGAGGGGGCGACTTCGATCGCCTCGCTTGGCTCGTGGTTCGCCAATCCCGACGCCCAAGCCTCGTCGCATGCCGGCGCGGACGACCAACCCAATACGGTAGGGATCTACGTGGCTCGTCCGGACAAATCGTGGACCCAAGCGGACTTCAACCCGGAATGTTGCTCTATCGAAGCGTGCGGCTTCGCCGGATGGGGAGCGGCGGAATGGGACGCTCACCCCGTCATGGTGGACAACGTAGGACTATGGCTAGGCGAGGAAGCCGCCGCCTTCGGGATCCCGCTCCGTCTGCTCACCGCCGGCGAAGCCCAAGGCGGAGCCGCGGGAGTGTGCGATCACGCCGCCCTAGGCGCGCGAGGCGGGGGACATTGGGACGTGGGATCGTCCTTCCCTTGGACTCGAGCCCTCGAGATCGCCGGAGGTGCAGCTCCCCCCTCGAGTGGACCGCCTAGCACATCGCCGCCGGCGACAGCGGGGGGAGGACTAGGGCCCGCTCCCCCCTTCCCTGGCGTGGAGCTCGCTAACTTCCACGCCGGCGACGGGACCGCGACGTGGCAAGACGCCATGAGCCGGCGCGGATGGGCGATCGCCGTGGACGACCTCTACGGGGACCAATCCGAGGCCGTCTGTCGCCAATTCCAAGCGGAGAAGTCCCCCGCCGCCGGCCCGGTAGACGGGATCGTGGGCCCGAAGACGTGGGCCGCGACGTGGGAGCTCGAGATCACCTAGCGATGCCCTGGCGAATCAAGCGGATCGCCTGTCTCGTGGTCCTCGCCGCCGCCATGCTGGCCGGCGCGATCATCGTATGGGTACACAACAAGAGCACGGACACCGACGTACTCGCCGCCCTGGCGGTCGTGGGCGGACTCGCCATCCTCATCGTCGCCCTACCCAATGGGAACGGGGAGAAGCCCTAGGGCCCGGATCCTCGTCCTCTTCGCCGCGATCCTCGTCCTCGCCCTCGTGGCCGCGTGGGCCCTTGGAGCCCTCCTAGCGGTACTTCTCGCTTAGCCGGCGGAGCGGGGATCCTGGCGGACCCTAGGGTCCTCTCCGTCCAATCTGGCGGTAAGCTCGTCTTACCAAGTGTGCTATACTGGTAAGCGTGCCTGACACCCCCGCCAAGATCCCCGCCAACCGGAAGAGGTGCCCGCGTTGCGGACTCGTGAAGGACCGGAAGCGATCCTTCACTCACCGGAGCGACGGGACCATCTTCTCGTGGTGCAAGGACTGTAACTCCGAATACAAACGAGACCGCGCGGCGAAGCTTCGCGCGGAGAAGGGAACACTCCTAGATGACTGACTCCAAGCGGTCCGCCGCGATGCGCGCCTATTGGGCCCGCCGGCGAGCCCTCGAGATCCACGAGGATCCGGTCCCCGTCCACGCTCACGAGCTCGAGGACGGAGGCGACTACTGCTCCGGCTGCGGGGCCCTGCTCTGTCCGGATACGGGGAAGCCTGTCGCCTATGACGGGGCCCGCTACTGGCACAAGGACGGGACCGCCTGCTTCGTCCACCAATGGATCAACGAAGAGGACGCGGAAGCGTGGGAGCTCGCCGGTACGCTCCGGAGCCTCGCGGACGGACAAGAGGACGAGATGGGCGGACTCTTCTCCGCCGCCGCCGCCAAGCTTCTCGGGAACCATGATCCCGAGCAGCCCCAGCTCCCCCATCCGCTTCACGGTGCCGTGGGGGAAACGCCCCTCGCGGTCGCACTCCGCCGCGAT
>Ga0126369_10001830_pt1 | contig 14944 bp, 14 predicted proteins | sample PanSoiMetaPlot_1_FD_109646 | JGI IMG/M metagenome (GOLD analysis project Ga0126369, IMG submission 109646) | Tropical forest soil microbial communities from Panama - MetaG Plot_1 | ecosystem: Environmental > Terrestrial > Soil > Tropical forest > Bulk soil | place: Panama | collected 2016-02-17 | reverse complement strand
CCGCCGTCCAGCGCCATCAGCTCGCGCGGACGCAGGACGTCTCGATCGTCGAGCAGTCGTACTCGCCGTTCGTGAAGTTCGACATCGTGCCGTTCCCGTGGCTGCGGTTCGTCACGGGCGCGCGGGGCGACATCTTCAGTTACCGGGTCCACACGAACGTGAACACGACCGAGGACGACCTGAATGGCGACGTCACGAAGGCCCGGCCCAACGTGAAGGCCAACCTGGTGCTCGGCCCGTGGTACCAGACGGAGCTCTACGCGAACTTCGGCACCGGCTATCACAGCAACGACGCGCGCGCGGTGGTGGCCGACCCCAATCTGACCGCGCTACCGACCGCGCAAGGCTACGAGTTCGGCGTCCGGAGCAAGGCGATCCCGCGGACCGAGGTTTCGCTGACCTACTGGGTCCTGGACCTGGCCAGCGAGCTCGTCTTCGTCGGTGACGAAGGAACGACCGAGGCGCAGGGCCCGAGTCACCGCGACGGCATCGAGTTCGCGATGCGGTTGCGGATTCTGGACTGGCTGTCGTTCTCGGGGGACGTGACGGCGACCCGCGCGAAGTTCGATAGCGGCGGCGCGGTGCCGCTGGCGCCGCTCCTCACGTCGCGAGCCGATCTCACCGCGCGCCTGCCGTGGGGCCTGTCGTCGAGCTTCTCGATGCGGTATCTCGGTGATCGGTATGCGGACGAGGATCGGCATCACACCGCGCGAGGCTACCTACTCTTCGACTGGGTAGCACGCTATCGCTACCGGTGGCTCGAGGCATTCGTCAGCATCGAGAACCTCGCCAACGTGGACTACCGCGAGGCGCAGTTCCTCTTCAATTCACGCCTGCCCGGCGAGCCGACCAACGGCATCCAGGACATTCACTTCACGCCCGGCAATCCGCGAACAGTGTTCGGAGGCCTGGCGGTTCGGTTCTAGCGATCAGTCGCGATCGCTGATCCGAAACTCGACCGGTACCAGCGCCCACACGGACACGGCGCCGGTGGAATTCTGCGCCGGCTCGAAGCGCCAGCGGCGCACGGCGTCGGCGGCCGCTTCGTCCAGCCCCTGATGCCCCGCAGATCGCTCGATACTGACGTCGCTGACACGTCCATCCATCTCGATATGGATGCGAAGCAAGGTCGTGCCCTGGATGCCGGCGCGGCGGGCCGAGTCAGGATAGACCGGACGCACTTGATAGCCGCCTCTCGGCCGTGCCGCGCGAACGATCGGACCGCCCGGCGCCGCGTCAGGGGTACGTGACGCGATCGCGGATCGAGGCGGCCCGGTCGCTCCGCGCTCTTGCGAGCGACTCGAGGCGCTGACGTCCGCCTGCGCGCCGGCGTTGGGCGCAACCGTCGGCGATGGCGCCGCCGGGCCGGCATCCACTTCGGGCGCCCTCGACGATGCCGTCATCGTCGGCGCCGGGCTCGGCGCGCTCGGCGCCGGCGTGGGCTCGGTCACCACCTCGCGCGGTGGAGCGGCTGTCGGAGTCGGGGCCGCCGGTGATGCGGGGGCCGCCGGTGGCGCCGGAACCAGTGGTGTCGGAGCAGGCACGGGTTCGTCGAGCACACGCGCGGGCTTTCGCGGCGTGACCGGCATGGCTGGAGCCGGGCGCGGTCGCGCGGCGGCCGCGGGCGGGACGGGCTCGGCAGGCGGCGGAGCTTCGGCCGGTGTAAGAGCGAGCCACACGACTCGCGGTGGCGGCGCCGGGAGTACCGTGGAGCCTGCCGCGACGACGAGCGCGCCGAGGCCGAGATGGATCGCCACCGAGCACGCCACCGGCCGGGCCACGCGCCTCAGCGTCGCCGTCCATTCCCAGCAGTTGGTCGTATGAACCAGCATCAATTCGTCACACCCGTTCAGACGCGCATATGATACGGCGTCGTCAAGAGGTGTGCTCGACAAACGACGGGCGGGGCGGCGCTTAGAACTAGGGCGAGCGGGCGAGCGTTGGCGAGTCGACTGCGAGCGGGCCGCCGCGCGGGCGGCGCCGGACGCGGTTACTTGATCGCGACGGCCTTGACCTGGCGGAAGTCGGTGAGGCCGCCGAGCGTCTTGAGAACGCCGTCCTGCACCAGCGTGGTCATGCCCTCGTTCCGGGCCAGCTCTAGCATCTCGGCCACGCGCGCCTTCGACTGGATGAGCCGCTTCACCTCGTCGGTCGCGATGAGCAGCTCGTGGATGCCCAGGCGGCCGCGATAGCCGGTCTTGTTGCACGACGCGCAGCCCTTGCCACGATACAGCACGAACGAGCCGTCGAATCGCTGGTTCAACGTCGCGAAGGCTTCCTCGCCGAAGGCCTGAGCGAGCTCGTCGTACTCGGACCGCTCCGGATGGTACTCCTGCCGGCAGTCCGTGCAGATGCGCTTCACGAGCCGCTGCCCGAGAACTCCGAGCAGTGCGTCGGCGAAGTTGAACGGGTCCAACCCCATGTCGAGCAGGCGGATGATCGTCTCCACCGCGCTGTTCGTGTGCAACGTGCTGAGAACCAGGTGGCCGGTCAGCGACGCCTCGATGCCGGTCGACGCCGTTTCCTCGTCGCGCATCTCACCGACCATGATCACGTCGGGGTCGGCGCGCAGGAACGCGCGCATCGCCGCCGAGAAGTCGAAGCCGATCTTCGGCATCACCTGCACCTGGCGCAGGCCGTACTGCGTGATCTCGACGGGGTCTTCGGCGGTCCAGATCTTCCGGTCGGGCTTGTTGATGTGGCCGAGCAGGGCGTGCAGGGTCGTCGTCTTACCCGAACCGGTCGGCCCCACACAGAGGACGAGCCCGTACGGCTTCTCGGCCACCTTCTTGATCTCGCGCAGATTGCGCGGCGTCAAGTCGAGCTTGTCGATCGGCACGACCTCGCTCGAGGACAGGACGCGCATGACCACGTCCTCGTTCTGGTTGGCCGTCGGGATGGTGGCCACGCGCAGCTCGATCTCACGATCGGCCAGCTTGAACTTGATCTTGCCGTCCTGCGGCTTGCGCCGCTCGGCGATGTCGAGCTGGGCCATGATCTTGATGCGCGCGACGATGGCCCGGCGGTACGCGCCGGGGATCTTCTGGTACTCGCTGCAACCGCCGTCGATGCGATAGCGGATCACGGTATCGCGCTGGGCGCCGTAGGGCTCGATGTGGATGTCGGAGGCGCGCGACTTGTAGGCATCGACGATGATCTGGTTCGCCAGACGGATGACGGCGCTGTCGTTCTCGTCGAGCTCGCCGCTGCTGACGTCGAGCGTGTCGCCGGCGTCCTCGGCTCTCAGGTCGCCGAGGATGGTGCCGATCGCGTCCTTGCCCGCCTCACCGCCGCCGACGTGACCCAAAAAGGACAGGATGTCCTTCCGCAGGCCGACCGCCCACCTGATCTTTCGGTTCTTCATCGCCTGGGCGACGCTGTCGACGCGCTGCAGATCTTGCGGGTTGTCGATGAGGACGACGATGTGGTGGTCTTCACGCTTGAGCGGCAGCCAGAAGTTGCGCCGCAGGTACTCGATTCGGAGTCCCTTCATCAGATCGGGCGGCGGCAGGACCTTGTCGTCGTACTCGATGAACGGGCACTCGTAGAACTGGCTCAGCGCGATCCCCACCTCGCTCTTCGGCACCTTGTACTGCTCGATCAGGATCGACTCGACGTCGATCTGGCGACGCCGCGCCTCGGCCACCGCGGAGTTGAGCTCCTGGGCGGTGATCCGTTGCTGCGCCACGAGGTAGTCGAACTTGGCCTTGGGCTTGGCCTGCTCCTGGCTCTGGCTCAGCTGGGTCTGGTTGTTGAACGCGATGCCGAGAGTCTTGGCGATGCGCGAGGCGCCCGTCTCGTCTTCCTTGGTGAACCGTGCGCCGCGCTTCTTGTTCAGGAGCTGGATGACGCCGATCGGCTTGCCCTCGTGCAGGACGGGCATGCCGAGGATCTGCTTCGTCCGGAAACCGGTCTTCTGGTCCCACGATCCATCGAAGCTGAGGGTGGGCGAGATCTTCGCCAGCTCGGCCCGGTCGTAGGCGTCGGCGACGTTGACGATCCGGCCCGAGGCCGCCACGTAGCCGGCGATAGATTTCTCGCTGACCGGAAGCCGGATCTCCTTCACGGTGTCGAGCGCCAGGAATCTCGAGTAGAGCTCCCGCTTCGCCGGGTCGACTGCGTAGATCGTCATCCGCTCGGCGTCGAGCAGCTCGAGGATCTCTCCCTGGAGCTCGATGAAGATGCTATCGATGCTCTTGGCCGAATGGATGCGGTCGACGAGCTGGACGAGCTTCTGCTCGTAGGCGAGTCGTTCTTGAAGGATTTGGACGGACTGTTGCTGGGCCACGTGTCCTCCGATTTTCCCCAACCATGTTAGTCTAGCAGGTCCTCCACCGAGGGCAGAAGGGCTGGGCGTTTGATGGCGCGGGCAGATGTCGTCATCGTCGGCGGTGGCGTCAACGGAGCGAGCACCGCTTTTCACCTTGCATCCCGCGGGGTTAAGAACGTCCTTCTGCTCGAGCGCCGCCACCTCGGCGCCGGCGCGACCGGAAAATCCGGCTCGCTCGTGCGGATGCACTACACCAACGAGCCCGAGTCGAGGCTGGCCTTCGAGAGCCTCAAGATCTTTCGAGATTTCCGGAACGTGGTCGGGGGCGATTGCGGCTTCGCGGCGATCGGCTTCCTGCAGATCGTCCCGAACGGCTACGAGGCAGCGCTCGCTCGAAACGTCGCCCGACAGCAGGGTCTCGGGATCAAGACCGAGGTCGTCGCCCCGGGACGACTAGCGGAATTGCTGCCGGGCTGTCGCACCGATGACGTCGGGGCGGCCGCGTGGGAACCCGACTCCGGTTTTGCGGATCCCAACGCCACCACGTTCGCGTTCGCGGAGGCAGCACGCCGTCTCGGCGCGACGATCGAGACCGGCTGCGAGGTGACGAGAATCTTGACGGAACGCGGACGGGTCGTCGGTGTCGAGACCGTGAGGGGACGCGTGGACGCGCCCGTCGTGGTCCTGATTCCTGGCGCGTGGGCCGGTCCCCTGCTGGCGCCGCTCGGGATCGAGCTGGGCCTCGTCCCCCACCGCATCCAGATCACGATCTTCCGCTGGCCGGAAGCTTTCCGGACCCGTCACTGCATGGTCATCGACGCGATTCATCAGTCGTGGCTCCGTCCCGAGGGCACGAACACGACCTTGATCGGCGTCGAGCTCGGCACCGGCCACGCGGACCCGAATTCCTTCGACGAAGGCGTCGATCCCGACTTCGTGGGGACCTGCCGCAGGGCGCTCGCGGGACGTCTTCCCGTCATGGCCGAGGCGACGATGCGCGGCGGCTGGGCGGGCATGATCATGATGAGCGCCGACGGCCGGCCCATCATCGATCAGATCCCGTCGATCGCCGGCCTCTACTGCATGCTCGGCGATTCGGGAACGTCCTTCAAGACCTCACCGGCGATCGGCAAGTGCCTCGCAGAGTGGATCGTGGACGGCAAGCCCCGCACGGTCGACCTCACGCCGTTCCGCTCGACCCGCTTCGCCGAGAAGCAGGCCTGGCACGACGAAGACCATTACGGCGGTCAGGGCTTGACGATCTCTCGCTAGCCCGTCAGCGGCCGAGCGCCGCGAGCATCTCGTCGATGCTCGTCAGCTTGACGCGCGGGCGCCCCTGGGCGCGGCCGCGCTCGGTCTCGATCGCGTCGAGCTTGTGCCAGTCGGCGTAGGAGAAGAAATTCGGCTGACGCTGGCGGACCAGCGCTTCGGCGGCCGCCGCTTCGGGGTGCGCGGGCTCGAGCACCGCGCCGCCGACGAGATCCTCCAGCATGCACTCGACGGTCTCGGCGGCGTCGGGCTTGTTGGTCCCGATCACGCCGGTGGGGCCGCGCTTGATCCAGCCCGCCGCGTACTCGCCGACGATCGGCTGCTTGGTGTCGGAATCCAGCACGCGCCCCTTGTCGTTCAGGATGACGCCCCAGCTCTCGTTGAACGGTACGCCGGACAGCGGCACGCCGCGGTAGCCGACCGAGCGGAACACGAGACCGGCCGGGAGCGTTTCGACGTGACCGGTCGCGCGCGCTTGGAGCGCGCCGGTCGACGTGGCGTAGAGCTCGTTGCGGACGAGCTTGAGCGCCGCGACTCCGCCGTTCTCGTCGCCGATCAGCTCGACCGGCGAGACCAGGAAGCGCAGGGTGAGCAGGCGAGACTTGCCCGTCGGCTGCCGCCGCGCATACTCCTTGAGGATCTCGACCTTCTTCTGCGAGGCCCGATCCCCGCTGCGCTCGACCGCCGCGCGGCTCAGCGGGTCGAGCTCGACTTCGTCCGGGCGCGCGGTCACGTCGGCATCGGCCAGCTCACCGAGCTCCTTCACTTCGGGATTCGTGAACGCCGCCTGCGCGGGCCCCCGCCGGCCGAGTAGGTAGACCTCCTTCACGCGGCTCTTGCGCAGCGCCTCGAGCGCGTAGTCGGCGATGTCGGTGGTGGCGAGCTCCTCGGGCGTGCGGCAGAGGATGCGGACGACGTCGACCGCGACGTTGCCGACGCCGATGACCGCCACCCGCTCCTGCGTGAGATCGAACGTGCAATGCCGGTAGTCCGGATGGCCGTTGTACCAGGCGACGAACTCGGTGGCCGGGTGGCTCCCGCTCAGATCCTCGCCCGGAATCCCCATGCGGCGATCGGTCTGCGCGCCGGTGCAGTACACGATCTGGTGATAGTGAGCCTTGAGATCGGCGAGCGTCACGTCCTTGCCGAACTCGACGCCGCCGAAGAAGCGGAAGCGCGGATTCGCCGCGACCTTGTCGAACACGTTCGTGACGAACTTGATTTTCTGATGGTCGGGCGCGACGCCCAGGCGCACCAGCCCGTACGGCGTCGGCAGCCGGTCGAACATGTCGACCTCGACGACGCGCGGGGCGCGCAGCAGGTGATCGGCCGTGTAAAAGCCGGTGGGCCCGGCGCCGATGATCGCGACGCGCAGGGGCCGATCCGGCGTTCCGAGTCCCGTCGTCAATGCGCGGGCCTACGCTCGCCGGCGAGGAGCTGCGTCTGCAGCGTGTCGACCTCGCCCTGATAGTGGTCGCGTTGCGCCTTCACGATGTCGCCGATCGAGACCATTCCGATCAGCCGGCCCTTGTCGATCACCGGCAGATGACGGATCCGCCGCTCGGTCATCGTGTGGGCGACCGACAGCAGATCGTCGTGGGGCTGGCCGGTGATGACGTCCCGGGTCATCAGGTCGGCGACCAGGCGCATGAAGAACTTCTCGTTGCGCGCGGCCTCGCGCACGATGTCGCGCTCCGACAGGATGCCGACCGGGCTTTCGCCATCGACGGCGATGAGCGCGCCGATGTTGTGGCGATCCAGCAGCGCGAGCGCCTCCCGGATCGACTGCTCGGGGCGCACCGTCACCGCCACTGAGCCTTTCCGCGCAAGGATGTTCGCGATGTTCATGCGCCGTCTCCTTCTGTCGAGCAGGCTTCCGCTATAGTACGCCGCTCGGTGCCCCGCCACCTATGAACCGGTCGCGGCGCGACCCGCCGCCTGCGCCAGGAGGGCGCGCGCACAGGCGTGCGGCGTCAGCTCGCGGCGCGCCACGCGCTCCAGCAGGCTCGCGCGCGCTGCGCCCTCCGGGCCGAGTGCGGCGGCCAGCACGGTTTCGGCGACCAGATCCTGAGCGATGCGCAGCACGCGGGCCGTGACGATCTTCCGGCGGCGGCGCTCGAGCTCGCCGCTCGTCTTCTGATAGGCCATGTGGCTGTCGAGAGCATCGGCGATCGCCTCGATGCCCTCGTCGCGCGCGGCCGAGGCGGGCAGCACGGGCGGCAGCCACGCGCCTTCCGCCGACGGCAGCAGGGTGAGCATCGCCCGGAGCTCGGCCACCGTTCGGTCCGCGCCGTCGCGATCGGCTTTGTTGACCACGTGCACGTCGGCGATCTCGAGCACGCCGGCCTTGAGCGCCTGGACGTCGTCGCCGAGCCCTGGCACCGACACGACGACGACGGTTTGGGCCAGACGCATCACGTCGACCTCGTCCTGCCCGACGCCGACGGTCTCGACGAGCACGAGGCCCAGCCCGGCGGCGTCCATCAGGTCGACCGCGTCGGCGGCGGCGCGCGAGAGGCCGCCGAGCGCACCGCGCGTGGCCATCGAGCGGATGAAGACACCGGGATCCAGCGCGAGATCGCTCATGCGGATCCGGTCGCCGAGGATCGCGCCGCCCGTGAACGGCGAGGACGGATCGACCGCGAGAACACCGACGGTGCGCCCGCGAGCCCGCGCGACCAGCGCGAGCGCGCGCGCCAGCGTGCTCTTGCCGCTGCCCGGCGAGCCCGTCAGCCCGACGACCTGCGCGCGGCCCGTGCTCGGATAGAGCTGCGCGCAGAGCGCTTCGGCACGGGCGCCGCCCGATTCGATCCACGTGAGCCCGCGCGCGAGCGCGCGCATCGAGCCCTCCGTGATCTGGCGCGCCAGCGTCTCGACGTCCGCGATCATGGCCATCGACGGTGTAAGAGGCCACGCCCCGACCGAAGCGGAGGTGACTGGGACAGGCTGGGCGACGCGCTGGACATACTCAATTGCCATATTACGGCACCGGCCATACAGCGGGCACGCACTTCGGGCCGCGCGCCCTGCGGCTCTGGAAGAGCTCGTGCGGCGAGCTAGTACGGTGAGCGGCCTCCCGACGGCGCCAGCGCCGTGGGTGAGGCCTTCTCGGCAGCTCGCTGCGGGTCCTTCGGCAGCGCGAGCCGAAGCTCTCGGCAGCGCTTGCGAAGCGTGTTCCGATTGATTCCAAGCAATCGCGCCGCGCGAAGCTGGTTCCCGCCGGTCATCGCGAGCACGTGCACGAGCAGCGGTCGCTCCATGACCTCGAGAGCCTGCCGGTAGATTCTCCCGGGCCGCACGCGCGACAGACGCTCTACCAGCTGCGGCACCGCATCGGCAAGCGCGCGTGCCGCCGCCTGAAGCTCCACTCCGTCTTCGCGACCGCTCGTACCGTCAGCCATCGCGACGAGTCTCCACGAGCCTTCGGGTCATGCGATCCTCCTCGGTAGCATCGCCAAAAAAAAGGCGCCCATCTTCGGGCGCCATTACCCGCGAGCGACGTCGTTGTCTCGCACGCTATCGGCAGCAAGCTGCGTGCCGCCAAGCCCCTCAAAGGCGACGGCCACTTACGTCGCGGCGCCGCCACGCTCGATGCTCATTCGACAGGCATCGAGCGTGGTTTGCTCATACGCTGAGCACGTCGCGCGCTCAGTACTCCTTGTAGTGTAAGAACTTCGCGTCGATCGTCAGCACGCCGCGCTCGCCCTTCTTCTCGAGCTTCACGACGCAGTCGATTGCGGACAGGATCCCGTCACCGAACAGCTCGTTGCACCGCTCGCGGAGCGCATCGCCGTAGACGCCCACGAGCTCCATCAGCCGGTACTTGAACGGGTCCGTCGTCAGCGGAAAGTCGGTGCGCAGCGGCATCGCGGTCGTCGCCATGGCCGTCTCGGCGTCGACACCCACTGCCGCGGCAAGTCGCTTGGCCTCCTCGGCGTTCAGCCGATGCTGACCGTGGAGCGCCGCGGCGATGTACGTCGGGTCCTTGGTGCCGATCATCTTGCCCAGATCCTCGTAGCTCACGCCACGCGCGACCCGGGCGCTACGGATCTTCTCGAGCGCCGCTGTTCTGTCCATGATCTCCTCCTCAGGTAGTGTTCGGGTTCTTCAGCGCGGGGTGACCGCGAGAGTCTCCGCCGCCGGCGTCGCGTGTCCGTCGCCGGCGTCGGCCCGCGCGCCCTCCACGAGAAAGCGCAGGACGTGCGCACGCAGGCGCAGGTAGTCCGGGTCCTCGATGAGCGCGGCCCGCACGCGCGGGCGCGGGATGCCGACGTCGACGATCTCGGCCAGGCGCGCCTCCGGCCCCCGCGTCATGAGCGCGATGCGATCGGACAACAAGATCGCTTCGTCCACGTCGTGCGTCACCATGAACACGGTGTTCCGGCCGGCGGTCCACATGCCGATCAGCTCGTCCTGGATGAGGCCGCGGGTCAGCGCGTCGATCTGGGCGAACGGCTCGTCGAGCAGCAGGACCTTCGGCGCGGTCGAAAACGCTCGCGCGAGCCCGACCCGCTGTCGCATCCCGCCGGACAGAGCCGCCGGGCGCTTTCGTTCCGCGCCGGCCAGCCCCACCATCTCGACGTAGCGCTGCACGTGCTCGGCGATCCGGCGCCGGTCCCAGGACGGGTGCGCGGCGCGGACGGCGAGGCGGACGTTCTCGAACACCGTCATCCACGGCATCAGCGAGAAGTTCTGGAAGACGACCATGCGGTCGATGCCGGGCTGCGTGATCTCGCGCCCCTCGAGCACCACGCCGCCGCCGGAGGCGCGCTCGAGGCCGGCGATGATGTTGAGCAGGGTGCTCTTGCCGCAGCCCGAATGCCCGACCATCGTGACGAACTCGCCCTGGGCGATCGAGAACGCGACCTCGCGGAAGACGCACACCTCGCCGGGCCCGTCGTGCGCCGGAAAATTCTTGGTGACGTGATCGATCTCGAGAAAGGCCACGCTCACTCCGTGTAGGCCAGGCGCCGCGACAAGCGCGCGAGGCCGGCGTCGAGAAGAACGCCGATGAGACCGATCGCGAGAATCGCGAAGATCACGCTCGTGAGCGCGAGGTTGTTCCATTCGTTCCACACGAAGTACCCGATGCCGGTGCCGCCGATGAGCATCTCGGCCGCCACGATCGCCACCCACGCGCTGCCCACCGAGATCCTGAGCCCGGCCACGATCGCGGGCGCCGCCGCCGGCAGGATCACCGTCGCCAGCCGCCGCGGCCATGAGAGCTGCAGGATCGACGCGACGTTGAGGTAGTCGCGCTTGATGCTCGCGACGCCGAAGGCGGTGTTCGCCAGGGTCGGCCAGAGCGACGACATGAAGATGACGAGGATCGCGGACTGGCCGGAGTCCTTGATCGTGTAGAGGAAGAGCGGCATCCACGCCAGCGGCGAGACCGGCTTGAGGACCTGGATATAGGGATTGACGGCCCGATAGAGGAGCGGCGAGAGCCCGAGGGCCACGCCGAGCATCACCGCCGCGGCCGACGCGGCGAGATAGCCGAGCGCCAGCCGACCCAGGCTCGCGGCGAGCTGCAGGCCGATGCCCTTGTCGTTGGGTCCGTGATCGTAGAAGGGATGCGCGAGCATCTGCCAGGCCGTCGCGCCCACCGCCAGCGGCCCCGGGAGCCCCTTGCCAGGCGGCCGGGTCGCCGTGAACGCCTGCCACGCCAGCACGAACACCAGCCCGATCGTCACCGAAAGACAGAGGACCCGCACGCGATCGCGCGCCATCGGCGGCCTCAGGTCCGCCGAATCGCGAACGACTTCAGATAGTCGTCCGGCTTGTCGGGATCGAACAGCTTCGTCTTGCCCACCGCGAACGCGTGCTTCACCGACGAGGCGTCGGGCGGTTTCTGACCGAGCGCACGCATCGAGCGCGCGGTGCTCGTCGCGAGGAACACCTCCTCGGCCACCTTTCGGTAGCTGACGTCGGCCTTGAGGTAGCCCCAGCGCTTCATCTGGGTCAGGATCCAGATCGCCATCGAGTGGTACGGGAACGGGTCGAAGTCGATCCGGTCGGGCACGGTCCGGGTGTTGCCGAGGCCGTCGGGGAAGACGCCCGTGAGCACCTGCTCGAGGACCTCGACCGGCTGGTTGAGAAAGTTCTTGGGCGCGATCGCGGCGGCGATCTCCTTGCGGTGCGCCGGGACGTGCGCGTACTGGGTGGCGTCGAGGATCGCGTTCAACGTGGCCTGGAACGTGTTCGGCATCTTCTCCATGAGCTCCCGCTTGGCGGCGAACGCGCAGCAGGGATGTCCGGGCCAGATGTCCTTCGACAGCATGAAGATGAAGCCGACGTCCTCGAAGACCGCGCGCTGGTTGAACGGATCGGGCGCCAGGTAGCCGTCGAGATTGTTGGCGCGCAGATTGGCGACCATCTCGGGCGGCGGCACCGCGCGGATCTGGACGTCGCGGTCGGGATCAACGCCGCCCTCGGCCAGGAAGTAGCGGAGCAGGAAGTTGTGCATGGAATAGTCGAACGGCACGCCGAACTTGAACCCCTTCATGTCGGCCGCGCTCTTGACGCCCTTGTGCTTCGTGGCCAAGGTGATGGCCTGACCGTTGATGTTCTCGACGGCGGGCATCACGTACGGGACCGACTGCGAGCCCACGCCCAGGGTGATCGCCAGCGGCATCGGCGAGAGCATGTGCGTGGCGTCGGTCTCGCCGTTGATCGAGATGTCGCGGATCATCGCCCAGCTCGACGCCTTGAGCACCTGGACGTTGAGCCCCTGCTTCTTGTAGAAGCCCATCGGCTCGGCCATGATGATCGGCGTCGCGCACGTGATCGGGATGAACCCGATCTTGAGGTCGCGCTTCTCGGGCGGCCCGGGCTTGTCCTGCGCGATCGCCTTCGCGGCGGCCATCGGAAACACCGAGGCCAGCGCGGCCGTCGCGGTCGTCGCGCCGACGGCCGCGAGAAACGCGCGCCGTCCGTGTTCACCGCCGAACACCGCGCGCTCGACAGCCCGCTCGGCCGCCTGCGCGCGCAGCGTACCCGTATCCTGGTTGTCGTCGTTCATCGCGACTCCCCAGTTGTTCGCCCGCCGAACGCAAAATGGCGCCCGGGCTCGGGCGCCATTGTCCGTAGCGAGCGAGACATCGTCGTCTCGCGCGCCGCGATGGGAGCAAGGCTCGTGCCCGACGTCCCTTGCTCCGCGCTTCAATAGCGACGGCTACTTGACGTCGAGCGGTGCTTCGGGCGCTGCTCAACGAATGAGCATCAGGGATCGACTGCCTGCTTCGCGAGCATCGAGAGCGGCTCGTTTGCGAGAGTCAGACGCCGGGTGATACGTTCCTTCGACGACGAGCGCCACACGGCTGCCCGTCACCACGGTTCTAGGGGGAACGCCTTGAATGTCCGATTGGCCGTCAATGGCACGCTGATGCGCGGCCTCGCGCTGAACGGAAACCTAGTGGCGGCCGGTGCGACGTTCGTGCGAGAGACGACGACCGGGCCGAGCTACCGTCTGTGGTCGATCGACGACCGGCATCCCGCGATGATTCGCGTGGCGTCAGGCGGCGCGACCGTCGCCGTCGAGGTGTGGGACGTACCCGCCGCCGGCCTCGCCGCGATCCTGCTCGGCGAGCCTCGCGGCCTTTGCGTGGGTAAGGTCGGTCTTGCTGACGGCGAGGAGACGCTCGGAGTGCTGGGCGAGTCGGCGCTCTGCGAAGGTCATCGCGAGATCACGGAGTACGGCGGCTGGCGAGCGTACCTGGCATCGCGCGCCACGCGGTGACCGAGGGCGCGCCGGCGTAGATGCGAGCCTCTAGAGGTTCCAGTGCCCGGTGAGCTCGAGAACCTTCCGATCGAGCTTGGCGAGTCGCGCCGCGATCACGGTGGCAATGGTCATGACGAGCTTGTACGCGGCGATACTGTCGGCCGCGATCAGCCGCTGGAACTGCGCCTTCGTCAAAAGCTGAAGCTCACACTCGGTGAGCGCGACGACCGTGGCCGATGTGGGCCGGTCCGTGATGAGGCTCATCTCGCCCAGCAAGGTGGGCGCCTCGACCTTCGCCAGCGATTGACGCTGCCCATCGGGGCCGTGCTTGAAGACTTCCACGTCTCCCTGCAGGAGGAACACGAGCCCGCTCGGCCGGTCGCCCTCGTTCATGAGCGGGTGCCCGGCCGCGACTTTCTGGCCGACCGAGGCCTGGGCGAGCTGCTCGACCTGCTGCGACGTGACGCCTCGCCCGAGCAGAGACAGCATGATCCTTCGCGTGTCGGAGGGGTTCACCTCTTTCGATTGTACGACAGGGGGTCACGATCGCCCGACGACCGCGAGCGCCGCGACGCGCCGGCCGGCCTCCAGCCGCGCCTCGGATGTCGCGGCCACTGCTCGGGCGGCCCGGCGCGCCTCGCCCGTCCGGGCCACCAGCCCGGCGTATTCTGGCCCGAACAGCGGTTCGAGCCGGCGCCGGATCTCGCGGGCGAGCGCAGGGCTGCGGCCGCCGGTCGAGACCGCGATCTGGAGCTCGCCGCGCCGCAGCACCGAGGGCAGGATGAAGTCGCAGCGCGCCGGCCGGTCGACCACGTTCACGAGCACTCGCGCGCGCCGGGCCAGGGCTGCCACCGCGTCGTCGACCGCGAGCTCTCCGGTCGCGGCCACCGCTAGGGCGCAGCCGCGCAAGTCCGAGCGCCGAAACGTGCGGCGCCGCTCGACGATGCGGCCGACCGCGGCCAGCGCCGCCAGGCCGCGCGTGACGACCGGGCTCACCACGGTGACGTGCGCTCCACACTCGAGCAGCGCGCGCGCCTTGCGCTCGCCGATCTCCCCGCCGCCCACGACCAGGCACCTTCGGCCGCGGAGATCGAGGAACGCGGCGAAGTAATCGGGCATCCCTAGGCTCCCGCCCCGGCCAGGACGCGCCGGACGCTCAGCGGCACGGAGGCGCCCGCGACCGTCGGGCCGGTCAGCAAGACCGCCGGCGAGCCGACGCGGGCGGCGCGCGCCTCGTCGGCGATCTCTCCGAGGCGGCCGGCGATCACCCGCTCTCCCTCGACGCCGGCCCGTTCGATCACGATGGCCGGCTCGCGCGGATCACGGCCGAGCGATGTGAGCGAGGTCGTGATCGCCTCGAGCGCACCGACCGGCATGTAGAAGACGAGCGTGCCCTCCGTGCGTGCCAGCAGGTCCCAATCGAGCGAGGCCGGACAGTGCCCCGTGTGGTCCGTGCCGGTCACGAACACGATCATCGAGGAGCTGCGGCGCTCGGTGAGCGAGATGCCAAGCCGCGCCGCCGCCGCGGTACCGGCGGTCACGCCCGGGATGATTTCGAACGCGATGCCCGCGGCGCGGACGGCCTCGATCTCTTCACTCAGACGCCCGAAGACCGCGGGATCGCCCCCCTTCAGCCGGACGACGCGCTCGCTGCGACGCGCCCAGTCCATCAGGAGCCAGTTGAT
>Ga0126369_10001828_pt1 | contig 14955 bp, 8 predicted proteins | sample PanSoiMetaPlot_1_FD_109646 | JGI IMG/M metagenome (GOLD analysis project Ga0126369, IMG submission 109646) | Tropical forest soil microbial communities from Panama - MetaG Plot_1 | ecosystem: Environmental > Terrestrial > Soil > Tropical forest > Bulk soil | place: Panama | collected 2016-02-17 | reverse complement strand
TGCCGGTAAGGCAAGCCTTACCGCACTGGGGAGCGGCAAGCCGCGTCGGAAACGGGCAGTTACAGATTTTGCCAGTTAATCGGCAGGCTACCCACCCGCCTCCGCAGGTGGTACTGACTGGTCTTCACAGAATGTCCTGCGCTCTTAGGGTAATCACCGTCGCTACTACCAGCACGAAGAACATCAGCATCAGCACGAATGGATCGAGCAGGATGTTTCCCCAGGGGTGCAGAAAGTTGATGTAGCTGCTCAGGTCTGCGGGAATTTTTTCGGCGGCCGGGACCTCAGGCGCCTTGCCGAGCTTAGGCGCTTCCGGCCGTTTGACGTTCGGATTGTAAGGCGCCTGTTCAAGATAGGACTTCATCTTGTCCTCGTAGTCCTTCATCTTGTCTTCGGCATCTTTTTTGTAATTCTCGATATCGCTGCGGGCCTTCTGGATATTTTGATCGTTCACGTCCTCGACGTGCTTGTAGAGACCCTTCCCCTTGTTTGCGCCTTCCTCATCGGAACCTTGCTCGTCGAGCGTATCCAACGTCGAGAAACGCTTGATGCCGTCAAAGGACCAGGTCGCCGGAATCACGGTGCTGATGACACGGGCCGCATTTTCCGGGACCCCGACCAGGCCGCAGAACAGAATCTGCGGGATCAGGATCAAGGGCACCATGCTGGTGGCCATCTCGGAAGTTTTGACAATTGCCGAGATGAAGAGACCGAGGGCGATGCCCACCATGGCCGTGATGAGCACGATGATCACTTGCGGGATGGCCCAGCCCGGCACGGCCATCAGTCCGGTGTAATGGAAGAATTTCAGAGATGCGTAAAGCGCGATGCACTGCAACGACACGATCACTGCCAGGACGAATAGTTTCGATCCGACGTAAGGCAGGAGACGCAGATTGACCATGCGTTCTCGCGTGTAAACGGCACGTTCGCGAATGATCTCGCGCGAAGCCACGGACGTCCCAAACCAGATCGAGACCAGCGCCAACACAAAGTAAGGAAAATCTCGCGGCGCGTTGGCGCCGACCACCAGATAAGTCAGAAACGCGATAATCGGCGCCTGGCCAAAAAGGATCAGCAGATTGAACTTGTCGCGCGTCAGCACCTCAAAGTAGCGTCGCGTGAGCGTGCCCCACTGGCGCGCGGTGTCCACCATGCTCATGCGCCGCTTGGGCGGGGCCGCCGCCCGGCCATCTCGCGGCAGCACGCTCAAGGGATCGACGACGTTGCGCCGGTACTGCTCGGTAGTTTGAAACTTCTGCTTCCAATTTTCCGCGACCTGTTCCGAGATTTGTTCGCGCTGGTTCTTGAGGGCGCTCTTTTGCGCCTTGGTGGCGTTCGCCGGCAGCGGCGGCAGCGAAGCGAGTTGCTGCTCGATGGGAGCCTCGAGTTTGTCGTAGAGATCTTTGAAGCTGTCGGCCTGGACATGGGCCAGGGCTTCCTGCGGCGCGCCATAAAACACCAGCTTGCCCCGCATCAGCACCACGATTTTGTCGAACAGCTTCACGTTCTCCATCGCATGGGTGGTGAGAATGACGGTCCGGCCGCTCTCGGCAATTTGGCGGAAGAGCTTCATGATCTTTTCTTCCGTCGCCGGATCGAGACCCGACGTCGGCTCATCCAGAAAGATCACGGACGGTTTCGTAATCAGTTCGACCGCGATGGAAACCCGCTTGCGCTGCCCGCCGGACAATTGCGAGATGGCCACGTCGCGGCGCTCTGACAAGCCGGTGACATCCATTACCTCATTCACGATCTGATCTATTTCGCGGCGCGAGACATCGCGCGACAGACGCAAGCGCGCGACGTAGTACAGCGTGCGATACACCGTTAGTTCGCGATGGATGATGTCATCCTGCGGCACGTAACCAATGGACTGCTTTAACGAATCGAGGTGGCGATAGAGATCGAGATTATTGATCAGCACATGACCGCTGGTGGCTGGCCGCATGCCGTTGAGCGAATCCATCAGGGTTGACTTGCCCGCGCCGGATGGCCCCAGCAATCCCACAAACTCGTTGGGCTGGATGGTGAGACCGACGTCATCGAGCAGTTTGATCGAGCCGCCGCCCGATCGGTTCTTCACCACTTTGGCGATGCTGATGCAGTCGATGCGCGTCTTTGATCGGGTGTCGTAAACGGCCACACCCTGGGCCGCATCGGCCTGCAAAACGAAGGGGCCGATTTGAATGACATCCGCCAGTTGCACCTGCCGCCGCCCGCTGATGCGTTCGCCGTTGACGTATACGCCGTTGGTCGATCCGGTGTCCTCGACGGCCACGCTGCCGTTGGTGCGCACAAAGCGCGCATGCCGGTTCGAGATTTGCAATCCGTCCAGACGCACATCGCTGTCAGGCGCGCGGCCGACCGTCAACTGCGGCCGGGAATCAAATGAAAGGCGGACGAGTAACTGTGGCTGTGTCCCCGCCGGCGGCGTGGTCGGCTGTAAAGAGCCGGAGGTGGAAACGATCGTCTGGCGCTGGGCCATGGCTGCGATTTGGCCGAACGCCGGCGGAATCAACCGTTCGCTGGGCGTGGGCGCGCCGGGCTCGATAATCCGCCGCGAAGGCGCCGGGTGCGACGGATCAGTCAGACGCAAACGCGGCCCGCCATTCCCCAGTTGAATCTGATCGCCGTCAAACAACTGGACGGTTTCCGTAATCCGGTGGCCGTTTACCAGCGTGCCGTTGAAGCTCTTGAGATCGCTGATGGTGTATTGGAAATCGCTGAGGCGGATTTCCGCGTGCCGCCGCGAGACGACCGCCGCATCGGCATTGATCACGACCTCGCCTTCCGGATCGCGGCCCAGACGCGTCACTTCTTTGTTGAGAGCAATTCGCCGCGTCTGGCTGGTGGGCGACTCTTCAAGATCGAGATGCGCGGGGCCGGCGGCCGAAGCGCGCGGCGGTTGAGCAGGCGCCGGGGTTTCAGGCGGCGTGGGTCGAAAGTTCGAGAGGCTCGCATCGTGCACGGTCTCCATACGACCGATGTCTTTGCGCGGCGTGTCGTCTTCAACCGGTGATTGTTCAATGCTGACGACGCGGAGAATAGGACCACCCGCACCGAGTTGCACGTGGTCGCCCACTCTCACTTCTTCGGGCGCCGAGATTCGGGCGCCGTTCAGGAACGTGCCAAAACGCGAGCCATTATCACTGACGGTGCAGCGTCCGCCGGCCAGACGGAACTCCGCATGCTTGCGCGACACCATGGGCCACTGCTCCTGAGAAAAGAAGTAATGGCATACGGCCGGATCACGTCCGACCAGCACCAGGTCGCGATTGAAAGCGCGCTCGCCATGCAGTTGGCCGCTGCGATCCTCTCCGAGAACAAGCTTCATAATGTGTAAGGACAGTAAGGATTATCGGACCTTGTCATTTGGACACTTGTCATTTTGATCTACGCAAACGAGTCATTACCATCCGCGTAAGCGGATGGATCAAACAATGACTCTTGAAAGTAGGTGCTGGATCCATCCGCTCACGCGGATGGTACTGACCTCATGTCAACAAATGACAAATGATAAATGATCTTTTTCTTACGGCTTCCCGAAACGAAACGACTGCAGCATCATCGGCAGTTCACCCTTCACGCCGACATCATTGACCGACTTGAGTTCCGGCGCCAGCGAAGTTGTCAGCATCAGCAGCGTCACGCCGTTGTTGTTGCCTTCGCTGGGGGGCACAAAAATCACGCGGCCCCAAATCTTAATATCCCCGTGCTCAGTGTTGCGCGAGGCGCTTTCAAAACGGAATTCGTAACCGTCGTAAACGCCGGCTTTGGTCGGGCCCTCTGAGACCTTCTTATATTCGGTAAAGCTTTTCGCGAATTGATTGCTCAAATTTTCCGCCAGGGTCGGGAACACTGCGCGGTCGCCTTCTTCCGAGCCGGTGGATGAATACCAGCCGACGGCAAAATTCTCCTGGGTAAAGTCGGGCGGCAAGCGCCGCTCGACTTTGGCGAAGTTGCTGGCGCCGGGGATTCCGGCTTTGGCATCTTTCTGCCAGGTCTTCGGATAGTAGAAAGAAAAGTCGACGTAGTGTTCGGCCAGCTTGCCGTCGAGCTTGGCCTTTGAATTAACGAACTGAACCGCATCGGCCGGAGGTGAATATGCCGGCACTTCGACCTTCGGTGTTTCCGGCCTGGTGTTGCTGGCATCGGGAGTGCTCTCAACCATCGGCGTGGGTTCAGGATGTCGAGGTTCAAGCAGGGCGACTTTCTTCTTGTCGAGCATCGGCTTTAGGACAAAGAAATAACCCGCCACTGCACCGCCGGCGCCGATCAGCAGCAGCACGAAAAGAATTCCCAATATCAACGGCAGCTTCGAACGCTTCTTTGGTGGAGCGGCTTGCGGCGCTGCGGTGGCCGGAGCAACTGGCGGCGGCACCGTAGCCGCCGGGATTGACGCGTTCGTCGCCTGGGCCGGAGCGAGATTCGAAGTCGACGGCGGCGGCACTGGGGGCGGCGCGGCAACCGGCGGCGGCGGAGGCTGAGTTGCCGGCGGCGCAACCGGCGCTGGCGTCACGTCGCTAACCGTGGGCACAGGCGGCGCGGCCGGCGGCGGCGGAGTTGCGACTGGAGGCGCTGGCGGCGGCGCGGCTGCGATCGGAGGCTCAGGTGTTGGCGGCGGCGCGGTTGGCGCTGGGGGAGCAGGCGGCGCCGGAGTCGGTACCGGCGGCGTTGGCTGCGGCGTCGATACTTGTGTCTTATAGGGATCGAACGGCCCCTCGGACATTCGCGGCAGCGGCTGTGAAATCACTTTGGTGATTTCATCGTCGAGCTGATTGGAATCGATCCGTATCGTCGCGTCCTGACCGGCGGCAGCATTGTGCGAATCGACCAACGGAGTACCGTCCTTGGTACAAAACTTCTGCTTGTCGTTGGCGTAGGTACGGCTACACTTTGGACATTGCTTCATGGGATTTTTCTCGAAGTTTAGGAATTGGCTTTCGCGCGCGCTTCGGTAAGTTTCGTTTGCAGCGCTGCATTATCCGGATCAAGCTCCAGCGCGCGGGAGTAAGCGCGCACCGCATCTTTGGCCCGGCCCGCCTTCATGTAACCGTCACCCACGCCGGCGAATCCGAACGCCCCCCCGAGTTGCCGGCGATCCGCGTCCGAGGCGAGGCTGACTGCCTGATCGTAAGTCTTGAATGCGTCGTCGTAGCGCTCCATGCCAAGATAGCACCGCCCCAGGATCGCGCGGGCTGTGAACATTTTCGGGTTGGCATCGATCGCCTGTTTTAGAACCGGCTCCGCATCTTCGTACTTGCCGCGCGCTGACAGGAATCGCCCCAGCAGGAAGAGCGCCCCGGGATTTTTCGGATCCATGGCCAGCGCTTTGCGCAGCACCGGCTCAGAGTCGGTCCAATCGCCGGGCTCAGCCTGCATGTTCTGCGCGATCAGAACCAGCGTCGGGGCGTCTTTGGCGTCTGCGATCGCCTTGTTATAGATCGGTTCAGCCTCGCTGTCGCGTTTCAGCCGTTTCAGCAACCGCGCCAGATGCGCCTGGGCAATTACCAGATTCGGATCGAGTTCGACCGCCTTACGGAATTTTGCTTCGGTGTCGGTATTCACGATGCCGCGGGCGACCATGGCCACACCCAGGCGATCGTAAGCAATCGCACTGTTCGGCTGTAACTGGGTGGCCCGCGTCGCGTAGTACTCGGCATCGGAAAGACGTTTGGCATTCGCGGCGCCGGTACGCGGTTGGACCAGCACGAAACTGAGCGCGGTCAGCACCTCCGGATTGGTGGCGGCGAACTGGTAAGCCTTGCGATAGGCGTCTTCGGCGTCATCCCACCGCTGCTGGTCGACAAACACATTACCGAGGCCGTGAAAGGCGCGCGCATCCGTCGGCTTTAACTTGATCGCTTCACGGTAGGCCGCCTCAGCCACCGGAAACTTCCGTGCGTCGCGGGCGTCGTTACCGTCGGACAGGTGGTCTTGATACTTCTCTTCAATTTCGGCCGCCGTCATCGTGGGACGCGGGGGCTTGCGCGGACCGCTGCTGCGTTTGGCTTCGGGGTTCTTGGGACGAAAGATGCCGGCGCCGCCCACCAGGTCACCGCCGGTCTCTTGTGCGCGCGCGAGGGAACCGCACACAATCAGACATAAAATAATCAACCCGAGTCTGGCAAATTGCGCATTCCTTGATTCGACCATCTATTCCTCCGGGGGCTACTACCTTCACTGGTAACGCAAACCATTAGTTTGCGCGGAATCGCAATCCTACCGATTGCGCTACTGCAAAGCCTACTGGGCACGAACGACCGAGGTGGCGCCGACTTGCGTGCTGATTTTGAGGAAAGCGGCGGGTGAAAGCAAGTGTCTTTATCAGGTCTCCTTCTCTGCCTGGGAGAAGGGCGCCGGGATGAATCAATGGCGGCGATTATTGGGCCTTAACCAGACGGAAGCCAAGGACCGGGTTCTTATAATTAGGAGCAAACCAGTCCCGCATACTGCCGCTCACTTTGTTTGACGTGCTGCTGTAGCTGCCGCCACGCGCCACGATCCAATCCTGGTATTGGGCCGGCAGCTGCAGGTTGTTGCCTTTGTAAACAGAGGCCTTGGACGAAGTCCATTCCCAGACGTTGCCGATCAAATCCTGCACGCCCCAGCGGTTGGCGCCTTGCGGATAAGTGCCGACCGGCTGCTCCTTGCCGACGCCGGTTTCGGCGGTGGCCGCCCGTCCCGCCGTCCAGGTGTTGCCCCAGGGATAAAGATTATCCTTGTCGCCGTTTCGCGCGGCGTATTCCCACTCTTCTTCGGTGGGCAACCGATAAGTCACCCCGTCACGCTTCGATCGCCAGGCCGCAAAGGCGTTGGCATCGTCATAGGAAACATTCGAAACCGGCAGCAGCTCCTGGCCCACCGGAGGCTTAACGCTGCCCCAGTGCTCAGGCGGGGTGTGGCCGGTCTGCTTTACGAACTGAGCATATTCGGCGTTGGTCACCTCGGTTTTATCCATGGCGAAGTTGTTGACCGTCACCTGATGTGCGGGCCCTTCCGTGGGCACGGAATCATTGCGCCCCATCTGGAAACTGCCGCCGTCGATCTCAATCAAGTCGGGCTTGATGGTGACTTCTTCGGGCGGGGGTTTGGCCGGGCCCACCGGCGTGACGCTGCGCGCCTTGTAGATGAAGTAGCCGCCGACACCGCCGCCCGCCAGAACTACCAGCAGGACCACCGCCACAATCGGCATGGCTAGCGATCGCTTTTTCGGCGGGATACCGACATTGAGGCCGGCGAAGGACTGCGCGGGTGAGCCGGCGAGACTGCTGCCCGCGGTTATCGCTCCCGGCTGCTGGATATGTGTGGCTTCGACGTCCACACCGGGTTTCGGCGACATGGTGGAAGCCAGCTGCGTCAGTTTCTCTTCGAGGACTTTTGTTTGCGCGGCGACGATGGCCTCGAGTTGTTTACGCTCGTTTTCCTTGGCGGCTTCTTCCTGCTGGCGCTTCTCTTCCTCGGCCTTCAGCCGCGCAGCCTCTTCCTGTTCCAGTCGCTGTCGCGCGGCGGCCTCGCGCGCCAGTTCGCGCTGGGCAAACAGAGTCTTGTGGTCTTCTTCCTCCAGCGAAGCTGCGCTGATGGTTCCCGCCAACGGATCGAAGGCCGTAGTCGATCCCGGCGCCAGAGTATTAGGCGGCGGCGGACTGACGATGGTCTTGGAAGGATCGATCGCTTCGGCATCGGCGGTGCGTCTTAATTGCGCGCTGGCCGCAGACATGGCTTCGCGCAATTCGCGCGAAAAGTCCTCGGCTGAGGGTGTGCGATCGTCCGGCTCTTTCTCCAGAGCATGGCGCACGACGTTTTCGATTTGCAGCGGGACGTCAAAGCCCTTCTCCGCAAACGACGGCACGTCGGAGGTCAGATGCTTCTTCATGATGGAAGGGATCGAACTTCCCTTGAACGGCACCTCGCCGCAAAGCATCTGAAAGAGCATCACCCCCAGACTGTAGACGTCGGCGCGGGCGTCGGGCGGCTCGTCCGACCATTGCTCCGGCGCCATATAAAAAGGCGAGCCCATCAGGCCGGTAGTCTGGGCCGCGATAAACGAACCCAACAATTCGCCTGACTTGATCTTCGCCAGACCGAAATCGAGGATCTTCACGCCCTCCGAGACCGGCATGTCATCGCAGATCATCACGTTGAGCGGCTTCAGATCGCGATGCACGATGCCCTGGCGATGCGCCGCGGCAATGCCGGCGCAAATCGGCTGCATCAGTTCGAACGCGCGCAGCGGCGACATCGCGCCTTCCTCAGCCATGATGTCTTGCAGGGACTTGCCCTGGACAAATTCCATCACCAGGAAGGGCATGGTGCCGCGCACCACGCCAAAGTCGGTCACGGCAATAATGTTCTGGTGCCGGATGGCCGCCGCCGCCAGGGCTTCCTGGCGAAAACGGGTGACCAGGTTGGGATCGTTGCCGACCAGATCGGGAAGGATGATTTTGATGGCGTGCGCGGTCTTCAGAAAAATATGACGCGCTTTGTAGACGACGCCCATACCACCCTGGCCGAGACGCTTCTCGAGCTGGTAGCGGCCGTCAAGAATCGGTTCGCCACTGATCGAGGAAGTCGTCGCGGCGCCGTCATCCGGGCAATGCAGTATGTCGTCGGAGAAACAACTGCGACAGGTTGGGCATTCTCTCATTCGCTGGTAACTATACGGGGGATCCCGAGCGAGTCCTCAATGTTCGCGACGATTTTAACGGCTGATTGACGAGCAAGCAAGAAGCTATTTCAGAATCGGGCACTTGAACGCCAACGGCGTTCGCGATTTATAGCCCAAGGCAACGCCCTGGGAAATGGACGAAAGGGACAACGGCCAACTCTGAAAGAGTTCGCGAGCTACCCTCCTGAATTCCGAGCCGAGGAATTGGCCGTTTGCGCACCCTTCCAGGGTTACGAGGAAATGGGCAACCGCTTCCCCAGGGTGGCGCGCTACCCTGGGCTGGAATTTTTGAACGCCTTCGGCGTTGACTATTTGCTCTTGGCCCGTCTCGCGAGTCAAGCTGTCATTACCTTTGAAACGGTTGCCAAGAAATGACGCAACTTGGCCACTTCGTCAAAGCGAGGTGGAAGTACGAAAACTACTTCACCACCACATTCACCAGCCGCTGCGGCACGACGATCACCTTCACTATCTTTTGACCGTCGATGAAGCTTTGAATCTTGGCATCGGCCAGCGCGATGGTCCGCAGAGATTCTTCCGTAATATCCGGGGCGACGACCACCCGCGAACGCAATTTGCCGTTCACCTGGACCGGGATTTCCAACTCATCTTTTTTCGCCAGTTCAGCATCGGCGGCCGGCCAGGGCGCGCCCTTCAGCAAACCGCCTTCATGGCCCAGTCCTTCCCACATCTCTTCGGCCACGTGCGGAGAGAAAGGCGCCAGCATCACCACCAGAGCGTCGATCGCTTCGCGGGCGGAAAAGATATCCGAGTCGGAAGCTGACGCCGGCTCGATATTGAAGTCGCCCAGGGCATTCAACAGTTCCATCAACGCCGCCACGTTCGTGTTCAAATCGAGTTTCTCGAAATCAGCGGTGACGCGCGCAATCGTCTGGTGGGTCTTTCGCCGCAGAGTCCGCGCCTTGTCGCTGAATTCGGCATGCAAGTCTCCGGCGGGCTCAGCCCGTTCGACTCTCGCGTACCGGTAAACCATCGTCCACACGCGCCGCAGAAAGCGCACGGCGCCTTCGATTCCGGTTTCCGACCAGCGCAATTCATTCTCAACCGGCGCCGCAAACAAGACGAACAGCCGCGTCGCATCAGCGCCGAACGCCTCGATCATCTCATCAGGATCGACGCCGTTGCCGAGCGACTTGGACATCGCTTTGTATTCATCAGTGCCTTCCACCCGATTGGTGACCATGCCCTGAGTCAACAAACGCTGCACCGGTTCGTTGAAATTCACCAGCCCCATGTCGCGCATCACTTTGTTCCAGAAGCGCGTGTAGATCAGGTGCATCACGGCATGCGAGTCCCCGCCGATATATTGATCCACCGGCGCCCACTTCGCGGCGATCTGCGGATCGAAAGGCTGGGCCGCATTACGCGGATCGGTATAGCGGAAGAAGTACCACGACGAGTCGACAAACGTATCCATGGTGTCGGTCTCGCGCTGCGCCGCATGGCCGCACTTCGGACAAGCAACATTCAAAAATTCAGGGACACTCTTCAGAGGTGACTCACCGGTTCCGGTGAAGGTCGCGTGCTCGGGCAACATCACCGGGAGATCCGTTTCCGGGACCGGAACCATGCCGCAGTCGGGACAGTAGATCACCGGAATCGGCGCCCCCCAGAAGCGCTGCCGCGAAATGCCCCAATCGCGCAGACGATAAGTCACCGCCGGACCGCCAAAGTCTTTGCCGGCTGCATGCTCGGCCATCTCGCGCAGCGCGTCCGGCGATAGTTTGCCGCTCCACGGTCCACTGTTCACCAGCACGCCGTATTCGATGAACGCGTTCTTCATTTCGATCGACTGATCGCCGCCCGGCGCCTGGTCCGGCGGCTCGCTTTGCTGACCGTGAACCACGGGCGCAATGACCTGGCGAATCGGCAACGTGTACTTCTGCGCGAATTCGAAATCGCGTTCGTCATGCGCCGGCACACTCATTACCGCGCCCGCGCCGTAATCCATCAACACGTAGTTAGCCACCCAGATGGGCAGCAACTCGCCATTGAAAGGATTGACCGCCAACTGGCCCGTGTTGATACCCAGCTTTTCTTCCTCAGCGGCAAGATCTTCGGTCTTAATCGCGCGCGCGGCTTTCACCTGGGCCGCGAAGGCCGTCACCTGATCTTTCAAGGCCGAATCGGTCAGCACCTTCTCCAGCACCGGATGCTCGGCTGCCACCACAATCGCGGTCGCGCCAAAGATGGTGTCGATGCGCGTGGTGAACACGCGAATCTTTTCGTCGTGGTCCTTGACCTTGAAATCGATGTAGGCGCCCTCGCTGCGGCCGACCCAATCGCGTTGCCGCTTCAAAACCTTCTCCGGCCACCCGCGTTCAATCTCGTCAATGTCACGGACCAACTGTTCCGCGTAATTGGTGATCCGCAAATACCATTGTTCGATCTCTTTTTTGGTCACCGCCGTACCGCAACGCCAGCAAATGCCGCCCGACGACTGTTCGTTGGACAGCACCGTCTCTTCCTTCGGACACCAGTTCACGGCCGAAGTGCGTTTGTAGGCCAGCCCGCGCTCGAGCATCCGCAAAAAGAACCATTGGTCCCATTGGTAGTAATCGGGGCGATGCGCCGCGATTTCGCGCGACCAGTCATAGCTGATGCCGAGCCGCTGCATCTGCCCTTTCATGTGCGCGATATTTTCTTCGGTCCAGTCGCGCGGTTGCACGCCGCGTTTGATCGCCGCTTGTTCCGCCGGCTGGCCAAAGCTGTCCCAGCCGATGGGATGCAGCACGTTGAATCCGCGTAGGCGCTTGTACCAGGCCAGCGCGTCGCCAATTGAATAGTTGCGCACGTGGCCCATGTGCAGGAATCCCGATGGGTAGGGCAGCATCTCGAGCGCGTAGAACTTTGGTCGCGCGTCATCGTCGCGGGCTTCGAAGGCGCGCTCGTCGGCCCAATGCTGCTGCCACTTCTCTTCTATCTTTTCCGGAAAATATTTCTCGTCCATTGCTTTCGTCCTTTAACTTACAAGCAAACCTCGGATTGCACAAAACCGCTCGTGCAGCTTCAATCGTTTCGGATGTGTGTTTGGGTTCGCCGCTAAACGAGCGCGTTACGCGCGATGCGCCAGCGGCAGCGTAAGGACGAGGCTGGTATGTGAATGACCGCGAATCATTGTGACCGCATCCTAACGGATATCGTGGGCCGCGTCCACTGAAATAAAGCCGGCTACTCCGGTGCAAAGTTCCCCCCTGGTAAGCTTGCGTTTACGGATTGGCGATCTAAGATGTGGCGACTTCGATCGGGAGCGACGGATTTGCGAATCTCACGCGTCATTTCACCACTGGTCCCCGGTCCGCTGCGCGGCCCGGCCCGACAGCTGCGAAATTTCATCAGTTATGAATTCGGCGTGCGGGTCTTGCGCCGCGACGTGTTCGTGCCGCCGTTGGGTCTCCATCCCGTCGGTAATGGTGATTACCGGACTGTCGGACAGGAGTTCTTTCGCTACTTCACCACCTTCGGAGAACTGACGCCAAAGGATCGCGTGCTCGAGATTGGCTGCGGCACCGGACGCATGGCCCTGCCACTAACGCGATATCTCGACGGCGGCACTTATGACGGATTTGATATCGCCAAACCCGCCATCAGCTGGTGCCGCTATGTCTACGGCCGCCGCTATTCGCACTTCCACTTTCACTATGCCGACATTCGCAGCGACCTTTACAATCGCCGCGGCCGGGAGCAGGCCGAAACGTTTCAGCTTCCCTTTCCGGACAACGCGTTCGATTTTGTTTTCCTGACCTCGGTCTTCACCCACATGTTGCCGCACGCGGTGCAGAACTATCTCGCGGAAATCAGACGAGTCATGAAACCGGGCGGCCGCTGCCTGATCACCTTCTTCTTAATCACCCCGGAGTCAGAACACCTGATGCAGACCGGCGGCGCAGATATTGAATTCACCGGCACTGAAAATGTGTACTACGTGGCTGACCCGGAACATGTGGAGGCCGCGGTGGCCTACCCCGAAGAGGTGGTGCGGGATTATTTTCGCCAACACGGTTTACAAATCGCGGAACCGATTAGATACGGATCGTGGTGCGGGCGCAAAGATGGCCTCAGCTTTCAGGATATCGTCCTGGCCTATCCGCTGACGGCAGCGGAAACAATTTCAAAGTAAGTCCGTATGCACGTCGATGTTTCCCTTCGTCTATGAGATCAACCCGGCAGGTTGGTTGCACCTCTTAAATTTCGGACTCGCGCTTCCGCTGGTCGCCATTTCCCAGGCGCGACGGTTCGCCCAGGCTGATAAACCGCTGCCGCAGCGGATTCATCATTTCCGGCGCACTGCCGCGACCCTGGTTTTGTTCGGCGGGCTGTCATTATTGGTTGCTCGCTTCGAATGGATTGACCTGTTTCCCCGCGCCTTACCGCCCTGGCGGGCAATTGGCGCCGGCGTCTTGATGTTCGTAGTTGCCGTGGCGGCCATGCGCCCACGATGGCGTCGCGCCGTTGAGCGCGGCGCTCGCGTCGTGTATCTCTTCATGCCCGCCAACCCGGCTGAGCGGGCGTGGTGGATTGTCGTCGCAGTGCTCGCCGGCGTCAGCGAAGAGATTACCTGGCGCGGAGTGCAGGCCGGACTGGCGTACAAACTCCTCGGCAACGTTACCCTCGCCTTCGTCTTGTGCGCAGTCTCGTTTGGCGTCGGCCACATTATTCAGGGATGGAAGAGCGCAATTCTCATCTCCGTCTTCGCGCTCGCTTTTCACTTGCTGGTTTGGTTGAGCGGTTCGCTGTATGTCGCCATGGCCGTACATATCGCCTATGACATCACGGCGGGCATCAATTATGGCCGGCTCGGACGAGAACTGGGTTACCGGCCCGAAGTAAAAACAGCTCCGCCGGCGGCCGTCTCTGAATTAGCGACGCTCGTCGACGAATGATCGAAGCGTTTGCAGGTTCTTGAGATCGGCGCGGGGATCGTCGTATGGAGTTTCGAGGATGAAAGCCGCATGGGCCAGTTTGGGATGTTGCGCAAAACGTCGCAGCGCTTCGCGGCCGATATGCCCTTCGCCGATGTGCCAATGCCGATCCACGCGCGAATTATACGGGGCCTTCGAATCATTGAAGTGGACCGCACGCACGTTCCGGAGGCCCACGGTCTTGCGAATGATTTGCAGCGTCGCCTCTAAACCTTCCTCTTCGCGAATGTCGTAACCGGCGGTGAACGAATGCGCCGTGTCAACACAAACGCCCAGCGGCAGTTTCTGAGAGCGATCCATGATGGCGCGCAAATGCTCAAACCGATGACCGATACATTCTCCCTGGCCGGCGGTGTTTTCCAGCAGAATCCGGAGCTTGCCAAACCGCAATCCCTTGCAGGCGACCTGAAGACTGAGCGCACAAATCTCCAAAGCATCCTGTTCCGAACAACCGCGCGCACTGCCCGGATGCACAACCAGATAATCAACGCCCAGCGCGATGGCCCGCTCGACTTCTTCGCGAAATGACTCGATCGATTTCAAGAGAATGACTTCGTCGGCGGCAGAGAGATTGATTAGATAGTTTGCGTGAATGAGGATGGGAGAGAGTCTTGTTTGCTGGCGGGTCTTCTTAAACGAGTCGATGGATTCTTGTGTCAGAGGCTTGGCGCGCCAGCCGCGCGGATTACGCGAAAAGAGTTGGACGGCGTCGCAACCCAGTTCGGCGCCTAACAAAAGGGCCTCGTGCAATCCATGCTTGATTGGCAGATGAGCGCCGATAGGGGGTCGCTTCGGTTTCTTGTCCCTGCGCATTCCGTTTAGAGGCGGGCTACTGCCCGCCTGCCTGGAAGTCGAACGGCGGGCAGTAGCCCGCCTCTAAACAATTCAGGTTCTATTTGCGTTGAACTTCTGCCATCACTCGTAGCATGTTGCCGCCGAGAATCTTATCGATATCGCTTTCTGAATAGCCGCGCTTTAAAAGTTCCTTTGTCAGATTCGGCAAATCGGCAACTGATGAGAGATCGGCCGGCACCGCTTGAATGCCGTCGAAATCAGACCCGACGCCGACGTGATCGACGCCGACCAGCTTCACGATATGATCGATGTGATCGACAATGCGCGAGACCGACACGGCGGGCAATCTTTTCACGTATTCCTGGGCCCGCACTCGATCGCGCGCCAACTTTTTCTGCGCGGCATCGCCCTTCTCGGCATCCGAGGCGCGCTGGACCAGCGGGGCGATCTCGGCATCGACTTTCTTTTTCTTTTCCGAGTATCCCGGTTCGATGTGCTCGGGGTAAAAGATGACATTGACGACGCCGCCGGTCTTGGCGATTGCGA
>Ga0126369_10001827_pt1 | contig 14957 bp, 15 predicted proteins | sample PanSoiMetaPlot_1_FD_109646 | JGI IMG/M metagenome (GOLD analysis project Ga0126369, IMG submission 109646) | Tropical forest soil microbial communities from Panama - MetaG Plot_1 | ecosystem: Environmental > Terrestrial > Soil > Tropical forest > Bulk soil | place: Panama | collected 2016-02-17 | reverse complement strand
GTCCGGTGCAGCGGCACCCGAGCGTCCGTCCGGACCGCAGCAGCCCGGACTGCGCGAACGCGCTCCCCAGGGACCCACTGGCTCCGTTCCCGAGCGCGGACCGCAGCCAGCACAGCACGAACGAGAGCGCGGAACGTCTGGTGCAGCGGCACCCGAGCGTCCATCCGGACCGCAGCAGCCCGCACTGCGCGAGCGCGCTCCCCAGGGACCCACTGGTTCCATTCCCGAGCGCGGACCGCAGCCAGCACAGCGCGAACGAGAACGCGGAACGTCTGGCGCGGCACCGGAGCGTCCGTCCAGACCGGAGCCGGGGCTCCGTGGACCTGAACCCGGCGCGCGCGAACGCGGCACGTCTGGCGCGGCGCCCGAACGTCCGGCCGCGCCACCGCCAGGACTGCGTGAACGCGGCCCGCAAGGACCGGCCGCCGGACCACAGCCGGGTGCGCGCGAGCGGGCCACCTCCGGCGCAGCCCCTATGCATCCTTCCGGGCCACAACCAGGACCGGGTGAGCGCGGACCCGGAAGTCGCGGTGAGCAACGCGGTCAGTAGTCGCGTTAGAGAGCCTTGAATCTTGCTGAACCGCGCGGGACGTATGTAAGTACCCCCGCGCGGTTTGATGCCTGGACCAACGCAGCTATTTGAGGAATTCGTTGGTGTAGAGTTCCTCGACCGGCGTCTTCTTGGTGATGATCCCCTTGGCCAAGTAGAAGTCCTGCAACTTCGTCAGACGCTCCACGTTGATCTCGCCGAGATCCTTCTGCCCGACATAAACCAGCTTGGCGTAATAGTTGAACGCCGCTTTCACCGCGCCTTCCTTTCCCTTCCATTCCGGAACGAAGCTCACGAAGTCGTCGGCCGCCTTGTCCGGGTCATCCATGATGTCCTTCATTCCGTGGAGCGCCGCCTTCACGAATTTGCGGACCATCTCGGGTTTTTCCTTGATGACTTGATCGGAGACCGCGATCGCCTGTGCCATGTGCGGAAAGAACTCGTCGGTCGGAATGATCTTCACCTTCACGCCCGCGGCCTGGACCGGCGGGATCCAGTCCGGCACGCCCGCCATGCCAACCGATTTTCCGGCGGCCACGAATTCCCACACGCCGGTCGGGCCGACTGCTTGAATGTTGACGTCGTCCTGGGTCAGGCCGGCGCTCGCGAGCAAGCCAAGCAGTGCGTAGAAGGTCGTGTCCTGGAACGACATCACCGTGATGGTCTTGCCCTTGAGGTCGGCCGGCTTCTCGATGCCGGAATCTTCACGCACGACAAGCTGCATGAAGCCCTTGCCGCCGAACACCGCGACCATTTTGATGGGAACGCCATTGCCGCGCACCATGATCGGCGCATCGGCGACAATCCCCCCGATGGGCGCATTGCCGGCACCGACCTGCTTGGCAACGTCGACGCCGCCGCGACCGACCGCGTAACTCACGTCAAGCCCGGCTTCGGCAAAATAGCCCTTGCCTTTGGCAAGTTGGATCGGCCCGAACGCCGGCAGCATCGGCGGGGCCGGAAACAGATACGTGACGCTCTCGGCGGCCTGTACCAGACTGCGCGGGACAATCGCGAGAACGATAGCAAGGGCAAGCAACTGCACGCCCCGCTTGATAACGCCGTCGGCCATCAACCCCGTCATGGCATTCACCCCTTAGGAAGGTCCTATCTCGACGCTATGCTGTCCTGCCGCGTTATCGAGCGCAAGGACTTCATCTAGTGGTCCGATTCTAACATTCGCATCCCTTTGCGGCAGGCTCTTTTGCGAATGTCAGAATCGAAGGACCACTAGCAAAATTAAAGTGCTAGTGGAGCTTTGGATTTGACATTCGCTTCGCGGACTCGCCGCCATGTGGTAGCGAATGTCAAATCGCTCCACTAGTGCTTATAGTCGCAAAATTTTTGCGACTATACTGCTCAGTATCGTTATCACGCCTCAAGCCGGCACCAAGACCTTTCATGATCCGACTGGAATATCGCGACATCGCCATGCGCTTTTCCGACGCCAACGGCGGCGGCGTGACCGCAATCGAGGGTGTCAGCTTTTCCGTTGACGACGGCGAGGTCGTCGCGTTGATCGGCCCGAGCGGATGCGGCAAGAGCACGCTGCTCAATATCGGCTCCGGGCTCTACGCACCAAGCTCAGGCCAGGCGTTCGTCGACGGCGATCCGGTCCTCGGTCCCAACGCGCACGTCGCCTTCATGCTGCAAAAGGATCTGCTGCTCCCCTGGCGCACGATCGCCGAAAACGTGATGCTGGGCGTCGAAATCCAGCGACACAGCCGCAGCGAATGTCTCCGCCGCGCGCAAGAGCTCTTGCGCAGCTTCAGCCTGTCCGACTTTGTCGACCATTATCCGCACCAACTTTCGGGCGGCATGCGCCAGCGCGTCGCGCTTGCCCGCACACTCGCCGTCGATCCTTCGGTGCTGCTGCTAGATGAACCGTTCTCGGCCGTCGACGCACAGACCCGCATCGTGCTGCAGCGTGAGCTCGCTCAAGCTCTCAAGCGCACGAAGAAGACTGCGCTATTGATCACGCACGACCTGCTGGAGGCCGTCATCCTCTCCGACCGGGTGCTGGTGATGAGCCGTCGCCCGGGCCACATTGTCGATGAGATCGCGATCGAGATCGGCGACCGCGACGACCCGTTTCGGCGTCGGCAAGACGGGAAAGTCTCCGGCTACGTCTCGCGGCTGATGGAGCGGTTGGAGATCGGCCATTCCGGCACCGATCAGCAAGCCTCCTCGAAAGTTGCATGACCCCCGACCGCAACACGTTGATCCGCAGAGGAAGCGCAGCAAGCGTCGTGCTGCTGGTGATCTTCCTGGCGGCGTGGGAATGGGGGCCCGGCCTCGTCGGCATTCCTTCGTTCATCGTTCCGCCGGTGTCGATGGTTTTTGAGGAATTCGTGAGAATGCTGTCGGTGAACCATTTATTGTTTCACACCGGCATCACTGCGGCCGAGGTCCTCGTCGGGTTCGCGCTGGGCAGCCTGCTCGGCGCGTTCTTCGGCTATGTCCTCGGCATCTCGCCGGTCGCCGAGTTCGCGCTTTCGCCCTACATTCTCGCGCTGCAGATCGCTCCGAAGGTGGCGTTTGCGCCGTTGTTCATCCTGTGGATGGGATTCACAGTCTATCCGAAGATCCTCGTTGCGATCCTGATCGTTTTTTTCCCGGTGATGGTCAACGTGCTGACCGCGATCCGCGGGATCGATCCGGATCTGATCAATCTCGCGCGCTCGTTCACCGCGTCGCGCGCGCAGATCTTCTGGAAGATCGAATTTCCCTCTTCGATGCCGCCGATGTTCGCGAGCCTGCGTATCGGCGCAACACTCGCGGTCGTGGGCGTTGTCGTGGGCGAACTTGTCGGCGGCAATTCCGGCCTCGGTTATCTCCTCACCTTCGGCGAAGGCCAAGCCAATACGCCGATGGTGTTCGTCTGCATCCTGATGCTGACCTTGATCGGCGGCATCGCCTACGTCGCCGTCATCGCAATCGAGCAGCGCGTGCTGCACTACATGCCGGCGCGGCCGCTGGGCGGGCTGTAATTGCACAACTATTGCCACGGCATCAGCGATGCGTGGATCACGTCCGGCACCCCCTGGCCCCCGACCGAGCGGATTGCGAGATCGACGTCTTTCAGGCCAAACCTGTGCGTGGTCACGAGTTCCAGGGGAAATCGCTTCGATGCGAGTTGCTGCAGCGCCAGCTCACACGCCTTGAAGCTGTGACCGCGCGCGCTCTTGATCGTGACGTATTTCACGGTGACGCGGCCGATAGGGAAGTTCGGGAACTCCGCCATCTCTCCCTGAACCACCATCGTGCCGGCCTTGCGTTTGAGCGCCTCGACGCCGAGAAGGATTGGGAGCGTGCCGGCACCCGCCGTGCAGTCGAGCACGACGTCGACGCCCTTGCCGCCGGTGGTCTCCTTGATGCGCGCGAGCGGGTCCTCCTTTTGCACGTCGATCACGAAATCAGCACCCAGCTTTTTCGCGACCTCCATACGCGCACTGTCCTTGGAGGTCCCGGTGACAATGATCAGTGACGCCCCCGCCTGCTTGCAGATCACGGTTTGCGAAAGGCCCTGTTGGCCGGGCCCTTGAATGAGCACCGTCGAGTTGTATCCGACGCCCCCCTCGAACAGCGACCATTCGATGCCGTTGGCCATCGGGGTGACGAGGCCCGCTAGCTCCGGCGTGACACCCTTGGGCACGTGATGCACGACCGCATTCCAGGGAAGGTAGACGTATTGCGCAAAGCCGCCCCACAGATGCGGGGCTTTCTCGGCGGACGTATAGCCGTAGCGGATGCTGTCCGGATTGTGGCGCCAGTCGGTGTTCTCGCAATGCCGGTATTGCCCCTGATGACACCACTCGCACTTGCCGCACATGACGTAGTGTTCGACGAAGACGAGATCGCCCTCCTTGAAGCCCTTACGCCGCGTGAACTCGCGCCCGGCCTTGGCGATGATGCCGATATTCTCGTGACCCATGATCACCGGCGCGCTCGAGGGTGGCGTTTTGTAGAGCTTGACATCGGTTCCACAGATGCCCGCCACTTCCATTTTCAGGAGGGCGGCGTCTTCCGGAATGTCCGGCATGGGGTATTCGCGAATCTCGGTTCTGCTGGGGCCAATCCGCACGGCTGCCTGTACTGTCTCGACCACCTCGACGGCCTCCTTTATCCTTGCTGACCAATGTTAGAACAGTTCGGCTTCATCAAAAAGGACGAGCGACACCGCGACGCCTTGCAGCGCGTGAGGGCGTGGACGCGCAGCCGCTTTACGCTGCCCGAGCAATCATCCGTTGTGGTGTCGGAGCTCGCCTGTGCGTTGCCGGGATGTCCGCCGCTCGAGACCGTGGTTGCATTCTGGATTGGCGATACCCGGCATCATTTCAAGGTGTTCAAACCGGTGGCGCAGGTGCGCGAGGAGGATCTGCCTCCGACCTGGCTGCTGCCTTCCTTGGCGGCGACGGACGGGATCGACTGCGACTGCTGCTGATTTGGATCATCCGTTGCGCGCCAGAAACTCCAGCAGACGGCTCGAAGCAGCGTCTTCGGTCTGCGCCGCGACCGAGATATCCCAGTAGTCCGCACGCGGCAGACACTCCTGCAGGTAGCGCGCGGCCGATGTCGCGTGGGAAGCGTCGGAGCCTGGAACGATGAGCGCGGGGATATCGAGCCGCATCAGGTCTTCCGGTTCCGCGCCGGGAGCGGTGTCACGGTCGAACATCGTCCGTACCATCTCCGTGACGATCAGCTGGTATTGGCCAACGTCCTGTTTGGCGTAGGTCTCCGCAAAAGCCGGGTCACGCTTGATCACCGATGCCCACGGCCCGCCGCGTGGATCGGCGCCGAACGGCTTTCCTTCCTTGATGGCGAGCGCGACGACGGCGTCCAGGCCATGCTGCCGGACGAAGGCCAGATGCTCGGCAAAACGCTGATGGCTGCTGATCCGGTACTTGGCGCCACCGACCGGCCAGAACACGATCATGCTCAAGGTCGCCTCTGGATAGGTGACACCGAAGGCGGCAACCGGACTGCAACCCATGCAACCTCCCATGAGATGGGCACGGCGGATGTTCAGGTGATCGAGCAATCCCTTGCCCTGCGCCACATAGCGGTCCCAACCCATGCGCTCGATGCGGCCACCAGACTGGCCGCACTCGCGCCGATCGAACGTGATGCACGTGTACTTTTTGGCGAGATGATCCAGCGGCTTGATCTTGGCGTAGATGCCGAGCGTCGACCACGCTTCCACGGTGGCGTTGAAGCCACCAGGCGAATACATCAGCAATGGCGGTCCCGAGCCGGTCACTTCGAAACGCGTGGCGATACCGTCGATGGTTGCCGTGGGCATATGGGATCAACCTTTGATCTGCCGCCCTGCGCGTACGTCCTCGATCAGCGCCGAGAATGCCTGGAGGCTCGCTTTCGCGACATTGGCATACGTCTCGGTCTTTGCATCGAGCCACTTTTCCCCATAGCCGATCGCGGTGTGCGCCAAGCGCACGCGCCCGTCGAGCCAGGGACCACCGCCGAACCCGCCGATCACGGGAATGGACACGGCCTTGACGACGGCCGCGCCGGCCACCGGTCCGGAATTCGTGAAGTCGAGCAGGGAAGCGCCGACCTCTTGCAAGAGCAGCGCTTCTTCAACGAGCTTTGCCGTCATCTCCGCCGGCGCCTGTGCATCGGGCGCCGATTGCGCCCCATAGGGAATGCCGAACTTGAGCGCTGTTTGCGGGGTGATACCGAACTGCGCGAAAACCGGGATACCGGCGCGGACGATGGCACGGACCGCTTCGGGAAAGTCGGCCGCGCCGTCGAGCTTGACCATGTCGGCCCCGCCCTTCTTCACCAGGCGGATTGCTGTCGTCACCGCGCTGTCGATCCCTTGCTGCAGCGGACCAAAGGGGAAATCGCAACTCACCAGCGCCCGCTCAACGCCCCGACGCACCGCCTTGCACACCACGAGCATCTCATCGAGCGTAACCTCCAGCGGATTGGCATGGCCCCACAGGTTGACGCCGACCGAGTCCCCGACCGACACGAAATCGACGCCGGCCCGATCGGCAATCCGCGCCATTTGATAGTCCCAGGCGACCACGCCGGCGATCTTGCGCCCATCCCGCTTCATCTGCTGAAGCGTCTGAATGCTCACGGCGCCCATGCTGCCCCTTTGCCCTCTCTATATTCGACACGCGCCGTTCATCAGCGACGAACCAACGCGGGTGTCAAGCTCATCACATCAGCCGGACCGCAGAACGTGCCTCACCGCTGCCTCGACACGCGCTTTGACGTCGCGCGCCGACGCCTTCTTGTCGAGGCCAAGCAACAGGCGCAAATGCGCATAGCCGCGCAACAGCTCCAGGAATTCCTCGGCTGAACGCCGGGGCTCGCGGATCATCAACCGACGGTCGCCGCGGTGGCGTTCGAAATAGCTTGCCAACGCGGCGACGCAATTCTCCGGCCCGGTGTCGTAGAACAATCGGCCGAGCTTCGGAAAGCGCCGACATTCCGCGATGACGATCCGGTGCAGCTCGACAGTTTCGCGCGCGAACACGATCGCGATCATTCTCTCGGCGAATGCGCGCAGGGCGCGTCCCGGCTCCTGATCAAAAACCTGCTCCAGATCCGCGTCGACGATCTGCTCGCAGAGCGCTTGAACGACGCCCGCAAACAATTGCTCCTTGTTGTTGAAGTGCCGGTAGAGCGTCATCTTCGAGACCCGGGCCTTGGCGGCGACCCCATCCATGTTGGCGCCGGCGAAGCCCTTGTTCAGAAAGACCGCTTTTGCCCCGCGAAGGATCGCCTGCCGCTTGGCCTCTCCTCGCTTGCCGCCGTTCCTGCCGGCACGCCTCGCGGCCACCGCCATTCCCACGCTCCTTGCTTGAAACGATACTGTCCGGTATCGTTATGAGATCGACCGTAATTTCGTCGAACTTCGAAAGAGGTGCAAGATGCAACGGCACTTGACCGAGGACCTCTTCCGTCGCGTGCAGCCGGCCCGCGTCCACCGTAGCCTGTACACCGATCCCGATATTTTCGAGCTGGAAATGAAGCAGATCTTCGGGGTCGCATGGATCTATGTCGGACACGAAAGTCAGATCAGGAACGGCGGGGATTATTTCTGCACGCAGGTCGGCCGCAAACCGCTTATCGTCGTCCGCGACGCCTCGGGCACGCTGAGAGTTCTGCATAATCAGTGCGCGCACCGCGGCTCCATGGTGGTTGCCTCCGACAAGGGGCACACCGACGAGTTTCAGTGCTGTTACCACGGTTGGACCTATCACCTCGACGGCCGCCTCAAGGCGATCCCCCTGCAGAGCGGCTATCCCCACGACTTCGATCCGGCCAATCCGAAGACGGCGATGCTGCAGGTACCGCGCGTCTCCAGCTATCGCGGGTTCATCTTCGTCAGCCAGGCCACGGACGGCCCCACGCTGGAGAACTCGCTCGGCCACATGACCACGTCACTCGACGACATGGTCGACCGCGCACCCGATGGCGAGATCGAGGTCGCCGGCGGCACTTTCCGCCACACTTACAACGGCAACTGGAAGCTCTATCTCGAAAACCTGTGCGACGCCGCGCATCCCTGGTTTACCCATCGCTCCTCGATCGACGCTGCGCAGCAGCAGAAGGACGACGTGTTTTCCGACGGCTCCGGCGAGATCGCGATCCGTCAGATGCGTCAGAACGGGGCACCCTACAGCTTCTGGGAATCGCAGGTCGGGATCTGGACCTATCCGAACGGTCACAGCTATCTCGGCGACTATCACGACGACGCCAAGCTCGTCGCCGCCATGAATGATCCTCTGTTTCGTGACTACATCGCGGCGCTGGAGGCAAAGAAAGGGAAAGACAAGGCGAGGCAAATTCTCCAGGTCCGTCGCTGGAACAGCAATATCTATCCGAACCTGTCATTCATGAGCCAGTTTCAGCAGCTGCGCGTCATCTATCCCATCGCCGTCAATCGCACCGAAGTCCATACGTATTGCTTTCGCCTGCGCGGCGCGCCCGAGCGCATGTTCCGGAACACCATCAGCTTCGCCAACGTCGTCAACGGCACCGGCTCTTTGGTGCTGACCGATGATCTGGAAATCTACAATCGCATCGGGCTCGGTCTCACGAGCGAGGGCGCCGAATGGCTGGAAATCGGCCGCGGCTATCAAAGCGACCTGCCTGACGAGCATGGTGGACGCAAGGGCAAGAACTCGACCAGCGAGGTCTACATCCGCAATATGTTCGATGCTTGGCTCGGATTCATGGCCAGCCGATCGATGGCGGTTCCGCAAGGAGCGGTCACGTGAGCGCGGCGACCGAGACCGCGGTCGACGGTCGGGCCGCACTCGCGACGAACGCCGATTGGGATCGGCAGGAGTACGACGATTTCCTGTTGCACGAGGCACGTCTGCTGGACGAGGCAAAATTCGACGATTGGCTAGCGCTCTTTACCGCCGATGCGCAATACTGGGTGCCGAGCGAGCCGGAGCAAAAAAGCCCGCATGACACGGTCTCGTTGATCTACGACGACCGCCGTCTGCTGGAAACGCGGGTGCGCCGCCTCGCGAGCCCACGCATCTACTCGCAGGAACCGCGCTCTCGCACCAGCCGGATCGTGACCAATGTGACCCTGGAGCAGCGCGAGCCGGATCACGTCGTCGTCCGCTCGAAATTCGCCATGATCGAGTTTCGCCGCAATGAGCAGCGGTTGTTCGGCGGCACCTGTTTCCATCGCCTCGTGCGTCACGACGGCCGACTGCGAATCCGCCTCAAGCGCGTCGACCTCGTCAATTGCGACGCACCGCTCGATGGGATTGTCGTGCCGTTTTAGGCACCCTCGTTTCGAAGCGTGAACCGTGTAGCCCGGGTGGAGCGCAGCGGAACCCGGGGGCGGCTGCGAAATCTCGTCGAAGCCCACCGTGCGCGTGGAGTTTATCCCGGGTTCCGCTGCGCTCTACCCGGGCTACAGACTCAAAGCTCAATCACGCCAAGCCTCGCCGCGTGCGCGACGGCGTCGGTGCGTCCCGTCGCGTCGAGCTTGTCGAGCACCGATCCCACATGAAACTTCGCCGTGTGAACCGAAATCCCGAGCCGCCGGGCGATCTCCTTGTTGGAGGCGCCTTCGGCCAACAACGCGAGCACTTCCAGTTCACGCGGCGTCAATCCGGCATCTGGATCGTTGTGCGCTGAGGCCTCGGGCAGAACGACGACGGCGTCCGCCGCCTCGCCCGGCGCCGCGAGCCGCACGCCGGGCACGTCCGCGAGCAGGACGGCGAGCCGATCCGAAAGACCGACGTCGCCGACTGCGATTGCAATCACGATTGTTTCGGGTCCCTGCGTCAAGCCTCATGCCCCAGATCGGAAGCTCGCTTGTCGGCGCAACGCCCTGGCGACGCCGCGCGGACGCAACACAGGTAGGAACTCCGCAACCGGATCACTAGGGCTTCTCGCCGACAGTCAAATTGACCTCCGTCGGTTCTCCCGCTCGTCGCAATCCGAGACGCACGCGCTTGCCGACGCTGTCAGGACCGAGCGAGCGCACCAGCGCCTGCACGCCGGTGATGGCCTGTCCGTCAAAGGCCGCGATCACATCGCCCTGGCGGATGCCGGCCGCGGCACCGGGACCTTTGGCGTCCACACTCATCACCATGGCGCCGACCGCAGCGTTATCGAGCCTGACCGGCTGCAGCCCGAGGCCGAGATAGCCGCGCGGGATCCGCCCGCTGCTCTGAAGCTTCGTCGCGACCCGGTCGATCGTGGCGAAGGGGATGACCAATGCGCGCCGTCGCGGACCGAACACCGCGATGCCGATCGCGCCGCCCGTCGGATCGAGCGCGAGGCCACCCTCGCTCGCCCGTCGCAGCGACACGTCGAGCTCGATACGCGCGTCGATCTCTCCTCCCCGCAGGCTTCGCCATTTGCCGCCAGCCAACGACACTACGCCGAGGGCGGCGGTTGGGTCGCCATCCTGCGCGCCGACGACGACCGCCAGCGATCCGGCCAGCACTGGATTCGAGGAACCCGCTGCCGGCTTCGTTTCCGCGCGGTCTATGCGCAGCAAAGCCACATCCGTCGTCGGATCGCGACCCGCCAGTGTGGCGCCCACGGTCTCACCGCCCGCCAACACGACCGAGATCTCGCCTTCCTCAGCCAGGGCCTCGCTGGCGGTGACGATAAAGCCTGGCCGCCACACGAACCCGCTGGCACGCGAGCGATGGGAATGCACGGCGACGATGCCTCCCGCCGTCTGCGCGACCAGATCCGACAGAGAACTTGAAAGGGTTTGAAGGGATGAGTCTTTGTCCATGATGATCTCCTCGTTGGCTGGAGTGTGCGGCCATCGAGGAGCGGCGCCTACTGCCCGGATGGGCAGGTGGCGGCAAAAGATATCAAGGGTGTTGACGGGCTGGTCCGATTTAGGATGCCCTAGAGTAAGCTCGCGAACTCTAATTCTGCGCAAGTATTCAGGCGGAACCGACCATGAACGATGTCGCAAAGACAGGAGTGGACCACATCGCGTCCCTCAAGGACGGCCGAACCGTCTACATCGACGGCAAGCTGGTGCCGGATGTGACGGAGCACCCGGCGTTCCGCAACGCCGTTCGCACCGCGGCGGCGCTCTACGATTTCCAAGCACAGCCGGAAAACATCGAGCTGATGACGTTCATGCCGGAAGGCTGCAATCGCCGCGTCAACCGCGCCTGGCAGATGCCGCGCAGCTATGAGGAGATGGTTCAGCGCCGCAAGGCTTTACAGGCCTGGGCGCGCCTCACGTGCGGCTTCATGGGGCGTTCGCCGGATCACGTGGCCTCCGCACTGGTGGGCCAGCGCATGGGCATCGACATCTTCCGCAAGCACAGCCCCGATCGCGCGAAAGCACTGGTCGACTATGTGGACTATGCGACCAAGAACGACATCTTCCTCACCTACGTCATCATCAATCCGCAGGCCGAGCGCACGAAGGATTGGGGCGCGCAGGACGACGACCTGGTTGCCCGCATCGTCGATGAGGACTCGGGCGGCATCACCATCCGCGGCGCCAAGATGCTCGGCACCAGCTCGATCATGGCCAACGACGTGCTCGTGGCCAATCTGCAGCCGCTGAAGCCGGGCGAAGAAGACCTCGCCTTCTCCTGCGCCTTGTCAATGAACACCAAGGGCATCCGCGTCCTCTCCCGCAAATCGTACGAGGCCTCGGCCGTGTCGATGTTCGACAATCCGCTGTCCTCGCGCTTCGACGAGAACGACGCGCTGATGTATTTCGACGACGTGAAGGTGCCGTGGGATCGCATTTTCGTCTACCGCGACACCGACATGTGCCGGCAGCAATTCCACGATACGTTCGGTCACGCCTACCAGAACTATCAGGCGCAGATCCGCCTGTCGGTGAAGATCAAGTTCCTGCTCGGCATGGCCCGCCGTCTGACCGAGGCGATCGGGACCACCAAGATCCCCTCGGTGAGCGAAAAGCTCGGCTACATGGCGGCGCAAGCGAGCATGGTCGAGGCCATGCTCTCCGGCATGGAAGCGAGCGGATCAAAGTCCGGCGAATGGTGGGTCCCGAACAAGCACTTTATGTATTCCGCGCAGGTGCTCACGCAGGATCTCTACCCGCAGTTCATCAACGCCATTCGCGAGCTTTCCGGCGGCGCGTTGATCATGCTGCCTTCCTCGATCAACGACTTCAAAGATCCGATGCTGAAGAAAATCATCCATACCACGCAGCGGGCGGCGTCGATGGCGCCGGAAGACAAGGTGAAATTCCTCAAGGCCGCGTGGGACGCCATCGGATCGGAATTCGGCTCGCGCCACACCCAGTACGAGATGTTCTATGCCGGCGCCCGCTTCGTGACTGCCGGTCACAGCTTCCGCACGTATGACTGGAACGCGGCGACAGGGATCGTCGACAATCTGCTCTCGTCTTATACGCTGGCCGAAGAGCTAGCATCGGCCAAGCATTGAACGCTGCGCGCCCGATCATGAAAATAGCCATCACCAATCTCGGCGAGATCGTCTCCGGTGACTGGCACAATCCGCGGATCAGCGGCGATACCATCATTGTCGACGGCGACACGATTGCATCCGTCGGCACGGCCTCGGCGGCGTCGGTAGAGGCCGCCGATGTGGTTATCGATTCCGGTGGAATGACGGCGATCCCTGGTCTGATCGATTCCCACGTGCACATCACCTTCGGCGACTACACCCCACGGCAACGCACGGTCGGTTACCTCGAGAGCTATCTGCACGGCGGCGTCACCACGTCGATTTCGGCCTCGGAGGTCCACGTCCCCGGTCGCCCGCGCGACGTCGAAGGCGTCAAGGCGCTGGCGCTCGCCGCGCAACGCTGCTTCGCCGATTACCGCCCCGCAGGCATGCGCGTCATTGCGGGATCCGTTATCCTCGAGCCGGGACTGCGTGAGGCCGATTTCATCGAGCTCGCCGGCAAGGGCGTCACGCTGGCCAAGGCCGGCTTCGGGGCGGTGAAATCGGCCTACGACTACGTGCCCTTGGTCGCCGCGGCCAAGGCCGCCGGGCTGATCACCACCTGCCACACCGGTGGGTCGTCGATCCCCGGCTCCGGCGCGATCACCGGTGATCACCTGCTCAAGATGCACCCGCATGTCTCCTTCCATATCAACGGCGGGCCGACGGCGATGCCGGATGCGGACTTCGAACGGGTCATTCGCGAAAGCACGATGGCGTTGCAGGTTTGCACCGCCGGAAACCTGCGCACGACGCTGCTGTGCGCACGGCTGGCGATGCAGTGGAACGCGTTCGATCGCTTCATCATTGCGACGGATACGCCGACCGGGAGCGGCATCATGCCGCTCGGGATGCTCTACACCATCGCGCATCTCGCAAGTCTCACCGACCTACCGCCGGAGCAGTTCATCTGCGCGGCCACTGGTAACAACGCGGCCGTCTACAGATTGGACAGCGGGCGGCTCAAGGTCGGTGCGGCCCCCGACATCGTTCTGCTCGACGCTCCCGACGGCGGAACCCAGCCAACGGCGCTCGCGGCGATCAAGCACGGCGACATCGCGGCCATCGGTGGTGTCATTACCGCAGGCGTGCCGCGTTTCATCGGCCGCAGCCGCAACACACCGGCGACCATGCGACGCGCGCGCGTGGTGCGCTCGAATGTGATGCAGGACTTCGCCGCGAGCACGCACTAGCTCGGAGGGCGGGATGCATACTTCTTCGCCTTACGAGCGCTAGTCCTAATCAAACTTGATATTGTTCTTCTCGGTAAACCCCTTCCAGTACCTCGTCTGCTCGACGATGTAGTCGCCGAGCGCCTTCGCATCCTTGTGCGTCACGACGAGCCCGATGTCCGTCAACCGATTGCGGACGTCGTCCTGCTCGAGCACGCGCTGGAGCGCGCAGTCCAAGGTCGCAACCACGGCGGCGGGCGTTTTCGCCGGCGCGACGAGCCCGACCCAATAGCCGGCCTCCATCGGATATCCGGTCTCCCGCATCGTCACCACATCGGGCAGCGACGGAAAGCGATCGGTTGCGGCGATGCCCAAGGCAACGAGTGCGCCCGACTTGATGTGCGGCGCCGACACGATGGGGCTCAGGAACATCGCGTTGATATGGCCGGCGACGAGATCGTTGACTGCGGGCGCGCCGCCTTTGTAGGGGATGTGGACGAGCTCGATGCCGGCGTGGGCCTTGAACACTTCGCTCGCGAGATGCGGGGCGCTGCCGTAGCCGATCGAGCCATAGGAGAGCGGTGCGTTTGCCTTTTGTCGGGCCAACGCTACGAAGTCCTTGACCGACCGCGCCGGAACCGACGGATGCACCGTCAGAATGAGCGGAGAACGCCCGATCAGCCCGATCGGCGCGAAGTCGGCGACGCTGTCATAGGGCAAATCCTTGAAGGCGAGCGGATTGGTCGCGTGGCTGTCGGTGATCGCGAGTAGCGTGTAGCCGTCCGGTTCCGCGCGCGCGACCGAGCCCGTGGCAATGGTTCCTCCGGCGCCGACCCGGCTCTCGATGACGAATTGCTGGCTGAGCTCCGCCGACAGGCGGTCGCCGACCACGCGCATGACGATGTCGACAAGACCGCCGGCCGGATAGGGCACCACGACCCTGACCGGTGCGCTCGGATACTCAGCCGCGCTCACCGTCCCGGCGAAGACCGGCAACGCCAAGAGCGCGAGCGCCGCGACACGGACCGCATGCATTGATGTCCTCCCTGCCCTCACCAGGACATTATACGCGCATCGTACACCGATTGAACGAAACGCATGAGAACGGCGTTTTTCCCGCAACATCGTCAGGTCTCGAGCGGCCACAATGGCAAGATGGACACGGTCATTTTGACGGTTCTGGTCGCGATAGCAGCGCATCGGTACGCGCAATTTAACCCAATCTCGGCGGTGCGCCGGGTTCGGTGAAAGTGGCCCTGGGTGAAGGATGAAGCTCTTCCGCCGCGACGGACTTGTCTCGG
>Ga0126369_10001825_pt1 | contig 14958 bp, 14 predicted proteins | sample PanSoiMetaPlot_1_FD_109646 | JGI IMG/M metagenome (GOLD analysis project Ga0126369, IMG submission 109646) | Tropical forest soil microbial communities from Panama - MetaG Plot_1 | ecosystem: Environmental > Terrestrial > Soil > Tropical forest > Bulk soil | place: Panama | collected 2016-02-17 | reverse complement strand
GGACGCTCGCGCCTTCGACGGCGGCCACGAGGGCGGCAGTCATGCCCGAAGCGCCCGACCCCAAGACGATGAGATCGAACTCGGCGTCGAGCTTGTCCGTCGCGGTGTCGGAAGGCGAGGTCACGGCGCGATCCCCTGGAGCAGCTTCCGATAATATCGCACCCGACTTTATATCGTGAAATTCCTTGCCTGGATATCGAAAAATCGATCCCGAGACGAATCACCGCGCGGCTCAAATTAGCCGTCAGGTCGGCTCGACCGGTTGCTATCAGCCGCATGCGCCCGCATCGCCGACGGCGGTGAACCGACTCCTTCGCGAATATTCAACGACATGCCTTCGTGGCATGGATGCTGCTCGCGCTCACCAGCATCCGAAACGGTCCGCCAAGGGAACGTCGCAGCTGGCGTCGCCCTCGCGGCCGGCGGTGAACGGCATTGCGCGTGGAGGGGACAGTACGCGGGGCAGTCCCGCATCAACGAGGAGGCGAATTCACTATGGCAAATTCGAAGTCCAAGGACGGAGGCGAGGGCTGTACGCGCCGACGATTTCTCAAGTCCGCTGGCGCGGGCGCGAGCGTCGCGGCCCTTGCGGCGGCCGGCGCGGGGCCGTTCGTCTTCGTTCGGAAGGCGCAGGCCGCCGACAAGGAACTCAAGATCATCCAGTGGAGCCATTTCGTCCCGGCGTACGACAAGTGGTTCGACCAGTTCGTCAGGGACTGGGGCGCCGCCAACGGCGTACGGGCCAGCGTGGATCACATTCCTCACCTGGAGATCCCCGCCCGGATGGCGGCCGAGGTCTCCGCGAAGGCGGGTCACGACCTGTTCGGGATCAACGGCGCGGGTGGTCCGCACCTGTACCGCAAGGTCACCGTGGACCTCTCGCCCTTGATGGCCGAGCTCGAGAAGAAATACGGCAACGTGGGACCAGTGGGCCGGAGCCTCGCCTACGACACCGAGATCCGGCGCTGGACCGCTTTCCCCGACTACTACATCGGCTTCCCCGGGATGTACCGGAAGGACCTGTGGGACGAGATCGGCATGAAGCCGGACACCTGGGAGGACGTCCGGGTGGGCGGCGCGAAGCTCAAGGCGAAGGGTCATCCGGTCGGGGTCGGCCTCGCTCACCATCAGGACGCGAACAGCAGCTGGCGCAGCGTGCTGTGGTCGTACGGCGGGACGGTGCAGGACAAGTCGGGAACGCGGGTGACGATCAGCTCCAAGGAGACCCTGGAGGCGATCAAGTTCGCGGCCGCGCTCTACAAGGACGCGATGACGAGCGAGGTCCTGTCCTGGGACGATGCCTCCAACAATCGCTACCTCCAGTCCGGACGAGCCTCCTGGATTCACAACCCGATCTCCGCTTACCGGTCGACCCAACAGTCGAACCCGGAGCTCGCCGACAAGATCTACATGTGGAAGACGCCGGCCGGCCCCGCGCGACGGCTGGCGGCGTGCGCTCCGAACTCGTACATCATCTGGCAGTTCGCCCGGAACGTCGACGCGGCGAAGGAATTCCTGCGTCACTACGCCAACAACTGGAAAGCCGGCTTCCTGGCGAGCACCGGCTATAACCACCCGGTATTCGAGAACCTCGTGCCGACGCCGATGCCGATCCTCTCCGACGACCCGAGTTCGCATCCCCGGGACAAGCTCAAGGTCCTCGAGAGCATGAATGAGTGGCACGACATCTATGGCTATCCGGGTCCCGACACCCCGGCGATCGACGAGGTGGCGAACAACTACATCATTCCCGACATGATGGCCAACGCGGCCACCGGCAAGATGTCGCCCGAGGAAGCGATGAAATGGGCCGACGCCGAGATCAAGGACATCTTCGCCAAATGGGGAGGCCACAGCTGAGCCCAGGCTGACGCGGTCGCGGTCGCCCCGCGCGACCCGGACCGAGTTGCATCGTCGCGTGCGGGTGCGGTGAACGCGCCGCCCGTGTCGGCGAGCAGCGCGAGCGGTCCCCGGGTGCCGTCCCAGAAGCCAGAGCAAACATGGCGCAAGTCATTGCGAAGCAGCTGCGCAAGCTGTTCGGTGAAGTCACCGCCGTCAACGGGATCGACCTCGAGGCCCGGGACGGCGAGCTCTTGGTGTTCCTCGGGCCGTCCGGCTGCGGCAAGACGACCATCCTGCGCATGGTCGCCGGCCTGGAGAAACCGACTTCCGGGGAGATCATCATCGGCAATCGGGTGGTCAACGACATGCCGCCGCGCGTGCGCGGGATCGCGATGGTCTTCCAGGGCTACGGCCTCTACCCGCACCTCAAGGTGCGAGACAACATCGCGTTCCCCCTGCGCACCCAGCACACGCCGCGCGACGTGATCGAGAAAAAGGTCGACTGGGCGGCCGGGATCCTCGGCATCACGCGGATGCTCGACCGCAAGCCGCGGCAGCTCTCGGGCGGTGAACAGCAACGCGTGGCGCTCGCGCGCGCCCTGGTCCGCGAGCCGACGGTGTTCCTGCTCGACGAGCCGCTGTCCAACCTGGACGCCAAGCTGCGCACCAGCGCGCGCAACGAGTTGAAGGAGTTCCAGCGCGGCATCGGCACGACCACGATCTATGTCACGCACGACCAGGTCGAGGCGATGGGACTCGGCGACCGGATCGCCGTGCTCGATCACGGGAGGCTGAGGCAGATCGGCACGCCGAGCGAGATCTACGAGGAACCCGCCGATACGTTCGTCGCCACGTTCCTCGGTGCGCCGCCGATGAACCTGATCGAGCGCAGCGGCGGCGTCGAAGGCTTCCGGCCGGAGAACTTTCTCCACCGTGATCTGCAGCAAAAGGGGATCGAGCCCGCCCGCTACGCTTTCACGGTGCACCGCATCGAGTACCTCGGGAACGAGCGCGTCCTCTACGGCCTGATCGACGGCCAGGCGAACGGCGCGGAGTACACCGCCCGCATGTCGGCGCACATCGCCGAGCCGGTGCTTCGCGAAGGCGAGACCTATCCGTTCACGGTGCACCCGAAGAACCTGAAGTACTTCGACAAGGCGTCCGGAAAACGCCTGCCGAGCGCACGAAGCTGAAGCGATGGAGTCGGTTCTCGTCCAGCCGCGCCAGCGCCGCTTCCGGTTCGTCCTCGACGAGGCGGATGCGCTGGGTCCGCTGCTGCTCGGCCCGGCGATTCTCTACATCCTGCTGCTCGTCGCCGTGCCGTTCTTCCTCGCGCTGTACTACAGCGTGAGCGCCTACAACCTCGGCTCGCTGAGCTTCTCGTTCGTTGGCCTGCGGAACTTCGTGGCGGTGACCCAGAGCGAGATCTTCCGCCGGGCCCTCGCGAACACCTTCGTGTTCACGATCGGTTCGAACCTGCTCGCGCTCGTCCTCGGCAAGATCGCTGCGCTGCTCCTGCTGCGGGAATTCCCCGGCAGGACGTTCGCGCGCTGCCTGCTGATCCTGCCGTGGGCGGTTCCGGTTGCGCTCGCGGCGATCACCTGGCGCTGGATGCTCGATTCGACGTTCAGCGTGATCAACTGGCTGCTCGTCCATGCCCACCTGATGCCGGCGTCGGCGTCGCCGAACTGGCTGGGGGAGGAGGGGCTCGCGATGATCTCGATCATCGTGGTTCAGGCTTGGCGGCTGTTTCCGTTCGCGGCCATCATCTTCCTAGCTGGCCTGACGTCGGTGCCGAAAGCGGTCCTCGACGCGAGTTACATCGACGGTGCCGGCTACTGGCGACGGACCTTCCAGATCGTCCTTCCGATGATCCTGCCGATCATGATGGTCGCCATGCTGTTCGGGCTGGTGTTCACGTTCACCGACATGAGCGTGGTATACCTGCTGACGAAAGGCGGCCCGACCAACAGCACGCAGGTGCTCGGGTCGCTTGCGTTCCAGGTCGGGATTCTTTCCGGGGACGTCGGACGCGGGGCTGCGATCTCGCTGTATCTTTTCCCGTTCCTGCTGCTCGCTACGTTCTGCATGCTGCGCTTCCTGCGCCGGCGGGAGGTTTGAATGGGGACGATCCGGAAGCTCGCAGGCGAGGGCGGATTCATCGCCGCCCTGACTGGCCTACTGGCATTCGCCGCGTTTCCGTTCTACTGGATGATCATCACGACCTTCAAGCGGGACGGCGATCTCTACAACCTCGAGTCGAACCCGTTCTGGTTCAACCAGCCGCCGACGCTGGACCACATCAAGCTGCTGTTCACCCAGACCCAGTTCGTCCACTGGATCGAGAATTCGCTCGTCATCGGGCTGGTCGTGGTGGCGATCACCCTGGTGACCGCGGTTCCGGCGGGCTACAGCCTCGCCCGAATGGATGGTACGAGGGCGGAGAACTTCGGGATCGGGATCTTTCTCACCTACCTCGTGCCGCCGACGCTGCTGTTTCTGCCGCTTGCGCGAGTGGTCTCGTTCCTCGGTCTGCAGGACTCCATGTGGTCGCTTGTTCTCGTCTACCCGACGTTCACGATCCCGTTCTGCACCTGGCTGCTGATGGGCTTCTTCAAGTCCGTACCGCGGGCGATCGAGGAGGCGGCCATCGTGGACGGTTGCAGCCTGCTGGGGGCGTTCGCGAAGGTCGTCCTGCCCGTCTCGGTCCCGGGCATCCTCACCGCGGTGATCTTCACGTTCACCCTCACGATGCAGGAGTTCATCTACGCGCTGACGTTCATCTCGTCCGAGAGCGAGGTGCCCGTCACGCTCGGCGTGGCGACCGACCTCGTGCGCGGGGACATCTTCTATTGGGGATCGTTGATGGCTGCGGCGCTGCTCGCCAGCATCCCGTTCGCCGTGCTGTACAACATGTTCCTCGACCGCTTCATCATGGGAATCACCGGCGGTGCGGTGAAGTAGACCGTTCACTCGCGCGGGTACCCGACCGTCATTTGACTAGCATCACCGGCACCTCGGTCTGGTGCAGCACCTTCTGCGCGACCGGACCGGGCCGGAATCTGCCGACGGCGTCCCGTCCGCGGACCCCCATCACGATCAGATCGACGTCCCAGTCCTTCGCGCGCCCGGCGATGATGTCTGAGCCTCGGATTCCCGCGGCAAGAGCTATGTCTTCACGGCTTGAGCTGTGCTCGGATCTCGCCGCCCTTGTGCTGATCGCTATGGACGTTGACATACAGATCGCCTGCTTTGAACGCTTGGTACTGGGCGTCGGTCAACTTGGCGCCTGGCGGCACCGCCCATCCATCATTGCCGCTCTTCGTGAGCGGGATGATCACTGGCCCATTCTTGCCGGCGGGCGCCTCGTGAATATGCGCCATCGTTCCGACGACGCCGCTGGTAGTTACGCTGCCGCTCACGCTGCGGTCGGCGCCAACGGTGATCGCCCCGGTGCCCGACGCCGACGTTGTGACCGCCGGAACCTCCTGGCTTCCGCTCAAGTTGACCTTGACCTCTTCTCCTACCGCGAATCCGGAATAGACGCCCAACACGATCGCCGTCATCGCAGCGAGTCTCGAGGACCGACGGGGAAACGCGAATCTCGCATTCATGAGGAAGTTCCTTTCAAGGAATGGACGGGGTCACGGCATTGGAGTAGACGCTGAGCACTACTTTCCACCTAGCATTGTGCGTGCCGCACCGGAGTATCTCCCTGAATTGCGGGGAAACCCACGGCGCGACGGAGGAAAACGGCCACTTGACGGCGCCGGCCGCGGCGGCGCCGTCCGCGCGCCGTTCGCCGTTCTTAAGAGGCAGCTCAGCGCTCGCCGGGCCAGACGAACACCGCACGCGCCGAGGCGCGGTCGGCGACATGCACCACTTTCTCGAGCGTGCGGCCGTCGTAGCTTGCCTTCACCGTGTACTCGCCTGAGGGAAGCTTCGCGAGCAGGAACGGTCCGTCGCTCGTCGCCTGGAGCACGCTGCGACCGCGGTGGTCGATGACGGACACCGCGACGTTCGCCAGATACTCGTCGTGCGGTGTCGCCTTCTGCACGAACTCGAGCGCGAGCGGGAACTGCGACGCCGCCTGCTTGATCGACTCTGACTCGTCGCTGCCGACACCGCCCGAGAGGTACTGCACGTCGCCCTGGTGCCGAATTGGTGGCAGCGCAGCGGCGGCGGCGCCCGCGCCGAGCGCGAGCACGGCCGCAGCGATGAGTTTGGGCGTAGAAGCCTTCATGATGAGACTCCGTCCTCGAGCGTTGGACTTACCCGCTCGTGGCCAGCTGGTTCACTTCGCCGGCGCGCTGGAGCCGGTCTCGTTCTTGGGCTGCTCCATCGCGCCCGGCTGCTGCGCGGCCGGCTTGGCAGGATCCCCTGTCGAATGCTTCGCGTGATAGCCGCGGTGTTTGCCGGTCGCTTTCGGCGGGGTCTGGTCCGGATTCTGCGAGGCGTCGGTCGTTGCGGCGTGCGCGGCCGGAGCCGCAAGGCCGGCTGCCAGCGCGAGGGCGAGGATCAGGCGAAGTTCGTTGCGCATGGTTTGAGTCCTTTCGCGTGTTGCGGGATGGCGGCTGCCGATCCCGGGGATTGAGGCAACGCAACGCGCGTGCCTGTCTTCAAGCCGTTGATCGTCCGTGGTCTTTCTACCCGGTAGCGAGGCGGCAATGGTTCATTTCGGCCCCGGCGCTGCAATTGCGGCGCTTTTCGGCCGCCGCAGATGGCTCAGTGCTTGCCGCTCGCGCCGGCGATGAGGCCGAGGACCTCGGCCGGATACTCGACTTCGACCACCAACTCGTCGTACGGCTCGCCGGTGACCGTGATCACGATCGCGTGATCGGGGTCTGCGACATCCCAGAACACGCGCTGCCCGTCCCGGGAGAGCGTGCCCGGTGTCGGCCGCCGTCGCGGCCCGTCGGGCGAACGGCGCAGATCGCGCAGCCATGTGCGCGCGAGCTCGGGGTCGACCCGGACGCCGCGCACACGCTCGAGCGGGAACTCGAGCCGGCTCTGGAGGACCCAGAGCTTCCGCAGGCCCTGCAGCTCCAGCCGCAGGCTGCCGTCGGCGATTGATGCGCGCACCACGGTTACGACTCCGGTCCGAGCATAGCACTGAGACGGCGGTTGCGAGGGGGTGGGTTCACGTCGTGCTCCTGCTTCGAGATCGGGCACAACAGTCTCGCAACGCTCGTGCCACCTCGCTAATCGCCTGAACGGGAACGAAGAGCGCGCATTCACCGCGCCGGGGCGGGGTGTTTTCGGCCGGCGCCGCGGTTCTTCTGAGCCATGGGGTCGGACCGCATCCGGTCGACATCGTTCCTACGCGCTCCCGATCGAACGCCCGGCCACACGCGAGCGGTCGGTCGAAATGCGCCGCCGGGCTCCCTCGGGTGGCTGTTTTGCGCCGGCACTGCCAGGGCGCGCGTCGCGGCCGCACCGGCGATTCAATGAGATGCAACGGTGGCACGCGTGATGCAGGAGTGCACGTGGTCACGCACCGCGACGTGTCGATCCCGCAGCGATGCTCCTGCGCTCCGCGGGCCTGAGGTGGAGTGGAAAGATGTTCACGCAGCTCCTGAACCCGCTCGGCAGTCTCTCGCTCACGTTTCTCCTGGCGCTCGTCCCGGTCGTCCTCCTGCTCGTCCTGCTCGCGGTGCTGCGGCTGCCGGCATGGCTCGCGACGCTGATCGGCGCGATCGTCACTTTCGCGCTCGGCGCCTGGGTGTGGCGCATGCCGGTCGGCGATGGCGTGCGCGCATTCGTCTACGGCGCGGCGACGGGGGTCTGGGCGGTCGACTGGATCACGTTCTGGGGCGTCATCCTGTTCAACACCCTCACGGTGACCGGTCTGTTCGAGGCGTTCCGGAGATGGCTCGTCGCGCAAGGCACGAGGGACGTCCGTGTTCAGACGCTGCTCTTCGCCTGGGCTTTTGGCGCACTGCTCGAAGGGTTGGTTGGCTTCGGCTACCCGTGGGCGGTCGTCGCGCCGATTCTGATCACGCTCGGCATCCCCGACCTCGATGCGCTGCGCGTGGCGGCGATCGCGAACAACGCGCCGGTGTCGTACGGCGCGCTAGGGGTGCCGATCATCGCGCTCGCCGCAGTGACCGGCTATTCGCTGCTCGATCTGTCCGCCTCGGTCGGTCGCGTGGTCGCCGTCCTCGCCTTGATGCCGCCCTGGATACTCATCTATCTCGTCGCGGGCCGGCGAGGGCTGCGCGACGGTTGGCCGCTCGCCATCGTCGGCTCGTTCGGCTACATCGCCGGACAGTACCCGGTGGCCGTCCACCTCGGGCCCTACCTCCCCGACGTCACTGGAGCGATCGTCTGCTTCGTGGCGCTGCTCGTGCTGCTCAGGTTCTGGCAGCCGCGCACGACGCTTGGCTACGGAGGCACGCCGATCACCGCCGTTCCGGGCGAGGTGGCGCAGACGAGCGGTCACGGCCTGTCCCCGCGCGAAGTCCTCCGCGCGTGGCTGCCGTTCGTCGTGCTGGTGGTCGTCGTGGTGCTGTGGACCGGGCCGTGGTCGCCGCTTCCGAAGGTGAGCCTCTTCAAGGCGCAGGTGACGGCGATCTCGTCGGTCGCCGACAAGGAGGTCGCTGCGGTCTTCAACTTCGCGCCGTTCATCGGCGGCACCGCGATCCTCGCTGCGTGGATCATCGTCGCGCTGATTCTGCGCCCGGGCCGGCATGCGCTCGGCGAGATCTTCCGGCGCACCTTCCGACAGATGTGGGGGGCCCTGCTCGTCGGCGTGTTCATCTTCGGCCTTGCGTACGTCTTCAACTACTCGGGCATGGCCGCCTCGCTCGCCTACGCGTTCTCCAAGGTCGGCGTCGCCTACCTGGTGATCGCCCCGATCCTCGGGTGGATCGGCGTGGCGCTGTCCGGAAGCAACACGTCCACGAATGCGATGTTCGGGGCGTTCCAGGCGCTCGTCGGCAAGCTGCTCGGATTCCCGCCGCTGCTCCTCCCGACGCTCAACTCGGTGGGCGCCGAGGTCGGAAAGCCCGTGGCGCCGCAGACCGCGAGCGTCGGCGTCGCGACCAGCCGCTACGTGCGCAACGAAGGCACGGTCATCCGGCACAACATGGGATGGACCTTCGTGCTTCTCGGCTATCTGATCCTGGTCGGGCTGCTCTTCTACTTCACGCTCCCCAAAGTGATGATGGTGTAGCTCGCTGCGCGCCGCGATCTCGCAACGCCAAAGTGGAGGAAACAGCATGCGCTCGATCAGCAACCGGAGTGTCCTCGCGGCTGCGCTCCTCGGCAGCGCCACCATCGCCGCGTCCGCGGCCCCGAGCGAGCAGTTCGTCCCGATTCTCGACTACCGCGTCGGACCCTACGCCGCCGGCGGATCGGGGATCGCGGCCGGCTTCATCGATTACATGGCGATGCTGAACGCGCGTGACGGGGGCGTGAACGGGGTGAAGCTCGCCTGGCGCGAGTGCGAGACCGAGTACAACAATTCGCGCGGGATCGAGTGCTACGAGCGGTTGAAGGGCGATGGCCCGACCGGCGCGACCGTTGTCAACCCGCTCTCGACCGGGATCGTCTACGCGCTGCTTGAACGGGCGACCGCGGACAGGATCCCGATCGTGTCGATCGGTTACGGCCGCACCGACGCCACCGACGGGCGCGTCTTCGCCTACGCGTTCCCGCTGATCACCAACTACTGGAGCCAGGACACCGCGATCATCCGGTTCATCGGCGCGCGCGTCGGCGACATGGGGAAGCTCAAGGGCAAGAGGATCGTGAACCTCTATCACGACTCGGCCTACGGCAAGGAGACCATCCCGATCCTCGACGTCGAAGCGCGCAAGTACGGATTCGAGGTGAAGCACATCGCCGTGCCGCATCCGGGCAACGACCAGCAGGCGCAGTGGCTCGAGATCCGCGAGTGGCGGCCCGATTGGGTGATCCTGCGCGGATGGGGGGTCATGAACCCGACCGCGCTCAAGACCGCGGCAAAAGTCGGCTTCCCGCGCGACCACATCGTGGGCAACTGGTGGACCGGCTCGGAAGAAGACGTGATTCCCGCCGGCGCCGCGGCCAAGGGCTTCATCGCGGCCGGCTTTCACCCGGGCGGCACGAACTTCCCGGTGCTGCAGGCGATCGAAAAGTACGTCGTCGACCGCGGCGCGGGCAACCTCGATGACCGCTCGCGCTTCGGCAGCATCTATTACGACCGGGGCGTGATCCACGGCATCGTCAACGTCGAGGCGATCCGCATCGCGCAGGAGCGGTTCGGCCACAAGCCGCTTACCGGGGAGCAGGTCCGGTGGGGACTCGAGCACCTCCGGTTCGACGCGCCGCGCCTCAAGGAGCTCGGCGCAACGGGCTTGCTGCCGCCGTTCCACGTGACCTGCGCCGACCACGAGGGCGGCGGCGCGGTCGAGTTCCAGCAGTGGGACGGCGCGCGCTGGCGGCTCGTGAGCGGCTGGATCCCGACCGACCAGTCGCTCGTTCGGCCGATGATCGAACAGTCGGCGGCGCGCTACGCGAGCGAGCACGGCATCGCGCCGCGCGATTGCGGGAAGGACGGCTGACCCCGGGCCGTCCGGGCGCGGGACGCCGGAACCCGATCTCCAGCCGGCATCCCGCGGCCTCTTTTCAACCGGCCCAGGCGATGCCATGCTCCGACCTGTCGCAGGCCGTCGTCCGCGCGATGCCAGTCCGCGCGGAGCTTCCCGCAATCGTCCCGGCAGCGCATCCCATGAGATCCATTCTTCTGCGGCCAATCCAGCTCGCATCGGCCGCGCTCGCGAGCCTGATGCTCGCATCGATCGGCATCCTCGGCTGGCTCGACTGGCGAAGCCTCGGGCAGCTCGCGCGCATCCAGTCGGGCGTCGCCGAGATCCAGGCGATCCAACAGGCCGGGCTCGAGCTGCAGCAGCTGTGGATCGAAGACGTGTCCGGGGTGTCGCGGCTTGATCGCACGCACCTTGCGGCGGCGGGCGAGGAGCTCGCGAAGCTCGCAACGCCGAAGCGCGCGCTGGCACCCGGCACCGCGGAGAAGCTCGCGCAGGCCGAGCGACTCCTCGCCGATGCGGATCGTCCGCCCGCGGCCATACTCGGTGACGCGCTGCTGCTGCTGCGGCGAGCGCTGTACGACGAGACGCGTACCGAGCTTAGATCGCTCGACGTGCTGTACGCCGACTCGCGCGCCGAGATGCAGCTCGTGACCGCGGCGATCGTCCTGCTTCCGGGCGGCCTGCTCCTCGCGCTGTGGCTTGCGCGCGAGCGCATCTTCCGGCCGATCGACAACCTCAAGGACCTCCTCGCCGGGCTCGGCGAAGGTGGGTTCGAGCCGGTGCCGGTGCACAACGTCGACCCGCTGCTGCTACCGTTGTTCGACAATTACAACCGCATGGTGGGCCGCCTGGCCGAGCTCGAGCAGCGGCATCGCAGCCACGCGATGGAACTCGAGCACGAGGTTCGCAGCGCGACGCAGGCGCTGCTCCAGCAGAGCCAGAGCCTCGCCCGAGCCGAGCGGCTCGCGGCGGTTGGAGAGCTGTCCGCGGCCGTCGCGCACGAGTTGCGCAACCCGCTTGCCGGGATCCAGATGTCGCTCGCGAACCTGCGCCGCGAGCTCTCCGACCCGACGCTCGCGCAGCGCCTCGACGTTGTCGCTGCGGAGCTGCAACGGGTCACGCGGCTGCTGAACGATCTTCTCGCGCCGTCGCGCCACGTGCCGGAGCCGCGGCGCGTCGTCCGGCTGGCGCCGCTCGTCGACGAGCTAGTTCAGCTCACGCGCTATCAAGTCCCGACCGAGATCGAGCTCGAGACGCGGGTGCCGCCCGATCTCGAGTGCGCCGTCCCCGCCGACGCGCTGCGCCAGGCGCTTCTGAACCTCGTGCTGAACGCGATGCAGGCGCTTGGGGACCGGCCGGGCAGGATCGCGATCGAGGCATCCCGCGACGGTGGCGACGTGCGCGTGGCGGTGCGCGACGACGGACCGGGCTTCCCCGAAGCAATGCTGATAGGCGGCGTGCGAGCGTTCGCGACCGGGCGCGAGGCGGGCACGGGGCTCGGGCTCGCGATCGCGCAGCGTTTCGCGCGCGAAGTTCGCGGCGAGCTGGCGCTCGAGAATTGCGCCCCGCGCGGTGCGCGCGCCGAGCTGCGAATCCCCGATGCGGTCGGCGATCATTGACACGCTGCTCCTGATCGAGGACGAGGATCTTCTCGGCGAGGAGCTTACGCGCCACCTGCGGCGCGAGGGCTGGGAGGTGGCGCGCTCGCGGACGATCGCCGAGGCGAGGCGCCTGATCGTCGACAAGGCGGTCGATCCGCTCGTGGTGCTGTCGGACATGAGCCTGCCGGACGGCAACGCGCTCGACCTCCTCGAGGCGGTCAAGGGCCGCGCCGCGCACGGCGAGTGGGTGTTCCTCACCGGCTACGGGACGATCAGCGACTCGGTGCGCGGGGTGCGCCTCGGCGCTTACGATTTCCTCGAGAAACCCTGCGATCTCGAGCGACTGGATCTCGTCGTCGCCGGTGCCGCGCGCAGCGCCCGTGCCCAGCGTCGGATCCGGGAGCAGAGCGCCGAGCAGAACCGCCGCTATGCGTGCGAAGCGTTTGTCGGGAAGAGCGCCGCGGCGCGCCGTGTGCGCGAGCTACTCGCCAAAGTCGCCGAGGTGCCGTTCACCGCGGTGCTGCTCGCCGGCGAGACGGGGACCGGCAAGGGCCTCGCCGCGCGGATCCTCCACTACAGCGGCCGGCGCAGGGACGGACCGCTCGTCGAGATCAACTGCGCAGCGCTGCCGCGCGAGCTGCTGGAGTCCGAGCTCTTCGGCCACGAGGCGGGCGCATTCACCGGCGCGAGGGGTCGCCGCCGCGGCCTGATGGAGCAGGCCCACGGCGGGACGCTCTTCCTCGACGAGATCGGCGAGATGGAGCGGGAGCTGCAGGCGAAGCTGCTGACGGCCATCGAGGACCGGCGCTTCCGCCGCGTCGGCGGCAACGACGAGCTCGCCGTCGACGTGCAGTTCGTCGCCTCGAGCAACCGCAACCTCGCCGAGCGGGTGAAGGACGGTGCGTTCCGGGCGGATCTCTTCCACCGCCTGAGCGTGTTCGGCGTCGAGCTGCCGGCGCTCCGGAGCCGGCGCGAGGACATCCTCGACCTCGTGCCGCTGTTCGTTGCAGAGTTCAACGCCAAGGCGGGAAAGTCGGTGCGCGTGATCCCGGACGCGGTGTGGTCGCGGCTCGTTGCCCACGACTGGCCGGGCAACGTGCGGGAGCTGCGCAATGTCGTCGAGCGGTGCGTGCTGCTCGCCGACGGCGAGGTGTTTCCCGCCCAATGGCTGCATCTGGGGCGCGACGCTCCAGGGAACGCGGGGGAAGTGGCGGCGTTCGACGGGCGGCACCTCGCGCTCCCGCTCGATGGCAGCATGAGCCTCGAGGAGATGGATCGGCGAATCATCCAGGCCGCGCTCGAGCGTTCGAACCACAACGCGACGGCCGCGGCACGGCTGCTCGGCAGCACCCGGCAAACGCTGCGCTACCGGATCGAGAAGTACGGCCTCAAGTCGGACGAGTAGTCCAACGGGCTCCGCTTCGGGGTCCAAGAACAGACGTTCGACGGTGTGCTGCGTGACCTAATCCGCGGCCCAACGGATCATCGTGGCGGCCTCTCGCGCGGAGCGCTCGAGACCCTGGAGTTCCCAGTGCGCAAAGCGATGGGGCTGACTGAAGTGGGCGGAGAGAATCCCAAACGGCGGCCCTTCCCCTGTGGTGATTGGCGCTGAGCTCATCGCGCGGAACTTGACGAGGGATGCGATACCGCGGTGCACTTCAAAGCGGGCGTCGGCATTGACATCTTCGATGACCACGGTGGCATTCTCGGACAGCGCGGTATAGCAAGCGGAAGCGTCGCCCAGGCCCATCACCGGGAAGCGTTTCAGAAACTCCGCGTCGAAACCGCGTTGGGCCATGAGCTCCAAATTACCCTCCCGATTGAGCAGCTGAATGGTGCCCATGCCCGTTTTCAGCAAGCCCAGGGCCTTGCCCAGTGACTCCTCCAGCACAAACTCCAATGGCGACTTCACTATGGTCCACGGGGTTCGCTGCAGGTGGTACGCCACGTCGTTGCGACCTTTCTTCGCCTTCGCCAAGCACCGCTGTCTGGTTGTGGCATTCCTCGTGGTCTGCGCAATCCGAAGGAATGTTGCGGCCATCTGAACTTGCGCCAGCAGCAGATCCCTTGAAGCCGTCCGGTTCGCGCGCGCCAGTTTTCGTGCACGCTCCAGGCTGGGGCCCTGGACAAGCAGTCGCAGGTGCTCGAATACCGCGACGAAATCGACGGGTTTCCACAGGTGCAGGTCGAACCCCGCCTCAGCGCAGCGAATCTTGTCGAAGGGCTGACCGAGGTCGGACACCGCTACGAGGACTGGTGTCTTGGGAGAGGGCAATTGCTGTAACGCTCGCGCAACCTCGCAGCCATCCATCGCTGGAATGCCGAGGTCAACAAAAGCGATGTCCGGGCACGACGCGCGTGCTAGCTCGATGGCCGTTCTGCCGTCGTATGCCCTATCTACTTGAGCGCCATGGAATTCGAGTAGGACGGTGGTCGTTTCGGCCGTGTAGAGATGATCGACCACCAGGACGCGCGGATTGGATTCGGTTGTGCCGGGTGCCATGCCGTCGGATCAGCAGGAGGGATCTGTCCGAATAGTCGCGTTGGCGAGGACGAACCGCGAACGAGCTCGTGCGACGGTTCGCAACGGGCCGAAGCATATCCCTAAAGCCAATTCCAGGCGCTGAACGCGTGAATGTGGTCCATCTCTCGGCGAAGCACCGGCGCTGCGTACCGAACGGATGCCGAGGCCGCTTCGCCAGCTATCCCGCGTCGGGCACGCGCTTTGCACAACCGACTGCATGCCGAGCACTAGTGCACGCCGTTGGTCCGCGTGGGTGATGCGCACGAGCAACGCGCTCGACCTCGAAAAAGGCATCTTCACCCAACGCAGTCCGCGCGCGGTCGCGCTGTCGCTCAAGCGCTCAGCCGAGCGCAGTGCACGACGCAAGAGCGCGCCGTTCCGCTCGGCGATGTCGATGCTCAATTTCCACATCAACCGCGCCGGAAAAGGGATGTCGAAGTCGCAGAAGAACGTCCTCGAG
>Ga0126369_10001824_pt1 | contig 14967 bp, 8 predicted proteins | sample PanSoiMetaPlot_1_FD_109646 | JGI IMG/M metagenome (GOLD analysis project Ga0126369, IMG submission 109646) | Tropical forest soil microbial communities from Panama - MetaG Plot_1 | ecosystem: Environmental > Terrestrial > Soil > Tropical forest > Bulk soil | place: Panama | collected 2016-02-17 | reverse complement strand
TACGGCTATTCGGAACCAAACAAACACGGCGCCAATTGGGGCCCGCATTTCGAGACTACCCGCGTAAGGATTTGGCGGCAGACCGAAGGCCGAGTCACCCACTTTGTGGCGGGCCTGGGGACCACCGGCACGTTTACCGGAATTACTCGACGCTTGCGGGAGCACAATCCGCGAGTGAGAACCATTGCTTTGCAACCTGATTCTCCGCTGCACGGGATTGAAGGTCTCAAGCATATGCCGACCGCGAAGGTCCCGGGCATTTACGATCCCTCATTGGCGGATGAACAGGTGACGGTAGAAACCGAGCACGCCTTAAGCATGAAAGACCGTCTGGCGAAAGAGGAGGGGCTATTTGTTGGGCCAAGCTCCGGCGCTAATGTTTTCGCGGCGTTGAGACTCGCTCGCTCCTTACCCGCCGGATCAGTCGTGGTGACCATTCTCGCCGATAACGGCGAGCGTTATATCTCAGAACATCGGGAAGAGTAAGTTTGCAGCGCCGCGGCGCTTTGGATTGTTCGAGTCGTCAGGATAACGATTAATCCAAAGCGGTGTCGTCCCGATGAATCCGGACTCAGCCACCGCACTCCAAATTTATGTCATCACTGCGCCGGGGAATTTGAGACAGCAGACCTCAAGCGACACTGACCGCCGCCGCCAGACTTTCGTGACCGGACTGCTGCTCTGCCGCTGCCAATGCCCGCCCCAAGTCCTCGATTAAATCACCAGGATCTTCGATGCCTACCGACAGCCGGATCAAATCTTCCGGAGGGGCCAGCTTCTCTCTCAGGTCAAACGGGATGCTCGCGTGCGACATGCGGCAGGGCAGACTTATGGTCGAGCCTACCGACCCGAAACTGACGGCAATAGTAAACAACTTTGTGCCTTCAACTATTTTCCGCGACAGTTCGGCGTTACCGGTGGTGAAGGTGATAACCGATCCGTCACCTTCCGCCTGACTCCGCTGTAACTGATGCCCCGGATGATCGCTTAGTCCGGGGTAATAGACCGATCTGATCGTCTCGTTATTCTTGAGGAACTGCGCAATTTTCAAGGCGCTCTCATTTTGCCGCTCCACTCTCAAAGCCAGGGTCTTCAATCCGCGCAGAAGCAACCATGACTCGAATGGCGCCAACGCAGCCCCCTCGGCGTTCTGTTGAAAGGCGATACGTTCGTGCAGCACTCGATCGTTGGTCACCACCGCGCCGGCCGTTACGTCGCTGTGACCGCAGAGAAACTTTGTCGCCGAGTGAATCACGAAGTCGGCGCCTAAGGAGAGTGGTTGTTGCAGGATCGGTGAGAGCATTGAGTTATCGACCGCCAGCAACGCGCCTGCTTCCGTGGCAATCTGACTGAGGCCGCGAATGTCAGAGATTCGCAGGAGCGGATTACTCGGGGTCTCGATCAGAATCAGTTTTGTCCGGGCCGAAACCGCAGCTCTAACCGCGGCCAGGTCGGTAGTATCAACATAGCGAACCGCCATCGCCTGGCGCGAGAGGACGCTTTCCAGCAAGCGCACGGTGCCGCCATAGAGATCATCGCCGGCCACGATTTCATCGCCGCTGTTGAAGATCCGCGCGAGCGCCGTAATCGCCGCCATGCCACTCGCAAAGGCAGAGGCATGGGCGCCACCCTCCAATTCAGCGATCTGCTGCTCGAGCAGATGCCGCGTCGGATTGCCGCTGCGGGTATAGTCATATTCGCCGAATTCGAGGGCGCCCGGTTGGCGGAATGTGGCTGTCTGATAGATTGGGGGCGCCACGGCGCCGTGCTCGTCAGAGTTCGGGAAATTAACACACCTGGTTGCCGGCTTCAGGCTCATGCGCACACCTCCAGAGCTTCGAGTTTTTCAGATCGATTAGTTAACTGCTGCCGCTTCAGTTCGAAGAGGTCCGCCATGACTGATTCGGTGGTAGGCCAGCGACCGGCGCCCGTTCCGGAAACCACCAGTTGTTCGCCATGCTCCAATTCGACAATCAGACGATTGCCGGCCCCGGCCACCTGGGCCAATGGATGGTCTGGTCGCAACTCCACCGGCTCAACCCTGGCTCTAATTCCCTTCTCGGTCCGCGTGCATTCAGCGACGAGGCGCACGACGTTTCCGCCGGCGCGCGCCTTCCTCAATTGGCCCTCGATATTCTCAATGCCCACTCGGTGGATCTGATCGAGTGGAAGGGAGACACCGAACGCTTCCCGGGCCAGCAACGTCAACTTCTGCGCGGCGTCTGTGCCGTTCAAATCAAGCCGTGGATCCGCCTCTGCATAACCTGCTTCCTGCGCGGCTTTGATCGCCTGCGCCAGGTCACCGCCCGCTTCGAGTCGATCGAGAATGTAATTGGCAGTCGCGTTGACAATTCCGGCAAACGACTTTACCGGTCCAATGGTTTGCGCCCGCCGGATCGTTTCCAGCGCCGGCAAGACGCCACCCACGGCGGCGCTGTAGCGGATTGTGACTCCGCATACTGAAGCAAGATTCAAGAGGCGGTCACCTGAGCCGGCTATCATTGCCTTGTTGGCAGTGACCACGTGCCGGCCGCCTTTCAAGGCCAGCTCGACCATCGCGGACGCGTATTCAGTTGCGCCTGTCAGTTCCACCACGACATCACACTCGCGCCGCAGAAGTTCTGCGATGTCGGTGGACGCCAGGTGTTCCGGTACTCCCAGCTCGCGAGTGTGGTTCAATGTCAACGCTCCCACTCCCACCAATTCAAAGTGCTGTGGCAGGGCCGCTAAACGTTGATAGATTCCGCCGCCCACCGTGCCGCAACCCAGCAGGGTGACGCGCGTTGGTTGCGGCGTCAAATTCGAAACATCGAGCCGATCAGCCAGTGGCCCAATCTCAGTTGCCTGGGGCGCGCCGATGCTTCCAATGCTGAATTGAAGCCTGTTAGCGGCAGCAAACCGCAGCGCCTTGGTTTGCACCAGCCGTCCGCCGCGGCGGATTGCCGTGTCGTAACTCACCTGCGCGAATCGCAAGGATTGCGGAGCCAGACCAGCCGGATCGTTGGTATACAGGCCGTCCACGTCTTTGATCAGGATGCAGCGAGCTGTCAGTTGATGGGCCAGGAACAAGGCCGTGAGATCAGATCCTCCCCGGCCCATGACCGTTTTGTCGCCGCGGTCGTCTCGCCCGACAAAGCCCGGCAAGACGACGATCGCGTGACGCAGCTCATTCAGTAAACGCGTCTTATTGACGGCCACCGGAACCGCGTCCGTGCCGCCGCCAACTGTGCGCAAACCAATTTGCACTTCATCAAGAAGCTTGGCGGCCAGGCCGGCCCGATTTAGCGCCAGTGTCAACAACGCGGAAGATGTCGCCTCGCCGGTAGCCAGCAAGTTCGGCAATACTGACTGGTGAGGCCGTTCGCACACTCTTTCGGCGCGGCGTATTAACTCGTCAGTCGTGTTGCCAAAAGCAGAGGCCACCACAATCACCTGCGCACCCTCGCGCCAATAGCGATAGATCTCATGAACTGCCGTCGGCAGATCGTCCTCGCTGCGGAGTACGGAACTGCCGAATTTCAAAACCACGATGTTAGTGTTGTTCGTCATTAATCCTGCTCCCTCGATAGGGCCAAATTTGGAGTGCGCCGGCTTTGTCGGCGCTTTGATTTATGGCCCAGGGCAAAAAGCGCCGACCAGCCGTCGCACTCCATCTGAATCACGTTAATTTCTGAATTGAGGTACATGCGAGTGCCTGATCCAAATCGCGGATCAGGTCGACCGGGTCCTCAAGTCCTACCGACAGCCGGATTAGTCCGTCCGTTATGCCGGCGACTTCACGCTGCTCCAGCGGCACATCCGCGTGCGTCATCGAAGCCGGATGGGTGATCAGGGTTTCCGCCGCGCCCAGGTTTTCGGCCAGTGCACAAAGTTGCACCGCATTCATCAATTTGATTCCAGCCTCAACCCCGCCTTCGACTTCAAAGGCAATCATTGCCCCGCCCGTTGACTGCTGCCGCTGGGCCAATTCAAATTGCGGAAACGATTTCAAACCTGGATAGATGACCTTCGTCACCCGGTCGTGCGCCTCGAGAAAGGTCGCCACCCGCAGAGCATTTTCAGAGTGACGGGCCATGCGGAGCGGCAACGTCTTGACTCCCTGAAGGGTGAGCCACGCGGGAAAAGGCGATTGGATGGCGCCGATGGCGTTGCGGGCAAATAGAAAACTGTCGTGCAAGTCCGGGTCGCTGGTGACGAGCGCGCCCCCTACTGTCGCGTTATGCCCTTCGATAAATTTCGTGGTCGAGTGGAGCACCACTTCCGCCCCCAGATCGAGCGGGCGCTGCAAAGCCGGAGTCAGTAAGGTGTTGTCGACGATTAATAAGGCGTCGGACTCTTTCGCCAGACGCGCTGCAATTGAAATATCGGTCAGCTTCAGGGTCGGATTTGCCGGGCTTTCGATGAAGACAAAGCGGGTGGGCTGCTGCAACGCGCCGGCCAGGGCCTGTTCGTCAGAGGTATCAACGAACTCGGCCTCGACGTGGAATTTCGCCAGCACTTCGCGAAACAGTCTGACGGTGCCGCCGTAGACTGCTTGCGATACGACAACTCGATCACCGGCACGTAACAGGGCCAGACATAACGCAGTGGTAGCCGCCAGCCCGGTCCCAAAGCAGGTGCAGAATTCAGCGCCTTCGAGCGCCGCCAACCTTCGTTCTAGGGCCGAGACCGTCGGATTGGCTGAGCGGCTGTAAGTGAACCCATGGTCCTGGCCAACTGCTGTCTGTCGATAAGTTGTCGTTTGATAAATCGGCGTCAGAATGGCGCCGGTGGCTGGATCGGCAGGCGTGCCGGCGTGCAAAGCCAGCGTGTCAAAGTGGTGATCTGACCCTGGGTCGATCGGCAGGCAGGGCCCAACCGTCTGCCGTGCGTCAAATTTTAGGTTTTTCTCTATTACTGCCATCACTGTTTCCTTTCCGGAGGTTCAGTGTGGCGATTTGGATTGGCGGGAAAACTTCTAAAAGCGGGCGAGGTAAAAACAAAAAAGCCTCGCGCCGTCAGAGTGCGCGAGGTCTCGGGGTAAAACCCGGAAAATCCTGGCAGCTCTTTAGCAGTTTTTTACGTGGAGCAAGTCGCCTTAAATCGCCACGATCAAATTCTTAGAAAGATCTATTTCGAAATGCGGGAGCATTTATCTCACACGACGCGCCGGGTGTCAATTCACAAATCTATGTCGGCGGCTAACCCACCCGCTACCGCAGTGGTACTGACCCGTCTGCCTGAATACCAATAGGTCACTTCCCGCTGCCGGTGTCGAGCGCTACCGGGGACGGATAACCCTTTCCTTGCAGGCCGGCGATTTCAATCACAATCTCGTTCTTGTTCTTAGCCGCCGCCGTCGTCTTCCTGTTTGCGCCGGTTCTTTTTTCGGGAGGCGGGATAGACGTTGGCGAGGTGCTGCGTGATGGACTCGCTTTCGGCGCGCTTCCGGCTGGCTGTCCCGACATTTGGGCCAGCGCGCTGAGCGCCTCGGTTCGCTCGCCTTCGGCTAAATCATCAAATCGGACGCCATTGGCTGCCAGCACCGCGCGCAGGTTCTCTTCGGTATTCGTTTCCTGATCGTAAACGTCCCGATAGATATGAAGTTTGCCGTCCTCAACCACAATTGTCTGGTAGCGCAACTCTACCGGCACGGCATGGTCGAGCTTCACCTGTTTCGTCTCAGTCTTATTTCGCCCGTAGTCCGTTAGTTCTTCATCGGTCAATTTCACGTCGCCAAGTTGGGCCAGCACCCTGGCAAAGCTTTCTATTTGAGGCGTGGTGAGCCCCACACACCCGTGCGAAGCAAAAGTGCCCAATTTTGCCGGCGACTTGCCCCCGTGAATCAGCGATGGCCCGCCAATCGGAATTTTAATTGGACCCAGCGGGTTCAGTTTGCTGCCGGCTGCGATCTTTTGTCCGGCGCTGACATTTTTCATCCTGGCGACCCACGGTTCATCGGGCGGTGTCCAGGTTGGATTAAAAATGATCACTCGTGCTTTACGCGGGCCAATCGGCAGAGGAAATTCAGGGTAGCCGATGCCAATCTTGTACGACTTAATTAAGCGGCCATCGTCAAAGGCATCCATTCGATAAGCGGGAATATTGACGACTATTCGCGAATCTGCAGGGACCGGGTTAGAGTCGCCAGCCTGCTCGCGATTGCTCGCGGGCACCGATTTGTCACCGGCTTCATCAGTTGGGCCGCTCCACAATTCACCGACGAGTTCCGCCAGTTGCTGCGTCTTTTCCGCCCCAATCAAGGCGCTGATCTCTTCTGTCGCCGTCGTCCGCGCCGTTGCCGATTCCTGCTCTTCCCGGCCCGCATTTTCCTCGTTCAGCTGCGCGGTTTCTGAGTGAGCAAGCTCTTTCAGCTTACTGACTTGTTCGTCGCTTAACTGCAAACGCGTTTTGAGTTTGCCGGAGAAAGAGTCGTCGGCGAAAAACGCATCCAGTACCGGTAGCGTCAGGGGTTGGGTCGATCCTCTATTCTCAACGGGTGACGGCGAAACTGTAGGCGAGGGTAAGGGCGAGGGAGTGGCGTTCCGGTTAACCTGATTTGTCGATTCGGCGACGCATCCGCTCACCGCCAGGCAGGCTATTAAGACGGACAGATGACCCCAGTTTCTCTTCACGAATTACTCCCGGCGCGTTTCCTCGGTTGAGGACGACACCATCGTGTGCAAGGTGCATTCCGGCATCCACCGACCGATTGAGATAGGAAATCACGGGCCATGAACGGGCCATGAATCGACTGGTTTGCACCATAAACGAACGGTATTCGCGGGAACATACTCTTATCGAACAGCGTGAGGTGGTTGCTCGTGCTGACTGTCGACGGAGTCAGTACCGGGAGCGGTAGCGACCGGGTCTGCCTCGCCGCATCAATGACCAGTGAGTGCCCCAGTCATCGACTGAGCTATGGACCGCCTCATCGTTTGAGTAGCGGGTAGGGGTTTATGTTGACGCCTTGCCAATAATGTTTCGCGTCAGAAATGAGGGCGATTGAGAAATGCAGATGGTAATTCCCTGCTCCGGCATTTCCGGAGTCTCCCACGTACGCGATGACTTCACCTTGTTTCGCAAAGTGACCCTCCGTCAAACCTTCCGCATATCGATCCAGGTGAGCGTAGTAGTAAACGAACCTGTTGTCGGTGCTTAATTGATAGATTGTCGTTCCGCCCGGTTCACTGTGGAACAGCTTGACGATGGCGCCGTCCGTCGCCGCCAGCACAGGCGTGCCTAAGGGCGCGGGTATATCAATGGCATCATGAACGCGTCCCGCCGAACGACTCTCGGAAAATGTGTCGCGCAATTGGTCCGGCCGTACTCCGGCCACCGGAATAATCAAATTGTTCGGCGGTGTCCCATCCGGAATGTACGGGGAAGGAGGCGCGGTTGGAGCCGGAGAAACGGCCTCCGGTATTTCAGGACTTCCCTCAGGTGGCGGCGACGGAGTTGCCGGCAGATTGGCGGAGTTGTCGTGAGGGGGTGACGGTTTAGACCAGGTGAGCAACTCGCGGCGGCCATTTTTGGAAATCCTGCCAAGCCGCGCCAGCAGCACGCCCAGTATCACCACGATTGCCAGGATTGCGAACAGAACCCGCGCGCGTCTTTGGCCCGCCGATCTCATAACTACAAAGTCTAAAGTTAAGTGATTGTCATCGCTATCTCACCTCGCGCTTCACGGCAACTTAACGTCAAAATAAAAGTCAAAGATATAAAAGCCGCAAGTAACCTGGGCAGACCAGCTTCGATTCAACTACCTGCCGCCTCACGGTCCGAAACGTCCGCGATACTCAGGCGAGGTGATAAAGGCCTTCACCATTTCTGCGTTTTGGTAGTTGCCGTTGAACTGGTTGAGCTTGGTTAGCCAGAAGTCAAAACCGGTGTAATCAGCGTCCGGCAAATCGTTTGGATTGCGGCGCAGGTAACCGAAGTACTGCATCAGGACAAACGCCCGGTTGAATTCCTGTTGTTGCAGCAGTGAATTCTCAGCCACGTCGCGCAGGGCGCGCGACCGAGCACTGACGTTGCTCGTATCCGACGCCGCCGCAAATTCATTAATTGCGGCGTTGCGATCGCTGGACGAGGGAGTGACCCCGGCGTTGGCAAATAACTGATTCACAAATTGCGTGGGCGTCAATGTGGTCGGAAACGCCGTGGCGAACCGTGAGCGTTGCACAAAATCCAGCGCGTAAGCCTGCTTATTATTTTCCAGCAAAGTCTCCCAGCCAGGCTGCAACACGACTACTCCCTGGCCGATCTGTTGCGTATCCAGCAGAAATTCATTAAGACGGACGACCGGCACCGTCAGAGTGTGCGCGCCACCAATCGTTGAGCTGCCGCTGCCATCGCCGAACGCCGTCTTGTAGATCCGTTCGACCAGATAGCCGGTCTGCTGAAACTCAATCGAGAGAAAGAAGGCGCCGGAAGTGTTAATGCGCTGCACGTCGGTGCACGATGGTTGCGGCGTGCAATTGTTGATGTTGTTGGTCCAAAAGTCCCAGCCGCTCTGATCGGGCTCACGATTCAGAAAATCCAGGTAGTGGAACCGCACAAAGGACCTGGAATTGTCGACCGGGTTCGCTCCGTTCACCGCATCGTTGTCAATGATCGTAATCGAGATTGCTGACTGGGAACCCAACCCCAGGCCATTGCCCAAAGCGTTGCTAAGGCTCAGCGTGAAATTCTCGTTGCCTTCCGCATATCCGTCATCGACGATCGGTATGGAGATGGTCTTTGAGGTTTCACCGGCGGCAAAATGCAGGGTCCCCAAAGTGGCAAGGTAGTCGCAACGTGACGAGGCTGCGCCGTTAAAGACATCGCAACGACTGGAGCCTGCCGTGTCGCTCGTCGCATAGTTAACCGTCGCGGCGGCGGTCGTGTCGCCGGATCGCGTAACTGTGACATTGGCCCTCTGATCCCCTTCGTTCACGCTGAGAGCGGTCGCATTGAACTGCACCGTGCCAGTTGAGGGCGACACGGTTGTGTTCGCCTGACCCTGGACAGGATTGGCATTGGCTGCCGAAGCTGTCGCCAGGTTCAAGATGGTGCCGGCGGCGTTGGGCACCACTACGATGGTCGCAGTTACGCTTGCACCAATGGCCACATCGCCAAGGTTGCAGACGACCGAACCATTTGACTGCGAACAATTGCCCTGGGTGCTTGACGCCGAAGCGAACGTGACATTAGCCGCCAGGGGATCTGTTAAGGTTACGGCTTTGGCCGTATCCGGACCCTGGTTCTTGATCACTATCGTGTAGGTAAGATTCTCGCCGGCAATTGCGGGATTCGGATTGGCCGTCTTGGTGATTTGCAGTTGAGTCGTAGCCACGGGCAACAACTGTGCGATGTTATTGAGACCCGGCGCTGAGTTGTCTCCGTTCTGAGTGAATCCACCGCCGACATAGGTCTGGTCATTACTAGCCGCAATGTCTAAGAGAACTGCGCCTGCTGAATGACCGGACCACTGAAATCCATTTCCCAGAGGCGACCAGGCGCCATTGCTGAGCCACGCGACGCCGTCCAACTGTTTACCTAATCCCGTAACGGCGCCATCGGCCGTAGCCGTGAAAGAGCCGACCGCGAACAAGTCGTTGCCCCTGATAGCAAATTTCGTGATTTGACCATTGAGGCCATTGTTCGGCGTTGCGAAAAATGCACCGCTACTAAGCCTGGCGATGTTATTGAGAGTCAGCGAGCCATCTTTAGTGTGAGTGAATCCGCCAGCCGCATACACGTCGGTTCCTATCAGCCCCAGGGCGTTGACGCTCCCTGTTTGAGTACCATTAGCATTCGGGTCGGCAATTAGGCCCTTGCCGGGAACGGGTTGCCAGGTCGTGAGGCCCTTCAAGACGGCCATGTTGTTCAGATCCAACACGCCTGAGTCATCGGAGCCAGACTGGGTGAAGAAGCCACCAACGTAAAGATCGTTTCCAAGCGACAGAAGTGTTGTCACCGAGGCCCCCGCGTCCGTGCCACCAGCCGTGCAGCGCGGAGTGAAGGTTGGAGATGCCTTGTATTGCAATCCTCCCCCTGGTATCGGGACCCAGGCGCCGTTGCTTAGTCTCGCGATTGCGCAGGCAAAATCCTCGGGGTTAACGCCGCCATTAATAAGACCGTCCCCGCCCACATAGACATCATTTCCCACGAATGCCAGCGTGCGACAACAATGGGTGGTGCTGATAAGAGGCGGAAAGGGATTTGACCAGCTGGCGCCATCCCACATGGCGATGCCCTGAATGTTGGTGGTGGTTGAGCAGGCAGCATCGGCGCAAAGTAGGGTGACGCCCGCGACATATAGCTTATTGTCGTGGAACACCATGGTCCCGGATCCGCCGATACCGAAGCCCAGGGGCGACCATTGAGTGCCGTCCCACTTGGCCGCGCGGTGTGCCGGAATGTTGCCGCTGTCGCAAGTTGGGTTTCCGCAGATGGCCGTAAAATCGCCGACGGCATAGAGATCGGTACCGTTTACCAGGATGTTCCTGACAATGCCATTCAGGCCAAAGCCCACCGGCGCCCACCTGGTGGTCGTCTCGGGGGTCACATTTGTTTTCGATTGAGCCAACGGCGCGGCTACCGGCCACGAGGCGGCGAGTCCCGTAATCCCGATGAGCAGACCCAGAGCTATTAACCAACGATTTTTGTTTGTGAATTTCGACGAGAATCCCCGGTACCACATGATTGAAAGTTCTCCCTCTGTCTACTAACGCACGAACCGCGAGCCAGAACGGACATGGCTATCGCGGAGGCAAGGGCTGAGGTAGAATGCGCGCGATTGCTTGGTGATGAACAAACCGGAAGAAGCTCCCAAAGATGTGACCCGCATGTTGTTGGCGTGGAGCGCCGGGCAGACCGGCGCTGAGGATTCGCTGTTCCCGCTGGTCTATGACGAACTGAAACGAATCGCGCGCCAGTACCTGCGGCGCGAACGCGAAGGACACACGCTGCAACCGACAGCCCTGGTTAACGAGGCTTACCTGCGATTGGTCGATCAGACGCGCGTGACCTGGCAGAACCGGGCGCAGTTCTATGGTGTCGCGGCGACGATGATGCGCCGCATTCTGGTAAACCATGCGCGCGATCTGGCGGCGGCAAAACGTGGCGGCGGCGCGACCCGGCTATCGCTCGATCAGGCAAGCTTTGCCCCGGCTGAGAATGCGCACGACCTGTTAGCCCTCGACGAAGCGCTCGACCGGCTCAGCCATCTCGATCAGCGCAAAAGCCGGGTCGTCGAACTCATCTATTTTGGCGGTCTCGAGAAAAAAGAGGCGGCAGAAGTATTGGGAATCTCAGAGAAGACCGTGCAGCGAGATTGGCAAATGGCTCGTGCCTGGTTGTACCGCGAACTTGCTGAGGTGCGGTGACTCATGCCGACATTGGCAACCCGAAGGGTTGAGCACGGTTAGGCAATGTCAACGATTGAATGGAACGAAGTCGAAGAAGTTTTCCAGGCGGCCCTTGAAATCCCGCCGGCTGATCGCAATGCCTGGCTGACGGAACATTGCGGCGCTGACCCTGAGCTAAGGCGCGAGGTCGAATCACTCCTGGCCGCCGAAAGCGCCTCGGCAGATTTCCTTTCCACATCCGACCTGCCGAGGGCCGCCAGCATGCTTCTCTCAGACCAGACGGAACTCGCGCCGGCCGGGCGACACATCGGCCCCTTCACAATCTTAAAAGAGTTGGGACGCGGCGGTATGGGCGTCGTCTACCTTGCGGCGCGCGACCAGAATGAATTCCGCCAGACGGTCGCTCTCAAGCTGATCAGGCGTGGCCTCGACACCGACGACATCCTGCGTCGCTTTCGCAACGAACGTCAGATTCTGGCGTCACTGAATCACCCGAATATTGGCAAGCTGTTCGAAGGAGGCACCACCGACGATGGCTTGCCTTATTTCGTGATGGAGTACATCGACGGCTTGCAGCTTTTGCAGTATTGCAATGAACGGGGTCTCTCAATCGCCGATCGTTTAAATATATTCCGGAGCGTCTGCGCCGCCGTCCAGCACGCCCACCAGAACCTGATCATTCATCGCGATCTCAAACCGAGCAACATCCTGGTTACGGCCGCGGGCGAAGTGAAGCTGCTCGACTTCGGGGTGGCGAAGGTGCTCAATCCTGATTTAGCCGACGGCCCCTTGACTCAAACCCGGGCGGCCGCTCGGGTGATGACGCCGGAATACGCGAGCCCTGAGCAAGTGCGCGGCCAGCATGTGACCACCGCCACCGACATCTACAGTCTGGGCGTGATCCTCTATGAATTGTTGACCGGCACCAGGCCCTTCAAGTTGAAGGACACTTCGCCTGAAGAGATTTCCCGGGCTATTTGTGACGCGGAACCATCAAAGCCGAGTCAGGCAGTCAGCGGTCAATTGTCAGAACCGGCTGCGGTGGCAGGCGGGCCAAAGTCTGACACAAAGAAAAGGGCCGGCCCGCTACCTCAGGCGGCTCTGACAGCGCTGCGCGGCGATCTCGACAACATCATCCTGATGGCCCTGCGTAAAGACCCGGCCCGCCGCTATAAATCTGTCGAGCAATTTTCCGAAGACATCCGCCGCCACCTGGATGGCCTGCCGGTAATCGCGGTTAGAGACACCTTCTCCTACCGCGCCGGCAAACTAATCAAGCGTCATAAACTTGGGTTCGCTGCGGTTTTGGTGATCGTGCTGGCGCTCCTGGGCGGGGTCGTGGCCACTCTGTGGCAAGCGCGCCGCGCGCGACAGGAGCGCGACAAGGCCCAATACATCAACGCGTTTTTGCAGAACATGTTAGGCGCGGCGGCACCTGAAAGTAAGGGAGCGGACGTCAAGGTCACAGATGTTCTTGGCGACGCGTCCCGGCGCGCGAAGACAGATTTGGCCGGCAAGCCCGAGGTGATGGCCGATGTGTTAATGACGATCGGAAAGACCTATATAAGTCTCGGATTATATGCACCCGCTGAAGCTACGCTGCGAGACGCGCTCAACGCTAGCCTGCAGGCCAACGGCGAACTAAACCATACGACGGCCACGTGCATGGGCTGGCTTGGGTTGGCGCTCCTATATGAAAACAAGAGCGCCGAAGGTGAAAAGATTTCGCGCCGAGCCGTGGAGCTTCATCGCCGCCTTAATCCGCAGGGCGACGAAGATCTCGGCGTGGCGCTCTACAGTCTGGGCGGCAATATGATTTCAGAGGGCCAGGCAAAAGCCGCCGAGCCCATCCTTCAGGAAGCCTCTGAACACATCAAGAAACATCTGGGCGAAAACAACGGCTATTACATGGCCACTCTGGTGATGCTGGCGCGAGCGCGGCAGGCGTCGGGAAATGGCGAAGGGGCTGAGTCGCTCTACCGGCAGGCGATCATTATTGGCAGTCATGTGGAGTATCGTTATCGAATTTTTGTGGGCCAGGCGGAGGTGTACTTAGGGGAGTTGCTCACGGCGAAAGGAGAATATTCCGAAGCTGAGAAGAATCTCCTCGACAGTGAAAATATCTATCGCGAAGTTTCCCAGGATTCGAGTATCGCCGCCGTCAAAGGAGAGCTGGGTTTTCTCTATTTCAAGCAAGCGGACTACGCGAAAGCCGAAAACGAATACCGGACCGCCCTCGAGATGTCGGGAAAAACTTTTCCGCCCGAACACCCGCTGGTGATCCTGGATAAAACCGGTCTGGGCTTATCCCTGACACGTCTCGGTAAGCCGGCCGAAGGAGAGCCTTACCTGCGAGAAGCTTTGGAAACCCGGAAAAAGATTTTGCCGCCGGACGATGTTTTCATTCTGCTCTCAGAAAGCGCCCTCGGTGAATGCCTGACCGCAGAGAAGCGTTACCAGGAAGCCGAAAAGTTACTTGCCGACAGCTACGAAGGGATAAAGTCGAAACTCGGCGACCAGGACCCACGCACTCTCGAAGCCCACCGACGCCTCTTGAACCTGCGTGAAGGACAGCTTAAGCCCACACCGCACATCTAACTCCAGCTGATTTTTAACTGGGTGATCTCGCGCTGGCTCAGGGCCCGAAGCGACTTCGGTACTCAATCGAGTTAATGAAGGCCCTGACCATCTCAGCGTCCCGGTAGCTGCCGTGGAAGTTGACGAGCTTGTCCAGCCACAGGTTGTAACCCGCAAAGTCTCCATCAGGCGCTGCGTTGGGGTCTCTCCTCAGGTATCCGAAGTACTGCATTAAGACGAATGCCCGATTCAATTCCCTCTGCCGCAGCGCCTGGTCTTCGGCGACATTACGCAAAACCTCGGCCCGAACTGCTGCATCTGCGGGATTTGATGCCAATTTGCCGATTAAGTCTGCCCGCAAACTGTCTGACAACACGCCACCCGCATTGGTGTCGAGCGCATCCACGAACTGGCCCGCGCTGGTACCCGCCGGATATCGAGACAGAAACTCTGCCCGGCTGACGAACTCGATCATGAAGGACTGCTTGTTACTTTCGAGACGTTGCTGCCAGCCGGTCTGCCCCACCGCCACGCCCTGGTGCAATTCCTGTGTATCGCGGAGGAACTGGTTGAGCTGAATCGGCACTGAAGCGCCCGGCAGATTCCCGAAGCTCACCTGGTGCAGCAGATAGTCAAAGTATCCCGTGTCCTGAAATTCGATGGACAGAAAGAATGCGGCGCTGGTGTCGATCCGTTTTACCTCGCGGCATTGCACATCGGCGCCGCATGCCCTGATGTTGTTCGTCCAGAACTGGAGTCCCGGCGCATCCGGTTCGCGATTCAGAAAGTCATGATAGTGCGCGCGGACAAATGCTTCATCGTCGTCGAGCGGATTGCCGGGTGATTCGGTGGTGTCGTCCTCGATGGAGAGCACCGCCGTCGATTGCGGCCCGGCGATGGCGCCGGCGCTCGGACTTGAAAGCCGCAGGGCGAGAGTCTCAGGCCCTTCGACGTACGAGTCGTCATTGATCAGGACGACGAATGATTTTTCCGTTTCGCCCGGCGCAAAAGTGAGCGTGCCCGTAGCGCGGGTGTAGTCGCAACGTTCGAGCGCCTT
>Ga0126369_10001823_pt1 | contig 14971 bp, 4 predicted proteins | sample PanSoiMetaPlot_1_FD_109646 | JGI IMG/M metagenome (GOLD analysis project Ga0126369, IMG submission 109646) | Tropical forest soil microbial communities from Panama - MetaG Plot_1 | ecosystem: Environmental > Terrestrial > Soil > Tropical forest > Bulk soil | place: Panama | collected 2016-02-17 | reverse complement strand
TCGCCCCGAGCTTCTCGCGCTCCTCTTGCCGGATCCGCTCGCGCATCTGCGCGGGGGTCTCGTCCTTCTTTGGTGGTGCCACTGCGGTGCCTCCCTGGCCTGATCGTGCGGCCTGTCGCATAACCTCGCGGTAGAACGTCTCCTCGGCGTCCCAGGCAGCATCTGGGATCTCGTCCAGATTCGGACGCACGCCAAACTCGCGTTCGGCTTCGTCGACGATCTCGGTGACGCGGCGGTTCATGTACTCGCGGCGTTCGTCGTCGGTGGCCTCGTGCTGTGCCGGGGCCTGCTGTTGCGGAGGGTTGGGGGTGGATTGCTGCGCCGGTTGTCGCTGCGCGCCAGCGGCCCGCAGGTCCCTGACCTCACCCTGGAGGAGTTGAATCTGCCGCGCTAAACGGTCTGCGGGAGGCAGACGCTCCAGTTCAGCCTGTTGCTGCTGCTGCCGCACCTCGGCTTCCCGCTGATCGCGGGCGCTGAGGTTGGCGGCGAGCAGCCTGATCCCGGCTTGAAGCTCTCCGATCTGGGCGTTCTGCTGGGCAAGCTGGGCTTGGGCTTGCTGCGCCTGGCGCCTGGCCTCGGCAGCTTCTCGACCTGATTGCGAGAGGCGTCGCTGGATCTCACGCTCACGATCCGCTTCCGTCTCCGGGGCCGAGTCCTCGGGCGCAGGGGGCGTTGACCCTGCGGGGAGGTCTTCGTACTCAGCCGCGTTGTCTGCGGTGGTCACAGGATCAGTTGTGCGTGCCCTTGGCTACGTCGGGACCGGAATACCCCTTGTGGTTGGTCAGCCCGACCTTGGTACCGATCATCGACTTCGGCACCGGCCCAGCGGCGTAGCCGTCCTTCTTGAAGTCGGAGTTGTCGCCCGAGCTTTTGCCGCCGACCTTCTGGTGCTTGCTGTTGATGGTGTTGGCCACTAGCGCTTTCCTTTCTTGAGTTCTCCGCGCAGATCACTCCCGCGTTGTTTGGTTGGCCCATCCCGGTCAACGCGGTCGTAGGGGCGCTTCCAATTCTGCAAAGGTACCGGCCCGGCTTCGACCTTGATCTTCCCGGCGTACTTGCTTGCTTCCTCGCTCAGTCGATCTGCCATCTAGCCTCCTGAGAATACGTTCTCCGGTTGATCAGGGTCCAGCCCCTGGATCTTGCGCAGCCCAGCATAGTTCTTGTTGCGCACTCGACCCAGGTAGGCCATGTACTCGGCCAGTGTACCCCGGTTGTGGTCGTACGCGGGACCGAGCGGGTCGGTCTCGCCTTTGTATTCAATGAGTGGGCGCGGGTTGGGCACGTTCTGGTCGTCGTACGACCGCTTCTCTTCGCGGGTCAGCGAGTTCCACAGCCGTGTCGCTGCCACGCGCCGGTCCCACTCGTCCTTGGGCAGCACCCCGCCAGGGAACTTCTTGGCGTCGCTCCACTCGTCCAGTGTGCCCGCCTTGAACTGCTTCCACTCTTCCGGGTTGAGCGCCGAGCCCTCGCCTTCCCACTGGAAGTACGCGTCTTTCTGAGCCGGAGTAATGCTGGGGTCGCGCAGCACCTGCTTGGTCGCCAGTGCCGTTGCCCGGCGCTTGGCCTCGTCGAGTTGGTTGAGCTTCTCGTCGGGCTTCCAACCGAACATCGGGTCGCCCTGGATGTACGTGCTGCCGTGCTTCTGCTGGGGATTGTTGGCCACCAGCAGTTGCTGATCCCAACGCTGCCAATCCTGGGCGGTACTCGGCTGGCCCTGCTCGTTGAGCAGCGGCTTGCCGTCCTCGCCCACGTAGTCGTACATGTTGACCTTCTGCCTGACCGCCTCGGCCCGGTCGTATGCAAGCTGATCGGGCGTCTGGTCGGCCACCGGCAGCTTGCGTAGCTGGATGCGGCGAGCCAGGTTGGCCTGGTCGAGTTGCGGCCCATTCGGGTTGGCGGCGTTGATGCCCGCGACCGTGCGCGCCAGGTACGTCTCCTTGGCCATCTGTGCCTGGTTGGGCGGCAGATCTTCCTGCGTCTTGGGGTCCTTGCCCGCGTTGGCGTAGCCGTTGATGATGTCATCAAGCTGGCCTGAGGTCACACCCGGAATGGGCGGCGGCACCCCGCCCGTGTCGCCGTACATCTGCGCCTTGAGCATGTCCTGCAGCACGTCGTAGTCGATGCCGTAGGTCGCGGCCACGTCCGCCGTCCAGCGCTTGCGCTGGTCGTTCAGTTCGCCTGCCGCGTCCAGGCCGGGGTGCGACGCGAGCCCGCGCCGCCCACCCGCCTGGAGGTCCGCCACGAGGTTGGGGTCGCGGTTCCAGGCCATGCGCACAAGGTTGGCGACGTAGTCCTTGGGCTGGCTGGAGATGTCCAGATCGGCCGGTACGTCGGCGCCCCGATTGGTGTTCTGGTCGTCCAGCCAGCCAATCTCCTGGCGCAGCCGCTGATCCTCGGGCAGCGTCGCGGGCGACAGCTTCAGGTTGGCTTTGATCTGGTCCTTGCGGACCTGGCTCTCCGGCTTCTTCTTGCCCAGTTCGGTGCTGATCGACTTGCCCCGGTCGCCGTACGTGGCGGTCGGGTCGCTGACACCGTTGATCAGGTTGGCCACCATCTGATCCTGTACCGCGTTGGCGTTGCGGTTGTTGTCGAGGATGGCCTGCCAGTCGCGCGGATCCTTACCGGCGTCCTTGACGAACTGGTCCTGCATGTCGAAGAAGCGCTCCGCCTCGCCGCCATGCGACAGTCGCGCGCCCGTGACGGCGGAGCCGAGCGTGGTCTGCCACGGCTCGTTGCTCACGCCGCCCTTGATGACCTGGGTGATGCCCGTCGGCAACATGTGCTGCGCCGCGACGTTGACGCGATTGATGGCCTGCTGCCAGAAGTTGTCGTCGCTGCGGTCGAGCGGACGCCCCGCGAAGTCGTGGTCGTCGAGGAACTGCGCCGCGCCGGTGCCCAGCATGCTGCCGCGCGCCGAGGCAAAGTTCTTGAGCTTCTCACCAGGGTCGGGCTGTGGGATGGCGTTCGGCCCGCGCATGGCGCGCGGGTCGGTGAAGGTGCCCAGAATCGACGCGGGGTCGTCGGGTGCGATAGCCGGTTCACCGGGCTTGGGGAAGTAGCCCGCGATGGCGGGTCCGCCTGGCAGGTTCATCGGGTCGACGCCAGCGGCCCTGGCTGCGGCCACGGTCGAGGCTCTGCCCAGGTCGATGACGGGCTGCAGCAGGCCCTTGTACGGCCCCAGCACGTCGATGTACGGCGTGAACTTGTTGCCCTTGGCGTCAGTTGTCTTCCAGCCGAACTTGTTGTACAGGTTGGTGGCGTCGACTTCGAGCACATGGTCCGGGTCGTTCTGCCACGAGAACTGCCCGCCCAGGGCCAGGTTCATACCCTCCAGCAGGAACAGGCTCTGCATCGCCGCGTTGCTCCAGTAGGCCCGCGACATCTCGCCGGTGGGCGTGTTGAGTACCGACGTGCCGATCAGCCGCGCCCAGGATTCGGTCCAGTCGGGCGCCAGCATGAGCATGCGCATGCCGTCCTGCACGTTGCGCGAGCGGGCGATGGCCTCCAGATTGTTGCCGCCGAAGACGGTGTTGGCGAACTCGGCTGCCGCCTTGCCGCCGTACTGCGGGGCGTACATCTCGTACGTGCTGAGCTTCATCATCGGGATGGTCCGGTTCCACAGACTCTCGCTGACGGTCTCGACCAGGCTCTTGGTGGCCATGCCCTTGAACTCCTGGCCCAGCAGCATGCCCGTACCCGGTGCCGTGGTGGCCAGGCCCATGGCCGCGCCCGCCGCGCCCCACTTGATCTGGTCCTGCAGATCGCCACCGGCTGCCGCCGACGCCTGCGAGCCGACCAGTGCGCCGCCGCCGACGTTCAACAGCGTCGTGGCGATGCGCGCCTTGGTACCGGTCACGTCCTGCTCCGCCAGGGTGTTCAGCGACAGGCCGTTGCGCATCGCCTCCTCGACCACGCCGCGCGTCGTGGCGTCGCTCATATACGCCCTGAACTCGCCCGGGCTGACGGAACCCTTGACGATGCTGAACATGTTGCCCAGGCCGCTCGTGCCCTGGGTCGCCCAGTATTGGCGCCACTCGTTGGTCAGGTGGAACAGCGAGCCCGACAGGGTATTGTGCTTGAGCGCCGAGTTCATCGACATGATCGGCTGGACGATGTGCCGGATGCCCTGCCCCTGTGCGAAGCCTTGCGGGTCGAACGCACTTTTGAACACGTCGGCCAACTCCGGCGAGACGTACGTCTTCTCGGCGCCGAACAACTCCTCGTTCCGATACTTGTTGCCGATGCCTTTGATGTCGCCCAGCCAGGTCGCGTTGGACGGGGGCTTGGTGCCTTTCGGGATGCGGACGATGTCCTCGCCCTCCGTCATCAACTGACCCAGCACCTTGCCGTAGTGCTTGGGGTTGTTGATCTTGGCGCTGGCCTCGATACCGGCGACCATGTTGTCCAGCGCCTGCGCGCGGAGCCCCGCCGAGTAGTAGTTGCCCAGCACTTTGGGCAGATCATTGGAGTACGTCACGCCGGCCAGCATGCCGTCGTCGAGCGTCTCGTGGATGCGCTCCTGAGTGTAGTTCCAGAACGGATTGCTCGACACGCGGCCGGGCTGGTTGCGGCCCTTACCCAGCTTGACGGCCTGCTCGAAGTCCGACTCGACGGCGTGCGGCACGTACAGCTTGGCCTTGCTGCCGGGCTTGGCGAAGTCGATGTCCTTGGGGATGATGTTGAGCTTGGAGAAGTCGTCGGCAACCTTCTTCCAGTCGTCGAGCACGGCCCGCGCGGCAGCGGGATCGGCTACCGCGTCTTTGCCGACGGTCATGTATGGAGGCAGTCGACCGGTCCGCTCGATGTACGCCAGCGTGTCGGCACTGTAGGCGTACTTGCCCCAGGCGTTGCGTACCCGGTCTCCGAAGTTCCTGCCCGCCTCGACGCCCCAGCCCATGTCGCCGGCGAACGTCTCCCACATCTTGCGCGCGTCGGGGGTCAGATTCATGGTCGGCGCGAAGAACTCGCGGAACGGCTCCAGGGCCTTGCCGCCGATCTTCGAGTCGATTACCGCCTGGGTTGCCTTGGGGATCATCGCCGCACCATGCACGACGGCTGCCGTGGAGCCCAGTCCGATCAGCGCTTTGGAGGCAACCTTGGCGGCGTACTGCGGGTCGTTGGGGTCCTCGGTCTGGGTGCCGATGTAGCCGCCCGCCGCGCCGCCCGCCAGGTCGATGGCCAGCTTGGTGTTGATGGCGCCCGCTTGCCTGGAGCCCAGACCCAGCGCGGTCCGGTCGGCCTCGACGGCCTCGGGCGCCAGGCCAAGCTCCCTGAGCGCGCCGATACGGTCGGGCAGTGAGGCGCCGTAGGCCCCCGCGCGCTCGCTGTCGCCCAGGATGTCCAGGCTCGCGCCGCGCATGATCGCGTCGGTCTTGTCGAGCACCGTCTGGGCGTCGGCGCCGGGATTGGTGCGCGCGACGGCGTTCATCACCTCGCGCCTGGCCTGGTCGCCGGTGATCGGCTCGAAGCGCTCCCCCTCCGCGACGGCCTTGGCGCTCTGCTCTAGCACGCTGTCGTTCAGATCCAGGGCTGCACGCTGCAGCACAGTGGTGGTCTCGTCTTTGGTCAACGGGCGGACGAAGTCCGCGAACTCCGGGGCGTGCTTGGCCAAGCCATCGGCAGCGGTCTTGGCCGCGTCGCTGGTGAGCACCTTGGGCAGCACCTCGGTGGTGCCCTCCTCGATGACCTTGGCTGCCCGGCCCACCGAGCCGATCTTGCCGACGCCCAGCGCGGGGTCGGCCAGCATGAGCAGGTTGGTTGGGTCGGTGACGAACGCGGCGCCCTCGGAGGCCCACTGGCCTTCGGGCGTGTCGCGGATCTCGGGCGCCTGTGCCCCCCGGGCGACCGCCTTGCGGTAGTCGCTGAAGTTGTTCTGCATGTCGTTGAGCGCCGAGACATCCATCATGCCGACTTCCGCCGCCGCACCGCCCAACTCGGGCAGATCCTGGGGGCCGAGCACGCGCCCAGCGGCCAGTTCGGAGCCTAGCTGCTGACTCGCCGGACTTGGGGTGAAGTCGGGCAGCGTCAATAGCTTCTGCGCGGCTGCCTCGGCCTCGGTCGAGTCGTAGCCGTTCTGGCGCATCCAGTCGATGGACGTGGCCACGCCAGGCGCTACGGTCATGGCTGCCTCGGCGGGCATGCCCATCGGCCCGAGCATGCCCATGCCCGTCCGGAGCGCCTGGTTCTTGGCCAGGTCGAGCGCGGCCTGACCGGGGTCCTGCGCGGCAATGGCAGCCTCGTCAGCGATACCCTGCTGGGTCGCGCCGAGCGCACCGCTGACGGCCTCCGCCGCCGCGCCAGGCACCTGGGCCGCGCCGCTCAGGTCGACAGGCTGGGCGCCCAGTTCCTGGGCCGCTTCGTGCGCCTGGCCAGCCGCCTCGGCCACCGCTGGCGCGGCTGCCTGGACGGCCTCCACGGCGCCCTGGCCAGGCGTCTGCTGGTTGAGCCAGTCGGCGGCTGCGCCCGCCGTGTCGGCCGTCTCACGCGCCTTGGTGCCGAGCGCGCTCGCCGCGCCGCCCACGAGACCGCCCGCCGCGCTGGCCATGCCACCCAGCATGGGCACCGCTGCGGTGCCCACGTCCTGCGCGCCTGAGGCCAGCGTCTCGGGCACCGTGCCCTGCTTCATTGCCAGGTCAAGCGACTCGCCGGGCTTCAAACGGTTGGGCGCGGTCTGCGAGATCGGCGCGCGGTAGGGCACGTTGATGGGCCGACTGACCACCGTGTCGGGCGGGGGCGTCGGGTCGGGCGTCTCGGCAGGCGGCGGCGACTCGGGCGGCGGACCGCTCAGGTCGGGCGGCGCGGTGACCGGGATCTGGTCGGGCCGCTTGACCAATTCGTAGTTGCCCGTCGCCGGGTTGAGGAAGTATTCGTCCTCGTCCTGGCCCGAGCCCATGCGTCGGATCGGCTCGTAGCTGCCGGTGCTGGGGTTCAGGAACTGCGGCTTGACGTACTGGTCGCCGTTCCAGCTACCGGCTCGATCTGGGTAGTCCTTGGCAAACTTGGACTGGTCCGAGAAGGTCGGATGGTTGGGCTTCTTGTACGTGTCCGGCCAGTGGCCCGTGGTCGGGTCTGGCGTCAGCCCCGCCGCGTAGGCGCCGCGCAGATCGTAGTCCCAGCCCGAGTCCTTGGGCGCGTACTTGCGCTTCCAGATCTGGTAGCCGATCTCGCCGTCCGGTGACAGCGGCGTGTCGAGGAACGAGTAGTCGGTATCGTCTTCCTCGTCGTCCTGACCGGCACCTGTTGGGATCATGCGCCGATACACGGGCTTGAAGAGTCTGGGGTCGAGTTGGTCGTACTCGCCCACGCCGCCGCCCGTCTTCTTGTCGTAGCGTGCCTCGTACGTCCGCCCGTTGCCCAGGTAGAAGCCCACGTGCGGGAACTTCACGCCCTTCTGCGTCGGGTCGTTGTACTGGTAGAAGATCAGGTCGCCGGCTGTTTCCTCGCCAGGTTTGACGGGCGCCGTCTGGTCGTACATCGCATCGGTGTACGGGGTCAGGTTGTAGCCCTGGCGGCGAGCTACCGACGAGACGAACGACGAGCAGTCGTACGCGTCGTGGTCGTCGGGGTTGGCCGACACGGGGTTGTTCTGGGGATCGTGCGCCGCGCCGAAGACGTACGGCTTGCCCATGTCCGCCTGGACCAGGGCACCCAGGCCCGGGGTACCGGGTCCTCCGCCCAGGTGCTGCATCAGGTCGGGGTCTGCCTCATCGGCGCCCGTGCCCATCTGCTGCTGGTCCTCACCCGAGTGGCCCAGCACCGTGCCGTCGGGGTCGTTGGCCTTGCCCAGGTCGTCCTTCTTGATGCCGCTGGAGGTGTACAGCGTGGCGATCTGACGGCCGTGCTCGACGGTGACCACCCACTCGGTGGGCACGTCGCTGGGGCTGGAGCGCAGCCCGCCGCCCTGCGCGCGGCTGTACAGCGATGGGTCCACGCCGTTCACGCGGCGGAACTGGGCGCCCTGCCACAGCGGGGTGATGTCGACGCCGCCGTTGGGGTTGATCGAGGAGTCGTGGATCATCATCCCGTTGCCGGCGTAGATCCCGACATGCTCCATGTGCGCGCCCTCGCCCATGTTGTAGAAGACGAGGTCGCCTGGCATCGCGTCGCTGGCGCGCACGTTGGCGGTGTTCTGGAACATGCTCTGGGTCTGGGCGGGCAGCTTCAGCCCGGTGGCCTGGTTGTAGGCCCAGGCCACAAACCCGGAGCAGTCGGAGCCGACGAAGTTCGGGTCGAAGTTAGACCGCCCTCCGGCGCCGCCCCAGACGTACTTGGACCCAACCTGATCCGCTGCGGTATTCAGCAGGCCCGTCATACCCACGCGGCCGGTGTCTCTGTCGTGCCCCAGCTTGCTGGGCCGCGTGGGATCGGCCTCCTCGACGCCGTCCAACCCGTTGCCGATGTTGATGACCTGATTCGACCAGTTCGGATCGGTGGCATAGCCCGCGTCGTGGACCATGCGCAGGAAACCCCGCCAGTCGCTGGGGTGCAGCCGCAGGTACGACATGGCAGGCTGATAGCGCGCGTTGGTCTGCAGGAACCGGGCGAAATCCATGGCCGAATCCTGATAGCCGTTGTACGCCCGGAACGTGTCCTTGATGTTGACGCGCTGGCCGTTGATGACTTCCCAGGTACCTACCTGGCCCGTGTTGGCGCCCGTGTCAGGGTTGCTGCCCTTGATGCCGAAGTAGTTGTTCCCGGCGACAGCTTTGCCCCAGCCCGTCTCGTTGGCGCTCACGGCGACGATGGCCTGCCACGGGATGCCCGTCCGCTCCTGCACCTTCTCGGCGGCAGGGATGGCCATGGCCGTGAAGTCCTGCTGGGACTGGGTCCTCGGAGCGTTGCTCGACGAGGAGGGGGCACGCGCCGCAGACGAAGGCCCTTGAGGAGGAGGCGCAGCCGGAGCCGCGCGCTTTGTTACCCCCGTCTGCGGTTGTGCGGTCCGCGCAGCCGTGCTTCCGCCTGTCGCGCGGGGAGCATGATCCGCTGCGGGAGCGGCTGGTGGCGGCTCTTGAGACGGCGCGGGGGACTCAGTCCCACCCGTCTCTTCTGAAGTTGTATCAGAAACTGGAGCAGAAGGCAAGCTTTCTGGTGATACAGGGGCAGCAGCGGCCCAGCCGCCGATCCGGTTGAGATACTCCTGTACCGAGATCCCCTGCGCGGCCTGTTGAGCGGGGTCAGGTTCCTCATCCTGCCCCATGCCCAACTCCATGCCAGGCACCTCCCACGCACTGCGGATCTTGACTGTGCGATTCGGTCGAGGTGCCCAGCCGGGACGCGTGCGTGAGAGCAGGTTCGGCGTGGGGGAGGTCGCGGGGTCGGTCGCCAGCCAGTCAGGGACTGCCATGGCCTATGCCGCGATGCCGCTCGTGTTCGGCTGCCCGCCCAGGTTCTGCTTGACGTTGGCTGCCTGTGCCCCGGACCACAGGCGCTGCTGGCCCGTCCAGAAGGACGACGGGCTCTGACCGAAAAGCTCACCGGTCATCTGCATGCCCGCCTGGTCGGCGGGGTTGGCGCCCGCAGCTTGAAGCGCGGTGACGTTGGGCGTGCCACCAGCCTGCTGGTACTGGTTGCCCAGCGCGCTGCTCATCTGGTTCCACACGCCAGGCCCCAGCGCTTCGATGTCGGTGCGGTACGCAGCCTTCTGGAACGGCGTCATCTGCTGCCACTGCTGCCAGTTCGGGTTACCTCCCAGCACGCCGCCCTGGGTGAACATGGCGGGTTGCCCACCCCCCGCCGGTCCACCGGGGCCACCCGCCGTGCTGCCCTGGATACCCATGATGCTGGGCGCATTCTGCGCGCCATAGCCGCTGGGATTGTACGGCTGCAGGATCTGCTGAATCAGGTTAGCCAGATTCTGGCCACCGACCACGGTGCCTGTTTGAGACCCCGGCGTAGGGCTCATACCCGAAAGCTGTTGCAGCCACGGGTTGTTGAGCGCGCTGCCCAGGATCTGCATGCGCTGGCTCTGACCGTCGGTCCACGACTGAAACGCCTGCTGGCCCTGCTGCAGGTAGATGGCGTTACCTTCCTGCATCTGCTGGATCTGGACCTCATGCGCCTCGCGCATCTGCTCGATGCGCTCGTTGCTGGCCATCTGGTCGCGGGAGAGTTGCTCTTGCGCCTGGTTGTGCCGGACGTTTTCGGCGTCTTCTTGCCGCTTGAGCAGCACGTCGTCCTGATGGAACTGATAGTCCTGCTGGATCTTGGCCAGGGCTTCGTTGTGCCGGTTGTTCTCGGCGTCGCGCTTCTGGGCATCTTCCATCTGCGCGATCTTCATCAGGTTGTCGAGTTGCTTGTTGGTCAGGTCGACGCTGGCCTGCTGGCTGGGCGTCATGGTGGCCGTGTCACCGGCACCCATACCCCCCTCGCCGCCAGAGCCGACGTTACCCAGCGACGAGCCCACCTTCCACGTCTTGCGCTGCCAGTCCTCGTACTTGTTGGCCATGTCCCTGAGCACAGGGTCTGCGTTCTGTGAGAACGAGTTGGGGTCCATGGGCAGCAGACTCATGCCCGGGTGGTAGGTGTACCCGCCAGGGGTCATCACGTCGCCCACGGCGGAGACGTTGGACGAGATGTCAGGCGTGCTTGCCTGCGGGTTGAGGGCCGACTGCAGCCACGAGCCAGGTCCCGTCCCCGACGCGGCGAACGAGGGGTTCTGCTGGATCTCCTGAATGTGCAACTGCTGCGCCTGGGAGCCGGTGGGTCCGGTACCGCCTGGGCCGCTGGCGTAGCTCTGCCGATTGGCGCCCGGGATAGCCTTGCCCGTAGACGAGTCGATGACCGATCCGCCGTTCGGATTGGGATCGGCTTTGGTCTCGTCCCAGTGCATGGTCCCGTCAGGCGCTTTGACGTACACACCCCCGGCGCCCATACCCCGCTCACCACCAGCCCCCGTCTGGCCGACCTTACCCAGCGACGAGCCAACCTTCCACGTGTCGCGCTGGAACTGGTCGTAGTTGTCCTTCAATGCCTGGAGCTTCGGGTCGGTGTTGGTCTGCAGCGCCAGCCCAGCGCTGGGATCGGTCGACATCAGTGCGGACGTGGCCTGGGCAGCCTGGGCAGGCGTGGCGGCGCCACTGACCTGGGACTGCGTGCCGATGGTAGGGTCCAGCGAGGATGCCATCCACGACCCGGAACTGGGGCTCGCTGGCTTTGTTGTCGGATTCATCGCCTGGTCCAGCCAGGATCCCGGGCCAGTGCCTGAGGAGGCGAACGACGGGTTCTGGACAAGCTCGGTGATGTGCGCCTGTTGCGCCTGCGAGCCAGCAGGCCCGGTGCCCCCCGGACCAGTCGGGCCGCTCTGGCGGTTGGCGCCCTGGATGACCTTGCCGCCCGAGTCGATGACGCTGCCGCCGTTGGGGTTGGGGTCAGCCTTGGTTTCGTCCCAGTGCATCGAGCCGTCTGGCGATTTGACGTAGACGCCGCCCGCGCCCATGCCGCGTGCTCCCCCAGCACCCATACGACGGCGGCGGCGCGGTCCGTTGCCGGAGCCAATCGGTGCGGGGCTGCGCGGCCCCCAGAACGGCCCCTGGTCCTTGGCCTGGTACAGATCCCACAAGGTGTCGGCGCTCATGCTCATACGTTCAACATCGCACTGGTCCCCATAGGCGACCGCCGTGCTATGCCCCCTGTGCGCGGCGTCCACCCCGCGCGGCGTCCCATCTCCATCCTGCTGCTGGGCATGCGCATCGGCTGGCGCATCGACGTGGACAAGTGTACCGGCCCGAGTTGCAGCCCAGCACCCATGCCGGAGCGCGGTGCCTGCAGCCGCCCGATCAACTCCATCAGCAGCGCCATGATTTCCTCGGAACTCATGTCCGCGTGTCCAGGCTCAGCGGGCACCGACGGGCTTGCGTTCGAGTCGGCACCGGCACCCCCCAACCAGCCCGGGCGCTGATCCCACCAGTTGCCCACGTCGGGTAGCTGCGGACCGGCCCCACCCGTGTGTGTGGGTAGCTCGATCTCCGGGCCTGGCGTATGTCCCCCAGGCATCTGCGGCAGCGGCACCGGCACGTGCCCGCCTGGTCCCAGCACAGGTGGGGTAAAGATATTGGGCTTCATCAGGTCTTCGATGCTCGGCCCGGTGGGCGGCTTGTGCCCGCCGCCCAGGTCAATCGGCGGCGAGACCGACGGCTGGATGTTCTTCTCGTCGTAGCCCTTCTTGCGCAGCGACTCGGGGAAGGTGGGGTTGTAGTCCCCGCCGAGTATGCGCTTGATGGCTTCGGTGTCGCCACGCTTGACGGCGTCGTTGTAGCCGGAGTCTTCGCCCCACTGCCGGTCTTCCTGCTCTTCGGGCGAGAGTTGGAAGTCAGGGTGAACCGTCGGGTCCTGCACCGGACCCGTGTCGATCTGATCGCCCTGACCCACCGGCAGCCCCGTCTTGTCTGCCTGGAAGGCAGGCTCGTCGGTCTTGGGGGGCCAGCCTGGCTTGGCGTTGGCGCCTTCGCCCGGCGCAGGCGTAGTCGGCTCACCGGCGGCGCGCTTGCGCTCCCACTCGGCCTCCCAGTCGCTGATGTCTTCCTTCTCCGGAGTGGCAGGCTCGGTGGGCTTGTACTTGGCGCGGATGGCCTCGACCTCGGTCTTGGTGGGCAGCCGCCCCAGCTTCTTCATCTCGTCGATGGCTTCTTGCGGCCAGCCCTGGTCGGCCAGCTTGTCGAGCCGGTCGTTCAGACCCACGTCCTGGCCCGTCTCGGCGCGGTTGCGCAGGAACCATTTGTGCTGCCGATCCCAGCTTTTCCACGAGGCCGGATCCACGTCCTTGTCGTGCGGGTTCCACGCCTCAAGTTGATACGGGCTGTTCGGGTCGTACGGGCGGTCTCCGCTGAGCTTGCTGGTGCTGCTGCGTGGACGCCTGCCTTCCTGCTCGGCGCGGCTGGGCACATTGGTCTCGCGGCTGCGCTGGTAGCGCCCGCCGACCTCCGCGCCCTGCACCTTGCCCTGCGGCGTGCCGCGCCCCGCCATGCCCTGTCCGGGCTCGTAGACGCGCGGCTTGTCCTCGTCTTCCTGCCACCAGTTTTCTTCATCGTTCGCCTCGGGGTCGGCGCTCGATGGAACCTCCGAAGCCTTGCCGGTGGGCGCGTAGGGATCATTGGCCTGTGCTCGGCGCGCGGCGCGCTTGGCCTCCTGCTCGGCGCGCAGCTTGGCTGCCCAGTCGGGGTCGACTGGTCCCTGGTCAAACGGCACGTCGGCGCCCGCGCCGGTACCCCACCAGCCGTCCTGACCGCCGCCCATCGGCTGCATGGGTTGGCCCGCAGACTGCACCCCAGGAGTTGGAGGCGCCCCTGGAGGTGCAGCGGTCTGCGGACCTGGGCCACCAGGCGAGGCGGTCCCGCCTGGCGGACCCATCATCTGAGTGCCTGGCACCGGGGGGAGATTGGCCATGGCACCCAAGGAGGCGGTCGGATCCGTCGGCTGCCCGTCCGGAGTCTTGACCGCCCAGTGAAGGTGGCTGCCGGTCGTGTTGCCGGTCGATCCCACCTTGCTTTGCAAGTCCTGTCCTTGCGACACCTGCAGGCCCGGGTACGCGCTGGTCTCCTTGAGGTGGCCCAGCTTGTGCGTGGTGCCGTCCTTGCCCTGCAGGATGACGGTGATGCCCAGCCCCTGCGGGTTGTACTCGACGCGCTGGACAACTCCATCAACGGGAGCGATTGTTGGAGTTCCTTCTACTGCTTGCAGATCGACGCCACTGTGCTGCGGCTCGCCCACGTTCATCTGCTGGCCGTAGCGATGGCCGATGCCCGCCACGTCCTGTTCGGGCACAGGTGGGGTCCAGCCCGAGAAGCTCTGGCCGTTCGGCTGAGCGGGCGGAGGCGCAGTCTCGTCTTGCCCGCCGCCCATCGGCTGCTGGCCAGCCTGGCGGCGCTGCATGGCGAACTGGAACAGCGGGTCGTTGGTGTTGGGCAGCGCGCCGGGCTGGCTGGGCATGGCGCCGGGCTGGATGCCAGGCATGGTGCCGCCGCCCTGGCCAGGTGGCCCCAGCGCGGCCAGATCGGGCGGGTTGAGCGGATTGTAATTGGGTTGCGAGGCAATGGAGGCAGGGTCACCCCCCATGGGAGACGGTGAGGTTGCACCACCCATGGGAGGCGCCCCGACAGGCGCTGCCCCAGGAGGAGGAGGCGCCCCCTGCATGGCGGGTTGGGGGATAGGGTTGGTATCGTAGCCGGGGTTGCCCGCCGGCTTGTGGCGCTCGGGCGGCAGGCCCTGTCCGCCTTGCGGGATGTCGGTGCCGGTACCCATGTAGCGCTGGCGGCGCTTGTCCCAGTAGTCCTCGCCCAGTTGCTCCTGATCCTCGGGCTGCCCCTCCTCAGCCGGCTGTTCTTGATCGCCTTCGAGCCCGCCCTCCAGCGTGCTGCCGAGTCCCTCGTAGCCTGGTGGCGCCGTGTTCTTGTAGTCGATGCCGGTCAGCACGCCGTTCTCGTCGTAGTGGGCAATGTCGCCAGATGCCGTGGTGCGCGTGGTCGGCGGCATCAGGGTGCCCGACAGGCGCGGGTCTTCACCCGGCCAACCAGGCTTCATAATTGCACCGGCGGGCGCGTTCACGGCCGCGTTCTGGCGCGCCATGATGTCGGGATCGTCGGTCAGGATGTGGGGCTGCTCCTCGGCGGGCTTGGCCTGCTGCTGGCCCTGGTCCTTGGGCTGGGCCTGGCTCTGCTGGATCTGAGAAGAGATGGCGTTTGCCTTCTGGGTATCGCCACCGGCGAGTGCCTTATCCATCTCGTCCATCAGCCCGCGCATGCGCGCGATGTTGGCCTTCTGCTCGCCGCTCAGTTCGCCGCCCGAGACGTGCTCGTACGTCGAGGTCTTCGTTTCAGGGTTGTAGCGCTGCACGTCGGCTGAGGCGCCCGACGGCAAGTAGATGTCGGAACTGCCCATGAAGCGCGCTTCCGGGTGCTCTAGCTTCTGCAGCGCGTCCATCATCTTGATGCGCGTGTCGGCCTGGGTGATCTTGGCCGTGGCCAGGTCCGACTTGCTC
>Ga0126369_10001822_pt1 | contig 14984 bp, 8 predicted proteins | sample PanSoiMetaPlot_1_FD_109646 | JGI IMG/M metagenome (GOLD analysis project Ga0126369, IMG submission 109646) | Tropical forest soil microbial communities from Panama - MetaG Plot_1 | ecosystem: Environmental > Terrestrial > Soil > Tropical forest > Bulk soil | place: Panama | collected 2016-02-17 | reverse complement strand
GCGCTTGGCCACCGTAGAGCGCACTTGTCCTTGCTGATCGCTGGCATGAATTGCGAGATATAAAAACCTGGCGTCATAACCGATACGCACCTCAGTGGTATTTGAGGGCCTGAGGTTGTCGCCCGGTTCGGTTTGAATGAAGTCTCTGAGCACGGCCGCGTGCTGCCAGACCTCGTCATCCAAATGTCCGTCGATCACCGGTGGTTTATCGAAGCGCAAGACCTTGACCGGCGCTCGATGATCATCGATGGCGGCGGATGCGGATTTGTCTTTGCTGCTTTTGGCCGGCGTCTCAGTGTTGCTCTGTGCGTAAGCGGGCAGAGCGTTGCGGGACTCCGCGCGTTGCGGCACGACCATAAAGGCCAAAACCATTGCCGGAAGAAACGAAGCGACTCGCCAAATCATCGTGTCCCTGCGCCGCGCGTAAAATGAAATCAGACAACGCGAATCATGCCTGATGCCCGCCAGGACACAAGAGCCAATTTCAGTTCGGGTAATGGATCAATTTCCCGCGATGTCGGTATGCCGCTGAGGAATGCTTCAATAAGAATGGCGCCTATCAAGACCGGTGTAGTGGCCCTGTTCCTCAGGCCCCACTGCGCGCTAGGCTGCGCATGTTTGCTTCCCAGCAAAGCGCCGACGGTCTAAGCTGCCAGACATGAAACTCATCGCTTTAACCACGATCTTGTTTGCCCTGTCGGCAGCGGTCATCACGGACACACACACGGGAGCCGCAGCCGCCGAAACCAGGCTCAAGTGGTTTGGCCACGCCGCCTTTTCGATTACCACGCCGAACGGAAAGGTGCTGTTAATCGACCCCTGGCTGAAGAACCCTGCCAACCCGGAAGCGAAGGACGGGAAGGATCCGCTGGCAGGATTGTCACGGGTTGACTACCTCCTGCTCACCCACGGACATCGCGATCATGTGGGAGACGCGGTCGAGGTCGCGAAGAAGACGGGTGCGTTTCTGATTGCGAATCCGGAGCTCTCAGGCAATCTGGTGAAGCTGGTCGACTTTCCGGCGAAATCTGCGAGCAGCGACTACATCATGCAGCCGGGCAACGAAATTCAAATTGCGGACGGGGAAGTCACTGTCGCCATGACGGCCGCCGTGCATTCAAGCAGCGTATTCAATCCGAAAGCCGGGCCCAATGAACCTGAGCGCGCTTATGGCGGCAGTCCCGCCGGATTCGTCATTGCGATCAAAAATGGGCCCACGATTTATCACACCGGCGACACGGCTTATTTCAAAGACATGGAAGTAATCGGCGAGTCCTACGCGATCGACGTCGCGCTAATCAACATCAGTCAGATGGGCCCGAAGCTGTCGGCCCGAGCCGCTCAGTCGACTCGCGCGCCACTGGCGATCCCGATGCACTTCGGCACCGCTCCGGGAATGCTTCAGAGCGCAGATGATTTTGTCACGGAAGCCGGAAAGCTAAAGATAAGTGTGTACCAGATGAAGCCCGGCGAAACGATCTCATTTCGCGGGAAACAGATGCTAAAGAATTAAAGTATGGCAACGAGGTGATCCACCGATACTCGCGCCGGCTGGATCAGCCTCTTTCATTTCCGGCTCGAGTCGCAGCAGCTACTGAAGCAGCGCAAGCCGGCGTAGTTCCGCCAATATGAAGCCGATACCTTAAATTATTGGCTCCGCTCAAGACCGTTCTAATGGCCCTTCTCACGATGTGAAACAGTATCTACAGTGGCGGGCTGCAGATTGGGAAGCACTCGTCATGAACACCAGGCAAATTCGATTGGCCCTGCTAATCGTCATCGTAATAGTTTCGATCGCGGCGCTCGGCTTCTTCGCTCACATTCCTAGAGAGGTGTTTTGGCCCTACTTCGCGATGATCGTCGCGTTCATTTGCGGAGGTTTGGCCGTGAGGAAGGAAACGGCGCAACCGGGGTGGCCGCAGAAGCTTCTGGCGCTCGGACCGTTCTTCTTCGCAGTTCCGTTAGCGGGGTTCGCCGCGGAACATTTCGTCTTCAATGCCGCGATGGTGCCGATGATTCCTTCCTGGATCCCAGGCCGTCCGGTTTGGCTTTATCTCACCGGAGCCGCGTTAATCGCCGCGGCTGCCAGCATCTTTCTGAAACGCCAGGTCGCGTTATCAGGAACGCTCCTGGGAATAATGATCCTCTCATTTGTGGTGATACTGCACATCCCCAAGGTAGTAGCCAATCCGCGGGATCGATTTGCCTGGGCGGTCGCGGTGAGAGATTTCTGCTTCGCGACTGCGGCGTTCTTGCTGGCCGCAGGGCACATCAGAAAGCGATCGGGTTTTACTAGAGACAGAATCATCTTCATCGCAGCTCTCATCATCGGAGCTACGTTACTCTTTTTTAGCTTCGAACATTTCCGGCATCCGGAATTCCTACCCGGCGTGCCACTCAGAAAAGTGACGCCGGCGTATATTCCGCTCCCTTCATTTTGGGGCTATGCCACAGGCCTCGGGCTGGCGCTGGGCGGCATTGGTATTGTCACTCGCTGGCGATCAAGACAGGCCGCCTGGGGAATGGGGCTGCTTTACGCAGTACTGGTGCTGTTGATCTATTTGCCCGTGATGTTAGTCAGCTGGTTTGGTTCCGGCTCACGAATCGAAGGCCTGAACTTTTTTCTCGATACTTTGATGTTCGGTGGCGTGGTGGTAATCCTCGCCGGCGCTCTGCGCTCAACGAAAGAAGTTTAGATTTTGACCGACTAACACTCAATGGTGGCTTTGCCTACCACGTCCGCGTAATCACGACAATCGATATTCAGACTCTTCAGTTTTGTATTGAGGGTGCTTTCATTCATTTTGAGTAAGCGAGCGGCCTTGACCTGCGAGCCTCTCGTATGGCGAAGGGCGCTGGTAATGAGAAAGACTTGAAAGCGCCGGACTTCGGAATAGAAGTCCACTTCAATTTCGGGGCTCGGCCACGAGGTGGTCATTCCGGCAAAGCCGATCCTATCAAGTGTCAGTGTCACAAACTCCGCCTTTTGCCGGAGGTCGTCCACGAGTTCGCGAAGACTGCCGATGCGTTCGCGAATTGCCAACGGATCGCCGTTATCAGATGGTTTCGTCTGTTGAGTCATACTATTCGAGGCGGTTTGCATGCGTCCTGCCGGTGGTGCCTGGGGAGACCCGGAATACTCGAAAGAAGTGAGATTTAGAAATCCCGCTTGTGATTCGTCTTCCTGACTCTGCTGCTTAGTCGGCAAAATGCTAGCGGCGGATTGCCGCCGGCACAAGCTCCATTTTCACTCGGCTGAAAAGTGCCAATCCCTCTCTTCCTTCTCATTAACCAACTGTCCAATCCAACTAATCCATAGAACGGGACACTTCCGATCCAATTTGAGCAACGGATAGCAGAGCCTGATCCAGTTTCTTCAATGTCCGCGACAACATTCTGCACGGATGACGCGAAGGCGCGCACGCAAACGGCACGCGCGCATGAACTGTCCGGCGGTGGGCATGGACCTTGCACTTTCACCCTGGGTCACGAACCCGTGGCGGACTGAGTGTCCCGAAGCATGGCCGGCCAGTTCACTGGCGGCGGTACGTCCGGCGGACAGGTCTGCGCGAACGCTTCGTGAATTAACGCAAGCAGGCGCGATGTCTACATCACGAGAAAGGAAATTGAAGATGAGGTTTATTTTGAAATTCGTTACGGCCCTGGGTCTGACGCTGTTCGCCACCGCGGCGATGGCCCAGACGAGCACTACCGGTTCGATAGAAGGAGTGGTTACCGATCCCAATGGCGCGGCGGTGCGGGGCGCGACGATAACCGCAGCCGGCCCAAACTTGATTTCACCCAAAGCGGCGATTTCGGGGGATGACGGCCACTTTACGATACTGGCGCTGCCGCCCGGCAATTACAAAATCACGGTCGATGCATCAGGCTTTGGCAAATATGACAAGTCCGACCTGGCGGTAAATCTTGGCCGGACGACAACCGCCGACGTGCAACTGGCGCTCGCCTCGACCACGGCAACGGTAACGGTCACCGGAGGCGCGGCAGTCGACACGGCGCAGAACACAACCGGCTCAAACGTCTCGACTGAGCAGTTTTCAAATTTCCCCACGCAGCGAACAGTGCAGGGTCTCTATACGATTGCGCCGACGGTTACCCGTTCGGGACTTCGTGATGTGACCGGCCGCGATCGCGATCCTTCGGTGGCCGGATCTTCAGGACCCGAGAACAACTACATCCTCGATGGCGTCAACACCACTGATCCGGCAATGGGCGGTTCCGGCGCGAATTTGCCGTTCGAGTTTGTTCAGGAAGTGGAAATCAAGACGGGCGCTTACGGGGCCGAATATGGCAAATCCACCGGCGGCATCTTCAATGTTGTTACCAAGAGCGGCAGTAATGAATTTCATGGTGACCTCTTTGGCTATGGCACGACCAAGGGTCTGGTGCGCGGGGTGAAAAACTTCACCTTCACCGGGGCCGCCGCCAACGGCTTTTCTGAAGCTGATCTGGGCGGTGACATTGGCGGTCCCATCAAGAAAGACAAACTATGGTTCTTTGGAGCGTTCAATCCACAGCGGCGTTCCAATTACTATCTGACGCAAACGTTTCACGCGCCCACTTCCAACAAAGTCGCTATTCCGTTTTACGCCGGCAAGCTCACCTGGGCGGTGAACAGCAAGAACACCGTGACCGGTTCGACCTTCGGTGATTTCACCACCATCGACGGTTTCCAGGCTACGGGTGGATTAAATAACGTCAGCGGCTTCGGCGACGATATCAATGCGTTTGTCGCACATGCGCAAATCGGCGGGCATAACTACGCAGCTCGTCTCAACTCAACCATCAGGAATAACTTTATTGCCGAGTTGTCCGGTGGCTTGCACTTTCAACGGCAGAATCAAATTCCCCAGGCCCTCGATAAATCACTGATCGTCGACAACTTTGCCGTGCTGAAGAACGGCGCGGTGCTGACGCCGGTGTCCACCGGTGTCACCTGTCCGAACGGCGGTTGCACCTCGACGGGCTTAATCGATTTTGTCGATGGTCGTGGGGGATCATTGCAGCGCAACTACAGTCGCGGGCCGGGCTTTGGTTTGTACACCAGCCAGAATCGCGATCGCTATGAGTTCAATGCGCACCTCCAGAACATCGAAGGCAAGCACACGATCAAGTGGGGCTTTGAGTGGTTCCGGAACAAGTATGACATCAACACGTTGTCGAGTGGTCCGGCGGTGACGTATGCATTTATGCCCGGCCTTGGATTGACGAACACTAACGGCGATGCCAATGTCACCAACGGTTCGCGAATCACCAACAACTGGCTGGTCTGCACCGTGCGCAGCAGCCAAATCACCTGTCCCACCTCGGCCGGAGTTACCAGAGCACAGGCCATTCCGGCGGCGACTCTGGCAGCGCTGGGTCTCACCGTAAACGGGACCGTCAGCGCAATCAGTACGGCCGAAGCCTTCAATAATCCATTCATCATCCGCAGCACCACACGGGTGCGCGATTTCGAGTTGGTCGGCAACACTGACACCAACGCGGAAGCGTTCTATGTCCAGGACGATTACAAGTTCGCCCGTGACTGGCAATTCAGCTTCGGCGCCCGCTGGGACTATAACCAGGGCTACAACAACGATGGCGTGTCGTATCTTAGGTTCAACAATTTTTGGGACAACCTGGCGCCCAGAATTGGAATTACCTGGGACTTCACCGGAACTGGCAAGGGCAAGCTATTCGCGAACTATGCCACCTTCATAGAGACGCCGGTGCCGCTCGATGTCAATGTGCGAGCAGCCGGCGGTAATGTTCAGACCGACAAGAACTTTAACGTCGATCGGATCAATGCGCCGGCCGGTTCGTTGATTGTTCCAGGCGTAAGCTCAGGTGCGGTCAACCTCGGCAACGGAGCCACTCCCATAGATCCCGGCCTGAAGCCGCAGAGCATCGGTGAGTACAGCGCGGGTTTTGAGTATGAAGTGGTGAAGGATCTCACCCTCGGCGCACGCGGCATCTATCGCCACATGAGAAATGTGATCGAGGATGGATCGTTCGATGACGGCGATACCTATTTCCTGTTCAACCCGGGCCGCAATGAACCGGGCACCACCGAACGGGCAGCTTGCGAAGGTGACGTCACCAGCGGGCGGGCGCCGCGTTGTTTTGGGAAGGCCCAACGCTTCTACCGGGCCCTCGAAGTGACTGCCACCAAGCGGTTCACCAATCATTGGCAAATGATCGCGTCCTATGTGTTCTCAAGTCTGACCGGCAACTACGAAGGTCTGTTCCGTAACGATAACGGGCAATCTGATCCGAACATCACTTCTTTGTTTGATCTGCAGAGCCTGCTCGATAACACCTATGGGCGGTTGCCGAACGATCGGCCGCACCAGTTCAAGTTCAACGGCAGCTATCGTACGAAGTTCAAGCTGATGCTCAGCGGCAATTTCTACGTGCAGTCAGGTACGCCGTTCAACCAGTTGGTGCCCCATCCGATCTATGGAAATAACGAAGGGTTCGGCATCCAGCGAGGCACAGCTGTGGTTCCGGTAGTGACCGCGATCCAGGACGGTTTCCCGAACAAGGTGGAAAGCGTTGGCTCAAACCGGACGCCGACTACCATGAACCTGGACCTGGGTTTCTACTATCCAATCAAGGTTGGCGAAGGTAAGGAATTGCGTCTGAGTGGTGACTGGTTCAACGTCTTCAACAGTCAGCGCGCTCTGACCCTTGACCAAACCTACTCAATTAATAGTGGCGTTGGAAGCGGCGCCACGCTGGTGCCGCCAGTGCTGAATCCGTTCTGGGGTTCGGCAGTCCTGGTCCAGGCGCCATCGGCGTTCCGTTTTGGGGCGAAGTTTTCGTTCTAGGCCAGCTGCGCCGTCAAAGCGGACAAAGGGAGAGGCGCACCGCGATCCGCGTCTCTCCCTTTTCTTCTTCGCTTCGCCTGGGAGTAGGGCGGGATGAGCGGTGACCTGGTTTTGTAACGCAATCTGTTAGATTGGCCCGCAAACTGACAGTTTGCGTTACATGATCCGATTGCTGTCGCTCCCGCTACGGACATGTGACTGAGCATGACATCTAACAAAACCAGAAGCCTTCTGTTAATCGTGCTGTCCCTGACAGCGATTGCGGGTTTGCACGTTCGTCCGGTAACGAACGCCGTAGTACCAATTGCCGATGGACAATCACAACCCAGGCGGCGCGCTCCGGAGTTGTCGGGAGGTCGCGGCTGGTTGAATACAGACAAGCCCCTTTCGTTAGCTTCGCTCAGAGGCAAACTGGTCCTGCTGGATTTTTGGACCTACGGATGTATTAACTGCCTCCACATCATTCCTGATCTGGAAAAACTGGAAAAGAAGTACGCCAATCAACTCGTGATTATCGGCGTGCACTCCGGCAGGTACGAGAACGAGAAAGACACCGAGAATATTCGCCAGGTGATCCTCCGTTATGGGCTGGCGCATCCCATCTATAACGATGCAGATTTCGCAGTGTGGCAGGCTTATCACGTCAATGCCTGGCCCACCCGCGTGCTGATCGATCCAGCCGGAAACATCGTCGGCTATGTGCCCGGCGAAGGTAACTATGAAGCAATCGACAAGGCCATCAGTCAGGTCGCGGCAGAATTTCGGGCGCGCGGCGAACTGAATGAGCAGCCTTTGAAAACCGCGCTGGAACGAGCGAAGTTTGGCGAATTGCCTTTGTCGTTTCCCGGCAAGGTACTGGCTGATGCGAAATCGGATCGCTTGTATATTGCCGACTCCAGCCACAACCGGATTGTCGTGACGACGCTCGGAGGCAAACTGGTTGACACGATCGGCACGGGCTTGTGCGAAAGACGGGACGGGCCGTTTGGCCAGACCGGTTTCTGCCGGCCGCAGGGGATGGCCATGGACGGCGACTCGGTTTACGTGGCTGATACAGCAAACCATCTGATTCGGCGCATCGATCTGAAGACGCGCTCAGTCCAGACCGTTGCCGGCACCGGGCGGCAGTCGCGCCCGGCATCCGTTAGTGGACCAGCCTTGACTGTGGATTTGAATTCGCCCTGGGACTTGCAACTCGTCGGGCGCCAGCTTTACGTCGCAATGGCCGGGCCCCATCAGGTTTGGAAGTTCGATCTGGAGAGACAGACCATCGGGGTGCTTGCCGGCACCGGGCGCGAGGGTCGGCGCGACGGTCCGTTTTCAGAGGCGACCTTTGGGCAACCGTCCGGAATCACCACCGACGGCAACTTTCTCTACACGGCGGACAGCGAAGCCAACGTCATTCGGCAGATCGATCTGCAGAAAGGTGAAGTCCGGACGCTGGTTGGCCCGGCTGATTTTGAATTCGGCGATCGCGTCGGGCACGGCGACGAGGTGCGCCTGCAACATCCGCTCGCCGTCCTCGCCTTCGGCAGCCGGATCCTGATTGCCGATACCTACAATCACAAAATTAAGGAACTGGACGCGCGCCAGCGAACAGTCAAGGAGTTTCTGGGCACGGGAAAACCCGGCCAGAAAGACGGCGATCCTTCGTCCTTCTTTGAACCAGGCGGCCTGAGCGTTGCCAATGGCCGGCTGTTTATCGCTGATACAAATAACGACGCGATTCGGGTGGTCGACTTATCCACCAGGCAAACGACGACCTTGCGGATCGAAGGACTGCAGCCGCCGGCTGTGGTGACCGATACCGAAACCACGGATGGACCGGAGGCCGACGAAGTTGCCGTGCAGCCTCAACATCTGCGCGCGGGAGCCAGTGGCTCGTTGGTAATCGCGATAGATCTTCCAGAGGGTTATCATCTGAATCCGATGGCGCCTCAACGCTACGCCCTCAGTCTTGAGGGTGAGTCGGCGGCCTTAATGCTTGACCCGCTCAGGACGAAAGTGTCCGTCAGGGATCTTCATTTTCCACTTCGCGTTTCGTTGAATAATTTGCGAAAAGGATCGGCAAAGTTGCTCGTGAGGCTCACGCTGTACTTTTGCCGGGAAGACAACACCGGAACTTGCCGGATTAAGACGATCCTTTTCCACGCGCCCGTCGAAATCAGCGACGCCCCGGATGCCCCGCAGGAGATAGAGGTGTACGCGAAACTCGCAGCGACGTAATCGCTCAATTGTAAAATCTGGGATGGCTCCTCGCCGCGAGAGGGAAATGGCTCTGGCAGGAACACTGAGTTGCTCCTAACCTAGCCGAGTTTCCCTGGACCGACGCGGCAATGGAGTGGAACATGAATCGAACACTAAAGTCGTTTGCGAATCTCGCTGTTCGCCTTGTGCTGGCAATTTCGGCTTCGTTCGCTGCTGCCCATGGCCAGTCATCAGTAGATAAGGATGACCGCCCGTCACCGCCCGGTTACACCGTGAAGGGAACCGGCGACACTCATGACTTCGATTACTTTGTCGGTGGCTGGACCACCCGCCAACATCGTCTCAAAGTGCGCGGAGCCGGCAGTAACGATTGGGAGGATTTCCCGGCCAGTCTCTGCATGTCACTGTACCTCGGAGGGATGGCCACAGTTGATGAATTATATTTGCCAACGAAGAACCGGGCAGGCCTGACGCTCCGCCTTTTTGATCCTGAGAAACGGCAATGGTCCATCTATTGGATCAGCAGCGCCACGGGGAAGCTGGATGTCCCGGTGGTGGGCGGCTTCACGGGGAATCGCGGAGAATTTTACGGCGAGGACGAGGACAACGGTAAACACATCAAAGTGCGTTATCTTTGGACCAAAGTCGATCACGACCACGCCCGTTGGGAACAAGCCTTTTCATATGACAATCGGACCTGGGAGACAAACTGGACCGCAGATTTCTCACGCGCGGATCCGGCGAAGGTTTGTGATGGCGGCCGTCCCAAGCGGTAAGGGAACCGCAGACCTTTCGGCGAAAGAGGTCGTTTGCCTTCGTCTCTAAATCTCCTCTACGTTTGGTGGCGGCCCTGTCGACTGGAGCGCAATTGTCCTGGCTGCCTGTTTAGACGAAGGCAAGCGAGGACGCTTGCGCTCCAGTCGAATTGGACCGCCACCCTACGTTTCACGTTGCCTTACTTTGTCTTGAAGTACGCATCGATGTGTGACCCATCGAGGGAAGTAACTCTCACCTGGTAACACATGTTCGGTGATTTGGGCGTCTTCCAGTTCTGCACGAACTGCGCTTCCGTGCCGTCGTATCGCAGACTGGTATTGCCCGCATCCGTTACATTGTCCACGAGTGTTTCCAACCCGGCCGACGCACTGCAACTGATATTCGCGATCTGGACTGATCCAAACAGCACATCGCCGGCACTCTTCCTCTCCGTCAGCGGTCCCGGTGTTCCCGCATAAAGATTGAATTTGAGGGGAACGGTCGAGCCACCCTTCACTGCATTCCAGATGAATAACGAAGGAGTGTTCATGTCGACTGGTTGATAGAAGCCCAGGATGGTCCACGGAGTTACCGTAAACAATCCATAGTTGTACGTGAAGCTGTAATTGCCGCTGGAAAGCCCGGCCGGAATGATCGCATAGACGCCCACCGGCGTGCTGCCGTTTACAGTCTGGATTGATCCCGGCAGCGGCATGGTCTTAACCGTGAATGCCGGAACGAAACCGAGGCCGGCTGCTGTCTGAGCGCCGACAAAGCCGCTGAAAGTTGCGGTGAAGGCAGGCGGTGTCAGGCTTCCGAAGATCATGGTCTTATTATCGGCTGTGACCGTCAGCGGGGCCTTGTCGATAACAAAGTTCTTCGAGTCATTACTGCTGTTGTGATTCGAATCACCGTTGAATTCTGCTTTCGCGCCGGCCGTCCCGGCGTTGATGTTGTCGGTGTAGGTGACATTCAAGGACTGGTTCAGACTGCCGGCGCCGGTGACGTTGGCATGGCAGGGTATCTGCGCCGCCGCTGTGTAGGTGAAGGGACCTGAAGCACAGGTCAACGTCACAGCTGAGCTTGCTTTGTCGATCGCGAAGGTTTTGGAATCACTATCGCCAGTGTGATTCTCATCGCCCGCGAAAGACGCGCTGGCCGATGCCGAACCGGCGTTCGAGTTATTCGAATAAGTCACCGGTAGCGATTGATTCAAAGCGGGGCCGGTAACTGCCGCCGTGCATGGTTCGAGGGCCGAACCGGTGTACGTTATATGGCCCGGGCAAGTGACGGTCACGGTCACCGTCGCTTTATTGATGGTGAACGTTTCTGCGCCGTTGCTACCGTGGTGGTTGGCATCACCTGCGTAGTCGTAACTGGCGCTGGCGGCGCCGACGTTGAGATTGTTGGCATACGCCGGCGCTGGAGTGAGATGTAATCCACCGGGGCCGCTTACGGTTACCGAGCACGGTTCAATTGCTGACCCACTGAATATCTGTGTTGATGGACAGGTGACCACCGTGGTTGAGTCGGCCGCGGCAATGGCAAACGTGGTGGAGTCGCTGCTCCCTGAGTGATTAGCGTCTCCGCCGAATGAAGCGGTGGCAGAGGCGCTGCCGGCGTCTGTATTGTTTGAGTATTGAACTGCCAGGGACTGACTGAGACCGCCGTCGCCATTCACCTGGGCCGAGCAAGGCGTCAATGCCGAGCCATCGTAAATATGCGGCCCGGGATCGCATGAAACCGACGTTGTTGACGACGCTTTGTTAATTACGATCGCCGCCGGCGCTGAGTCCGCGCCGATATTGTCGGCATCACCATCTGTATGCGCGATTGCCTGATAGGCGCCGGCGTTTGTTGGCGCAGTTGAGGTTGGCCCGTATGTGGTGGCCCCGGTTCCGCTGTAGATGAGCGTTACCGTTAGACTCTCTCCGGCGCCGCCCGTTGCCGAGCCACTGCCGGCATGAGTGGTCCCATCGAAAATAAACGTGCCGCCGGTCGCTGAAACTGATGCGGTAGCCTTGTCGACATTGATCGTTACGGCGTTGTCGGAGGCGCTCGCATAGTTGGTGTTATCCGTTGGCGTGAAGTCTACGTGGAGAGTCTGAGCGGCCCCGGCATGAAGGACCGTGCCGGCAGCGGGCGTGTAGAGAAACTCGCCGGGTACCGAGGCCGTCGCATTTAGTTGAGCGCCACTGAGCGCAGTTCCATAGACAATGTTGGCGGGTGTACTCCAACTGATGACCGGTATCTGTTTCGCCACCGTAAAGGCGAGTGGCTGGGAACTGCTGGTGTCGAGTGCGGCATCGCCGGAATAAGAGGCGGTGATGCTGTGCGGCCCGGCACTGAGAGATGCCAGACTTAGTGTGGCACTGCCATTACTCAACATCGATGAACCGAGCGAGGTTGCGCCATCAAAGAACTCCACAGTCTCTCCATCGGGAGGATTGCCATTCTCACTGGTGACGTTTGCGGTAAAGGTGACTGAGTCTCCATAAGTTGTAGAAGGCTGACTAGCCGAGATGCTCGTAGTGGTGCTGCTGTTAATCGGAGTGAGCAGAAATGCGTGGCTGCCGCCATTATGAGTTCCGTTGCCGACAATTTGTCCGCCGTTGTTGATTGCGATAGCGTCATTCAACGTCCAGCCGGAGTCGGCCGGAATCAGGGAATTGAGATCCTGCATCCCGGTGTTTGCGTTATAGACCATCGCATGATTTCCCGAGGGGGTAGTGGCGTTTCCCACGGCCGTGTCGGAATCGTTGACGTCCCGGGCGAAGCTGGAATACCCATCGATCGTTCCGATATCCTGCATGCCGTGCACACTGTCGTAAAGAAACGCGTGTTGGTATTGGTTGCCGCTTAGATAAGCTGCTCCGGCTACGTGCCCTGAACCATTAATACCGTACGCATAGCTATAGTTGCCGCCGAGCGTCCCGAGATCCTGCATGACACCACTCTCATAAATAAACGCGTGACGAGTTCCGCCTGCGGTTTCTGCTTCACCGACAACCACGCCAGAGTTGTTAATATCGTAGGCATAGCTGGTACCTACATTGCCGTTGAGAGTGCCGAGATCGGTCTGAGTACCGTTTGCATAGACGAAAGCGTGGTAGTAGTTACCAGCGCTCGTCGCAGTTCCCTCGTATCCTGCGACGTTGCCCGCGTTGTTAATCGCATTAACTTGTCCGGTGGAATTCGAGTTGCTCACTGTGATGCTGCTACCGGTCCAGGTGCCGTTGTATGTCCAATGTCCGCCCCAATCATTTGTTATGTAGGAATAACCGTAATAGGTCGAGTTGCTGACGTAAGTCATGCCGGTTAGTCCGATGATATTTGTTCCGGCGAAAATTGTGGGGCGGCCTTCAGTAGTTTGTCCGGTAGCTGGCGTCACACCGTAATAGTCATAGCAAGTGGGGAAAGTGCAATAGCCGATATAGCCGGCTCGGTAATACGAATAGGTGTTGTATGACTTATCAAATGATGCCCGGCCTCCGATCGTTCCTGATGCGTTAATGCCGTAAAGCGTCGTCCATGGACTACCGGATGACGGGCCATAGACAGGCGTCATGGTTCCACCCGAATAGCGAAAGCCCGTGTAATGATTGCTGGTATCGTACGAGTTTCCCACTACCTGGCCGGCGTCGTTAATGCCGGCAGCGGTGCTGTAATTGGAACTGCCGCCCAGCGTCCCAAGGTCGGTGACGGTGTAGTGGACGATGGTGGCGGACTGCGACACTGATCTGGTGGTCGTGACTGGTTTTGGAAATGCCAGACCGAAGACGCCAAGGACGAGGGCAATAGTCATCGAGAAACTGGTGGTTTTTTGAGTAAGAGGCATGAAGTTCTCCTGGCCTGAGCTCTGTTGAGTCACAGACGGTCGCTGGGCTCTGAGGCCCGTCGGGTTGTCGGTTGATTTTTAGAAAGTCAGTTTGAGCGTGCCGCTAAAAGGCGACGTACGATGCTCCGCGGATGGATCGAGAGACGGCGGCGCTGGTCTGATTGATGGCGACGAACTGCTCGCTGACGTAATCGATTCCTGAGGTGCGGCGCCGGCTGGTTCAATCGCTGCTTCCTTCAACGTTCCGGCAAATGACCCGCTGCCGGTGGTGATATTGCGGTACTGCCCGTTGCCGCCGGCGACGTTCAATTCCACAGCTTCAATTGTCGTTACCTTTCCGGCTTCGCTAAGGCTGACGTTCCCACGCGCAATTGTTCCGTGCAGTGTGCCGCCGGCCTCGTCGCTATTTCCTGGTTGGATAGCGGTAAAGAACCATTCGCCGCCGATGACGGCGTTGGTGGTGCGATTGAAACGGATCGTGATGACGACGTGTCCCGGCAGCCCGGTTGCGGTTTCGTCGGCGACGGCGTTCCCGGCGATCGTGATGACGTCAGGGTGACCAGCGTTTATTTCCTCACCCGTCACCGCGTTGCTGTAGGTAAATGATTGGATTTGTGACTGATGGGCCAATCCGAAGGGAAGAAGCCGGACCGCTGCGCCGTTAACAGAATGTTTCCGGTTGAACGCCGCCTGGCCGAGAAGGGCGACTGACAGTCCTGCAATTAATACAAATCCAAAGGCCAAGAAAGGTCTTTTCATTAATCCTCCTAAATTTGTAGTGAAGTTTTTCTGTTCATGATGAAGGCGTCCTTTTTCTGACGCCGCTGAGAAGGTTCGCTGTCGAGTACACGCCAGGGTAGTAAGAGCTACGTTACTTTGCAGGATTCAGGATCCTCTGCCGTGGCGATGGATCTGCTGTCAACGCCGCGTTTGAAAACCGTCTATTCCCTGTCAGAGTAAGAGGAAAAAGCTACTTTCTGATGCGGCGGGATAATTACCGATCATTCGCGCAACGAACAATAGTTAGTTCGCATCATTTTTCTGGTGTGAAGTCACACCTGTCCTCATCCATGTCTTAATGTAATTTCGGACAGCTGCAAGCCGCTTGCCGATTCCAATTAGATACCACCCAATGTCGCATGGTGACCCAATTTTGGCTTACAGGTTTTCGCTAGCCCAGGCGTTTACGCCTGGGGAAGAAACGCGGGTGCCATTAAAGCCGCATTAATGGGCAATCATATAGTTGACTCACCAGTCCGCGGAGCGGACGACGGCATAAAGCCTGGGGCGTAAGCCCCAGGATCAATTGCAGAAAGAATTCGAGCCCGCGGAGCGGGCGACAGCCCATT